>Ga0209647_1000995_pt1 | contig 25189 bp, 24 predicted proteins | sample GraSoi_2013_60cm_FD_185827 | JGI IMG/M metagenome (GOLD analysis project Ga0209647, IMG submission 185827) | Grasslands soil microbial communities from the Angelo Coastal Reserve, California, USA - Sample 9_17_2013_60cm (SPAdes) (version 2) | ecosystem: Environmental > Terrestrial > Soil >... | reverse complement strand
TATTATATATTGTGTGAGCCTGGCAGCCCGCAGGCTGCCAGGCTCACACAATATATAATAATTTACGAGCCGCGAAGCGGCGAGAAGTCAAAAAAAGCGGAACTGAATGATTACCCATCATGAAAGTAATCCACCGTTTGACACAGGTGCTAAAGCCTTATACAATCCTTGCATCATTATCATAAAAAGGCTTTGAGGTATTTGAGATATGAAGCATCTAAACGCCGTCATCTTAGCTGGTGGAAGCGGTACAAGGTTGTGGCCGCTAAGCACCCCCAGTTTCCCTAAACAATTTCTACCCCTGCCCGGTGGCAACAGTATGATCCAGGAAACATTGGCGCGCATCTCCTCATTGATTACTCCGGATCGTGCCTGGGTAGTTACAGGGCGTTCAATGGCCGAACTGGTCCACGAACATCTTCCTTCCATTCCCATGGGACATATTCTTGGTGAACCTATGGGACGCAATACGTCACCGGCTATTGGTTGGGTGGCAGCAACGATAGCTCGTCGCGATCCCCAGGCTGTCATGGCGTCGTTTCATGCGGATGCAGTAATTACCAGGGTTGATGCCTTGCAACAATCGCTGCAGCTGGCTTACGAACTGGCAGAGCAAGGCTACCTTGTGACGTTAGGCGTCAAACCCACCACTCCTGAAACTGGCTATGGCTATATCCGCTTTGCTGACTTGCTGCGGGAAGGTCACGAACACCAGGCTTTTTACGCTGAACGCTTTGTGGAAAAACCCGATCTTGAGACTGCGCAGGGCTATCTCAAGGATGGTCATTACGTCTGGAATAGTGGCATGTTTATCTGGAAGGTAGAGACTATCCTGGCGGAGATGCGTACTCACCTGCCCGAACTATCCAGCAAAATCGAAGCCATTGCGAATTCAATGAATACTCCCCGGGAACGTGCCACTATTGATGAAATTTGGCCAACCCTGACTCCCATCTCCATCGATCATGGCGTGCTCGAAAAAACAAAGAATCTCGTCGTTATCCCTGTCGACCTGGGTTGGAATGACGTAGGCAACTGGGAGCAATACGGCTCGCTCTTCCCCACCGATGAGCAGGGCGTTGGCGCTGTTGGTGGGCATACAGGTATGGACAGCCAAAATATCTTCGTCTACAACAATACCCAGCGCCAGGTTTACACCATCGGCCTGGAAGATGTGGTCGTTGTCGAAATGGACGACAAGACCGTCATTTGCCACAAAGATGCTGTGCAGCGCGTAAAAGAATTGGCCGAACGCCAACTAAAGTAGGCAAGAGTTGCTAGACAGAACAAAAAGCCCTGGCCTATTCCTTCAAACGGGGATAGGCCAGGGCTTTATTTAAAGTATATGCTATCTCTGACTTCTCTGACTTTTAAAGCTCCTTGGAGTGGATGTAAGCCAGGTATGCAGTTGCCGCAGCCAAAACAACATGTCTCAAAATGAGACATTTAGCGGCGTCAATCTTCGTTCGAGAGATATAGTTCCGATTCAGCATTTCCCTCTCTATATATAGGCTGTATTGCCCACTATTAGCAATTTGAATATTGTTAGCCGGAACAAAAATTTCAGCAACTAACGAACTAAAAGTAGTTACATAATATGCATAAACCAGCCTGGGGATGGCAACGAACATACTTACTGACCCCATGCCAAACCGCGAAAGCATATGCTATAATACATACAATATCGTTGGTGCTGTGACGTAGGAAAAGAGGTTCCTTGTATGCTCCCCGAACAACCCGTGCTAGGCACCCGTGGCATGGTTGCCTGTGCCCACTACCTCGCAACCCAGGCTGGCGTCTCCATACTCACGCAAGGCGGGAATGCCATTGATGCTGCTATCGCTGCGAACATCGCTATGACTGTCGTCTATCCTTCGACATGTTCAGCTGGTGGCGACCTCTTTATGCTTATTTGGGAGGCAAAGACCCAGAAACTGCATGCCCTGAACGCCAGCGGACGTGCTCCAATTGGTATGACGCCGGAATACTTTATCTCGCATGGTATGCAGCAGATACCTGCTGTTGGCCCACTTTCCATCAATGTGCCTGGTGCGGTAGATGGCTGGTTTGAAGCCTTAGAGCGTTTTGGTAGTCTCTCAACCGAAGCAATTTTTGCTCCCGCTATCGCTTTTGCCGAGCAGGGCTTCCCTGTCAGTCCCATGCTGAGTGGCTGGCTCGACCGCGTGGCTGAGAGCATACTAAAACCCTGGGAGAGTAGTGCAGGCGTCTATCTGATCGGCGGCAAGCCATTCAAGGCCGGGGGGATCATGCGGCAGGTCAATCTCGCGCGCTCCTATCAAATCCTCGCTAGCGAGGGACGCGACGCTTTTTATCGTGGTCCTTTGGGACGGTCAATTACAGATTACATACAAAAGTGTGGCGGCGTCCTCTCCATGGAGGATCTACAACAGCATCATTCTGATTGGGTTGAAGCTATCTCGACAAGCTATCGCGGCCATGACATCTATGAGTTTCCACCAAATTCACAGGGCATTGCTGCCCTGGAGATGCTCAATATTCTTGAGGGTTATGACCTCAAGTCAATGGGATACCAGACCGCTGAATATATTCACCTGTTCCTGGAAGCCAAGAAATTAGCTTTTGCCGACCGCGACCGCTATGTCTCTGATCCTGCTTTTGTCGATGTACCGGTTGAGCAATTGTTAAGTAAAAGCTATGCTGAACAACAGCGTAAAAGAATACGTCCCGACAAGGCAACTCTGCATTTTGATGCAGGCTTGGAGAAAGATGGCGACACGATGTACCTCTGTGTGGCTGACCAGCAGGGTAATGTCGTTTCCTTAATTCAAAGCCTGTATAATAGTTTTGGCAGCGGTATTGTTGGTGGCAATACAGGTATAATGTTACATAATCGTGGCTCGTATTTTTCGCTCGATCCACGCCACGTGAACTACTTGCAGCCTGGAAAGCGCACCATGCATACGCTTACTCCTGCTATGGTGCTGAAAGATGGAGCGCCCTATATCGCCCTGGGTTCGAAGGGGGGAGATGCGCAGCCGCAGATTCTTGTTCAGTTACTCTCAGCACTCCTCGATTTTGGTATGAATGTGCAGCAAGCAATCTCAGCGCCACGCTGGCGTAGTGGACGCGTGCGTATCTCCTCGCCCCATAAGGGCCAGGAAGTAGGCGGACAAAGCGGCGTAGATGAACACCTACAACACCAGACAACTGAGGCAGTCATGTTGGAGCGGCGCTTCCTCAGTGGCGTCCCGCTGCAACTTGATCTGCTTGGTCATAACACCATCGTTCAGGGACCGTGGGAAGATGGTATGGGGCATGCTCAAGCTATCCTTATTAACCCTGATACGCATATTTTTGAAGGAGCTGCTGACCCACGCTGTGATGGCCTGGCGCTGGGTTGGTAGTATGTCTTTTGTGGGCAGAAAAACATAGTAGTAAAGAAGGATGGAATATATATGACCACTAAGCCATATCGCCATGTTATTCCCGCAGATATTCTTGCGCTCTCCCATGAACGCGATATCTTACGTCGGCGAGGTCAATATGATCGTGCAGATGCTCTGAAAAGGCAAATTGAGGAGGCTGGTTATGCAATTAAAGATAATCCCCATGGTGCACATTTAATAATCCTACCAAGCATTGAGGTAGATGGGGACATCTACCGCACGGCTCGTCAGTTGCCATCACTGCTCGATGAAGCCGATACTTGCTTGTTTTCAGTTAATATCCTGGCGCATAATACCTTTGAGCAGACCCAACGTTGCCTGGAAAGTGTTTTGCGCTTTGCCGGAAACACGGCCATAGAGATCATTCTCGTCGATAACGCGTCAGATGATGGCTTAAGCATCTGGGCAGATGTAATCCAGCACAACGATGCGCGTGTGCATATTCTGCGCGTCTCACGTACGATGGGTGAAGCCGAGGCGCGCAATATCGGCCTGAAGCGAAGCTGTGGTCGGTATATCCTGCTGCTGGATAGCAGCGTTGAGTTGAACGGCGACATTTTCACGCCCCTGGCCGAGAAGCTGGCTGATGACCATGTCGGTATTACAGGCCTGCATGGTTTACATACCGACGATCTACGTCATTTTGAAGAGAGTCAGCAGCAGGCTGAGGTTGTAGATACTCTCTGTATGGCTTTCAGACGCGAACTCCTGCAGAAGGTGGGCCTTTTCGACGAGGGGTATCGCTTCCCGCGCTATATGGACGTTGATTTTAACTTTGCCGTGCGTGATAGCGGTGCGGAGATTGTTCTTACGCCTGATCTACCCGTTACCTGTTATCCTGTTTTTCAGGATGGTCGTCTATCTGATGCCGAACGGGTACGCTTAACCAAGCGCAACTTCTATCGCTTCCTGCAAAAATGGGGTGATCGCGACGATCTGTTGCCAGAGCAAGAGGATTGACGCGCGACTCTTTTCTTTCCTGCGAAGTGAATGAAGAGCTGGGCAAAATTCCTGCCTTTCTACTCTCTTGAGAGCAATGAGGCGGGAATTTTGCCCAACCTGCATAGGTACTTAAACGTATTTCTTTCTGAGAAATTAGTGATACAATAGTTGAACCTTACTTCTGCCTGACGCGTCCGCTTCTATGGGCAAGCGGCCCTGGTTATGAGCCAGATAACCAGGTTCGCTGGAATATCATACATTCCCTGGTGGAACTATGGATCTTATTAAGGAGAAGCAACATTGCAGACGTTAAAAAAGCGTGGCGATATTCCCACCGAGTATATATGGAACCTGGAAAGTATTTTTTCCTCAAATGACGATTGGGAGCGTGATTTTCAGGCTCTCCAGCGCCGCTTACCCGAACTCGAAGCATTAAAGGGAACACTGGCCCAGAGTGGCCAGGCTTTGCTAGCGGTATTGCGGAAACGCGACGAACTCTATGAGCAACTTGAGCGCTTGTACGTTTATGCCTCTATGCGCAAAGATGAGGATACCACTAACAGTATGTACCAGGGGATGGCCGACCGGGCGATGCAGCTCTATGTCCAGACTTCTACCGTGGCTTCTTACATTGAACCAGAGATCCTGGATCTGCCAGCAGCCACGCTTGAGCGCCTTCTGCGCGAGACACCAGAACTGGGGCTCTATGGACAGCAATTGCGTGAACTGAATCTAAAACGAGGCCACATCCGCTCGGCTGAAATCGAAGCCATCCTGGCAGCGGCAGGCGAGATAGCTGATGCCCCTGGCAGCATTTTCACGATGATAGATAATGCCGATTTAAAGCTTCCTACCATTACAAATGAAGCCGGGGAAGAAATCGAGCTTACTAAAGGTAACTATCAGCTGTTTATTCGCAGCAAAAATCGCCAGGTGCGCAAGGATGCTTTTGAAAAGCTACATGGTACCTTCCTGAAGCAGCGGAATACAATTGCAACAACACTTGCTTCACAGGTGAAAGCCGACATCTTCTATGCCAACCAACACAACTACAATTCCAGTCGCGAGTTAGCCCTGGCTCGCTATAATATTCCTATCAGCGTTTACGATAACCTGATTACAGCAGTCAGCGAGCATATCCCCTTGCTTAATCGTTACCTCAAACTGCGCAAGCGTATCCTGCAACTCGATGAATTGCATATGTATGATCTCTATGTGCCGATTGTCGAGGAAACAGCGGACCAGATAAACTATGCACAGGCGCGTGAGGCCGTGGTTACCGCGCTAGCTCCTTTAGGCAAACAATATACTGACACTCTCAAGCAAGGTTTTTCCCAGCGTTGGATCGATGTGTATGAAACTCCAGGCAAACGTGGGGGCGCATACAGCGGCGGTGCATATAGCACGCAGCCATTTATCCTGCTGAACTATCAGAACAATCGCGATAGCATGTATACCCTTGCCCACGAGTTGGGGCACTCCATGCATTCGTTTTTCACCCGCCACTATCAGCCGTATCAGTATGGCGACTACACTATCTTTGTCGCTGAAGTTGCTTCTACGGTAAACGAGGGCTTGCTGACCGAGCACCTGTTGAAAACAACAAATGATCGCGCTGTACAACTGGCTATCCTCAATCATTCTTTGGAAGATATCCGGGGCACACTCTTCCGTCAGACGATGTTTGCTGAATTTGAGAAAGAGATCCACAGCCGCGCTGAGCAAGGTGAGCCATTAACTGCTGATACGTTGAGTACGATCTATCACGCTTTGATTGAGAAATACTATGGTGGGGAGACGGTTATCGATGAATTGATTGACATTGAGTGGGGACGTATCCCGCATTTTTATAGCAGCTTCTATGTCTACCAGTATGCTACGGGTATCTCTGCTGCCTGTGCCCTGGTCCAGCAAATTCTCCATGAAGGTCAGCCAGCAGTTGATCGCTACCTGAAATTCCTCAGTTCTGGTTCTTCAGATTACAGCATCGAGTTACTGAAAAAGGCAGGTGTAGATATGACGTCGCCTACACCAGTTAACCAGGCGTTCCAGCTCTTCGAATCGCACCTATCGCAAATGGAACAGTTACTGAGCTAAGCTAAAATTGTAGTCCTATGGATTGCGCAGCCTTCGGTTGCATAATCCACAGGGCTATATTTTTTGTATACACTTCTCCCCCTTCATAAGTGTTCATATTGGGTGATCTGTAACGCTTTCAAGATAAGAAAGATACAAAGTAGAGAGAGGAGCAGAACCGTAATGGTTTTGCTCCTCTCTCTACTTTCTAATGTGCCTTGACGAAATCCGTGAAGAATTCCAGCATTTCCACTTGCTTTTCGATATGGGGAGAATGGCCGCAATCTGCCAGGACAACCTCGCTGTACTGGCCGCCGTTTGACTGGTAGTTGTCCAGTAGCAGGCGAACCTGTGAGACCATTGGTTGCGGCGGATAGGCATCCGCGCCCGGCCAACCGGGCACGACTCCTAGCTGTCCCAGGAAACCCAGGTCAAATAGCGATGTATCAGAGACGATCTGGTCGTCCGCTCCACGTATCCACAAGACGGGCGGCTTGTGCTCAATATGTGCAAACTCGTCCTGGTGCAGGTACTTTGGTGACAGCGCGTTGTTGACCCCCTGGGTACCTGGGGCGACATTGGGCCAATTGTTGGAGGGTACAAGATCACCTGGGTAGTTACCCAGTGTGGTTTTGGTCGAGAGTAAGGCTGAGACAAATATTTCCTCGCGGTCAGGCGCAGCACGGAAGGGTGGTTTGAAATAGAAGGTGTTGATGGTTGTGCGCGGTGAAGTTTGATCTGTGCCGCGGTCTCCCTGAGCAATGCGTTGAACGAAGTCAGCGTTAGCTGTTCCTCCTCCGCTGCCCGCCGCATCTGGCCAGGTTAAACTGCCCTCTACTCCCTTTGAACCGCCAAAACCAAAGGGTGAACCTGTGGACTCCAACGTCAACGAACGGATCGCGCGCGGGTGCTCTATCGCGTATTGTATCGCGATGTTGCCGCCTAACGACCAGCCCAGCAAGTGAAAGGGGGGCAAGCCTAAGACCTGGACGAATGAGGCCAGATCATCTGAAAAATCACGGACGCCACGCGTAGCATCTACGGGTAGTGTCTCGCTATCGCCATAGCCGCGCATATCCGGTGCAAGGACGGTGTAGCGGCCACTAGCCGCCAGGGCTAACATAAAGTCCTGGAAGTAGAGAGACGAGGAACAGTTACCATGTATCAATACAATGGGTGTGCTGCCTGCGCCTGCTTCAAGATAGGCTATCTCCAGTCGTCCCGTCTGTTTTTTCTGCTGGGTGATACCCGGCAATAACAAAGATGTGGTGCTCATTGTCGAAAGACCTCCTGTTAATATGCTTCAGTCTATTGTATCATTTGTCTGAAGCTCTAATCTATCCAAATAAGTCCAGAAAAAGAGGCTGTAATGTGTGCACATATTACAGCCTCTTTTTCTGGACTTATTGCTTACGGGTTATCCCACTCTCTACCGTCGTTCTGGATGAGCGCATCGGCTTCGGCTGGACCCCATGTGCCCGCTTTGTAAGGGTAGACGGAGCTGGCAGGCATATTCTGCCATACACTGATGATGCTGTCTATGATGCGCCAGGATGTTTCAACCTCGTCACGACGAATGAAGAGCGTTGAGTCTCCGACCATACAATCGGCGATTAAGCGTTCGTACGCATCGGGCGATTCGATGCCGAAGGCCTGTGCATATGAGAAATTCATATCTACATCGCTGAGGTGGCGCGCCGCCCCCGGGATTTTGGCGGCAAATTTCAGTGACATACCTTCGTCAGGCTGAATGCGAATCGTTAAACGGTTAGGAACCAGCCCCTTAGTTTCAGTTGGCTTGTACAGCTGGTGAGGTACGCGTTTAAATTGGATAGTCACCTCAGTGCTGCGTTTGGGCAGCGCCTTGCCTGTGCGGATATAGAAAGGAACATCGGCCCAGCGCCAGTTCTCGATAAAGAGTTTGAGCGCGACGTAGGTTTCAGTCGACGAGTTGGGCGCAACGCCCTTCTCCTGTGTATAAGCAACCTGTGTCTGACCATCGATCACCCCTTCAGCATATTGACCGCGCACAGTGCGCTTGGCCACATCTTCGGGCGAAAAGAGGGGAATGGCGCGCATAACCTTGACCTTTTCATCGCGGATGGCGTCAGCATCAAAAGCAACAGGAGCCTCCATGGCTGAGAGGCATAACACCTGCATGATATGATTCTGTACCATGTCGCGAATGGCACCCGATTCCTCATAGTATTCGGAGCGCGAACCAATGCCTAGATTCTCAGCGACCAGGATCTGCACATGATCAATATATTTCTGGTTCCAGAGAGGCTCGAAGATGCCATTGGCGAAGCGGAAAGCCAGGAGGTTCTGTACCGTCTCTTTGCCCATATAGTGGTCGATGCGGTAGGTCTGATTCTCGCGGAAGACTCGCGCAATTTCACGATTGAGCTTCTGAGCCGAGGCCAGGTCACGCCCAAAGGGCTTTTCGATGATGAGGCGTGTCCAGGACTCTTCATCGCCGTTCACATGTGATGGCCGCGCCAGTCCTGCTCCCCCCAGCTGGAAGATAATCTCTGAATCCAGGGTAGGAGGTGTAGCAAGATAGAAGAGGCGGTTGCCCTGTGTTCCCTTCTCCCGATCAAGCTTATCGAGCAAATCTGCAAGCTTGTTATAGCCCTCGCGATCGTTAAAGTCGGCCTGGCAGTAATACATATGTTGAGCAAAGTCATGTTGTGCTTCGCGGTCCAGGCGATCGTTTTCAGGCATATACTTATTAATCGAATCCAGGGCCATACCGCGCCATTGTTCATCGTTCATCGGACGGCGCGCAAAGGCCACGATTGAAAAACCCTGCGGCAGGGGATGATCATGGTAAAGGTGTGCCAGGGTCGGGAGTAATTTTCGTTGGGTGAGATCGCCGGTAGCACCGAATATGACTACCACGCAAGGTTCTGGTTGTTGTCCATCTTGCCATATGGTATGCTGCTTGAGTGCGTTAGTGGGATGAACTTCTTGTGGCATGAATAATGTTCTCCTCTACAGAAAATGCTAGTATGTACTGAGTATACCGCATTCCAGACGGTTTCGTTTCAATTATGGATTCGTTGAGTGAGAAATTGTTACGGAAAGCACATCACTCCGTAAGTAGCTGGGAATACTATGGCCAAAGATGATTTGACAACAATCTGTCTTCGGGGCCTACATGGAAGGGAACGACGACGCCATTAATCGTAAAATTGTGCGTACTGTCCTCAGCCTGCGAGGATAGGGAGATCTCAAGTACTTTTTTTATCGGTCTTTATTTTACGTGGTACGCTGCTAGTAATCATGCGTGTAGACGAACGTAGACGGGCAAAAATTGCTGCTAGCAGCGCACAGATAACAAGCGGGGCGAAGAGTATAGCGAAGTCTTCTTGCGTTACGTGTATATGTAGCAGTGCGAATAGGATCACCTGCATAATGGGGAGCAGGAGCAATAGCACAGTTGTCATTAAGGCAAGTGACAAAGTATATTGCGCTCGCAGACGGTCTTCTACGATACGTTTCCGTAGTTCTGCCTGCTCACGTGCACTATTTTGCAGATTGTGAAGATTTTGGCGCTCAGCCTCTATCTGTTCTTGCTCTTGCGCTAGCTCTTGTTCTAGCCTGCTGGCCTTGCGCTGAGCCTGGCGCATTAAATACAGGGCTTCGGCAGCGTGCTTATCTTCTACTTGCCGAACGCGCAGTTCAACTGTTTTTAAGACTCCTTTCATTTCTCTAGGTCGATTCTCAGGTGTCAGTTCAATTGTGCGCGCTGCTTCATCGACTATTTTGTTGGCCTCGTCCTCGACAGCGCTTTGAAAGGCATGAACTAGTTCCTGGTAACGTCTCTCTAGTTCGTAGTATGCCTCCTGTAAGCTGTCACGGCTAGCCAGCTTATTTTGCAATTCTGTTTGAAAGTAGCTGCTTTCCTGTTGGTGCCGGGTATCTGTTGCTTCAATATCTTTGGCGATCTCTGCCAGTTCCCAGCGCAGGCGTTTATTCTCTTCGCGCAGTTGTATTAATTGTCGCCAGGCGATTCTGCTACTTGGCGGCTCATTGGTTATGCTAGGTAAATGATCGGTCTGCTTTTGCTGTAAAATATTTCGCCGTCGCTCGTTAAGAAACTCACGATGGTTAAAAGGACGTGCTATCCGTTCAATGCTACCGGTCGTCTGGGTCGTATCGTCCGAAGATAACATATAATGCCCCCTGGCTCTTGTGCTTTGCATCCATACCTGGACATGTTGTTAGTGCACAGCTTTACTGCCTTTGAAGCAGGTATTCTCTCTCACAGTTATTATGCATAGAAGAAGTCTAAGATGCAAGTGTTTTGATGTATTTCCCATAAAATCTTCCAACTTGCCTATGTCGTTTTGCACGCATGGCTATAGACGCGGACAATAGGCAAGAACGTGAACGGCTCCTCTGACCAGAAATGAATATACGTTAGTTCATGTATCAGCTTACCAGTCTGGGAAATGCGTCTTTCAAATGACGTTTTAGAAAATCTTGTATGACGGCCGTATAGAGCTCTGGGTTCTGAATATATGCCCCGCAATGCGCCGGGGAATCCACAAAGTATGTTTCCAGGGGAACGTTATGCGCTTGTGCCCGGGATACCAGGCGCTGCGCGTGTTCAAAGGGAATCAACTGGTCACCTGAGGCATGAATGAGTAAGATAGGAATTGAGTGGGATGGAGCTACACTCTTTTTTCTGGTGGAGGCAACCCTACGTTTGAAGCTGGTGTCCGGGCGAGAGACAAAGGTATGTCCGAAACGCATACGGAAAATGAGAACACTTGTTGCCACACTCATCCAGGCAACGGCTGGAAAGACTGTGCGTAGACGGTGAAAGAAGGGTCGCCAGGAGATGCTCTGTGTATGCAGGCGGTAATGAACAAGGCGACGCAACACTTCATCTGAACGCGCGAAAGGGCTATCGGCGAGAATAGCTACTACTTCTTTGCGCGGTGGTGTCAGCAAGGCGATGGCGGCACCCATCGAGAAGCCATGGAGAATGATTGTGTTAGGAAGGGTTTCCTTTTGCATACTGGCGGCTGTAATCGCTGCATCAAGGTCGCGTACCTCGTCATGACCACCACTGGTGATAATGCTATCACTTGCACCATGACCGCGGAAATCAAACAGGAGCACATTGTAGCCTAAATTGTACTCGATTGCGGCCACTGGACGAAGTTGTGTTCGCGAAGCTCGATAGCCATGGCATAAGACGACAGTTGGTGCGGGGTGTGGCTGCGCCCAAAAATCGCCACGTAGAATGACACCATCGCTGGTTTTGAGTGTAAGGGGACGCTGGTAGATAAGGGGAGGTTCGGGAACTACCTTTGGCTGGATCATTGCAAACTCGTCCGCAGGCAGCATTTCATGCGGATGAGAAAACTCATCGACGAGGCGATTGGCGAGGAAAAGCAAACCGCCGGTGGCTGCCAGGCCAACGACGCTTGCACTGGTTGCAATCCCAATCATCCAACGATGTTGTCCTAACATAACTGCATCCTTTCTTAAACTACTTGCCCGAGCGTATGTTACTTATAGGATACTCTGAAGCACGTAAAATGGTACTGGATCAGTCAGTCAAGCCTCTTATAACTCTGGTTCTTGTCCTATGTCGAATAAGTAGCGATGTAAACGGCTCGTTGGGGAAGGGGACAAAGTGTGTCACCCAGGAAGTAAACGAATTGCGCAATGATGCCAAAGGGCCAGATGCCGATGTGTGCGAAGAGAGGAGCAAGAAACGGCCCCGCTAAAGGAAAGAAGAGGATAAACAGACGCCAGCGCAGTCGATACAATGGACTATGTTGCCGCGACTGCTGCCTGGATTTACGGGTAACTACCTGCTGCATTAGACTTGACTGCTTTCTCGTACCACCTTTGCCAATGGGCGTGCTGCCAGACGCCCACTACTGACCGCGCCTTCCATACTATCATAAAATTTCTGCTTTTGGAATAGCAGGGGTAAACATCTTTATGTGCGGTTTTTACATTGAGATAGCTCATTGCTTGTGCTATGCTTTGACTAAGGCCAAGCTGGATCACAAAGCTTAAGCTTTGCTTGAAAAAAGCCGGGGCTGGTTTAAACCAGCCTCGGCTTTTTCAGACAAGATTGTAGAAGCTCACGGACATGGCGTCGGTGTCTTAAAGGGCTTAGGTGATGGACATGGCTTGGGATCAGGCGTCGGATCGACTGTGGGTGATGGTGTCACAGTGGGTGTATCCGTAACCGTCCCTGTGGAACCTGCCGTTGGTGATGCGCCAGGGGTACCCCCAGCCGTGGGCGAGGCGATGATGAGCGTGAAAAACGCTGCACGATCTACTGTTACCGTACATGGAGGGACACCCTGTGGGCCTGTAAAGGAGACGGTAACAAGCACAATTTTGTTGAGATCGGCATTTCTATTGGCGATGGAAACTGGGAAGACCGCTAAACCATCTGAGGTTGTTTGAGCATTGACGCCAGTAGGGTTGCCATCAGGCCAGAGCACATCGGCGTGACCCGAAGCGGGGTAGACGCCCTCGGGATTGTCATTGACGTTATGCACAAACTTGGCGTAGATGCCAATAGTACCTGTGCCGTTGTTGATATTAGGCGTGGTGTTTGTGACCCAGGCGGAACAGGTATAGGCTGGCAAAGGTGGCGTCGGTGAGCCGTCGGATTGGTTCAGATTGATTGTAACCGTCACATCAGGCTGACCCAGGTTGGCATTTGTTGCAGTACCACCACAGGCGACAATCAGCACGCTGATGGTGAAAAGGAAAAGGATAGCCCCACACTTTAAATAAAGTGAATATGAAATATTTGTTTTGTGCTGTTTCCAAAATTGTGACCGCATATGACGAGAGTTACCTTTTCTTCTGTACAATTTGGCAACAGTATAGCATAGGAGCGTCTGCAACTTGCATTTTAGCCATTTGCCTACCATGAAAGTACTATAGCACGTAGCTCCATTTCCATAGAATAAACGCGAAAAGAGGTCTACCTCGCCTAATCTTTGTATATGACTGGCGAGATAGACCTCTGTTTGGCCGTAGAAGCTTTTACTGGACGACGATCTGGAGATTCATGCCCTGGTGGACAGTACAGTAGTAGTGGAAGGTGCCACTGGTACTAAAGGGACCGATGCTGCCACTATCATTGCCATTAAATGTCAGGTTAGCCGAGGGGGCACCGCTTTCGCTAGCACTCTTGGCCGAACTTCCCTGCCAGCTGCCATTGGTAACGATGTGTGGCGAACTCACATCGTCAACCAGGTTGAGCGTGTCACCCTTCTTGATAGTGATTGACGTTTGCAAAAATTGGGAGCCACCCATATGCACGGTTGGACCAGTGGGTGTGTTGCTTGTGTCCACGATAGCGCATGCTGCCAATAAAATGGTGAGAATACCAAAGATGGCTAAACCAAAAATAAGCCTTTTATACATGAGAGTTCCTTTCGATATTGTTTTGTGCTGATTGTTGGGCTTCTTAACCAACGGAAGGCACAGCTATAGCTGTTTTGAAAATATGCCGCTGCTACATATTATACAAGCGCATGGGGAGGGTGTACCACAATTGAGTCTTCTTCTATTCGGTAACCGTGTGAATAACAGAGCAGCTAATGGATTTAAATGTGTTTCCAAGGAGGGAATTTATGACCATTACTTTTACGCAATTTATCGTATGGATCGTCATTGCTGCAATTGTCGGTTTTTTAGGGGAATTTATCGCTGGTCGTCGTGCTCCTGCTGGTATTCTAGGGGCAATTATGGTCGGCCTGTTCGCAATTTTTCTCATCGTGGGCTTTTTCCATTTTTCTATTGACGGAGAGCCAAAACTCGAAGGCGTTCCATTGATCAGTACAATTATCGCTGCCGTTATTCTGGTCATCATCTGGAGTAGCCTTTCGTACCGGCGTACATGAAGGAGTTTGCTTTAAAAGATGTTTGATTGTGATAAAGGCGCTCTGCGAGCGCCTTTATCACAATCAAACATGAGTTTCAAAAATCCGGGACAACTCATGATAAGATGTGAGAGGAAGCTGTAACCAAGATTTTAAACGGTTCACTTTGGACCTCCAGGCAGCTTCGAGATGATCACGCATTGCCGAAGATGAGTGCGGCCGCGAAGACGAGTATGCCACTTCCTACAACCTGAACAAATGAGATCCACCAGCTTGTCCCGAAGTAACGGTGGCGAATGGCTGCGATAAGTATCAGTTCGACTGCGACTACGATATAGGCAGCAGCGAGAGCGGCGCCAAGGTTGGGGAGCAGGAAGGGCAGCGTATGAAGCGAGCCGCCGATGAAGGTCATCAATCCGGTGATACTGCCACGAATAAGCGGGCTTCCTCTCCCTGTAAGAACGCCATCGTCGGAGAGTCCTTCCGAAAAGGCCATGCTTATTCCAGCACCTGTAGCAGAGGCCATGCCAACGAGGAAGGCTGTAAACGAGTGATGTGTGGCAAACGCAGTTGCGAAGATTGGAGCCAGCGTGGAAACGGACCCGTCCATCAGCCCCGCCAATCCTGGCTGGACCACGCGTAACAGAAACTGATGCGATTTGTCATCTTTCGAGGTTGCGGCATGGAACAGTTCCGCGAGCTGCCCCTTGACCGTCTGTGGCGTCTGATCTAATGCCTGCCGCTCGTCAGTAGGTGTATGATTCTCGACGGCGCTCGGCTGGATAACCTTGGGTTCTTGTTCCAACGACATAATGTCGTGATCTCCTTTTCAAGAAATGCAGTTCATTTTTTAATAACTTGTTTTAGCTTCCTGAGTCGCCTGGCATGATGTACAGAGTCCATACAAGCGCAGCTCATGTGACTCGAGGGTTATTCCTACGGTTTGAGCGGCATCCTGAAGAGCTTGCAGCGAGAAGGCAACCTCGACAGGCACATCAAGAAGCTTGCCACAAGCCCGACAAAGAGCATGATCGTGACGGACCGTTTGAGCATCATACCGACTACTTTCATCACCCAATGCCAACTCTCGGATGTAGTTTTGCTCGACAAGGGTATGCAGGATGCGGTAGACACTGGCTAAACCGATGCGAGGCCGCTGCTGCTTAACCGCTTCGTAGACTTCTAAGGCTGTTGGATGATTATGCAGAGAACGCACAACATTCAGGACCGCCTGTGCATTTATATTCATATTTCCTTCATATATTAGGGCATCCTAATAATGAGAATTATTCTCATTTCTTCTATGTAGGAAGTATACGTGATGAAGGTTTCTGTTGTCAAGCTCAGCAATTTGGAGGAGGGAAATATTTTCTGTATCACTTCCGCATCTCTTTTTGATGCCTCTTGACAAAAGATTGCTCCTTCTGGTATTTACCTTTAGTGGGGTAAAATTCATTATTTTGCTCGGGGAATCTTTGGGAGGTATTGTGATGCCACCGGAACTGCGTACCTTACCGATTCGCACTATTGACTGCTTGAAGCTCTGTTACAAATTGCGCGAGCGCAGCGAGTCTATAACCACATCCGTCATGAAGGAACGCTTGCAATCCCTGGAGCCGACAGGACAATTGAGCGATGCCACGGTCACCCAACTCTTCAAGTGGTTGGCCGATCGAGGCTATGTGCGCTACACCCCATATCATGGTGTGGAATTGACCGAAGTTGGTCAAGCGATCGCGAGTGAACTTGTGCGTCGTCATCGTTTGCTTGAACTCTTTCTTGTGCGCATCATGGGCTTTCCTTTGGACGAGGTCGATGCGGAGGCGGAACAGGTTGAGCATGCCATTTCAGACGCTTTTGTGGAGCGCATGGACACGCTGCTTGGACATCCGACCGAGGACCCTCATGGTGATCCCATTCCTAACAAGGTTGGAGGGGTGGTTGTTCCCAGCAGTCAGCCACTCTCGACGGTACTGCCAGGACAAGAGGTCATTGTGCAGCGGGTGAGTGATGATCACCCTGATTTGTTGCGCTATCTCGCATCGCTGGGACTCATTCCAGGAGCCATGGTTTATGTTGAGTCCGTTGCACCCTATGGCGGCGTCTGTACGGTGCGCATAGGAGCGAAGACGCATGCCGTTGGCGACGCGGTGACGCAGGCGGTCCTCGTTCGTCCCGCAACCTCCGATCCGGCGAGTGGATCGACGTCTTCCTCAGAGCCGTTGGGAGAGCTTTCATAAGTAATGAATCCGTGTTGTTTCCCTGAGAAGATGCTCACTCCTTTTTTTAGGATATCACGCTCCTGTCGCGCTATCTCTAGTTCTTTCTCGCTTTAAACGACAGTTTTCTTCTGCCAGTGCGCTTTGATGACCACTGCCTGCTCGGCAAGTTGTTTCTACCACTGGGAGAGCGCACTGTTGCTCACCCCAACTCGCGAGGAGTTTGTGCCGTGCTCATTCCCAGACCGTCATTCATCTTCATGACGATACTCATTGCGCTTTTGTGACGCTCCATCCTTATATTAGCACCAGAGAGGATAATGATAATGTGCAGCCGCTTATGTTAGGAGTGATGAGACACCCAATACATGTGTGGTGTTTCGTAGAGCGTGTCGGACCAGAGTAGGATGCACGCAGAGAGGAAACAAGCAAGAGGGGATGGTTGTGAAGACTGATCATCTGCGTTTGAGCAGAAGTAGATCGCGTGTGATTCTGTGCGTCTAACATAAGATCGTCCTCTCCTACCTACGTTTGTTGAATATGCTCAGAGTTACTGCTGGTAGAACATGCAGATGGAGTGTGCAACCCTTTAGTCTGACGACAACAGCAGCAGTGAGCAATAATTCACGATTGGAGAAACAATTTGAGCGACCAACGCAAACGACAAAAACCCATAACGACGACCGATGCAGGCATTCCCGTCTCAAGCGATGAATACTCGGCCACCGTGGGTCCCGATGGACCCGTGCTGCTGCAGGATAGCTACCTCATCGAGAAGATGGCACAGTTCAACCGTGAGCGCGTGCCGGAACGGGTGGTCCACGCCAAGGGAAGCGGCGCGTTCGGCTACTTCGAGGTGACGCAGGACGTGACCCAGTGGACCAAGGCAGCCTTCCTCAACAAAGTCGGCAAGCGCACTCCGATGCTCGCCCGCTTCTCGACCGTTGCCGGTGAACACGGGTACCCCGACACCGATCGCGACCCGCGCGGCTTCGCCCTCAAGTTCTACACCGAAGAGGGCAACTACGATATGGTCGGCAACGACACGCCGGTCTTCTTCATGCGCGACCCGCAGAAGTTCCAGGACTTCATCCACTCGCAGAAGCGCATGCCCGACAGCGGTCTGCGCAGCAACAACATGCAGTGGGATTACTGGTCCCTATCTCCCGAGTCCGCGCACCAGGTGACCATCCTGATGTCGGACCGGGGCACACCCCGCACCTGGCGGCATATGAACGGCTATAGCAGCCACACCTATATGTGGATCAACGCCAAGGGAGAACGGTTCTGGGTCAAATACCACTTCAAGACGGAGCAGGGCATTCAGAATTTCACTGATGCCGAGGCCAAGGCCATGAAGGCCGAAGATCCCGACTACCATCGCCGTGACTTGTGGGAGGCCATCGGGAGGAAGGATTATCCGGTCTGGCGGCTGGAGATGCAGATCATGCCCTTCGAGGATGCGGCCACCTATCGCTTCAATCCGTTCGACCTCACCAAGGTGTGGCCGCACAAGGACTACCCGCCCATTACCATCGGGCGCATGGTGCTCGACCGCAACCCGGAGAACTACTTCGCGGAGATTGAGCAAGCCGCCTTTGAGCCCTCCAACATGGTGCCCGGCATCGGTCCCAGTCCGGATAAGATGCTGCTGGGTCGCCTGTTCAGCTATGCCGACATCCACCGCTATCGCATCGGCACCAACTACAAGCAGTTGCCGGTCAACGCGCCCCAGGTCGAAGTGCATAGCTACAATAAGGACGGCTTGATGCGCTACCGCCACAACGGCAACCAGCCCGTCTACGCGCCCAACAGCTACGGCGGCCCACAGGCCGACCCACAGCGCTATCCCGAACCGAGCTGGTTCACGAGTGGGGAGATCATGCGCAGCGCGTATACTCTGCACGCCGAGGACAACGATTTCGTGCAAGCGGGCAATCTCTACCGCCACGCGATGTCAGCGACGGACCGGGAGCACCTGGTCAACAATATCGTTGGGCACATGAGTCAGGGCGTCGAGCGCTTCATTCAAGAGCGCGCGGTCAACACCTACTGGTACCAGGTCGACCCCGATCTGGGAGCGCGGGTGGCCAAAGGCCTCGGTTTGGCGATCACGCCTGAGCTATCCGGGTCGGTTGGGAAAAGCCAGCGCAAATAGTCGCTAGTAATTTACATGAAAGTTCGAACAAAATCGAGCGTGCACAGTCCTTCCGTAGTACTTTGCATGAAGGGGTCAGCACAGCTAATGTGCTGACCCCCTGCAGATCAGCTCAGGATACCACCACTGGTGATCGTGTCCACCTGCGGCTCGGTCAGTGTGCTTCCTGCCAGACGCTTTCATGACACTTTCTCCCTATACTTGTACCAGAGAGGGCGAGGGTCTGTCTCACTTTACGTGAACAGCTCATGCACACAGGAGCATTCGTTGACGCAGCAAATCAAATTTTGCTCGTCCATACATTTGTCGCTTGATGCATTTAAGCTTATTCACCTTGCCCTCCGTTTGTCCGTTGCTATACTTCGTTGCTAAAGCAGCTCGTACAGCATCAAAGTCCCGATAGATTCCCGTCGCCAGACTCTGCAATTCTTTGATGCCACTGGCTTTGGCTTCCTCTAATCAGCGTCCTAAGACAGGTGCTTGTCGCTTCGTCACCATGACACGAAAATCTTGTGCCAACTGGTAAGCCAGCCCCAAGTCCTCATGCGTCAGACGTAAGTGGTCGAGACATAGAGCTTGGGATATCCGCAGTTTGTGCGGATTGCAGACAAACAACCATGCCGCCTCTCGTGCTGAGAGCGCTATTTGAGCGGCAGAATGAACGGCGGTTTTCTTCTGCATCTCAGAGGCGTCCATCCCTTCTGGTTGCTGTCGGAGAGTTCGCAGGTAATCATAGACAATGGTCTCGCACTGTCGATATCCCCGCTCCCGAAGCTCGACAAGAAGATGCTTCACATGATGCTCGCCCTCTGCCCAACGCTGCTGGAGATACTTTTTGGAGGGGTCGAGACGGCTTCGTTTGCCAGGGCGCATCATCTCAGGAAAGCTGGAAGCCGTGAGATAGCGACGAACCGTATCACGATGCAGTCCCATCAGCGCAGCAATCGTGACCTGACTGGCTCCCTGTTCATGCAATTGCATCACTTCTTCATAGCGCTTCAGACGCCGCGCTCGTCGGGCTTGCTTGCCGATGGCCGTTGGTGTCAGTGGTGTCGGCTTCAGAGGAAGCCCTTCAACCGGACCCTCAGAAGACGTTGATGGCTTGAGGGAACCGTGTTGCTGGGCTGCCTCCTCCTGCAATGCTTCCTGCTTCCGTTCAAAGAGCCGCTTGAGTGCCTCATGAAGGTTGAGCAGCAAATGGAACCGATCAGTCACTTGTTGGGCCTGGGGAGCTCCTTTGCGTGCTCCTTGTGCATAGGCTCCTGCACGGTCACGGCTGATCACTTCGACTCCCGGATGAGCAGCGAGCCAGGCTTTTAGTGTCTCAGCCTCCCGGTCAGGCAAGAGCTCTACAATACGGTGTCGTTGCAAGTCGACGAGGAGCGTACCATAGGTTTGTCCCTTGCGGAGCGACCAATCGTCTACCCCAAGCATGCGTGGGGGAGGAGAAGCGGGAATTGGACTACGGCGTAGCAAACGGAGCAGCGTGTGTCTGCTGACAGGCATCAGCACGTTTTCGCTCTCACGAGCCGCAGGTCGGCCTCCCAGTTCTTTGGCAATGGCACGGAGTCTGCTGGCTTGTCGATTGGTGCGGCGCGCATGGGCCGCCGCGAGATCGGCAGACGGCTCAGCAAAGGTTGTGCGAGCACACGCAGGATTGGAGCAGAAAAATCGACGTACCTGGACACGGAGCCGAACGGCATAGTCCATCAAGGACACGTCTGCCAGGGTGCGAGGATACCGACTGTGAACCTTCATCGATTCTTGAGCACAGTCAGGACACGCCATAGCCTTCTTCGAGCAACGAACCGTCAAGAAGAGGGTCAGGCCTTCACGGGTGATCTCCTCAAGCAGCAGATCAGGGCATGCAGGAAACAACAAGGTGGTTATGGGCAACATAGGTCTACTTTCGCAAAAGGGAAGAAAAGACGATGGAGAAGTTTTTTCTATTCTATCACCTCGAGCTGTTCACGTAAAGTGAGACAGACCCACTTGACAACCGTGATTTACAGTTCGGATCGGCGTGGTTGCTCGTCTGAGAAGAAGGGAACTCGGCGAGTCGCTGTGCCGTGTGGGGCTCGATGCGATATTCAATGATGCGGACCTGCACGGCAGGCAGCCCCAGAGGATGTAAGGTGACCAGATAGCTGCCATCGGAGAGCACCTGCACGGCATGGATGAACCGACCCGCTTTGAGGCGCGCCAGGCCGTGGGCCTGCTGCTGATGGACCAGCATACTCAGCTCTGCGGCTGAGACGATGCCGCGATCCATCAAGACGAGCATGCCCGGCTGCACCGAGCGGGAGAGCAGCACTGGGCTCAGGCGCTGTTCGGCCACCCGACGTCGATACACCAACGCGGCGGCTGTCGGCAGGCGCAGACAGGGGTTCGACCACAGCCAGCGCAACCCACGCACCAGGTGACCCAAGACGGCTGCCAGGTTGAGCCGACGAAACAGGCTCAGGGAGATCACGTAATAGACGACCAGGAGTTGGTTGAGGCTGCGTTCGCGCTCTCCCCAGGCATGGCACCTGCTCAGCAGTTCGCTCACCAATTCACGCGGACACAATTGCTCGAGCACTTCAAAGCGCAGGGCATGGCTAAACTTGCTGTCGTCAGCCAGCTGCTGTATGCTCAAGGTCATCAGAGGTTCCTTTCTTCGTTCGACACAACGATATGACTCGTCATAGTCTATCAGAAGATGAACCTCTCTTCTCATTTAAATGGCATTGGAGACGCGAGGGGCATCGTGTTTTGTGTGAGATCTGACAGAACCGGCCACGATGGTTGCATGAATCCTGGCAATGTTCGTATGAGAGCAAGATCGGAGAAGTTTTTCCGGTGTGAGCGTGTTAAGCTAGAGGCGAGGCCCTACAGGAACATGAAAGCATTTTATACCCAGACTCTGGGGTTAAAAGTGGTCGAAGAGGGCGTTGGGCTACGGCTTCATTTGCCTGGTGGCGGCACAGCGTTTGCGTATCCAAAAGACGACCACCAGCCAGCCACGTTCACTCTGCTGGACTTTGTGGTTGATGACATTGATGAAGCGGTAGATGAGCTGAAAAGCCGTGGCGTCAGCTTTGATCGCTATGAAGGTATGTCGCAAGACGAGAAGGGCATCATGCGCGGTATTTCTCAAAATATGGGGCCTGATATAGCCTGGTTTAAAGACCCGGCCGGGAATATGCTGGCAGTGTTACAGATGGGATAAACCAACGCCTAAAGTGTCGACAAAAGTATCTACAGGTAAGGACTGACTCACAAAGAGGGAGACGAGGCCGAACTTCGGCAAATAACAGGAGATAATATGGAAACCATAACATCTACAGTGACTTCAAAAGACGGAACCAAGATCACCTACGACAAAATAGGCCACGGGCCGGCAGTCATCCTGGTAGCGGGGGCCCTTTGTTCACGGTCCTTCTGGTCCGGACCGGAGTTTGCCAAACTCCTTGCGCGTAGCTTTACGGTCTATAACTATGACCGGCGTGGTCGCGGCGAGAGTGGCGATACCAAGCCCTATGCACTTGAGCGCGAGATTGAGGATATTGAGGCGCTCATCGACGAAGCCGGCGGGTCGGCCTACCTTTATGGCCATTCCTCCGGAGCTGCCCTTGCCCTAGAAGCGGCCTTAAGGCTCGGCAATAAAGTCAAGAAGCTTGCCATGTACGAGGCTCCTTACAATGATGAGGCTTCGGCCCAACGGCATGGAAGGAATACATCAAACAACTTACTGAAGCTTTGGCAGCAGATCGCCGGGGCGATGGCGTGGCGCTGTTCATGAAGTTGGTTGGGACGCCAGCCGACCAGATTGAAGCAATGCGTCATGCACCGACATGGCCAATGTTTGAGGCTATAGCGCCGACGCTTGCCTATGACCATTGCGCCATCTTAGGTGAAGACGGTTCGGTACCCTCCAAACGGGCAGCAAGCGTAATCGTGCCTACGCTCGTTATGAATGGCGGCGCGAGCTATGCCTTTATGTATGACACAGCGCGAGCGCTGAGCCAAGCGATGCCTCATGCGCAACTCCGCACTCTGGAAGGTCAAAGACATGATGTGGACCCGAAAGTCCTTGCTCTGGTGCTGGTGGAATTCTTTACTGAAGAGGCGGCAAAGGCAATAAACCAGACCAGCTAGGAACCTCATGAAGCGGGGGCGCGATCTGCGCAAGGCACGAATAATCGAGTAATACATTGGCCACATTTCAGAAAGGAAAGAAACGATGAAAAAGATTCCTGAACTGCAGACCTTAATGACCGGTCTCGTGCTCGGCGAATCGCCACGTTGGCACAATGACCGTCTATGGTTCTCCGAGTGGGGAGCTCAAGAAGTCATTGCCGTCGATCTCGAAGGCAAGAGCGAAGTCATCACCCGCATACAGTCATTTCCATTTTGCATCGACTTCCTGCCCGATGGGCGCCTGCTTGTCGTCTCGGCGCGTGATCGACTGCTCCTGCGCATGGAGCCCGATGGGTCGTTGGTGACACATGCCGACCTGACCAGCCTCTCTGACCACCCCTGGAACGAGATCGTCGTGGATGGTCGGGGCAACGCCTACATCAACAACATCGGCTTTGACTTTCCAGGCGGCGAGTTCGCCACGGGGATCATCGCTTTGGTCACCCCTGAGGGCTCGACCCGGCAGGTAGCAGATGGTGTCGCATTCCCAAATGGCATGGTGGTGACGCCCGACAACGCGACGCTGATCCTCGCGGAGTCCTACGGCAAAAGGCTCACGGCCTTCGACATCGCGGCCGACGGCAGCCTGTCGAACCAGCGGGTGTGGGCCGACCTCGACGGCGGCTCTCCCGACGGCATTTGCCTCGACGCGGAAAACGCCGTCTGGTACGCGGACGTCCCCAACAAGCATTGCGTGCGCGTTCGCGAGGGCGGGGAGGTGCTGCAGACGATCGACCTTGACCGCGGCTGCTACGCTTGCATGCTCGGGGGCGTGGACAACAGAACGCTGTTCCTGATGGGGTGGTCCTGCGAACATGGCTGACGCGGCACGAACGGGCCAAGTGCTGACCGTTGAGGCGCCCGCACCGGGCATCGGTTGGCCGTAGGAGGGGAGCAAGTTGTAATCACAGCGTTTCGCTGCAAGAGAGGGAGCGAAAGGTAGACCAGAAGATTCATCTGGAGCTGTTGCTGCCCAATCAAGGGTACACTAGTGCACGAAACGTCTTTCCAGTCAGGAGAAACGACACGAGGAGCAAAATGATGGAAGATGGTTCCCTCATCGGGATGGATTACAGCTTCCGTAGAACAGGCCACGAAGGCAGAGAAGTGTGAGAATCTCGCGCATGCTTGTCGTAATAGATATGAGACAAGAGGCTTGCACGGGCTGTCACCAGAAACGTGTCCAGGTGAGCAAAAGCTTCCCCAACGCACCTTCGTGCGTTCAGAGACAGCGCGGAAAAAAGCAAGCACCATACTGAAAGCGAGAGAACCAGCTATGCGGTCTGCTCAACGTGTCACACAGCGCCCCCTCCTGTTCTTCCTGCCTTTACTCCTCTGTCAGTTCTTGATCATGGCCCTGAGCAGTTGTGGGTCTTTCCAATGCGAATCCGTGCCTTTGCCCTCTGTCATCCCCCGCATATTCATTGCAGTCTACCTGTTCTCCGAGGGTACCGGTCTCCTCGTTCTGCAGGAAAGTTCTGGTAAGCACCTCTGGCAGGCCTCTGGGCAACTAGAGGCAGTAGACGCTGATCAGATCTACCTGAGCCTCTCTCAAGACAACACTCCTTTCCTCGAAGCCCTGCGGGCAAACGATGGCAAGCACCTCTGGCAGAAAACAGAAGACGCAGCCTTCAAGGTGATAAGCGCTGCTCACGGTTCAGTCTATCTCTACCACAGGACGGACGCGAGGCTCGTGGCTCTCAATGGCATAGATGGCACAGAACGTTGGAAAACTCGTATCGATCTTCCTCCCCCAGGACCCCCAGGGGATGAAGGGAATGGCATTTCTGTGCAGGTCAGCTCTTCAGTCGTCTATGTTCACTCGACAGGCGGCCAACTCAGTGCCTACCAGGAGGAGAGCGGATCGCTGCTCTGGAGCCATAGCTTCCCTTCTCCTTCCTCTCTCGAACCGGGAATGCCCTGGGAGATCAGCGAGGGAGTGATCTATATCGCTGATGCTACCTACGTCTACGCCCTGCGGACCAGCGATGGCAAGGTGCTCTGGCAAAGGGGTGGAAACGCCTTTGTGTTGGATCGCCCCAGAGGGATCTTGTTGACGCTGGCACCCACCGCTTCTGGCCCCAGGCTTGTGGCCTTGCAAGCCCATGATGGCAAAGTTCTCCGGCAACGTTCTGAACCCCAAATACAGTTCAGCTCATATGGGCGGGGTATCGGCCTCAAGCTCATCGGTGGCACATTGTACATCGGGACATGGTCCGCAGACAGCCTTCCTTTTGGGATGAGAGCCACCTATTTCGCTACGGATGTCCATGCGATACGAGCCAGTGATGGGATGTACCTCTGGCA
>Ga0209647_1000994_pt1 | contig 25195 bp, 21 predicted proteins | sample GraSoi_2013_60cm_FD_185827 | JGI IMG/M metagenome (GOLD analysis project Ga0209647, IMG submission 185827) | Grasslands soil microbial communities from the Angelo Coastal Reserve, California, USA - Sample 9_17_2013_60cm (SPAdes) (version 2) | ecosystem: Environmental > Terrestrial > Soil >... | reverse complement strand
CGGCGCACCACCACGGTCGCCGCGCGCGGCCCGATCACCGTGATGGAAGTGAAAGCGGACGCGATGCGCGCCGCCACCGACGCCTGCCAGTCGGCCTTCAACAAAGCCTGCATGCGCGTCCTGATCGAGCGGCTGGTGTACTCGAACCAGCGCCTCGCCCAAGCCGCCTAATTAGAACGGATCCCAGCTAAACACGTCCTGCGAGCGCTCGAGCGGATAGAAGTCCGCGCGCAGCGCCGGCATGGCGTGCGCTGCGACCGTCTCGGGGGTCCAGCCGCCATCGCGATGCACCGAGCGCAGCGGCCGGTTCTGCGAGAACAGGAAGATCTCGTTCGCGCGCACGCCGAAGATCTGCCCGCTCACCTCCTGCGCGGCGTCGGAGGCCAAATACACTGCCAGCGGCGCAATCTTTCCCGTCTGCATGCTCTTCAGCTTCTCGACCCGCGCCTGCTGATCCGGTGTCTCGGTCGGAATCGAGCCGATCATGCGGCTCCAGGCGAAGGGCGCGATGCAATTGGAGCGCACGCGGTACTTCGCCATATCCAGCGCAATCGACTTGGACAGCCCGACGATGCCCAGCTTGGCGGCCGCATAGTTCGCCTGTCCGAGATTGCCGACCAGCCCCGACGTTGAGGTCATATGGATATACGCGCCGGACTCCTGCGCCTTGAAGTGCGGCGCCGCCGCGCGCGCGACGTAGAACGAGCCGTTGAGGTGCACGTCGATCACCGCGCGCCATTCCTCGACCGACATGTTGAAGAAGAAGCGGTCGCGCAGGATGCCGGCGTTGTTCACCACCGCGTCGATACGCCCGAAATTGTCGAGCGCCGCCTGCACGATGCGATTGGCCGAGGTCCAGTCGGCCACACTGTCGCTGCTGGCGGCCGCGGTGCCGCCGGTGGCGCGAATTTCCTCGACCACTCGCTCGGCCGGCCCGGTGTTCGTGCCTTCGCCCTTGACCGAGGTGCCGAGGTCGTTGACCAGTACTTTGGCGCCGGCCGCGGCCATGGCGAGCGCGAAGTCGCGGCCGATGCCGCCACCGGCGCCGGTGACGAGCACCACCTTGCCTTTGAGCATCAGTCCCTGAAGCCGGGGTAGCGCCGCTCGACCAGGCGCAAGAGGCCCGCCCATTCAAGCTCGCCGATGTGGCGGCGCTGGCCGGGCTTGTAGCGCTCGTTGGTCTTCAGTACGGTCTCCTGCGCGGGCAGCGTGCATTCCGTCTGCATGGCGAAGACCTGCGCCTGGCACGCGCGTTCGAGCCAGTAGATGGTGATAAATGCTTCCGGGATCGTGGCGCCGACCGCCAGCAGGCCGTGGTTGCGCAAGAACATCGCGACATGGCTGCCGAGATCGGAGACCAGGCGCTTCTGCTCGTCGAGATCCACCGCCGGGCCTTCGTAGTCGTGATAGCCGACGCCGGAAAAGAACATCGAGTTCTGCGTGAGCGGCAGCAGGCCGCATTTCATCGCCGACACCGCCATGCCGGCAGGCGTATGCGTATGGATTACGCAGGCGACATCGGGCCGCCCGCGGTGCACCGCGCTGTGAATGACGAAGCCGGCGTGATTGATGCCGTAGCCGGTGCCCGAGTCCTGCACCACTCTTCCCTCGAAATCGATCTTCACCAGGCTCGACGCGGTGATCTCATCGTAGGTCATGCCGTAGGCGTTGATCAGGAAGTGGCCTTCCTCGCCCGGCACGCGGGCCGAGATGTGGTTGTAGACCAGGTCGTCCATGCCGTAGTGATGCACCAGGCGGTAGCACGCCGCGAGGTCGATGCGCGTCGCCCATTCCTCGCGCGAAACACGTTCGCGCATCGACGACACCTTCAGCTGGGAGAGATCGCTCATGGCCGTATTATGCCTTTGCGATGCTCGGCTCCGCCCTCAATCCCGCGTCGGTCGCGATCATCGGTGCGTCCGACAACCCGCACAAAGTGGGCGGCCGGCCGATCCTGTATCTCAAGCGCTACGGCTACCGCGGCGCGATCTACCCGATCAATCCGGCACGCAGCACCGTCCAGGGCCTGCGCGCATTTGCGAGCATCGCGGAAACTCCGGCGGCGCCGGAGCTCGCGATCGTGGCGATTGCGGGAGATGACGCGGTGGCCGCAGTCGAAGCCTGCGCCGCGCGCGGCGTGAAAGTCGCTGTGGTGATGACCTCCGGCTTCGGCGAGACCGGCGCAGAGGGTCTTGCAAAACAAAAGCAGATGGTAGAAGCGGCGCGCACGGCAGGCATGCGACTCATCGGGCCGAACTGTCAGGGCCTGGCGAACTTCGCCACCGGGCTGGTGGCGAATTTCTCGACCATCTTCCACGAGCTCGAGGCGCGCGACGGCCCGGCTGCCATCGTGAGCCAGAGCGGCGCCAACTCGCAGGCGATCTACACGCTGCTGCGCGACAAGGGAATCTCCGCCCGCCATGTGCACGCGACGGGCAACGAGGCGGATGTGACGGTCGCCGATCTCGCTGCCGCCGTGGCAGCCGATCCAGGCGTGCGCCTGGTGCTCCTCTATATGGAGGCGATCAAGGACCCCTCGACGCTCGCTGCGGCGGCCAAGGTCGCCAGAGAGCGCGACGTGCCGATCGTCGCCCTCAAGGCCGGGCGCACGGCCCTCGGTCAGAAGGCGGCGAGCTCGCACACCGGGGCGCTCGCCAGCGAGGACCGCGTGGTCGACGCTTTCTTCGAGCGCCACGGCATCTGGCGCGCGAACGACCCGCAGGAGCTGGTGTCGGCCGCCGAGCTCTATCTCGGCGGTCGCCGCCCGCGCGGCAAGCGGCTCGTTTTCATCAGCAACTCGGGCGCGAGCTGCGTGATGGCTGCCGACTACGCCGAGCAACATGGCATTCCGCTCGCCCCCGTGTCCGAGCGGGCAAAGGAAAGGCTCCGCGGCACGCTGCCTGCATTCGCCGCCCTCGACAATCCCATCGACATCACCGGCGCGCTGCTCGGCAATCCCGAGCTGTTCGGCGCCGTGCTGCCGATCGTGGGCGACGACGCGCAAAGCGAGCTGATCCTCGTCGGCCTGCCGGTCGCGGGCGCGGGCTACGATGTGCCGCGCTTCGCCGCCGACTTGGCGGAGTTCCAGAAGCGCTATGGACACGCCGTCGCGGTCGCTGCCCCGCAGCCCTCCATCCGAAGTGAATTCACCACCGCCGGGGTAGCCACCTTTGCGGGCGAGGGCGAGGCGATGGACGCGCTGGCGCAGCTCGCCGACCACGCCGCGCTGCTCCGGCAGCCTGCGCCGCCGCTCGCCAAGCCCATACGGCTCGCGGCAAAGAGCCAGTTCCTCAACGAGGCCGAGAGCCTGGCGATGCTGGCGCAGGCCGGAGTGCCGGTCATCGAGCATCGGCTGTGTCGCGACGAACTGGAAGTGCGCACGGCAGTGGCGCAGCTTGGCGGCGACGTGGTGCTGAAAGCCTGCTCGCGCGACCTGCCGCATAAGAGCGACCATGGGCTGGTGGCGATCGGCGTCGCAGATCCGCTCGCCGAATTCAGGCGCCAGCGCGAGCGTTGCCTCGCCCTGGGTGCGCGCTTCGAGGGGGTGATCGTCGCGCGGCGGGCGAGAGGCGGGCGCGAGCTTGCGCTCGGCGCGCGCGTCGACCCGAGCTTTGGTCCGCTGGTCCTGGTCGGCGACGGTGGGATCTACCTCGAGGCGCTGAAGGACTTTCGCCTGCTAATCCCACCGTTTGCGGAGAACGAAGTGCTAGCCAAGCTCGCCGAGCTGCGCATTGCACCGCTGTTCGGTGTGCTACGCGGTCAGCCCGCGCGCGACATTCGCGCCTTCGCGCGCATGGCGGTCCAGCTCGGCGACGCCATCATCGCGTGGGACGGTAGGGTCGGGTCGGTCGATGTCAATCCGGTGATGCTGTTTGAAACCGGCGCCCTTGCGCTCGATGCGCTGGTCGAAAGTCGCGCGGACGACTGAGGCCGCCAGAGGGCGCAAGCTATAATTTTCGGCATGAAGGTCCTGGTCGCGGTCAAGCGCGTGGTCGATTTCAACGTCAAGGTCCGCGTCAAGGCCGACAACACGGGCGTCGAGACCACGAACGTGAAGATGTCGATGAATCCGTTCGACGAGATCGCGGTCGAGGCGGCGGTGCGGCTGAAGGAAGCGGGCAGCGCGACCGAGATCATCGTCGTCTCTTGCGGCGTGCAGGCCTGCCAGGAGACGCTGCGCACCGCGCTCGCCATCGGCGCCGATCGCGCCGTGCTGGTCGAAACCGCCGAAGAGCTGCAGCCATTGGCCGTCGCGAAGCTCTTGAAGGCCATCTGCCAGAAGGAAGCGCCGCAGCTCGTGATCCTGGGCAAGCAGGCGATCGACGACGATTCAAATCAGACCGGACAGATGCTCGCGGCGCTGCTCGGCTGGCCGCAGGCGACCTTCGCATCGAAGGTCGAGCTCGCGGAAGGCAAGGCCAAGGTGACGCGCGAGGTCGATGGCGGCCTGGAGACGATCTCGATCAAGCTGCCGGCGGTGATCACCACCGACCTGCGCCTGAACGAGCCGCGCTACGTCACGCTGCCCAACATCATGAAGGCCAAGAAGAAGACCCTGGAAATGGTCAAGCCCGACGCATTGGGCGTGGACGTTGCGCCACGCCTCGCAACGCTCAAAGTGGTCGAGCCGGCGAAGCGCAAGGCGGGCGTCAAGGTGGCCGACGCCAAGGCGCTGGTCGACAAGCTGCGCAACGAGGCGAAGGTCGTCTGAGATGGCGGTTCTGGTCGTCGCCGAGCACGACAACAAATCGATTCGCAAGAGCACGCTGAACGCGGTCGCCGCCGCGCAGAAGATCGGCGGCGAGCTGCATGTGCTGGTCGCGGGTCACCAGGCCGCCGATGCGGCCAAGGCCGCCTCACAAATCCCGGGAGTGGCCAAGGTGCTGCATGCCGATGCGCCGCACCTGGCCGACTTTCTCGCCGAGAACGTCGCGGCGCTCGTAGTCGCTCTCGCCAAGGGCTACTCGCACATCCTCGCGCCGGCCACCTCCAACGGCAAAAACGTGATGCCGCGCGCCGCGGCGCTGCTCGATGTGCAGCAGATCTCCGACATCGTGGCCGTGGAGGGCGCCGATACCTTCGTGCGCCCGATCTATGCCGGCAACGCGCTGGCGACGGTGAAGTCGAAGGACGCGATCAAGGTGATCACCGTACGCACCACCGCCTTCGACGCGGGCGCGGCCACCGGTGGTAGCGCAAAGGTGGAAAGCGTCACGCCGCCGGCGGATGCGGGGCTCTCTTCGTTCGTCGGGCGCGAAGTTTCCAAATCCGAGCGCCCGGAGCTGACGGCGGCCAAGATCATCGTCTCCGGCGGCCGCGGCATGGGCTCGGGGGAGAACTTCACCAAGGTGCTCGAGCCGCTCGCCGACAAGCTCGGCGCGGCGATGGGCGCCTCGCGCGCCGCGGTCGATGCCGGCTTCGTGCCGAACGACTGGCAGGTCGGGCAGACCGGCAAGATCGTGGCGCCGGATCTGTACATTGCCGTGGGCATTTCCGGGGCGATTCAGCACCTCGCCGGCATGAAGGACAGCCGCGTGATCGTCGCCATCAACAAGGACGAGGAGGCGCCGATCTTCCAGGTGGCGGACTATGGGCTGGTCGGGGACCTGTTCCAGCTGGTCCCTAATGTGGTGGAGGAGCTGAAGAAATGAGCGCGCCTATATGAGTACCTACACGGCACCCCTTAGGGACATGAAGTTCGTGCTGAACGAGCTCGCCGGCCTCGAGGCGGTTGCAAAGCTGCCGGGCTTCGGCGAAGCCTCGCCAGACACCGTCGAAGCGATCCTCGAGGAAGCCTCGAAGTTCGCTTCGGGAGTCCTTGATCCTATTAATTATTCAGGTGACCAGGAAGGCTCTAAATGGAGCGACGGCACGGTCAAGACGCCGAAGGGATTCCGCGAAGCCTATAAGCAGTTCTGCGAGGGGGGCTGGAACGCGCTGCCCTTCGAGCCCGACTGGGGCGGACAGGGGCTGCCGCGCCTCGTCTCCACCCCGGTCCAGGAGATGTGGAAGAGCTCGAACATGAGCTTCTCGCTCTGCCCGCTGCTGACGCAGGGCGCGATCGAGGCGCTGCTCCTCAGGGGTTCCCCGGAGCTGCAAAAGCGCTACCTGCCCAAGATGGTCGAGGGCCGTTGGACCGGCACCATGAACCTCACCGAGCCGCAGGCCGGCTCCGACCTCTCGCTGGTGCGCACGCGCGCCGAGCGAGTCCGGGATGGAAAGTCAGGCGATCACTACCTGATCTCGGGCCAGAAGATCTTCATCACCTACGGCGAGCACGACATGAGCGAGAACATCGTGCATCTCGTGCTCGCGCGCACGCCGGAGGCGCCCGAGGGCGTGAAGGGCATCTCGCTGTTCGTGGTGCCGAAGTTCGTGCCCAACGAGGATGGCACGCCGGGCAAGCGCAACGGCGCGAAGTGCGCCTCGATCGAGCACAAGCTCGGCATCCACGCCAGTCCCACGGCGGTGATGGTCTACGACAAGGCGGTCGGCTACGTCGTCGGCGAGGAAAACCGCGGCCTGGAGTACATGTTCATCATGATGAACGCCGCGCGTTTCGCGGTCGGCCTCGAAGGCGTGGCGATCGCCGAGCGCGCCTTCCAGCGCGCGCTGGCGTTCGCCAAGGATCGGGTCCAGGGCCGCGACCTGGTACAGGGTGGGAAAGCGGTGCCGATCATCCGCCACCCGGACGTGCGCCGCATGCTGATGCTGATGAAATCGCAGACCGAGGCGATGCGCGCGCTGGCCTACACCACCGCCTCGGCGATGGACTACGCGCACCGGCACCCCGATGCCGAGACGCGCAAGCAGCACCAGGCGTTCGTCGACCTGATGATTCCCGTGGTCAAGGGCTGGTCGACCGAGACCGGCATCGAGATCGCGTCGCTCGGCGTGCAGGTGCACGGCGGCATGGGCTTCGTCGAGGAAACCGGCGCCGCGCAATATCTGCGCGACGCGCGCATCACCACCATCTACGAGGGCACGACCGGCATCCAGGCCATGGACCTGGTTGGCCGCAAGATCAGCCGCGAGGCCGGTGCGACCGCCAAGGCATGGCTCGCATCGCTGAAGATGCTCGACGCCGAGCTCGCCAAGTCCGGCAATGCGGACATCAAGGCGCTGCGCGCGCAACTCGCCGCCGGCGCGCAGGCCGTCGCCGACGGCGTGAACTTCATCGTCGAGACCAAGGATCCCCGGGCCATGTTCGCCGGCGCGGTGCCGTTCCTCAAACTGATGGGCATCGTGGCCGGCGGCTGGCAGATGGCGCGCGCGGCGCTCGCCGCCGAGAAGAAAATGGCGAGCGGCGACCGCGCCTTCCTCGAGGCAAAGATCGCCACGGCGCGCTTCTACGGCGACCACGTCCTGGTGCAGGCAGCGGCGCTGCGCGATACCGTCGTAAAAGGCTCGTCCGGAGTGATGGCGCTCTCCGAGGAGCAATTCCTCGGCGCCTAAAGGGAGGGGACAGTGAAGAGAACGCTTTATCGCCTGATGGCATGTCTTGTCGCGGCCGTTGCGACTGTTGCCACCGCGCAGGATTACCCGAACAAGCCGATCGTCATCGTGGTACCCGCGGCCGCCGGAGGCCCGACCGATACGCTGACGCGCGTGCTGGCTTCATCGATGAGCAACGCGATGAAGAACCAGTTCCTGATCGAGAACGCCGGCGGCGCCGGCGGCATCATCGGCATCAACAAGGCGGCGAAGGCACGCCCGGACGGCTACACGCTGATGCTCTACCACATCGGCATGTCCACGGCGCCGGCGCTCTACCGCAAGCTGCCGTACGACACGCTCGCCGACTTCGATTACATCGGCCAGGTCGCCGACGTGCCGATGACGCTGATCGCGAAGAAGGCGACGCCGTCAGCCAATTTTCAGGAGTTCCTGGCCTACATCAAAGGAAATCGCGACAAGGTCACCTATGCCAACGCCGGCATCGGTTCGGCGTCGTACCTGTGCGGGCTCCTGTTCATGACGAGCATCGATGCGCAGTTCACCCAGGTGCCATACAAGGGCACCGGGCCGGCGATGAACGACCTTATCGGCGGGCAGACGGACTTCATGTGCGACCAGACCACCAACACGGTGCCGCAGATCAAATCGGGCAACGTGAAGGTCTACGGCGTAACCACGGCTACCCGCCTGGCTTCGCTGCCAGATGTGCCTACGCTTGACGAGCAGGGCGTGAAGGGGTTCGACCTTGTGGTGTGGAACGGCCTCTTTGCGCCGCGCGGCACGCCGAAGGCGGCGCTCGATAAGCTGCTCACGGCGCTGCAGGCATCGGTGCAGGATCCGGCGTTCAAAGCGCGACTCGCCGAGCTCGGCGCCGAGCCGGTGCCGCTTTCCAAGGTAACGCCCGACTCGCTGCGCACGCGGCTCAAATCCGAGATCGACAAATGGGCGCCGATCATCCGCAAAAGCGGCGTCTACGCTGACTAGCGCCGCAACCCACTAAGGCGCTAGCGCCGCAACCCAAAGAAGCGGCGGATGCGCGCCAGGAGGTCGGTCTGCTCCGATTGCGCAGGACCGGGCTGCGTCGCGTATGCCTCGCGCACTTTCTCGAGATCGGGCTTGCGCGAGCTGATGACGCGGCTGATGCCCTCGGCGATCTCGGGACGCTCGAGCAGCAGCCCCTGGAACGACTTGCCGTCGAGGCGATAGCACTCGACGTCGGTCTTGGCCACCACGGTGGCGCTGCGCGATTCGCCGGTGAGCAGCGCCATCTCGCCGAAGAACTGTCCCGCGCGCAGCGTGCTGACGAGCTGCGGCGCGCTGTGCTCCGGCTCGTAGCGCACCTCGGCCTCGCCGAACATGATGAGGTAGAGCCAGTGGGCGACGTTGCCCTGCTTGGTGATGACGTCGCCGCGCGCGAACGGCGCGTACTGCAGCCGCTCGGCGATCTCGTTCATCTCGTCCTCGGAGAGCACGCTGAAGAGATCGACGCCGCGCAGCATCTCGAGGCGGCGGCCGATCTCGCGCTTCTTCACCGCGTCGGCATGCGCCTCGTCGCGCGTCACCGCGTGCACGGTGCGCTGCTCCTCGGCGATGCGGATACCGGCGCGCTGTAGCGACGCAAACAGGTGCACGCGCACCATCGAGTCGGTCATCTCGTCTTCCAGCAGATCGGTGAGCCAGTAGCGCAGATCGTATTCGAGGTTGCCGTAGGCGAAGCCGTGCAGCACGGTGTTCGGCAGCGGGGCGCGCGCGACGTTGGCGATCGGCACGTCGCGCATTTCCTCGTTGATGGTGGCGATGACGCGCGCCGGCGGCACGCGCGGGTCGACCATGAAGCGCAGGCTGCGCCGCCACTGCAGCGGCCGCCCCTCGCGCTTGCCGAGGATCGCCACCCGGCCCTTCATGATCTGGCTGTTGGGGATGACCACCGTTTCCCAGTTGCGCGTCTCGATCAGCGTCGAGCGCCAGCGGATGTCGCGCACCTGGCCCGACAGGCCATCGACGCTCACCCAGTCGCCCACCTGCACCGTGTTGTCGATCTGGATGGCGAGGCCGCCGAGCAGGTTGCCGAGCGTGTCCTGCATCGCGAAGGCGATCACCGCCGTGAGGATCGCCGAGGTGGTGACGATGCTCGACAGATCGACGCCGGCGCCGCGCAGCTGCGCGAAGCCGTAGATCACGTACACGATCAGGATCACCACGTCTTCGATGATGCGCGGCCACTCGCGCCCGATCACCGGAAGCAGCAGGCGGAACGCGGCGAAGCCGGCCAGGCGGATGAACGCGATCGCGCTCAGAATGCGGAAGATGGTGTACACGACGCCTGCCGCAGCGGGCACCATTGCGTCGAGCGCAATCGCGGCCGCTTGCCCGAAGACGCCGATCAGGAAGAGCCACAGCGTGTTCAGGTAGACGCTGCGCTCCTGGGGCCGGAACTGCAGGAGCAAAATGGAGAGCGCGAGCGCGAACAGGGTGAGCCACGCCACCTCGGAGTGCAGCAGCGCGCTCACGCTGTATACGTGCTCGCCCATCAGAACCTGATCCGTCCGACCAGCATGTCCTTCCACATCACCCAGTCGCCCATGAAGCTGTACCCCGGATAAGTAAAGGTGGCCGGCCGGTTTTTCTCGAAGAAGTAGTGCCCGACCCAGGCGAACGCATAGCCCGCGGCCAGCGCGGCGGCGAGCCACCAGAAATTCAGCGTCGCGAACGCGTACAACGTCACGGCCAGCCCCGTGGTGGTCCCCAGGAAGTGCAGCCGGCGGCAGGTCCGGTTGGCATGCTGCGATAGATAAAACGGATAAAACTCGCCGAAACTGCGGTATGTCCCTGCGCCGCTTTGCTGCGTGCCTGCCGTCATGGCGCGGATTCTACTGGGTCGGAACGATCGTGCCGGCCGGGGGTCGGACAGCCTAGTGGCAAAGATCCTCATTGCCGACGACCACCGTGCCAATCGCGAGGCGCTGGCTGCGCTGCTCGAGACCGCCGGCCACTATGTCCTCGCCGCGAACGACGGCGACCAGGCGCTGAACATGGCACGCGAGCAGGCGCCGGAACTAGTCATTTCGGACGTGCTGATGCCCCATATGGACGGCTACGAGCTGACGCGCCAGCTCAAGCTCGGGCCGGCGACCGCCGGCATCAGCGTGATGTTCTACACGGCCTACTTCGGCAGCCAGGACGCGCAGCAGCTGGCGCAGGCGCTCGGGGTAGCGCGCGTGCTCCTCAAGCCCTCCGACAACGACGCGATCCTGAGTGCCGTGCAGGAAGTGCTCGGCGCGCGGCCCGCCGCGCCCGCCGGCGTGGCGGCCGACCTCGACCGCGACCACCTGCGGCTGATGGTGAATCAGCTCCTGGAGAAGACCGGCGCGCTCGAAGCGCAGCAGCAGCGCATCGAGCGCATGAACCGCACGCTCGCCACGCTCTCGGCGATCAACGCGCTGATCGTGCGCGCCTACGATCGCCAGGCGCTGCTCGACGAGGCCTGCCGCATCGCGGTGGAGAAGGGCGGCTTTCGCCTCGCGGCGATCGGGCTGACCGACGCCAGCCGCAGCCTGTCGCTCGCGGCGCGCGCCGGCGAGGGCAGCCCCGAGCGCGAGCTCGAGCGCCTGAAGATCGGCACCCAGGCCATGGTCTGGAACGACACCCAGAGCGGCTCGTTCGTGGCGCTGCCGCTGATCGTGAACGACGAGCCGGCGGGCGTGCTGCTGCTCTATGCGCGGGTGCGCGACTTCTTCGACGAGGAGGAGATGCGCCTGCTGCACGAGCTCGCGGGCGACATCTCGTTCGCCCTGCATCACCTCGAGCAGAAGGCGCAGATGGATTACCTCGCCTACCACGACTCGCTCACCGATTTACCCAACAGGAGCCTGTTCACCGACCGCATGACGCAGGCGCTCAACGCCGCGCGCCGCGAGAAGCGCTTCGCCGCCGCGGTGTTCCTCGACGTCGAGCGCTTCCGCATGGTGAACGAGACCTTCGGCCGCAAGGCGGGCGACGATCTGCTGCGCACCATCGCCACGCGCCTGCGTGGCGCCGCGCGCGAGCAGGACACGGTGGCGCGCACCGGCGCCGACCATTTCGCCATCGCCGTGGCGCCGTTCGACCGGCCCGGCGATACCACGCACTGGCTGATCGATCGCCTCGACCAGGCGTTTGCGCAGCCGATCGCGGTCGACGGCGTCGAGCTGCGCGTCGGGCTGAAGGTCGGCGTCGGCGTGTTCCCGGCCGACGGCGAATCGACCGAATCGCTGTGCGCCAACGCCGAGACCGCGCTCAGCAAGGCGAAGCAGGCGAACCAGCGCTATCTCTTCTACGCCCCGGAGATGAACGCGCGCGTCGCCGAGTCGCTCGCCATGGAAAACCGCCTGCGCCGGGCACTCGAAGAGGGGCGCCTCGCGCTGCATTACCAGCCGAAGATCGACATCAAGAGCGGCGCCATCGCCGGCCTGGAGGCGCTGATCCGCTGGACCGACCCCGAGCTCGGCTCGGTGCCGCCGTCCAAGTTCGTCGGGCTGCTGGAAGAGACCGGCATGATCCTGGCGGCGGGCCGCTGGGCGCTGCACCAGGCAGCGGCCGACATCCGGCACTGGCAGTCGCTCGGCGTCGCCGTGCCGCGCATTGCGGTCAACGTCTCGGCGATCCAGCTGCGCCAGCCCGACTTCGTCGACACCGTTTTGGAAGCGATCTCGGCACTGGGCGACATGCAGCCGCTGCTCGATCTGGAGATCACCGAGAGCGTGCTGGTCGACGACATCGAGGGCAGCACGCGCAAGCTGCAGACGCTGCGCCGCGCCGGCGTCGAAGTCTCGGTGGACGACTTCGGCACCGGCTATTGCTCGCTCAGCTACCTCGCGCGCCTGCCGGTCGACATGCTCAAGATCGACCGCAGCTTCGTGGTGCGCATGCGCGACGCCGGCTACCCGCGCAACATCGTGGCGATGATCGTCTCGCTCGCGCACACCCTCGGCCTGAAAGTGATCGCCGAGGGCGTCGAGGAGGACGAGCAGGTGCACTTGCTCAAGGAACTGGGCTGCGACCAGATCCAGGGCTACTACGTGAGCATGCCGGTGCCGGCCGAGCAGATCGAGCTGCTGCTGCGTCCCGAAGCTGACCTCGGCCTGCGCCGGCGCATCGCCAACGCCTGAGCTTGTCCGGGACGCCCCGGACGCGGGCGTCGAATAATCGCGACAACGTCAAAACCATGCGACGCCCGCGTCGCATGGCCTCGACGTCATATTCTCAAGACGACCGACTTTCATCGCGGCCGCGCTTGGCTAAACTGCGCGCCGTCTACCCATGAGTTCCGCTGATCTGATCCCACTGCATTGCGCCGCCGCGACCGCCTATCTCGCGCTGGTCGGCAAGCCTGCAACGGATCGGCCGCACCCCGCCGACGGCGTGCTCGACGTCGTCGCCATCGCGCTATCCACCTGTATCCCGATCTATGCCGCGCGCAGCGCGGGTGAGCCGCTCGCGCGGCTGGCCGATGCGGATCTGGCACGCGGCAATTTCGTCGGGGGCGCGACGCGGCTGCAGCTGCCCGGCGGCTCAGCGCCGTTCGTAGGCCTGGCGGTGACGCCCGCGGATTTCGCCGAGGGCATGGCGCGTCTCAAGCGCGCCGGCGTCAATTTCTCCGAGGCGCGCTTCGAGCCGGCGCCGCGCGGCGTGCCGCGGGTGACGCCAAGATGACCACCGAAGGCGCGCACTTCTCCTTCAGCGTCCGCGCCGATGAGCCCGATGCGGTGCTCACGGTGATCGACGACGGCGCGGCGCTGCCAAACGAGGTGCTCGAGCGCGCTTTCGAGCTCGCAATAGCCCGGCGCTTCACGCAGCGTATGTACAGCTCGCGCATTCCTCTGCATGCCGGCGACGGCCACGTAGCCATGCCACAGCCAACCTATCGGGCGAGCCCGCGCCGCCGCATCCTGCTGGTCGACGACAACGTCGACGCCGCGGAGAGCCTGGCGCTCCTGTTGCGGCAGATGGGCCACGACGTGCAGATCGCGCACGACGGTCATGCCGCGCTCGAGGCCGCGCGCAACGACCGCCCGCAGGTCGTGCTGCTCGACATCGGCATGCCCGGGGTCGACGGCTACAACGTGATCGAGCGGCTGCGCAAGGACAAGCGCCTGGCCAACGTACGCTTCATCGCGGTCACTGGCACGAGCGGTGAGGAGGCGCGCCAGCGCTCGCTCGAGGCGGGCTGCGAGGAGCACCTCGTCAAGCCGGTGGACATTGAGACGCTGCGCAAGCTGCTCGAGCGCCTCTAGTTACATGTTCGGGTAGTTCGGGCCGCCGCCGCCCTCAGGGGCGACCCAGACGATGTTCTGCAGCGGATCCTTGATGTCGCAGGTCTTGCAGTGCACGCAGTTCTGCGCGTTGATCTGCAGGCGCGGCTTGGTGTCCAGGTCGACGAACTCGTACACGCCGGCGGGGCAGTAACGCTGCTCCGGCCCCGCGTATTCCTCCCAGTTGCGTAGCGGCAGCGCCGGGTCCTTCAGGCGCAGGTGGATCGGCTGGTCCTCGCTATGGTTGGTGTTCGAAATGAACACCGAGGACAGCCGGTCGAAGGTGAGCACGCCGTCGGGCTTCGGATAGGCGATCGGCTGCGCCTCGCTCTTCGGCTTGAGCGTCTCGTGATCGGCATGGTCGTGGTGCAGCGTCCAGGGCGCTCTTCCGCGAAACACCACCTGGTCAACGCCGACCATCAGCGTGCCCGCATAGAGGCCCTTGGACATCCACGGCTTGAAATTGCGCGCGCGATGCAGTTCTTCGTAGAGCCAGCTCGCCTTGAACGCGGCCGGATAGGCGCCGAGCTCATCGTGCGTACGTCCCGCCTTGAGCGCTTCGCACGCCGCCTCGGCGGCGAGCATCCCCGACTTGATCGCGCAGTGGCTGCCCTTGATGCGCGAGGCGTTGAGGAATCCCGCGTCGTCGCCGATCAGCGCGCCGCCGGGAAAGACGAGCTTCGGCAGCGACTGCAGCCCGCCCGCGGTGATGGCGCGCGCGCCGTAGCTCACTCTTTTACCCTGCTCGAAAAAACCACGAATCGCGGGATGCATCTTGAACCGCTGAAATTCCTCGTACGGCGATAAGTAGGGATTCGTGTATCCGAGCCCGACGACGAAGCCGACGGCGACCTGCCGGTTCTCCATGTGGTAGAGGAATGAGCCGCCATAAGTGGCCGCATCGAGCGGCCAGCCGGCGGTGTGCATGACCAGCCCCGGCTGGTGCCGCTCGGGCTTGAGCTCCCACAGCTCCTTCAAGCCGATGCCGTAGACCTGCGGATCCGCGCCCTCGCGCAGGCGGAACTTCGCTTCGAGCTCCTTGCCGAGCTGCCCGCGGCAGCCCTCGGCGAAGAAGGTGTATTTGCCGTGCAGCTCCATGCCCGGCTGGTACGCCTCGGTTTTTTCGCCCTTGCGATTGACGCCGAGATCGCCGGTCGCGACGCCCTTCACCGTGGCGCCTTCGTAGAGCACCTCGGCGGCGGCGAAGCCCGGAAAGATCTCGACGCCCAGCGCTTCGGCCTGTTTGCCCAGCCAGCGGCAGACATTGCCAAGGCTCACCACGTAATTGCCGTGGTTCTGGAAGCACGCCGGCAGCAGGAACGCCGGCGTCTCGAGATGACCCTTCTCGCCGAGGAACAGGAAACGGTCCTTCGTCACCGGCGTGTTGAGCGGCGCGCCCTGCGCTTTCCAGTCGGGCAGGAGCTCGGCGATGGCGCGCGGATCCATCACCGCGCCCGAGAGGATATGCGCGCCGACCTCGGAGCCTTTCTCGAGCACGCACACCGACACGTCCGGCGCGACCTGCTTCGCGCGGATCGCGGCGGCGAGACCGGCAGGGCCGGCACCCACGATCACGACGTCGTACTGCATCGATTCGCGCGGCATGCGGGAATTATAATCAGCGCCCCGATGCCGTCCCCTCGAAAGCTTGTCCACGTGGAGCGCATTCCCGTTCGCTGGGGCGACATGGACGCCATGGGGCACGTCAACAACACGGTCTACTTCCGCTACATGGAGCAGGCGCGCATCAGCTGGTTCGACGCGCTGGTGCCCGATAACGAGGCGTGGAAGGCGACCGGCATCGTGATCGCCAACGCGACGTGCAACTTCAAACGCCCCATCAACTATCCGGGCACCGTCGACGTGCAGGTGTTCATCGGGCCGCCCGGCGGCTCGAGCGTGCCGACCTTCTACGAGCTCAACATCAGCGGCGAGCTTTACGCCGACGGCGCCGCGACCGTGGTATTCATCGACATGCAGAAGCAGAAGCCGATCCGCATTCCGCAGGCCATCCGAGAGGTGCTCCAATGAAAAAGGTCTATCCCGACGCCGCTGCCGCCCTGAAGGGACTGCTGCGCGACGACATCACGATCGCTGCCGGCGGCTTCGGCCTGTGCGGCATCCCGGAGAATTTCATCGCCGCGCTCAAGGACAGCGGCGTCAAGGGGCTCACCATCATCGGCAACAACGCCGGGGTCGACGATTTCGGCATGGGCCTCCTGCTGAAGTCGCGCCAGGTGAAGAAGGTGATCGCCTCCTACGTCGGCGAGAACAAGGAATTCGAGCGCCAGGTGCTGGCGGGCGAGCTCGACCTGCAGCTCACGCCGCAGGGCACGCTCGCCGAGAAGCTTCGCGCCGGCGGCGCCGGCATCCCCGGCTTCTACACCCGCACGGCCGCGGGCACCAAGCTCGCCGAGGGCAAGGAGACCAAGGTGTTCGACGGCAAGGAATACGTGCTCGAGGAGGGCATCCGCGCCGATCTCGCCATGGTCAAGGCGTGGAAGGGCGACAAGGCGGGGAATCTCGTCTACCGCATGACCTCGCGCAACTTCAATCCGATGATCGCGACCTGCGGCAAGGTCACGGTGGCGGAAGTCGAGGAGCTGGTGGAGATCGGCGAGCTCGATCCCGACCAGGTCCACACCCCCGGGATCTACGTCGATCGCATCATCCAGGGCGCGCGCTACGAGAAGCGCATCGAGTTTCGCACCGTGGCGGGCACGGTCGGCAAGAAAGACTCGCCGATTCGCGAGCTGATGGCCAAGCGCGCAGCGCAGGAATTGCGCGACGGCTACTACGTGAACCTCGGCATCGGCATCCCGACGCTGGTGGCGAACTACATTCCGGCCGGAATCAACGTGACGCTGCAGTCGGAGAATGGCCTGCTCGGCATCGGCCCCTTTCCCAGCGAAGCGAACGTGGACCCCGATCTCATCAACGCCGGCAAGCAGACCGTCACCACCATTCCCGGCTCGAGCTTTTTCTCGAGCTCCGATTCGTTCGCCATGATCCGCGGCGGGCACGTCGACATCTCGATCCTCGGCGGCCTGGAGGTGGCGGAGAACGGCGACCTCGCCAACTGGATGGTGCCGGGCAAGATGGTGAAAGGGCCGGGCGGCGCGATGGATCTGGTGTCCGGCGTGAAGCGGGTGGTGGTGCTGATGGAGCACACCTCGAAGGACGGCGCCTCCAAGGTGCTGAAGCGCTGCTCGCTGCCGGTGACCGGCAAAGGCGTGGTGAACATGATCATCACCGACCTCTGCGTGTTCGAGGTCGAGCCCGGCAAGGGACTGGTGCTGAAAGAGCTGCACCCCGGTGTGAAGCTCGAGGACGTGAAGGCCAAGACCGCCGCGGAGTTCCGCGTCGCGCTATAGCAGAAGCTCTCTCACGCTGCGCTTATAAGCTTGCACCGCAGCGTCTTCGGCCGCGTGCTGCCGTTCGATGATGACCCAGCGGCCGGCGACCATGACATCGCGCACCATGCCGGTCGAGCCAGAGAACACCAGCCCATTGGCGATCGCGTCGCCGCTCCTGCCGGCGATATCGGGATGCTCGCCGTCCAGCACCACCAGGTCGGCACGCTTGCCCGGCGCGATGGCGCCCATCTCGCGTCCCAGCGCCTGCGCGCCACCAGCCGCGGCCTCGAGCCATAGCGTGGTGCCCACCGCCGCCGAGAGCGAGCTGATATTGAGGTTGCGCCGCCGCCCGACCAGGCGTTGCACGTATTCGAGCAGACGCAGCTCCTCGGCGGGGTCGCGCGAGACGTGGCTGTCGCCGCCGATGCCGTAGCGCCCGCTCGCGCCGCGGTAGTTGAGCAGCGGAAAGATGCCGTCGCCGAGGTTCGCTTCCGTGCTCGGGCAAAGGCCCGCCACGGCGCCGCTCGCGGCGAGCGCCGTCACCTCGCTCGCCAAGAGATGCGTCGCATGCACCAGGCACCAGCGGCCGTCGACCGCGCAGTTCTCGAGCAGCCACTCGACCGGCCGCTTGCCGAGCTCGAGCGTGCACTCCTCGACCTCGCGCGTCTGCTCCGCGGCATGGATATGGATCGGCATTTGCTCGTCGACGGCGGCGACCAGCTCCTTCAGCGATCGCGGATCCACCGCGCGCAGCGAATGCGGCGCCACCCCCGCTTTGACGTCTTTGCCCAGGCTGGGCTTGAGGCTCGCGATCAGATCCAGCACCGAGCGGTTATCGCTCTTGAACCGCGCCTGCCGTGCCGTTAACGGCTTGGAGCCGAAGCCCGACCAGCGATAGAGCACCGGCAGCAGGGTGATTGCGATTCCGGTCTCGCGCGCCGCGTCGAGGTGGCGGAACAGCATCTCGCGCGGATGGTGCACGTAATGGAATTCGGCGACGGCGGTGTAGCCGTGCTTCAGCATTTCGATATAGAGCTGCACGGCGATCGCATGCGCCTGCTCGGGCGTCAGGCGCTCCATGAACTGGTACATCAGCTCGCGCCAGGACCAGAAATCGTCGTGCGGCGCGGCGCGCACGTCGGTCAGCCCGGCCATGGCGCGCTGGAAGGCGTGCGAGTGCAGGTTTGCCATGCCCGGAAGGACCGGGCCTCGCAGCTGTTCGCCCCCTCGAGCATTGACCTCGACGGCAACGATGCCGCCATCGTCAACCGAAATGCCTACATCGCGTGCCCATCCCGACGGCAGCAACGCATCGCGCGCGAAGTATTTTTTCACGCCGTTATCATAGCCAGATGCACGATGCGCTTTGGCTGAACGCCAAGCTTGCGACCATGGTTGCGGGCTCCCCCTATGGCGCCATCGTGGACGGCGCGCTCGCGATTACGCAAGGACGCATTTCATGGGTGGGGGCGCGTTCCGGATGGAAAGACAAGGCGCGCGAGGAGCACGACGCGCGCGGCGCCTGGATCCTGCCGGGCTTCGTCGATTGCCATACCCACCTGGTGCATGCCGGCAACCGCGCGCACGAGTTCGAGCTGCGCCTGAAGGGCGCGAGCTACGAGGACATCGCCAAGGCGGGCGGCGGCATTGTCTCGACGGTGCGCGCGACGCGTGCCGCATCCGAATCCGAGCTTCTCGCCGCGGCTGAGCGGCGCCTCAGCCGCTGGCTCGGCGAAGGCACCGCCGTCATCGAAGTGAAGTCGGGCTACGGCCTCGATCGCGATACCGAGCTCAAGATGCTGCGCGTCGCTCGCCGCCTTTCTGGGATGACCGTGCGAACCACCTTCCTCGGCGCCCACGCCGTCCCGGAGGAATACAAGGGACGCGCGGATGACTACATCGACTTCGTCTGCAACGAAGTGCTGCCTGCAGCCGCGGCCGAGAAACTGGTCGATGCGGTCGACGTTTTCTGCGAGCGCATCGCCTTCACTCCGGCCCAAACTGCGCGCGTTTTCGCCAAGGCGAGAGAACTGCGCATCCCGGTGAAGCTGCACGCCGACCAGCTTTCCGATCTCGGCGGCGCCGCGCTCGCTGCGGCGCACGGCGCGCTGTCCGCGGATCATCTCGAATACACGAGCGAGCAGGGCGTCGAAGCGATGGCGCGCGCGGGCACCGTCGCGGTGGTGCTGCCCGGCGCCTTCTATTTCCTGCGCGAGACCAGGCTGCCGCCGATCGCCGCGCTGCGGCGCCACGGGGTACCGATCGCGCTCGCCACCGACAACAACCCGGGCTCTTCGCCGCTCACTTCGCCGCTTCTCGCGATGAACATGGCGTGCACGCTGTTTCACCTCACGCCCGAGGAAGCGCTCGCCGGTTTCACCATCCATAGCGCGCGAGCTCTCGGCATGCAGGCGACGCACGGCACGCTGGAAGTCGGCAAGGCAGCGGATTTTGCGCTGTGGGAAATCGATTCGCCCGCCGAGCTCGCCTACGCGATCGGCGCCAACCCGTGCATCGAGCGAGTAATTCGGGGGCAGTTATCGCCCTGACCCCGATTTATCTCCCAGGAGAAGGAACAGCTCGAGCAGCGTCCTGAGTTGCGGGCGCAGTTGGCGCGCCTTGCGATCGAGGAAGCTGTAGGGCGGCTTCTCTTCCATGTAGGTGGCTTCGGAGAGCTCGAGTTGGACGGCATGGATGCCGTTCGCCGGGTCGCCGTAGCGCCGCGTGATGTAGCCGCCCTTGAACCGGCCGTTCAGCACCGCGCTGTACTCCTCGACCGACTTGGCGAGCGCCTCGCCGATGCCCGGCGCGCAGGATTTGCCGTCCGCGGTGCCGAGGTTCAGGCCGGGGAGCTTGCCGGCGAAGAAGCGCGGCAGGACGGAAAAGATCGAATGCGCGTCCCACAGCAGGGCGTAGCCGTGCTTCGCCTTGATCGCCGCCAGCGCCTTTGCCAATTGCTCGTGATAAGGCCGCCAATAGGTGCGGATGCGCTCGGCGGCTTCGTCGGCGGATGGCGCGAAGCCGGGAATGTAGAGCGGCTCGCGGTGAAAGGTATCGACGGGCACGATGCCGGTGGTGTCCTGGCCCGGATAGAGATTGGTGTTGTCCGGCGGCCGATTCAGATCCACCACATACCGGGAATGCGTCCCCACCAGGACCGAGGCACCAAGATCGTCGAGGAAGTTGTAGAGCCGCTCGAGATGCCAGTCGGTGTCGGGCAGCGCGCGCGCCGCGGGACTCAAGCGCGGCCCGAGCCAGTCTGGGATGAACGTGCCCGTGTGCGGCATCGAAACCAGAAGCGGCGACGCGCCGGCGCGAAAACTGAAGAGCTCCATCAGAGCGAGGGCAGCAGCCCCGGCGCGAAGCGGTGGAAGGCGCCGGCCTCGACGAGCGCCTGGATCGCGGTGATGTCGGGCGCGAAGTAGCGGTCATGATCGTAGAACGCGACTTTGGAGCGCACCATCGCATGGACTTCCTTGAGGCGCGGCGAAGTCGCCAGCGGCGCGCGGAAGTCGATGCCTTGCGCCGCCGCGAGGAGCTCGATTGCCACGATGCCGGCGCTGTTCGTCGCCATGTCGGCGAGCCGTCGCGCGGCGAAGGTCGACATGCTGACGTGGTCCTCCTGGTTCGCGGAGGTGGGCAGGCTGTCGACGCTCGCCGGGTGCGCGAGCGACTTGTTCTCGCTCGCTAGCGCAGCGGCGGTCACCTGCGCCAGCATGAAACCCGAATTGACGCCGCCGTGCTCGACCAGGAAGGGCGGCAGCCCCGAGAGCGACGGGTCAATCAGCAGCGCGATGCGCCGCTCGGAAAGCGCGCCGATCTCGGCGATCGCCAGCGCGAGCGCATCCGCGGCGAGCGCGATGGGCTCGCCGTGGAAGTTGCCGCCCGAAAGAATCTCGCCATCGATGATCAGCGGATTGTCGGTGACCGCCACGGCTTCGGTCTCGAACACCCGCGCGGCGTAGCGCAGCTGCTCGAGGCACGCGCCCATCACCTGCGGCTGGCAGCGCAGGCTGTAGGGATCCTGCACTCGCGGATCGTTCTCGAGATGCGAGCGCCGTATTTCGCTTCCTTCCAATAATTGAAGATAGTGCTTCGCGACATCTCGCTGCCCCGCATGACCGCGCAGGTCGTGGATCCGCGGATCGAACGGCGTATCGCTGCCCGCCGCCGCATCCACCGAGAGCGCCCCGGCCGCGACCGCGGCGGCGAATACATCCTCAGCGGCAAACAGCCCGCGAAGAGCCAGCGCAGTGGATACTTGCGTGCCGTTGAGGAGCGCGAGACCCTCCTTGGGCGCGAGCTTGATCGGCTCCGCCACGCTCACCTCGCCGACGCCAAGCAGCGCCAGCGACAAGTGCGCGAGTGGCGCCAGGTCGCCGGAGGCGCCGACAGAACCCTTGGAGGGGATGCGTGGATAGAGTCGGCGGTTATAGAGCTCGAGCAGGCGCTCGACGAGCAGCGGACGAACGCCGGAATAGCCGCGCGCCAGGCTCTCGATCTTGAGCGCGAGCGTCATGCGCACGGTCGCGTCGTCCAGCAATGGCCCGGTGCCGGCGGCGTGCGACAGCACGATGTTCCGCTGCAGCTGCTCGAGCTCGTCATTGGCGATCCGTGTCTGCGACAGCCGTCCGAAGCCGGTGTTGATGCCATAGGCCGGCTTGCCCGAGGCGAGGATGCGCTCCACGGCTGCTTGTCCCGCCTTGAGCTGGGGCATGCACGCCGGATCCAACTCGAGCGCCACCGCTTCGCGCGCGATTGCACGCAACTGGGCGAGGGAAAGGCGGCCGGTGCCGAGCTTGATCACTTCGCCATCGGCAAGTCGAGGTGCTGCTCGCGCGCGCAGGCGAGGGCGGCTTCGTAGCCGGCATCGGCATGGCGCATCACGCCGGTCGCCGGATCATTCCACAGCACGCGCTCGATGCGCTTCGCAGCCGCCTCGGTGCCGTCGCAGACGATCACCATGCCGGCGTGCTGCGAATAGCCCATGCCGACGCCGCCGCCGTGATGGAAGGAGACCCACGTCGCGCCGGAGGCTGTGTTCAACATGAGGTTAAGTAAGGGCCAATCGGAGATCGCATCCGAGCCGTCGCGCATCGCTTCGGTCTCGCGATTGGGGCTGGCGACCGAGCCTGCATCCAGGTGGTCGCGTCCGATGACGATCGGCGCCTTGAGCTCGCCGCTCTTCACCATTTCGTTGAACGCTAGCCCGGCCTTGTGTCGCTGCCCGAGGCCGAGCCAGCAGATGCGCGCCGGCAGCCCCTGGAACTTGATCTTCTTTGCTGCCAGGTCGAGCCAGCGCTGGAGGTTTTTGTCCTCGGGAAACAAAGCGCGCACCTTGGCATCGGTGCGCGCGATGTCCTCGGGATCGCCGGACAGCGCCGCCCAGCGGAACGGGCCTTTGCCGATGCAGAAGAGCGGACGCACATAAGCGGGCACGAAGCCCGGATAGGCGAAGGCGTTCTTCAGGCCGGCGTTCTTCGCTTCCTGGCGGATGTTGTTGCCATAGTCGACGCAAGGGATGCCCAACTCCTTGAAGCCGACGATGGCGCGCACATGTTGCGCGATGGACTCCCGGGCGGAGAGCGCAACCTCTTCTGGTTCTGTCTTTCTCAATGATTTCCATTTGTCGAGCGACCAGTGCTCCGGCAGATAGCCATTCGCCGGGTCATGTGCCGAGGTCTGGTCGGTGACCAGCGCCGGCTTGAACTGGCTCGCGCGAGCACGGCGCAGGAATTCCGGCACCAGCTCGGCGGCGTTGCCGAGGAGGCCGATGGAGATCGGCCCCTTTGCATTGGCGAGGAGGGCAGCGGCCTCGTCGATAGTCTTAGCCTGCGCATCGAGATAGCCGCCGCGCAGGCGCATCTCGACGCGCGAAGGGTCGCACTCGATGGCGATCATCGAGGCGCCGGCCATGGTCGCAGCGAGCGGCTGTGCGCCGCCCATGCCGCCGAGGCCCGCGGTGAGGATCCATTTGCCCGACCAGTCGCCGCCGTAGTGCTGCCGGCCGGCTTCGGCGAAGGTCTCGTAGGTGCCTTGCACGATGCCCTGGCTGCCGATGTAGATCCACGAGCCCGCGGTCATCTGGCCGTACATCATCAGGCCCTTACGATCGAGCTCGTTGAAGTGCTCCCAGTTGGCCCACGCGGGCACCAGGTTGGAATTCGCGATCAGCACGCGCGGCGCGTCCGCGTGCGTACGAAAAATGCCCACCGGCTTGCCCGACTGGACGAGCAGGGTCTCGTCCAGGTTGAGTTTGCGGAGCGAGGCGACGATCGCGTCGTAGCACTCCCAGTTGCGCGCCGCCTTGCCGATGCCGCCGTAGACCACCAGGTCCTCGGGCCGCTCGGCGACCTCGGGGTCGAGGTTATTCATCAGCATGCGCAGCGGCGCTTCGGTGAGCCAGCTGCGCGCGGAGATCGCGGTGCCGCGCGGCGCTCGTACGACTCGATTCATTGTCTTCTCCGGGACCGTGCGGTTAACATCTTTGCATACCGCAACGGGGAGATCGACATGAGACGCATGCTTTTCACCGCCGTTATTTGTGTTTTGACGACCAGCGCTGTGGCGCAGGACGCCAAGGTGAACATCGGCATCAGCGGCTGGACCGGCTTCGCGCCGATCACGCTCGCTCAGCAGGCCGGCATCTTCAAGAAGCACGGCATCGACGCCACCATCAAGAAGATTCCGCAGCAGACGCGCCACCTGGCGATTGCCGCGGGCGACATCCAGTGTGCCGCCACCACCGCCGAGACCTGGCTCGTGTGGAACGCCAACGGCGTGGCGACCAAACAGATTTTCCAGATGGACAAGAGCTACGGCGCCGACGGCATGGTCACGCGCAACAACGTCGCCAAGATCGCCGATCTCAAGGGCAAGCAGATCGGCTCGCAGGCGCCGGGCACCTCGCCGTACTTCGTGATGGCGTGGATGCTGCGCAAGAATGGATTGACGCCGAAGGACGTAACGGTGGTGTCGATCGATCCGGGCCCGGCGGCGCAGGCGTTCCTTGCCGGGCAGTACGACGCAGTGATGACCTACGAGCCCTACATCTCGGCGGTACGCGCCAAGCCAGAGGCCGGCAAGATCATCGCCACCACGCTCGACTATCCGGTGGTGATGGACACGTTCGGCTGCACCCCGAAATACCTCGCCGAGAACGCAAGAGTGGCGAAGGCGCTCACCGAGAGCTACTTCGAGGCGGTCGACATGATCGCGCGCGAGCCGCAGAAGTCCTACGAGATCATGGGCGCCGACGTGAAGCAGCCCGGCGAAGCCTTCGCCAAATCGGCCGCGTATCTCCGCTGGCAGGATCGCGCGGCGAACCAGAAGTTCTTCGCCGGCGAGCTGCAGGGCTTCCTCAAGGAAGCGGGGCAACTCCTGGTCGAGATCGGCGTCATCAAGGCGGTGCCGGATATCGGCAGCACGATCGACACGAGCTACATCAAATAGTTTGACACCGCTCAAGCCCGTCACGCCGGGCGCGCGCATCGCGCTCGGCGTGGCGTTCTTCGTGCTCTTCTTCGCCGTCTGGGCCGCGGCCACCTTCGGCGGCTTCGTCTCGCCGACCTTCCTCGCCGATCCGGCGTCGATGCTGCGCGAGGGCTGGATCCTGCTCACGCAGCACGGTTTCATGAAGGACATCGCGCTCACCATCTGGCGCGTGGTCGGCGGCTTCGTCCTCGCCGCCGCGATCGGCGTGCCCCTTGGCATGGCGATGGGCGCCTATAAGCCGATCGAGGCGTTCTTCGAGCCCTTCATCTCCTTCTCGCGCTACCTGCCGGCCTCGGCGTTCATTCCGCTCCTGATCCTTTGGGCGGGCACCGGGGAGGCGCAGAAGCTCCTCGTCATCTTCGTCGGCTCGTTCTTCCAGATCGTGCTGATGGTCGCCGTGGTGATCGGGGCCACGCGCCGCGATCTGGTGGAGGCGGCGTATACGCTCGGCTCGAGCGACCGCGAAATCGTCACGCGCGTGCTGTTTCCGAGCGGCGCGCCGCAGATCGCGGAGATCCTGCGCCTGGTGCTGGGCTGGGCCTGGACCTACGTCATCGTCGCCGAGCTGATCGGTGCCTCGGCGGGCATCGGCCACAT
>Ga0209647_1000992_pt1 | contig 25215 bp, 26 predicted proteins | sample GraSoi_2013_60cm_FD_185827 | JGI IMG/M metagenome (GOLD analysis project Ga0209647, IMG submission 185827) | Grasslands soil microbial communities from the Angelo Coastal Reserve, California, USA - Sample 9_17_2013_60cm (SPAdes) (version 2) | ecosystem: Environmental > Terrestrial > Soil >... | reverse complement strand
CGCCCCCGTACTTCTTCGCCAGGATGTGCGTCATCGCCGCCGTCAGCGTCGTCTTGCCATGATCGACGTGCCCGATGGTCCCAACGTTCACATGCGGTTTGGTGCGCTCGAATTTGCCTTTTGCCATGGTTCTCCGTTCCTACTTCTTTGGCTTATCGTCTTTATTGATGATCGAGTCCGCGATGCTTTTCGGGGCCTCGGCGTAGTGCTTGAATTCCATGGTGTACGTGGCGCGTCCCTGGGTGAGCGAGCGCAGCTGCGTCGAATAGCCGAACATCTCGTTCAGCGGCACTTCGGCCTTGATCGCCTTGCTGCCGGGCAGATCTTCCATGCCCTGGATGACGCCACGTCGTGCGGACAGGTCGCCCATTACATCGCCCATCTTCTCTTCCGGGGTCTCGACCTCGACCGCCATGATCGGCTCGAGCAGCACCGGGTGCGCCGCCCGCATGCCGTCCTTGAAGGCGAAGATCGCGGCCATCTTGAAGGCGTTCTCGTTGGAGTCGACCTCGTGGTACGAGCCGTCGGTGAGGGTGACCTTGATGTCGACCACCGGATAGCCGGCCAGCACGCCCTCCTGAAGGGCCTCGTCGACACCTTTTTTCACCGCCGGAATGAATTCCTTCGGCACCCGTCCGCCCTTGACGCCGTCGACGAATTCATAGCCCTTGCCGTGCTGCGGCTCGAGCTTCAGCCAGACGTGGCCGTATTGGCCGCGGCCGCCCGACTGCTTGACGAACTTGCCCTCGGACTCGAGCGCCTTCTTGAAGGTCTCGCGGTAGGCGACCTGCGGCTTGCCCACCGAGGCCTCGACGCCGAACTCGCGCTTCATGCGGTCGACGATGATCTCGAGGTGCAATTCGCCCATGCCCGAAATGATCGTCTGCCCGGATTCCTCGTCGGTATGCACGCGGAACGACGGATCCTCCTGCGCCAGGCGGCTGAGCGCCACGCCCATCTTCTCCTGGTCGACCTTGGTCTTGGGCTCCACCGCCTGCGAGATCACCGGCTCCGGGAACACCATGCGCTCGAGCGTGATCGACTTCTTCACGTCGCTGATCGTCTCGCCGGTGATGACCTCCTTCAGGCCCACCACGGCGGCGATGTCGCCGGCACGGACTTCCTTGATCTCCTTGCGCTCGTTGGCGTGCATCTGCAGCAGGCGGCCGATGCGCTCCTTGCGCCCCTTCATCGAGGTCAGCACCGTATCGCCGGAGCTCAGCACGCCGGAGTAGACGCGAATGAAGGACAGCTGGCCGACAAAGGGGTCGGTCATGATCTTGAACGCCAGCGCCGCGAACGGCTCGTCGTCGCCGGGCCGGCGCACGTCGGGCTCGCCCCGGTCGTTCTCGCCCTTGACCGGCGGAATATCCACCGGCGAGGGCAGGTAGTCGATCACCGCGTCGAGCATCGCCTGCACGCCCTTGTTCTTGAACGCCGTGCCGCACAGCATCGGCACGATCTCGTTGGCGATGGTGCGCAGGCGCAGGCCGCGCTTGATCTCCTCGACCGAAAGCTCGTTGGTCTCGAGGTACTTGTTCATCAGCTCTTCGTTGGCCTCGGCGGCGGCTTCGATCATCTTGTCGCGCCATTCCTTCGCCTCGGCGGCGAGCTCGGCGGGCACCGGCCGCCGCTCGAACTTCATGCCCTGCGAGGCCTCGTCCCAGTAGATCGCCTGCATGGTCACGAGGTCGATCACACCTTCGAACTTCTCTTCGGCGCCGATGGGGATCTGGATCGGCACCGGATTGCCTTTCAGGCGATCGCGGATATGGCCATACGACTTGAAGAAGGTCGCGCCGACGCGGTCCATCTTGTTGATGAACGCGAGGCGCGGCACGCGATATTTGTTGGCCTGCCGCCAGACCGTTTCGGACTGCGGCTGCACTCCGGCGACCGCGTCGTACACCATGCAGGCGCCGTCGAGCACGCGCAGGCTGCGCTCGACCTCGATGGTGAAGTCGACGTGTCCCGGGGTGTCAATGATGTTGATGTGGTGCTCAGGATAGGAAAGGTCCATGCCCTTCCAGAAGCACGTGGTCGCGGCGGAGGTGATGGTGATGCCGCGCTCCTGCTCCTGCTCCATCCAGTCCATGGTCGCCGCGCCGTCGTGCACCTCGCCGATCTTGTGGTTCACGCCGGTGTAGAAAAGGATGCGCTCGGTGGTCGTGGTCTTGCCGGCGTCGATATGCGCCGAGATGCCGATGTTCCGATAACGCTCGATTGGGGTCTTCCTTGCCACAGCCATTGTCCTCAGAACCTGTAGTGCGAAAAGGCTTTGTTGGCTTCAGCCATACGATGGACCTCTTCACGCTTCTTCATCGCACCGCCGCGGCCTTCGGCCGCTTCCTGCAACTCGCCCGCCAGGCGCACCGTCATCGACTTCTCGCCGCGCTTCTGCGCCGCCTCGCGGATCCAGCGCATGGCGAGGGCCACGCGCCGCACCGGGCGCACCTCGACCGGCACTTGGTAGTTCGCGCCGCCGACGCGGCGGCTCTTCACTTCCACCACCGGCTTCACGTTCTGCACCGCCTGCGTGAACACCTCGATCGGGTCCTTGCCCGACTTGGACTTGATCGTGTCGAGCGCGCCGTAAATGATGCGTTCGGCGACCGACTTCTTGCCGCGCGTCATCAGCACGTTGACGAACTTCGCCAGCTCGACGTTCTTGAATTTCGGATCCGGCAGGATCTCGCGCTTGGGGACTTCTCTGCGGCGGGGCATTGAGGTTCTGTCCTAGGCTGACTTCGGCGCCTTCGCGCCGTATTTGGAACGGGCCTGCTTGCGGTCCTTCACGCCCTGCGTGTCGAGCGAGCCGCGCACGATGTGGTAGCGCACGCCCGGCAGATCCTTCACGCGGCCGCCGCGGATCAGCACCACCGAGTGCTCCTGCAGGTTGTGGCCCTCGCCGCCGATGTAGCCGATGACTTCGAAGCCGTTCGTGAGGCGCACCTTGGCCACTTTGCGCAGCGCCGAGTTCGGCTTCTTGGGGGTCGTCGTGTAGACGCGGGTACACACTCCGCGCTTCTGCGGCGACCCGGCAAGCGCCGGGACTTTCGACTTGGGACGCTTCGCGGCGCGTCCCTGCCGCACTAACTGATTGACGGTGGGCATGTTTTTGCGGTTCCAGAAACGAACCGGGCGGCCACGATTGATTCTGCGTAGCCGCCCAGGGGCTAAAAAAGAGGCCGGATTATAAAGAGGAAATTACCCAGGCGCAAGGAAAGCCGGGCAATTGAAATCAGGCGGGTTTCGGCTCTTTCACAAAGCCGAAGCGCGCCGGCACCTCGGCAGCGATGATGCGCTGCAGCGTAGACGCCGAATCGGCGTATCTGGCGAGGTCGCGGTCATCCACGAGGGCGATCGCGCCTTCGCCTTCGATCAATACCGAGCCTTCGTCGTCCAAATAGGTCGCGCGCGCCAGGAACTGACGTCCGCATTGATCGCGCAGCTCGTCGCCGTCATGGTGAACCACGAGCGGCGTGTAAGCCAACGCGACGTAGACGCGCTGCGGACCATTCTGGAAATACCAGCGCCCGGCGCTGTCGGCTTGATAGTTGCGCGCGATGAATTCGCGCAGCGCCTGGTTTGCAATCAGCTCTCGTTTGATGCGCCAGTTTCCCCGCCGGTCGAGCGCGAGCCAGCCGTACACGGCCGGCACGTTCGGCCACTTGGCCATCGCCTGGGCGACGATCGTGTCCATCGGACTAGAATCTTCGACGAGGAGGAGCCGTGGGAGCAAGCCAGCTGCAGGGCGCAACCGAGATTTATCTGTCGCGGCCGTGGCTTGCGCACTACGACCCGGGCGTCCTGGCGGACGTCGAGGTGCCCCTCAAATCCGTAGCCCAGGCCTTCGACGAGGCCACCGCGCGCGCACCCGAGCGCACCGCGGTGGCGTTTTATGGCCGCGCCATCACTTATCGGGAACTGCGCGATGCCACCGACCGTCTCGCCTGCGCGCTCGCGCGCCTGGGGCTCAAAAAGGGCGAGCGCGTCGCGCTCTATCTGCTCAACAGCCCGCAATTCATCATCGGTTACTTCGCCGCGTTGAAATGCGGCGCGGTGGTGACGCCGATCAGTCCCGTCTATACGAGTCACGAAGTACGCTACCAGCTCGAGGACAGCGGCGCGCGCGTGGTCATCTGCCAGGACATCCTCTTTGAGAAGGTCGAGAAATCGGGCGCGAAGCTCGATTGGGTCGTGGTGACGAGCGTCGACGAATACCTTCCGGCGCTGAAGCGCTGGTTCGGCAAGAAGGTCGAGATGCCGAAGGGCGCACGGATCCATTGGCTGCAGGAACTGCTCAAGAGCCATCCGCCGGAAGCCCCCGCCGTGGCCATCGATCCGCGCAGCGATCTGGCGGCTCTGCCCTACACCGGTGGCACTACCGGCAGCCCTAAGGGCGTGATGCTCACGCACTACAACATGATGGCGTCGCAGGTCTCGGGCCAGGCGGTGTTCCCCAACTTCGAGGCGGGGAAGGAAGTGATCCTCGCCTTCCTGCCGTTTTTCCACATCTACGGGCAGGTGGTGATCATGCTGAACGCGATGATCCAGGGGAACCTGCTGGTGCTCTTCACCAACCCCGACACCGAGGCGATTCTCGCGGCGATGGAGCGCTATCGCGCCACCGTGTTCTATGGCGTGCCGACGCTCTATGAGTATCTGAAGGACCACAAGGACACCGACAAGGCGAACTGGCGGCGCCTGAAGCTGGTCCTCTCCGGCGCCGACACCCTGCACGAGTCGACCATGCAGGGATGGGCGCGGCGCACCGGCTCGCAGATCATCGAGGGTTATGGCATGTCGGAGACCGCTGCGTCGGGCCATATCAATCCGGTACAGCGGCCAAAGCCCGGCTCGTTCGGCTGCCCGGTGCCGAACATGCACGCGGCGATCCTCGATCCGCAGACCCTCGAGTTCGTCGCGCCGGGCACCACCGGCGAGCTGGTGCTCTCGGGCCCGAGCGTGATGCTCGGCTACTGGAATCAGCCGCAGGAAAACGAGCTCGCCTTCGTCGAGAAAGCCGGGCTACGCTGGATGCGCACCGGCGATCTCGTGCGCATGGACGACGAAGGCTACTTTCATTTCTACGACCGCTCGAAGGACCTGATCAAGTACAAGGGTCACTCGGTGTTCGCCAAGGACGTCGAGGACGTGCTCTACGGACATCCCCAGATCAAGGCGGCGGGTGTCGTCGGCGTCGCCGATCCCGCGGTCGGGCAGCGCATCAAGGCGATCGTGGTGCTGCAGGGCGACGCGCGCGGCAAGGTGAGCGAAGACGAAGTAAAAGCCTTCTGCCGCGAGCGGCTCGCCGATTACAAGGTGCCGCACATCGTGGAATTCCGCGGCGAGCTGCCGAAGACCGACGTCGGCAAAGTCTCGCGCCGCGAGCTAAGGGAGGAGCACGCATAGCGTGCTCGGGGAAGAAGCCGCCTAGACCTGCGCCAGCGCGTCGATCTGGTGCGGCTGGTAGATGCCGAAGCCCTGCGCGTACGCGACGCCCATCGCTTTCAGGCGCGTGAGCACGTCCTGGTCCTCGACGCATTCGGCAACCAGCGCAAAGCCGAGCGCCTGTCCGACGCGCAGGATCGCCTGCAGCTTGTTGCGCGCGCTGTCGCTCGTCAGGATCTTGCGGCAGATGCTGCCGTCGACCTTGACGAACTTCACGCCGAGCTCCTTCACCGGCACGAACGACACCGCGCGATGGCCGAAGCCGTCGATCAGCAGGGTGCCGCCGAGCGCGCGGTACGCATCGCTGAAGCGCTTGCACGCGCCCAGCCGCAGCAGTGCATCGCTCTCGTCGATCTCGAACAGCAGCTTGTCCGCTGCGACCTGATGCGAGGTGAGCTGCGCCGCGACGAAGCGCGGAAACTCCTCGTCCTCGAGCGCCTGGCCCGAAAGATTGACCGTGAAGCGCGCCACCCGCGAACCGCCGGCGAGGCGCTTGATCGTGTGCCGCACCACCCAGCGGTCGAGCTGCGCCATCATGCGGTAGTGCTCGAACACCGGGAGGAATTCCCCGGGCGGCAGCAGCGCGCGCTCCTCCTCGCGCAGGCGCACCAGCACCTCGGCCATCGGGTAGCGCTCCTCGCCGGCGAACTTCAGGATCGGCTGGCAATAGAGCTCGAACTCGTCGTTCTCGATCGCGCCGCGCAGGCGCTGGACCGGGTCGGTCCAGCCCGCGAGCTCCGAGTCCATGCGCTCGAGGAACTGGTCGCTCATGCGCGCGATTCTAGCGAGCCCATGTGACTGCGCTAACATCGTTCGCCCGCCACCGCACAGAACGATAAAACCTGAACTCGCCTTTTTTCCGCGTCGAGGCACTCACCAAGCGGTTCGGCGGCCTGACCGCCGTGAACAGCGTCACGTTCGAGCTGGCCCGCGACCAGATCGTCGGCCTGATCGGGCCCAACGGCGCCGGCAAGACCACGCTTTTGCGATTGATTACGAAAATCCTGCGCCCGGATGAAGGGCGCATCGTTTTCCGGGGCGAGGACGTCAGCGCGCTGCGTCCCTGGGAAGTCGTCGGGCGCGGCATCGCCGGCACTTTCCAGAACACCCGTCCGTTCCGCAACCTGCCGATCATCGCCAACGTCATGGTGCCGCTGATCGCGCTGCGCTCGCGCGGCCGCGGCGAGTGGGTCAAGCGCATCGAGGCGAAGGCGCTCGACGCGCTGGAGTTCGTCGGCATCTCCGACATGGCGCTCGAGCCGGCATCGGCCCTGTCGCAGGGCGACCTGAAGCGCCTCGAGGTGGCGCGCGCGATTGCCACCGAGCCGGAGCTCCTGCTACTCGACGAGCCGCTCGGCGGGCTCAACCCGGCCGAATCGGAGCTGCTCGCCAAATCGATCCGGCGCCTGCACAAGGGCGGGCGCTTCGGGCGGCTGCATTCGGAAGGCGCCGCGGTCCTGATGATCGAGCACAAGCTGAAAGAGCTGATGTCGATCGTCGATCGCGTGATCGTGGTCGATCACGGCGAGCTGATCGCCGATGGGCCGCCGGCCGAAGTGGTCAAAAATCCGAAGGTGATCGAGGCGTACTTGGGGAGAGCCGATGCCGCTGCTTGAAGTGCGCGGCCTCTCGGTGCGCTACGACCGGGCGCAGATCCTGAATGGCCTGTCGCTCGAAGTCGGCGAGGGCGAATTCGTCGGCGTGGTGGGGCCGAACGGCGCCGGCAAATCGACGCTGCTGCGCGCGATCTCGGGCCTGGTGCGTTTCGAGCAGCAAATGAAGCGCGGCGCGGGCGGCGACATCGTGCTCGAAGGCGAGGTGCGCTTCGCCGGCGAGCGCATCGACGCGCTGCCACCGCACGAGATCCGCCGGCGCGGCCTGGTGCATTGCCCCGAGCGACGCCGGCCGTTTCGCGAGCTCACGGTGCAGGAGAACCTGCTGGCCGGCGCCTTTCTTTCATCGAACAAATCCGAGACCCAGCGGCGCCTGGATCACTGTTTTGCGCTCTTCCCGAGACTGTCGGAAAGGAAGGCGCAGATCGCCGGCACGCTCTCCGGCGGCGAGCAGCAGATGCTGGCCACTGCGCGCGCGCTGATGTTCGAGGCCAAGCTGCTCGCCATCGACGAGCCTTCGCTCGGCCTTGCACCGCGCATCCGCCAAGAGCTTTTCGACGCGATCCGCCGCATCCACAGCGAAGGCGTGCCGGTGCTGCTGGTCGAGCAGGAGGTGGCGCAAGTGTTCCGCATGGCGGCGCGCAATTACGTGCTGTCGCAGGGCCGCATCCTGGCCCAGGGCAGCGGCGCTTCACTGATGGCTGACGAGACGCTCCGCGCGGGATACCTTGGACTGTGATGCGTGGGTCTTTAGCGGCGCCGTGCAAAGGCGGCACACAGTCCTCCAGGCGCCGTTGCGCTGCTTGCAGCGCGGGCATTGCACTTCGATCTTGTCGCGCAACCACGGCGCAAGACCGCGCGGCATGAAAAGCAGCACCAGCAGTACGATGAGCGCGAAGATCAGCAGGCGCAGCTCGCCAAAGGACCTGAAGCTTCCCAGCCACTCGGTCAGCGGGTAGAGCAGGAACACCGCGGCCACCGGCCCATAGATGGTCGCGACGCCACCGAAGATTCCCCAGATCACCACCTGGAACGACAGCGCCACCTCGAGCGTCGACGGGCCCGCGACGCGCAGATAGTGCGCGAACAGCGCGCCGGCAAAACCCGCGGCCGCGGCGCAAATGCTGAACACGGCAAGCTTGTAGCGCAGCGTGTTGATTCCCGAAGCGCGCGCCGCGATCTCATCGTCGCGGATGGCGTGCAGCACGATGCCGAACTTCGAATCGGCGATCGCCCACAGCCCGAACACGATCGCCAGCATCGAGATCGCGGCCACGTAGTAGTTCGCGCTCGGCGTAGCCGCGAGCCGGCGCAGGCCGGAGATGCCGAGCTCGCCGCCTGAAAAATCCGGAAACGCGAACAGCAGGCCCAGCACGATCAGCGGAAAGGCGAGCGTCGCGAGCGAGAGATACGAGCCGCGCAGCCGCAGGCACAGATAGCCGACGCCGAAGCCAAAAAGCGCCGCGACCGCGGCGCCGGCCCAGATCGTCGCCCAGGGGGTGATGCCGAGCTTGAAGGAAAGCAGCCCCGAGGTGTAGGCGCCGGCGCCGAAGAAGAGGGCGTGGCCGAAGTTCACCTGCCCGGTGTAGCCGGCGAGCAGATCCCAGCTCGCCGCGAAGATCGCGAAGATGCAGGTCATCGTGAGGATGCGCAGCACGTACGCATCGGCGTACGCGAACGGCAGCAGGAGCAGCGCGAGCATCCAGACGAGCACCGCAGTGCGCGACGGCAGCACCAGAACTTCGCTGCGCAGCTCGGCCCACGCGCGCCGCGCGAGATACATATCAGCGCTCCTCTTCGAACACCACGCCGAAGAGTCCCTCGGGCCGCGCGAGCAGCACCGCCACCATGATGGCGAGCGCCACGGCGCCTTTGAGATAGGCGCCGGCGGGCAGCGCGAACACCGTGATCGCCTCGACGTAGCCGATGAGCAGCGCGCCGATCAGGCTGCCCTTCATGCTGCCCAGGCCGCCGAGCACCACGATCGCGAGCATCGTAACGAGCGGCGCGAGCCACATGAACGGATCGACCACGAATACCGGAGCGACCACCACGCCGGCGACCGCAGCGAGCGCGACGGAAAGCGCCACCGTCGCCATGGCGACGCGCCGCACGTTCATGCCCATCAGGCTCGCCACTTCGAGGTCATTGGCGGTCGCGCGGATGGCGAGGCCGAGGCGCGTGCGGTACAGCACGAACCACACGATGATGAGCATGACCGCGGCGACGAGAAGGATCAGCATGCGCTGATAGGGGATGCTCACGCCGGCGAGGCGCACGCCGCCCTCGAGCGTCGAGGGGATGCCGAGGTAATGGCCGCCGAAGGTGAACAGCATCAGCTCCTGGAAGACGAGCGCGAGCGCGATGGTGGCGATCAGCACCGCCGCCTCGTGCTCGCGCACCGGCTCGATCACCAGCCGATAGCAGAGCACCGACAGCAACGTCACCGCGACGATGGAGGTCAACGCCGCGGGCAAGAAGCCCAGCCCGCCCTTCACCAGCAGAGCATAAAAGCAATACGCCGCCAGCATGTAGAAGGCGGTGTGCGCGATGTTGACGATGCGCGCGACACCGAAAATCAGGGAAAAGCCGACCGCGAGCAGCGCGTAGACGCCGCCGTTGACCAGCCCGGTGACGAGGATGTCCTGGAGCAGCTAGTTCGCCGGCATCTTGAAGGGCTGCATGCCCTTCACGTTGGGCGGCCAGAATGGCACCTTCTTGCCGTCCTGCCACTGCACGGCGATGCCGGAGGTCTTGCCCACGGCCCAGACGAGATCGTGGCGCTTGTCGAAGGTGGCGACCGCGCCGGTACCGACGTGCTCCGCCTTCTCGATGTGAGCGACGATCTTGTCGGCGTTGGTAGTGCCCTCCTTCTCGATCGCCTCCTTCAACATCATGATGGCGTCGTAGGTCGCCGCGGTGTAGGTCGGTGCCTTCTTGAAGCGCGCCTGGTAGGCCCTGACGAACGCGATGGTCTTCGGCGTGTACTCCACCTCGGCGTAGGTATCGAGCGTCGAAACGAACTGCGCCTTGCCGGCGGCGGCCTGCCAGAACTCTTCCTTCTGGCCTTCGACGTTGATGCCCCAGGCTACGGCTTTCATGTTGCGCTCGCCCATCTGTCGGCCGACCGAGATGCCGACCGGGCCCGAAAGCATGGTGAAGACGATGTGCGCGCCGGCGCGGTCGATGGCGGAGAGCTCCGCCGTGACGTCGGTGGCCACGGCAGAGGGCTGCCACAGGCCCACCACTTCCATCTTCAGCGCGGGCAGATTCTTCTGCGCCGCCGCCACCAGGCCCTCGGTCCAGACCGCCTTTTCCGCGAGGATCGCGACTTTCGGCGTGTCGGTCTTGAGGTCGGTGCGGATCTGCTGGCCGATGCTGCCGAGCACCGCGAACAAGGTGCGCGCGAGGTCGACGTCCTTGGTCGGCGACACGCGGAACCAGTACTTGTAGCGGTCGTAGTTCTGCTCGACGTTGAGGCCGAGCTTCGAATGCGCTGCGCCAACGCCCAGGAACAGCTTCTTGTAGTCCATCGCCACTTCCTGCATGGCGAGCACCGCCTCGGAACGGAAGCCGCCGACCAGGAAATCCACCTTGTCGCGCGTCACCACACGCTCAACGGCGTTGGTGGCATCGGGCACCGACTGGATCTCGTTGGTGTCGGCGCGGATCAGCTCGACCTGCATGCGCTTGCCACCGACGTTGATGCCGCCGGCCTTGTTGATCTCGTCGCGCGCCATCTCGGCGCCGTTCCAGTGATGCTCGCCCTGCACGAAGGACATCGGGCCGAGGATCGCGATCTTGATGGTGCCTTGCGCCAACGCCGCGGACGACAGCGCCAGCGCGGCAAACAGCATAGCCGAGCGAATCATGCAGCCTCCTCCTCTGGATTAGACTCCTCGCCGATGTTGCCAAAGATCGAACTCAATCACAAGGTTCACGTCCTTACGCGCAAGGAGGAGCTCGACAGCGTGCGCGTCGCCGGCAAGGTGGTGGTGGTGATCGACATTCTGTTCGCCACCACCACCATGGTCGCGGCTCTCGCCCACGGCGCGCGCGAAGTGATCCCGGTGCTCGACGAGGCGGCGGCGCGCGCCGAGGATGCGCGCCGCGGCGCAGGCGTGTGCGTGCTCGCGGGCGAGCTCTATGCGGAGACCCTGCCCGGCTTCGTCCATCCGGCGCCGCTCGCGCTGATCGAGCACGGCATCAAGGACCGCACGGTGGTGTATTCCACGACCAACGGCACCGTTGCCCTGTCGCTCGCCGCGGCCGCGCGGCGCGTCTACTGCGGCGCGCTCCTCAATGCCAGGCACCTGGTGGAGCACATCCTGCGCGAGCATGCACGCGAGACGGTACTGCTCGTCTGCTCGGGCTCGGGCGGCAATTTCAATCTGGAAGATTTCTACGGTGCCGGCTGCTACGTCGAGCGCTTCGCCGAGCGCCTGGGTGCGGCAGCCGATTTATCGGATGCGGCGCGCGCGGCGCGCACGCTGTATCAAAACTCACCGCTCCCGCAAACGCTGCTCGAATGCCGCCTCGGCCGCATGATGAGCGCGCGCGGCCTGCGGCATGAAGTCGAGTTCGCCTGCCGCACCGACGCGTTTCCGGTGGTGCCCGCGCTGGAGCAAGGCCGCCTGCGTCTGATTGGCTAAGCCCGGACCAGCTCGGCGCTCACCGCGAGGTGGTCGGAGAGCATCGACCAGGGCTTGCCGCGATGCACCTGCGAGGCCGCTACCTCGAAGCCGCGCACGTAGATGCGATCGAGCTGCAGCACCGGCATCATCGCCGGGAAGGTGCGCGCCGCTCTGCCGAATCGCGCGAGCGACACTTCGGTCATGCCCAGGCGCCGCTCGAGGATCGAGGAGGCGCGGTGGCGCCAGTCGTTGAAGTCGCCGGCAACGATGATCGGCACATCGCGCGAGGCCAGCTCTTCGAGCCGGCCTGAGATCGCCTCGAGCTGCCGACTGCGCCCGCGCTCGTGCAGCGAAAGGTGCACGCACACGCAATGCAGGTTGCGCCGCCACCCGGGCACCGCCACTACGCTGTGCAGCAGGCCGCGCCGCTCGTAGCGATGGTCGGACACGTCCTCGTTCTCGAACGACAGGAAGCCGAAGCGGGAAAGGATGGCGTTGCCGTGATGGCCGTGGTCGTACACGGCGTTGCAGCCGTAGATGTGCTGCCAGGTATCGCCGGCGAGGTAGGCCTGCTGCGGCTCGACCGGGCAGCCGGCGAAGCGCAGGGCGAAACGCTGATTCAGCCCCTGCACCTCCTGCAGGAAGACCAGATCGGGGTCGAGCATCTGCAGGCCCTCGCGCAGGTCGTGGATCACCATGCGCCGGTTGAAGTGCGACAGCCCCTTGTGGATGTTGAGCGTGACGACCTTGAGCCGTTCTTTTTTCATTGTTCGCCCAGCATCACGATCGCATCACGGTTGGACCAGGAGAAGCATTGCGCTGCGGCCTCGCGCCAGGGCAGCCAGGTAAAAGCCGTGTGTTCCTTCGGCGCGACACGCACCGGCCTGCGGGCCTCGAGCTCGAGCGCGAATACGTGCTCCACATTGTGCAGCACCCCAGGGGCAAAACGATGCCGCCATTGCTGGTAGATCTCAAACGTGTAGACGACGTTCCAACGCGTAAGCCGCCCGGCGGCGGCCTCGATGCCGGTTTCCTCCAGCACCTCGCGCGCCGCCGCCTGCTCGAGCGGCTCTTCCATAGGGTCCAGCGAGCCGGTGACCGATTGCCAGTAGCCGCGACGCAAGCTGCGTTCCAGGAGCAGCACTTCGCGCTGCACCGTGTGGACGACGACCAGCACCGAAATCGGGATCTTGTAATTCATGCCGCGCGGTAAAGGTCCGGCAGCTCGAGCTTTCTCGCCGGATCGAGCAGTACCGCGAAGAAGGGCTTGCCGCGCGCGCGCCAGTATTCGGCGCTCGAGCGAAGTACGTCGAGCAATAGGCGGCGGGCATCGCCATCGGGGATGCTCGCGAAGATCAGGACATGACCGTCGCCGCGCCGCCACGACAGGTCGCTCAGGCAATCCTCGAGCGCGTCCCAGTTCGCACCGAACCAGTCCGGAAAGTCGAGCGCACGCGCAATGCTGCCGAGGACATCGTTCGCCGCATCGATCGTGACCATATCCAGCCCGCTACCGCGCGTCGCCTCGAGAATCGCTTTGGCCTCGCCCGAGCGGTAGACGCCGGAACGGGCCGCGTCGCGCAGCCGCTCGAGAAGCTTGCTCATGGGTCAATGATGCGTCTAAAGCTGCGGTAGTGATCGTCCGTGTAGTAGAACTCGGCGCCGCGCCCGACGATGATGCGACGCGCGCCGCGATCGTGCGCACCCGGCGTCTTCACGGTGTACTCGTGATAGTAGCCGCCGGCCTGCTTCGGCAGCTCGCCCTCCCGATTGCCGAAGACCGCGCCGTCGCGCGCATAGGGGAAGGGGCCTCCCGCCTTGATGAGCGCGACGGTCTGCCTCGCCTCGGGCGGCAGCTCTTCGAGCCGCACGCCGCCGGAAAGCGCCAGCGCCGCGCCGCAGGCGAACAAGAATGCGAGCGCGAGCGCCCGCATCAGCCTTTGGGCTTCTCCCGCAAACGAATCCCGAGCTCGCGTAGCTGCTTTTCGTCCACCGGGCTCGGTGCGCCGACGAGCAGATCCTGTGCCCGCTGCGTCTTCGGGAAGGCGATCACGTCGCGGATCGACTCGGCGCCGGCCATCAGCGCGACCAGGCGATCGAGGCCGAAAGCGATGCCGCCGTGCGGCGGCGCGCCGTACTGCAGGTTGTCCAGCAGGAAGCCGAACTTGGCGCGCGCTTCCTCATCCGAGATGCCGAGCGCCTTGAACACCTTGGCCTGCACTTCCGCGCGATGGATGCGGATCGAGCCGCCGCCGATCTCCGAGCCATTGAGCACCATGTCGTAGCCCTGGGCGACCGCGCGCGCCGGGTCGGTCAGAAGGAGGTCCTCGTGGCCGTCGCGCGGCGCCGTGAAGGGATGGTGCATCGCCGACCAGCGCTTGCCCTCCTCGTTCCACTCGAACATCGGGAAGTCGACCACCCAGAGCGGCTTCCAGCCCTTCTGCACGAGGTTCTTGTCCTGCGCGATCTTGACGCGCAGGGCGCCGAGCGCCGCGTTGACGACGGACGCCTTGTCGGCGCCGAAGAAAATCACGTCGCCGGGCCTGGCAGCGGTGCGCTCGACGATCGCTGCGAGCACCTCCGCCGGCAGGAACTTCACGATCGGCGATTGCAGGCCGTCGGCGTTGACCTTGATATAGGCGAGGCCCTTGGCGCCGTGCGCGGCGACGAAGGGGCCGAGGTCGTCGATCTCCTTGCGCGTGAGATCGGCGCTCACTTTCAGCGCCGCGACGCGCCCATCGGGCAGCTCGGCCGCCTGGCGGAAGACCTTGAAATCCACCGTGTGCATGAGATCGGTGAGCTCGGTGAGCTCGAGCGCAATGCGCAGGTCCGGCTTGTCGACGCCATAGCGCGCCATGGCCTCGGCGTAGGCAATCCGCGGAAAGGGCGAAGGCAGATCGACGCCCAGCACGTCGCGGAACACCTGGCGGATCAGGCCTTCCATCAGGTCCTGGATCGCGCGCTCATCCAGGAACGAGGTCTCGATATCGATCTGCGTGAACTCGGGCTGCCGGTCGGCGCGCAGGTCCTCGTCGCGGAAGCACCTCACGATCTGGTAGTAGCGGTCGAAGCCGGCGACCATCAGCAGCTGCTTGAACAGCTGCGGCGACTGCGGCAGCGCGAAGAACTCACCGGGATGCACGCGGCTCGGCACCAGGTAGTCGCGCGCGCCTTCCGGCGTCGAGCGCGTGAGCATCGGCGTCTCGATGTCGATGAAGCCGTGCGCGTCGAGATAGTCGCGCACCGCCATCGCGACCCGGTAGCGCAGCCGCATGTTCTTCTGCATCGGCTCGCGGCGCAGGTCGATCACGCGGTGGGTGAGGCGCGTGATCTCCGAGAGGTCGTCGTCGTCGATCTGGAACGGCGGCGGCACCGCCGGGTTGAGGATCTCGACCTCGTGCGCGAGGACCTCGACCTCGCCCGAGCGCAGCTCCGGGTTGACCGTGCCTTCGGGCCGCCGGCGCACCTTGCCCGTGACGCGCAGCACGAATTCGCCGCGCACCTTTTCCGCGGCGGCGAAGGCTTCCTTGCGCTCGGGATGGCACACCACCTGCGCGAGTCCTTCGCGATCGCGCAGGTCGATGAAGATGATGCCGCCGTGATCGCGGCGCCGGTGCGCCCAGCCGCATAGCGTCACGATCCGATCGACGAATGCGGCGTTGAGCTCTCCACAGTAGTGGCTGCGCATTACTTCGGCGCCGGGGGCACGACGCCCATCGAGATGATGTACTTGAGCGCCTGGTCGACGCTCATGTCGAGCTCGATGACATCGGCGCGGCGCACGATGACGAAGTAGCCGCCGGTCGGGTTGGGCGTGGTCGGCACGTACACGCTCAGGCAATCGGGCGGCAGGTGGTTCACCACGTCGCCGCCGGGCGTGCCGGTGAGAAAGGCGATGGTCCAGGTGCCGGGATGCGGCCATTGCACCAGCAGCGCCTTGCGAAACGCCTGGCCGCTCGAGGAGAACAGCGTGTCCGAGATCTGCTTGACGCTCGAATAGATCGAGTTGACCACCGGGATGCGCTGCAGGATGTGGTGCCAGAACTCGACCAGCTGCGCGCCGACGAAGTTGGTGGCGAGCACCCCGGTAACGAACACCACCACCAGCGTCAGGATGGCACCCAGCCCGGGGATGTGCACGCCGAGCCAGTTCTCGGTCTGGAACGACATCGGCAGCAGGAGGAGCGACGCATCGAGCGCGTCGAAGATGACCTTCAGCACCCAGATCGTGATGACCAGCGGGATCCAGATGAGTAGCCCGGTGATGAAGTACTTTCTCACCGCGCCGGAGGCGAAATACTTTTTCACGGCAGAAATGAAAAGGCCCGGGGTCTGGCCGGGCCGCTCGGGTCCCTATGCGCCGCTCAGGCGGCGGCCTTGGTTTCGGGTTTCGTTTCCGGCTTGGAGTCCGTCTTGGTTTCCGGCTTCGCCTCGGTGGTCTTGGTATCTTTCTTGGTGTCGGAGGACTTCTTGCCGCCGCCTTTGAAATCGGTGGCGTACCAGCCGGTGCCTTTCAGCTGGAAGCCCGCCGCGCTCAACTGCTTGCGGTATTCGGGCTTGCCGCACACCGGACAGACCGACAGCGGCTCGTCGGACACCTTCTGCAGGTGCTCATCGTTATGGCCGCAGGCGTTGCAACGGTATTCGTAAATCGGCATGGAACGCGATTATATCGCTGATTCAGAACGGAATGTCGTCTTCCATGTCGTCGAACTTGCCGGCCGGCTTCTTGGACGGTGCCGCGGCCTTCGGCTCCGCTGTCTTTTGGCCGGCAGGCTCCGCGCGCGGCTCGCCGGAACCGGCGCGCGAGCCGAGCATCTGCATCGAATCGGCGACGATTTCGGTGCTGTAGCGGTCCTGGCCCTCCTTGTCCTGCCACTTGCGCGTGCGCAGCCGCCCCTCGACGTAGACCTGCGAGCCCTTCTTCAGATATTCGCCGGCGATCTCCGCCAGCCGGCTGAAGAACACCACGCGATGCCATTCCGTCTCCTCGGTCTTCTGGCCGCTCGCCTTGTCGGTGCGCTGATACGACGTGGCGATCGAGACGTTAGTGATGGCCGCACCATCGGGCATGTACTTGGTCTCCGGGTCGCGGCCCAGGTTACCGACCAGGATGACTTTGTTTACAGACGCCATTTCAACTCTCCCCGCTTAGCAATTTGCGCACGCTGCCCTCGTCCCATTGTTCCGGCACGACCTTGAGGCGCGCGATGCGCTCGCGCGCGAGCACCTCGGCTTCGCGCACGCCGCGCACCGCGGCGAGCGCTTCGCTCAGTCCCTCGAGATTTACTCCCGATGCGATGGTAAACGTGAGACTCGCAACCCCGTTGACCGCTGCGCCCACTGCGGGCAACGGCCGCATGCGCAGCGCCGCCGCCAACCATAGGCCCGATAGTACGGCACAGGTGGCGTAGACGGCGCCCGCGCCGTAATGCTTCGCCAGCCAACCGCCAGCGAGCCCGCCGCAGAAGAGTCCCATCGTCTGCGTGGTGTTGTAGACGCCGATCGCCGTGCCGCGCGCCTGTGCCGGCGCGAGCCGCGAAACGAGCGACGGCAGCAAGGCTTCGAGCACGTTGAAGGCCACGAAGAACGCGAGTATCGCGAAAGCGTGCGCCCGCACGCTGGCGGCGAGCGGCAGCAGGCATTCGACCAGGACAAGAAGGGCGATGGCTGCGGCGAGCACCGGCTTCGGCCGATTGCGCCGATCGGCGTAAATGATCGGCGGCGCCATGAATGCGAACGACACCAGCACCACCGGCAGGTAGAGCTTCCAGTGATCCGGCAGTTCCAGCCCCGCATGCACCAGCTGCAGCGGCAGCACCACGAACATCGCCATTTGCACGAGATGCAGCACGAAGATACCGAGGTTGACGCGCAGCAGCTCAGGCGCCAGCGCGGCACGCAAGGCGCCGGCCACGGGCGGCGGCCGCTCGCGCGTTGCGACATCCGGCACGAGACCTTTCACTACGCCGAGCGCCGCAAGGCACAGCACGCCGGTCAGGCTGAACAGTCCGCCCATGCCGATCCACTGGTAGAGCACGGGTGCCGCCACCAGCGACACGGCAAACGCCAGGCCGATCATGGCGCCGATCATCGCCATGGTCTTGGTGCGATGCTGCTCGCGCGTGAGATCGGCCGCGAGCGCCACCACCACCGACGAGATGGCGCCCGCGCCCTGTAGCGTGCGGCCCGCGATCGTGGTCCAGATGTCGTGCGCGCCGGCGGCGACGAAGCTTCCCGCGGCGAAGATCAGCAAGCCGACATAGATCACCGGCTTGCGCCCCCAGCGATCGGAAGCCATGCCGAAGGGGATCTGCAGGATCGCCTGCGAAAGACCGTAAGCGCCCAGCGCAATGCCGACCAGCGTCAGGTTGTCGCCGCCGGCGAGCGTCGGCGCATGCACCGCGAACACCGGCAGGATGAGGAACAAGCCGAGCATGCGCAGCCCGAATACGCCGGCAAGGCTTGCGCCGGCGCGCAGTTCGGCGGCGCTCATGCGGTCAGGATGCAAAGGGGGAGTGCGGCGCGAAAGTGAAGCGCGCTATAGTAGCTGGTTTCACTTTTTCTCCGGCATTTCTTGGACTCGATTCGCATCCGCGGCGCGCGCACCCACAACCTGAAGAATCTTTCGGTTGAGCTGCCGCGCAATCGCCTGGTGGTAATTACCGGCCTTTCGGGCTCCGGCAAGAGCTCGCTCGCCTTCGATACGCTTTACGCCGAGGGCCAGCGCCGCTACGTCGAATCGCTCTCGGCCTACGCGCGGCAATTTTTGCAGCTGATGGAGAAGCCCGACGTCGACCTGATCGAGGGTCTCTCGCCCGCGATCGCGATCGAGCAGAAGGCCGCGAGCCATAACCCGCGCTCGACGGTGGGCACGGTGACCGAGATCCACGATTACCTGCGCCTGCTTTTCGCGCGCGTCGGCACGCCCTATTGCCCCGATCATGGGCTCGCGCTGCAGGCGCACTCGGTAGCGCAGATGGTCGATCAGCTCCTCGCGCTGCCCGAGGACACGCGCCTGATGGTGCTCGCGCCGGTGGTGATCGGACGCAAGGGCGAGCAGGCCGGGCTGCTGGAGGAGCTGCGCGCGCAGGGCTTCACCCGCGTGCGCATCGACGGAAGAGTGCACGAGCTCGACGCGGCGCCGCGCCTGGCGAAGAACACCAAGCACTCGGTGGACGTGGTAGTCGACCGCATTCGCGCGCGCGCGGACGCCAAGCAGCGCCTCACGGAATCGCTGGAAACGGCGCTGCGCCACGCCGATGGCCGCGCGATCGTGGTCGAAACCGAAAGCGCGCACGAGCATCTCTTCTCGGCCAAATACGCCTGCCCGGTGCCGACCTGCGAGTACGCGCTGCCCGAGCTCGAGCCGCGCCTGTTCTCGTTCAACAACCCGATGGGCGCCTGCCCGCGCTGCGACGGCCTGGGCGCGGTCGAATTCTTCGACGTGAAGCGCATCGTCGCGCATCCGAATCTCTCGCTGGCGAGCGGCGCGATCCGCGGCTGGGACCGGCGCAATCATTTCTACTACTCGATGCTGCAATCGCTCGCCAAGCATTACCGCTTCGATATCGAGCAGCCGTGGGAGATGCTCGACGAGCGCCTGCAGCGGCTGATCCTGCAGGGCTCGGGCAACGAGAAGATCCCGTTCCACTATCCGGGCGAGCGCGGCCGCACCAGCGTCAAGGAGCATCCCTTCGAAGGGGTGGTGCCGAACCTCGAGCGGCGTTACCGCGAAACCGACTCCCTCGCAGTGCGCGAGGAGCTCGCCAAGCTGATCAACCTGCAGACCTGCCCCGACTGCGGCGGCGCGCGGCTGCGCCGCGAGGCGCGACACGTGCGGCTCGCCGACCAGACCCTGTTCGAGATCTCGCGCTGGCCGCTCAACAAGACGCTGGATTTCTTTCGCCAATTGAAACTCGAAGGCGCGAAGGGCCAGATCGCCGAGCGCATCGTGCGCGAGATCGGCAACCGCCTGGAATTCCTCGTCAATGTCGGCCTGGACTACCTCGCGCTCGAGCGCTCTGCCGAGACGCTCTCCGGCGGCGAAGGCCAGCGCATTCGCCTGGCGAGCCAGATCGGCTCGGGCCTCACCGGCGTGATGTATGTGCTCGACGAGCCTTCCATCGGTCTGCACCAGCGCGACAACGCACGGCTCATCGAGACGCTCAAGCACCTGCGCGATCTGGGCAACTCGGTGATCGTCGTCGAGCACGACGAAGAAGCGATCCGGTCGGCCGATCACGTGCTCGACATGGGTCCCGGCGCCGGCGAGGCAGGCGGCCGGGTGGTCGCCGAGGGGACGCTCGAAGACATCCTCGCGAGCCCGGACTCGCTCACCGGACGCTATCTCGCGCGCGAGCTCGCGATTGCGGTGCCGGCGCGCCGGCGCCGGCCCGGCGAGCAGAAGATCGTGCTCACCGGCGCGCGCGGCAACAATCTGAAGGACGTCGAGCTCAAGCTGCCGCTTGGCCTCTTGGTGTGCGTCACCGGCGTCTCGGGCTCGGGCAAGTCCACGCTGATCAACGACACGCTCTACGCGACGATCGCGCGCACCCTCTATGGCAGCACCACCGAGCCCGCGCCGCACGACGCCGTGAGCGGCATCGAGCAGCTCGACAAGGTGATCAGCGTCGACCAGAGCCCGATCGGACGCACGCCGCGCTCGAACCCCGCCACGTACACCGGCCTCTTCACGCCCATACGGGACCTGTTCGCGGGGGTACCCGAATCCCGCCAGCGCGGCTATGACGCCGGGCGCTTCTCCTTCAACGTGAAGGGCGGGCGCTGCGAGGCCTGCCAGGGCGACGGCGTCACCAAGGTGGAGATGCATTTCCTCGCCGACATCTACGTCCCCTGCGACGTCTGCCACGGCAAGCGCTACAACCGCGAGACGCTCGAGGTGCGCTACAAGGGGCGCAACATCCACGAAGTGCTGGAGATGACGGTTGCGCAGGCGGCCGAGTTCTTCTCCGCGGTGCCGACGATCGCGCGCAAGCTGAAGACGCTGATCGATGTCGGCCTTACCTACGTGCGCCTCGGCCAATCGGCCACCACGCTCTCGGGCGGCGAGGCGCAGCGCGTCAAGCTCTCGCTCGAGCTCTCCAAGCGCGACACCGGCCGCACGCTCTACATCCTCGACGAGCCGACCACCGGCCTGCACTTCCACGACATCAAGCTGCTGCTCGAAGTGCTGCACCGCCTGCGCGATGCCGGCAACAGCGTGATCGTCATCGAGCACAACCTGGATGTCATCAAGACCGCGGACTGGATCGTCGACCTCGGCCCGGAAGGCGGCGACGGCGGCGGGCGCATCGTCGCCGAAGGTACCCCCGAGCAGATGGCTGGCATGGCGACTTACACCGGGCGCTACCTGAAGCAAGCCCTTGCAAGTACTGCCGAGCGGGCGCCGCCCGCGCGCCGGGCCGCCAAGGCCCATTGACAGAACCGAACGTTCGTACTATTTTATGCGGCGCATGGACAAACTCAGCCCCTTGGGCAAACCAACCAAAGGCGAGCAGACCCGGGTAGCGATCCTCGACGAGGCGCTGAAGATTGCGAGCAAGCTCGGCCTCGAAGGCCTGACGATCGGCAGCCTGGCCGACGCCACCGGCATGTCGAAGTCGGGACTGTTCGCGCATTTCGGTTCGCGCGAGGACTTGCAGCTCGCGGTCCTGGAACACGCAGCGCAGCGCTACGGCGAGTTGGTGTTCGTGCCGGTGCTGAAGATCGAGCGCGGCCTGCCGCGGCTGCGCGCGCTGTTCGAGCGCTGGCTCGACTGGACCCACGCCTCGGGGCTGCCGGGCGGCTGCATCATGATCTCGGCCGCCAACGAATACGACGACCGACCCGGGCCGATCCGCGACGCGGTGATCGCCAACCAGCACCGCGGCAATGCCATCAGCCAGAAGGCCGTGCGCCTCGCGATCGAGGAAGGCCATCTCAAGCGCGATACCGATCCGGAGCAGATCGCCTTCGAGATGCTCGGCATCATTCTCGCCAGCCACAATCACCGGCGCCTGCTCGGCGACAAGGAGGCGCGCAAGCGCTCCCTGACCGCATTCGAAGAGCTGATCGCGCGCCACGCTGCCCCGCGTAAAACACTCAAAGCCGTTTCCCGCTAAAGGAGACTCGTCATGCCCGCCGCGCTTTCGCTGCCCAGAATTAGCACGAACGTTCGCTTCGCTGCCTCGGCGCTGCTGTTCCCCGAGCTCGCCGGAGCCTGGGCTGAGCGCCTGTTCCTGACGCCGCCGAGAAACGGCGCCGCCGCGGCGGCGCTCGACCTGATCGACGCGCGCTCGTCGATGTTCGAGCACAAGGGACGCCACATCGCGACCTGGCGCTGGGGCTCGCGCGATGCGCCGGCGGTGATCCTCGCGCACGGCTGGGGCGGCTACGCCGCGCAGATGCGCGCCTTCGTGTTTCCGCTGCTCAGCGCGGGCTATCAGGTGATCGCGTACGACCAGCCGGCGCACGGCGTCTCCGAAGGCCGCCTCACCGGCCTGCCGGATTTCGCCGATCTGCTCGCCGAGCTCGCCTGGCACCACGGCGAAGCGCGCGCCTTCATCGGCCATTCACTGGGCGGCGCGGCGGGCGCGCTCGCGCTCGCGACCGGGCGGGTGCGCTTCGAGAAAGTCGTGCTCGTCAGTCCGCCGGCGGATCTGGTCGGCTACTCGCGGCGCTTTGCGCGCTGGTACTGGATGCCGGAAGCGGTGCGGCGCGCCATGCAGTCCGCGATCGAAGAGCGCTACGGCGTGCTGTGGGAAAACCTCGAAGTCGCGCGCCTCGCGCCGCGCCTCTCCGCGCCGGCGCTCGTGATCCACGATCGCGACGATCGCATGGTGCCGTGGACGCAGGGCGCGCGGGTGGCCAACCTCTGGCCCGGCGCGCGCCTGATGAGCACCGACGGTCTCGGCCATGGCCGCATCCTCGGCAACGACGCGGTGACGCGCGCCGCGGCGGATTTCATCACCGGCCGCTCGGCCATCGCGCCAGTCGCAGCCGCAACGCAGCCGGCGCCGATTTACTGATGGCGCGGACGCTGACGGTCGAATGGAGCGATCCGGCGGCGCTCGCCGGCGCGGGGCGCTCGATGCTGGGAATCGATTTCCTGCGCGCGATGCGCGACGGGCGCCTGCCGCGGCCGCCGATCGCGCAGTTGCTGGGCTTCAACCTGATCGAGGTCGAGCCCGGTCTCGCCGTGTTCGAGTGCGTGCCAGGCGAGCAGCACTACAACCCGATCGGTGTCGTGCACGGCGGCCTCGCGATGACGCTGCTCGATTCGGCGATGGGCTGCTGCGTGCATACGCGCATGACCGCGGGTGCCACCTACACCACGCTCGAGGCGAAGACCAACCTGGTGCGCGCCCTTACCGACAAGACCGGCCGAGTGCGCGCGATCGGCAAGCTGGTGCACCTCGGTAATCGCATCGCCACCGCGGAGGGGCGGCTCGAGGATGACGCCGGCAAGCTCTATGCGCACGCCACGACGACCTGCATGGTGTTAAGCGACGGGGGTTAGTTGCGCGCCCTGCCAGCCGAGCTGTCGGTCGTGATAGCCGCGCAGGCTGGCGCGATGCCCGATGGACACCAGCGTCGTGTGCGGCAAGCGCTGTTTCAGCAGCCGGTAGAGCGCGTCCTGCGCATCTTCCGGCAATGACGCGGTCGCTTCGTCGAGGAACAGCCAGTCGGGCTTGTTGAGGAGCACGCGCGCGAAGGCGAGGCGCTGCTGCTCGCCGCCGGAGAGCACCTGCCCCCAGTTATCGCTGCGCTCGAGGTCGTCGGCGAGTTGTGACAGGCCGACCGCTTTTAACGCCTCGGCTATTTCCGCGTCGCTGAAGCTGGCGCCATCTCCCGGATAGCTGACGGCGCGCTTGAGCGCGCCGATCGGCAGATAAGGCTTCTGCGGCAGGAACAGGAGCCGCGCGCCCTGCGGCAGCCGCACTCGTCCCTTCCAGTACGGCCAGATGCCCGCAAGCGCGCGGAACAGCGTCGACTTGCCGGCGCCCGACGGACCGGTGACCAGCACATTCTCGCCCGCACGCAACTGGATCGAGGTCGGGGCGAGCAGCGCCTTCCCCTGCGGCAGCGAGAGCTCGAGCCCTTCGATGCCGATCGTCTGCGCCGGCTGCTCGGCGCGCTCGCCGCCGAGCTCGCGTGCCTCGCTGTGCGCACGCTCGAGCGATGCGCTGAAGCTGGTCAGACGATCGACAGTCGCCTTCCAGGTCGCAAACTGCGGATAGGCGTCGATGAACCAGGAAAGCGAGCCCTGCACCTCGCGGAACGCCGACGCGGTCTGGAAAATGAAGCCCATGCCAACGCCGCCGCCAAAAAAGCGCGGCGCCGCCACAAGGTACGGAAAGATGATCGCGAGCTGCGCATAGAACGAGACGAACCAGTTGAGCTGCTTGCGCTTCCTCATGATGCCCCACCAGTTGTCGATCACGTGCTGGAAGCGCTCGCGGAAGCTGCCGAGCTCGAGCGCCTCTCCTCTGTAGAGCGCGACGCCCTCGCTGTTCTCGCGCAGGCGCACCAGAGAGTACCGATAATCGGCTTCGTAGCGCTGCTGGTTGAAATCGAGCCCGATGAGCGGCTTGCCGATCTTGTGCGTGAGCCAGCTGCCGAGGAAGGCGTACACCACCGCGACCCAGAACATGTAGCCGGGGATGGCGATGCCGCCGATGGTGAAATCGCCCGACAGGCCCCAGAGGATCGTGGTGAAGGAGATCAGCGTCACCACGGCGGAGAGAAGACCAATCGAGAGATCGAGCGTCATGTCGACGAAAAGGCGCAGGTCGTCCGCGATGCGCTGGTCCGGATTGTCGACGCCGCGGTCGGTGAGCTGCAGCCGGTAGTACGCGCGATCGCTCATCCACTTCTCGAGGTAATGCTGGTTGAGCCAGCTGCGCCACTCGATCAGCAGCATCTGCTGGAAATACAGCCGGTAGACGCCGGCGATGATCCAGGCGAACGCCAGATAGGTGAAGCGCCACAGCTGGCGCCAGAACTCGGCCTGATCCTTGTTTTCCAGCGCGTTGTAGAAGTCCTTGTTCCACAGATTGAACTGCACCGAGATCCAGACCAGCCCGAGGGACAGGCCGATCACCGCGACCGCCAGGCCGAGGCCTTTTGTGCGCTGCTCGGAGACCCAGTAGGGTTTGGCCAACGCCCAGAAAGCCGTTAGAAATCTTGCCTTTTGCATGGAGCACCTCAGGAAGAACGCGAATCAGTTTACAGAACCGTCACGCGCGCGTAACAATGTCCGTCGCATGTCCTCCGGCCGGGTTTTCCGCTTCGCCCCCGCAAAAGAGCATCAAGCCAATCACCTGTTCGTGTTCCTGCACGGCTGCGGCGCTACCGCGCAGTCGATGATCCCGATCGCGTTCAGGTTCCAGGCCCGCTTCCCGAGCGCCGCGCTGATGGTGCCGAGCGGTTTCGACCCCGACGCGCGTGGCGGCGCGGCGCAGGACTGGTATCCGACGCGCGGTCTTAACTGCGACAACCATCGCGAGCGC
>Ga0209647_1000991_pt1 | contig 25215 bp, 27 predicted proteins | sample GraSoi_2013_60cm_FD_185827 | JGI IMG/M metagenome (GOLD analysis project Ga0209647, IMG submission 185827) | Grasslands soil microbial communities from the Angelo Coastal Reserve, California, USA - Sample 9_17_2013_60cm (SPAdes) (version 2) | ecosystem: Environmental > Terrestrial > Soil >... | reverse complement strand
GTCCGCGCCACCCACGCCGCGACGTATCTTGTAGTCGATGGGGTTTACGCTGGCGGCATGAACGCGGACGAGCAGCTCGTCCGCCTGCGGCTGCGGCACCGGCACTTCCTCGATGCCCATCACCTCGGGTCCGCCAAACCGATGGATGCGCATTGCTTTCATCATGGTCATGGGCCGTCTCCATTGCTGCCTGAATCAACGCAAGCGCCGAACGCACCTCCCGCCGGGCCGCAGATGTTTTCGCCTCATCGGCGCCGCCGCGGACGATCAGAGAGATGTTCGAGCGGATGGCGCCGGTCATCCGCGCGCGGCGAGGCGGACGCGCTGCGCCTCGCCAACGACACGGAATACGGCCTGTCGAGCGCCGTCTTCACGCGCGCGAGCGGGCGCACGCTTCGCCACGCGGGCGGCATGGCGCATGTCAACAACGATCTACCGAACAATCCATTCGGCGGCGAGAAGAATTCCGTTCCCGACGGGTGCGGTCGCATCGCCTCGAACGCTCGATGCCGCGCCGCGAAAGCACGCCGTACGGCACGTGTCGCCGCCCGCATCGCGTCGCCATGCCTCGTTTCGCGACAAATTGCCGGAAGTTTGTGCAGGGCTGCCGGCGCCGGCCGGGAACGGCTCCGTTCAAGCCCCGGACGCGCTATGCTGCTATGCAGCAAAACGGCGTGTGATGCCCCTTCGAAGCCACATAATTCCTTAACAGTTCAGCCTTATCGTTAACTTCGCGGTTTTGATGCAATGCAACATGAGCAGGCCCTTATGACGCTTGGAAGCGACCCTATTACCGCCACTGCCCAGTCCTCGACGATGCGCCGCTGGCTGCGACTCCGGTCGCGCCGGCGGCTGCTGTCGCTGGCGCTGCAAGGCGGCGGATCGTTCGGCGCCTTCACTTGGGGCGTGCTCGATCATCTGCTCGAGACCGAAGGCGTCGCCTTCGACGCCGTCAGCGGCACGAGCGCGGGCGCGGTCAACGCCGTCGTCCTCGCCAACGGCCTCGCCCAGGGCGGGCCGGACGAAGCGCGACGGCAACTCACGCATCTGTGGAAGCGATTGAGTCGCGCTGCGCCGCTCGCGTCGCTCGGCTCCGCCTCGGCGACCAGCGCCGCGATCGAGTTCTCGACGCGCGTCGTCTCGCCCTATCAGTTCAACCCGCTCGGCGTGAACTTGCTGCGCGACATCCTCGTGGCCGAAGTCGACTTCGCGCGCTTGCGCAAATCCTCGCCGGTGCGGCTCCTGATCGCGGCGACGCGCGTCACCGATGGGCGGGTGCGAATCTTCCGCGAGCACGAGATCACCTTGGAGGCGGTGCTCGCTTCCGCCTGCCTGCCGCAACTCCATCACGCGGTCGAGATCGACGGCGAGTGGTATTGGGACGGCGCCTTCAGCGCCAATCCGCCGCTGCGCCAGCTCGTCGCCGACTCCCGGGCGAGCGACATCGTGCTGGTGCAGATCGCGCCCGAGCAGCAGGAGGGCCTGCCGCGCCTCTCCTCGCAGATCGCGCGGCGCGCGGCGCAGATCGCCTTCAACAGCCCGCTGCAGAAGGAGATCGAGGCGCTCGACGACATGCGCGCGCTGTGCAAGGACAGCGGCCCGTTTCGCTCGGCCGCGTGCCGCAAGCTCGAGCGCTTGCGCCTGCACCGCATCGTCGCGGAGGAGAGCGTCAACGGCCTGCATCAGGCGAGCGCGCTGCGGCTCGATTGGAGCTTCCTGATGCGGCTCAAGGAGAGCGGCCAAGCCGCCGCCGCGGGGTGGCTCGCGGGCACGCCGCGCCGCGGGACGCGGCAGGCCGGCAAGGATCGGGTCTACGGGACGTGACCGTCGCGGTCACATCGCCGAGGCTGCCGGCGACCAATCGCTGGACATGCGGCGCGACCGTGCCGAGGCCGTCGATTCGGAGGTGCGGTCGAGCCGCAGCGTCAAGCAGAAGGCCGAGCCGCCGCTGCGCAGGAACGAGCCCAGCGGCGTGCTGACGACACGATAACCGCGCGCCTCGAGCCGGCGGCGCAGCCTGGCGCTGCACGCCGAGAGCACGACGGCGTTGCCGAGGCAGACCGCGTTGGCGGCCAGCAGGCACGCATCCTCCTCCTCGAGCTCGATGCGCAAGTTCGGCGCCACGCGCGCGCGGATCTCGCCGAGGCCGGCGGCGGTGAAGGCGCCCGGGAAATACATGACCTCGCCCCTGCTCAGCGCGCCGAGCGCCGTGTCCATATGATAAAAGCGCGGATCGGCGAGCTCGAGTGCCACCGTCTTGAGGCCGAACGTCTCCTCGACGGCATCGCGCGCCGCCAGGGCCGAGCGCGGGCCGTACCCCATCCAGAACAGCCTGCGCGCGCGGTCCCAGACGCAATCGCCGGCGCCCTCGAGCACGAGCCCGTCCGGCAGATGCACGATGCTGTCGATATAGCCGCGCGCCTTCAGCTCGCGGAAGGCGCGCTCGAAATAGGGTTGCTCGCGGCGGCGCTCGGCATGGCGGAAGCGCGCCAGCAGCGCCTTGCGATTCATCACGACGGCCGCATTCGCGGTGAAGACGAGGTCCGGCAAATTCGGCATGGGCGGCGCCAGCTCGATCGCCGCGCCGAGCCGAAGCAGCGCGTGGTTGAGCCGCTCCCATTCCTGCCGCGCGGCGGCGGCGAGGGCCCGGCCATCGGCGGCCCAGCCCGCCGGGTCCATCCACGGATTGATGGCGTAGGTGACGGCGAAATGCTTCGGCCGGCACATGAGGACGCGCGGCTGAACCGACGGGGCCATCGGCGACTCCTTGTCTCGTCCGTGTCAGGCGGCCTTGCGGCCCAAGGGCTCAAGCTCGCGCACCACTTCCTCGAAGCGGTCGAGCGCCCAATCGAGATCCTCGCGCGCGATCACCAGCGGCGGCGCCAGGCGGATGACGGTGTCGTGCGTCTCCTTGGACAGCACACCCTTGCCGAGCAACCGCTCGCATGCGGCGCGCGCGTCGCCGAAACGCGCGTCGATCTCGGCGCCGGCCCACAAGCCGCGGCCGCGCACGTCCTTGAGCACCGGGCTTTTGATCCGCCGCAGGCGCTGCAGCATGTGCTCGCCCAGCACGCGGCTGCGCTCGACCAGGCCTTCCTCCTCGATGACGCGCAGTGCCTCGAGCCCGACCGCCGCGGCGAGCGGATTGCCGCCGAAGGTCGAGCCGTGCGAGCCCGGCGTGAACACGTCCATGAGCGCGCGCGTGCCGACAAAGGCCGAGACCGGCAGCACGCCGCCGCCCAGCGCCTTGCCGAGAATAACGCCGTCCGGGCGCACGCGCTCATGCTGGAAGGCGAACCACGCGCCGGTGCGGCCGAGGCCCGACTGCACCTCGTCGACGATCAGCAGCACGCCCTTGTCGTCGCACAGGCGTCGCACCCCCGCGAGCCAGCCGGGCGGCGGCACGATGATGCCGGCCTCGCCCTGGATCGGCTCTATCAGGACAGCCGCCGTGTCCGGCGTGATCGCGCTTTCCATCGCCGCCAGGTCGCCGAACGGCACCGCGCGAAAGCCTGGCGCGAATGGGCCGAAGCCGTCGCGGTAGTCGGGCTCGGACGAGAAGCCGACGATGGTGGTGGTGCGGCCGTGGAAATTGCCGCGCGCGACGATGATCTCGGCGCGGTCGCGCGGTATGCGCTTGACGCGATAGCCCCAGCGGCGCGCCGCCTTGATGGCGGTCTCGACCGCCTCGGCACCGGTGTTCATCGGCAGCGCCGCATCGAGGCCCGTGACCTCGCAGATCTTCGCGAGGAACGGCCCGAGCCGATCATTGTGATAGGCGCGCGACGGCACGGCGAGGCGCCGCGCCTGCGCCTCGAGCGCGGCGAGGATGCGCGGATGGCCGTGGCCGTGGCTCACCGCCGAATAGGCGCTCATCATGTCGATATAGCGGCGGCCGTCGGTATCCCAGAGATAAGCGCCCTCGCCGCGCGCCAGCGTCACCGGCAACGGGCAATAGTTCCTCGCGGAATAGCGGTTCTCGAGCTCGACGGCATCCATGGAAAAGCCTCCTCGGCGGTTTCCCATGGTGCTCTAAATGCCACCGCAAGTGCGGTCGAAGAGTTAACGGCGCGCGACAGATCCGGTGTTTTCGGCAGGCGCGCGCGACAGAAACGGCTGCGGCGCGATCAGGCGGGTTTACGGTTGAGCAGCGAGGTCGGATAGCCCGCGAAGCGCCGCACCGGACGCAGCGTGATCAGGCTGACGATGCGGGCGATGCCGAGCTTCGGATCGTCGATCAAGGCCGCGGTGAGCGCCTCGTAGCGCGCCACATCGGCGCAGACGACGCGCGCGAGATAGTCGAAGGCGCCGCTCACTTCCCAGCACTCGACGATCTCCTCGATCGCGGCAAGTCGGCGCTCGAACTGATTCTTGCGGCCGTGGCTTTCGAGCGCGATCTCCGCGAAGACGACGATCGGTTTCGACAGCCGCTCCAGCTCGAGCTGCGCCTGATATCCTGCGATGATGCCGGCCGCCTCGAGCCGCCGCACGCGCTCCAGGCACGGGCGCGCCGACAGCCCAACCTTGCCGGCCAGCTTCTGGATGGTGCTGCGCCCGTCGCGCTGCAGCGCGGCAAGGATCTTGACATCGATCGCGTCCAGGGTCGGAGGGCGCATGGCAACCGTGCAGCGAAGGAGCGGGCCGGCACGGGCCAGTAAGCTATAAGCGGCGCCGTCTGTCCACAGCGACCGGTCAGCGCATCAGCAGGCGCTCGAGCTCGTCGAGCAAGCCGCGTTGGCCCGGATTGATCTTCTCGCGGGCGGCGGCGAGAGCAAACCAGCCGGCGCGGTCGATCTCGGGAAAGGGCTGGATGCGGCCGGAGCGCGGCGGCCATTCGAGATCGAAGGTGTTGCTTTTGATCGCGGCGGCATCGCAATCGCCCTCGACAGCCCAGGCATGGACGATCTTGCCGCCGGATTGCCTGATGGGCGCGAGCGGGCGGAAGCTGCCGACCGCCGTGAAGCCGGTCTCTTCCGCGAATTCCCGTTGCGCGCGCGCCAGCAGATCCTCGCCCGGCTGCGCCTCGCCCTTGGGAATCGACCAGGCGCCGGCGTCCTTCTTGGCCCAGAACGGCCCGCCCGGATGCACGAGCAACACCTCGGGCGCCGCTTGACGGAAGCGATAGAGCAGCACACCCGCGCTTTGCTTCGCCATCCCGATCCTGCTCCGTTGCGGGCGGTCGGACTATAATAGCCAAGCCGAGACAATACGGATCCCGGCGATGGATGCGACTCTGTATTCCCTTGTGGCGCGCTTGGTGCTGGCGGCTCATGTCGGAATTATCGTGTTCAATATCGCTGGGCTGGTGGTGATCCCGCTGGGCGCGTGGCGCGGCTGGCGCTTCGTGCGCATCTTGTGGTGGCGCGCGCTGCATTTGGCGATCCTGGCGCTGGTCGCGGTCCAAGCGCTCCTGGCGCGCGCCTGCTTCCTTACGCTGTGGCAGAGCGCCCTGCAACAGCGTGCCGGCGAGGCCGCCTCGAGCGCGCCCTTGATCGAGCGCTGGGTGCACGGCCTGATCTTCTGGCCGCTGCCGCTGTGGTTCTTCGCCGTGCTCTATGTCGCGGTTTGCCTCTATGCGCTGCTGCTGTGGCGGCTGGTTCCGCCGCGCGCGCTGGCCGAGCGCAGCCGGTGACCCGGCAAGCCGCCCGTGCAGAGCGAGCCGATGCGTCGGGCACCGAGTCGCTCCGCCGGTTGGCCACCGCCGGCATCAGAAATCAGTGCCGCTCCCGGGCCGATAGATCTCACGCGCCAGCTCGTCCTGGCGGCGGCCGCCGCCGACGAGGTCGGTGAGCCGATAGCCGGCATCCGCGGCGTAGTCGCCGCCCGCCGTTTTCGCCTGCGCCACGTCGACGAGCACCGCACTCGACCCGCGCGTGGCCGATTGGCGGATCAGTGCGTCGCGCTGTGGCGCGCCGAAATTGTCGTTCTGCCCGGCGGCGAAACGCTCGGCGGCGATCGGCCGCGGCACGGCGGCCATGGGCAGCATCGCGCTGCCGGCGGCATGGCGGACCGCCGCCTCGTGGCCAGTGCCGTATTCGTCGTCGGCATGAGCGACGGCGACGAGCGCAGGAGCGAGCATCAGCGCGAGCGCCGCGACGCGGGTCAGATTTGCTGCGGTCATTGGGGTCCCCCTTCGAGCTTCGAGCAGCGTCATTGCTGCGCTGCCGATCAGATTGCGCGCGCGTGGCCGTTATTCGTGTGACGCCGTTCACGCTGTCGTGTGCGAAGCCGCAGAATCAACCGCGCGGTGACAAGCGGCGTTGCGCTGTTCCGCCGCAGCGGTGGCGGCACAACGCGGCGCGTGCGCGAGACCCTGCCCACATTTTATCCCCAGGCTTGTCCTCCTTGAGACACGCTGCAAATGCCCGGGAAAACGGTACGGGGCAGGGCGTTTCGCCTGTTCCACAGACCGATCCACGCGACGCGGCCTGGATAACCTGCGGCGACGCACAACAAGGTTGCGCGCGGGCGAACCTGCGATAGAGTCTGGCGACGAAAACAGGGCAACCGATACGGCAGCAGCGGGATGGACACCATGAACGACAGCGGCACAGGCGCGCCCGCTTCGGTGCTGCAGCCGACGACGGAGGACGGGCTCGGCGGTGCGACACCGGGCAAGATGGGCACGGGCGTTTTGCCCTACCAGACGCTCGGCGTCATGGTGCGCGCCAAGGAGATCAGCGCGTCCGTCGACATCGATCCGGCACAGATACAGCCGGCGAGCCTGGATCTGCGGCTCGGCCGCTACGCCTATCAGGTGCGCGCGAGCTTCCTGCCCGGCCGCACCGCCGATGTCATGGACAAGGTTCGACAGATGGACGGCGAGCCGCCGCTCGACTTGGCGAACGGCGCGGTGCTGCACAGGGGCTGCGTCTATGTCGTCGAGTTGCTGGAGAGCGTGCGGCTGTTGAACGCGGTGATGGGATTGGCCAATCCCAAGAGCTCGACCGGGCGGCTCGACGTGCTGACCCGGCTGATCACCGACCGCGCCAGCGCCTTCGACCAGATCGACCGCGGCTACCAGGGCAAGCTCTATGTCGAAGTCGCGCCGCAGACCTTCAGCGTCGTGGTGCGCCAGGGCTCGCGGCTCAATCAGGTGCGCTTCCAGCGCGGCAGCCCGATCGTCGCCTCGGGCGACCTCACCAATCTCTACGAGTCCGGACATCTCATCCGCACCGCCGACGCGCGGCTGCCGCTGCACGACAACCTCGTGCCCGTCACCATAGACTTGAAGGGCGCAGGCCCTGGCAGCGTCATCGGCTACCGCGCCAAGAAGCACACGCGCAAGATCGACATCGACATGCTCGCAGAGTATGACGCGCACGACTTCTGGGAGCGGATCACCTATCAGCACGACGCGACGCTGATCCTCGATCCCGACGAGTTCTACATCCTCGCGACTGCCGAGGAAGTGGGCGTGCCGCCCTATCTGGCCGCGGAGATGGTGCCGTATTACACGCGCTCCGGCGAATACCGCGTGCATTACGCCGGCTTCTTCGACCCCGGCTTCGGCTGGAACGATCAGGTTGCGGGCAGCAAGGCGGTGCTCGAAGTGCGCTCGCACGAAGTGCCGTTCATGCTCGAGCACGGCCAGATCGTCGGCTGGCTGCGCTACGAGCGCATGGCGCAGCGCCCGACCAAGATCTACGGCACGGCGATGAATTCGAACTACCAGAACCAGGGCCTGTCGCTCGCCAAGCAGTTCCGGCCTTTCCCCGGCTGAGCCCCGGCTATGCCGCCTCGTGCCGGTGGCATGAGACCCAATGGCCGGGCGCCACTTCTTGCAGCCGCGGCGCCTCCGTCCGGCAGCGCGCCTCGACATAGGGGCAGCGCGTGTGGAACGCGCAGCCGGGGGGTGGGTTCATTGGGCTTGGCACGTCGCCGGCGAGCAGCCGCTTGGCGCGCTTCAGCTTCGGGTTCGGCACCGGCACGGCCGACAGCAGCGCTTCCGTGTAGGGGTGCAGCGGCGTGAGGAAGAGCGATTTCTTGTCGGCGTATTCGACGATCTTGCCGAGATACATCACGGCGACGCGGTGGCTGATGTGCTCGACGACGGCCAGATTGTGGGCGATGAAGAGATAGGACAGCCGCTTCTCCTGCTGCAGCCCCATCATCAGGTTGATCACCTGCGCCTGGATCGACACATCCAGCGCCGAGACCGGCTCGTCGGCGACGATGAGCCGCGGGTTGAGCGCGAGCGCGCGGGCGATGCAGATGCGCTGCCGCTGGCCACCGGAGAATTCGTGCGGATAGCTGCGCATCTGCGTCGCGCGCAAGCCCACCTGGTCGAACAGCGCGGCGACGCGCCGCGCCCGCTCGGCGCGCGCGGCGATGCCGTGCACCTTGAGCGGCTCGCCGACGATGTCGCCCGCGGACATGCGCGGGTTGAGCGAGGAGAACGGATCCTGGAAGATGATCTGCATCTCGCGCCGGTAAGGCCTGAGCTCGGCCGTGCTCAGGCGCGTGATGTCGTGGCCGCTGAGCTGAATGGTGCCCGCCGTCGGCTCGACCAGACGCAGGACGAGCCGAGCGACGGTCGACTTGCCGCAGCCGCTCTCGCCGACGAGGCCGAGGGTTTCTGCCGCGCCGATGGCGAAGCCGACCCCGTCCACCGCGCGCACATGTCCGACCGTCCGCTGCAGCAGCCCCTTTCTCACGGGGAAGTGCTTCTTGAGGCCGCTGACCTCGAGCACCGGCGCGGCGGCGGGCGGGCGGGTCACGACACGTGGAGCCGCTCGGAGTGCCAGCACGCAGCCCAGTGCCCCGGCCGCTTTTGCTCGTAGGGCGGGAACTCCCGGCGGCAGCGCTCGTCGGCAAAGGCGCAGCGCGGCGCGAAGGTGCAGCCGGCCGGCAAATCGGCGAGCGATGGCACCATACCCGGAATCTCCTTGAGGCGCCGCGACCCGTCGCTGCTCTCCCCGGCGATGAGCGCGAGGCGCGGGATCGACGCCAGCAGGCCTTGGCTGTAGGGATGCTGCGGCTCGGCGAACAGCGCGCCGACTTCTGCCTCCTCGATCTTCCTCCCGGCATACATCACGATCACGCGCTGCGCCGTCTCGGCGACGACACCAAGATCATGGGTGATCAGGATGATCGCGGTGCCCAGTTCCCCCTGTAGCGCCAGTATGAGATCGAGGATCTGCGCCTGGATGGTGACGTCGAGCGCGGTGGTCGGCTCGTCGGCGATCAGCACCTTGGGATTGCAGGCGAGTGCCATCGCGATCATCGCCCGCTGCCGCATGCCGCCCGAGAGCTGATGCGGATATTCCTTGGCCCGCTGCGCCGGCCCGGGAATCTTCACCAGCCGCAGCATGTCCACGGCCTTGTCCATGGCCGCCGATTTCGACAGATCCTGATGCAGCCGCACCGCCTCGCTGATCTGGCTGCCGATGGTCAGCACCGGATTGAGCGAGGTCATCGGCTCCTGGAAGATCATCGAGATGTCGTTGCCGCGCACCGCGCGCATCGCCGCCTCGTCGAGCCGCAGCAGCTCCTTGCCGTCGAGCTTGACCGAGCCGCCGACGATCTTGCCGGGCGGCTCGGGCACGAGGCGCATGAGCGAGAGGGCGGTCATGCTCTTGCCGCAGCCGGACTCGCCGACGATCGCCAGCGTCTCGCCGCGCCGCAGCGAGAACGACATGCCGTCGACCGCCTTGATGACGCCGCGGCCGGCGGAGAGCTCGGTGCGGAGCCCTTCGACTTCGAGCACCGCGGTGGCCGACGCCATCAGCCGCGCAGCCTCGGATCAAGCAGGTCGCGCAGCGCGTCGCCGAGGAGGTTGGTGCCGAACACCACCAAGCTGATGGCGATTCCGGGGAAGACGACCAGCCATGGCGCCGTGCGCACATATTCCGCCGCCGATTCCGACAGCATCCGCCCCCAGGAGGGATAGGGCTCGGGAATGCCGAGCCCGAGGAAGGAGAGCGAGGCCTCCGTCAGGATCGCCGAGCCCAACTGCGCCGTCGCCAGCACGATCAGCGGCGCCAGCGTGTTGGGGAGGACATGACGCAACGCGATGCGCATCTCGCTCATGCCGACCGCCTTCGCCGCCTCGACGAAGGGCTGCTCGCGCAACGCCAGCGTGTTGGAACGCACCACCCGCGCGGCATAGGGGATGAGCGGTATGGCGATGGCGATGATGGTGTTCGGCAGCGACGGCCCGAGCGAGGCGGCCATGACCAGCGCCAGCACCAGCAGCGGCAGTGCCTGCAGGATGTCGACCAGGCGCTGGCTCAGGAGGTCGACCCAGCCGCCGATGTAACCGGAAGCGAGGCCAAGGACCACGCCGAGCACGCAGCCGAGCGTGGTCGAGCCGATGCCGACTGCCAGCGAGATGCGGGCACCGTGGACGATGCGGCTGAAGATGTCGCGGCCCATGAAATCGGCGCCGAGCAGGTGCTGCGCCGAGGGCCGCGCCAGCGAGATCGACGCGTTGGTCGTCAGCGGGTCGTAGGCGGCGATCCAGTTGGCGAAGATTGCGGCGAGCACGAACACCGCCATGATGAATGCGCCGACCGCGCCCAGCGGATGCCGCGTGGCGAAGAAGCGGAGCTGCGTCCAAGCGCCGTCGAGCCGCGCTCCCGCCTTCGCCAGTCCCGATTCGGCATCGATGCTGTGCATCTCATCCACCGCTAGCGCGCGTAGCGGATGCGCGGGTCGAGCACGGCGTAGAGCAGGTCGACGATGAAATTCGCGACCACCACGATCAGCGCGATGAACATGACGAGGTTCTGCACGATCGGATAATCGCGCCAGCGGATCGCCTCGACCAGGAAGCGCGCCACGCCGGGAATGTTGAACACGGTCTCGGTGACGATCAGGCCGCCGATGAGGAACGCCGCCTCGATGCCGATCACCGTGACCAGCGGCAGGATCGCGTTGCGCAGCGCATGATGGTAGTTGACGGTGCGCTCCGACGCGCCCTTCGACCGCGCCGTGCGGATATAATCCTGGCGCAGCACCTCGAGCATCGCCGAGCGCGTCAGCCGCATGATCAGGGCCGAGCTGCGGAAGCCGACGGCTGCCGCGGGAACGCTCAACAGCAGCAGCTCGTCCCACAGATTTTGCGGCGGGTCGGTGTAGATGGGGATGGTGCCGAAGGCGCTGACGAACGCCATGAGGATGAGGAGCCCGAGCCAGAAGGCGGGCATCGAGAGCCCGCTGAGGCTGATCACGCGCAGCACATAATCGAGCGCGCTGTTCTGCCGGACGGCGCTAATAACGCCGAGCGGCACGCCAAGCAGCACGGAGAAAACGAGCGCCAGAGCGGCAAGCTTGGCGGTGATGGGAATACGCGGCGCGATCTCCTCGATCGCCGGGCGCTCGGATTTGTAGGAATAGCCGAGATCGCCCTCCATGAGGCCGCCGATCCACTGCGCGTATTGCACGGCGATCGGCCGGTCGAGGCCGAGCTCGTGCTCGATCTGCTTCTTTTCCGCCGGGTTGATCATCCCGGCGGAGTCGAAGAGGATGTCGGCGATGTTGCCGGGCACCAGCCGCAGCAGCACGAAGATGATCACGGAGATCCCGAACAGGGTCAGGATCATCAGCGAGAATCGCCGCGCCAGGTAGCCTGCCAAGACCTCCCTCCCTCGCCCGCGCCGATCATGTGTCGCGAATGATGCCCGGCTACTTGTCGAGCCACAGATCTTCGTACCGGTAGCCGTTATAGGAGCTGTTCACCATGACGGTGACACCCTTGACGTAGGGCTGCCAGCACGTGGCCTGCCGGCCGTGGAAGAGGATCGGCCGCGCCACGTCCTCCTGCAGCTGCTTGTCGATCTCCCAGACGAGCTTCTTGCGCTTTTCGATGTCGGTTTCCATCGATTGCCGGTCGAAGCGCGCCTCGAGCTCCTTGTTGCAGTATTGCGTGTAGTTGCGCTCCGAGCCGCAGGCGTAGTTCTCGTAAAAATTCTGGTCGGGGTCGTCGACCGAGTTGCCGGTGAGATTGAGCCCGATGACATAGTCCTTGCGCGCGACCTTGGCGAACCAGCTGCCGGTCTCGACCGGCTCGAGCTCGCCGTCGACATAGATCTCCTTGAGCTGATCGATGAGGATCACGGCGGGGTCGCGGTAGACGGCGAGGTTGCGCGTCGACACCTTGATGTCGAGCCGCTTCTCGGGTCCGTAGCCCTGCTGTTCCATGAGCGCCCGGGCCTCGGCGCGATTCTTCGCGACATCGAGGCCGTAACCCGGGATCGTCTCCAGCATCTTCTTGGGCATGCCCCAGATACCTTCGGGCGGCGGCAGCATCGAGGCGCCGACATCGGCCTTGCCCTCGGACAGGATGTCGACGAAGGCCTTGCGATCGAGGGTAAGGGCAAGGGCGCGGCGGATCTGCGGATTGTTGAAGGGCGGCACGTCGCGGTTGAGAATGATGTTGGTGCTGACGTTGAGCGGCACCAGCCTGCAGACGGCCTGCGGCGCCTGCGCGGCCATGTCCTTGAGCAGCGGGATCGACACCTCCGTCGGAAAGGTCATGTCGAGGCGCCCGGCGATAAAGGCGAGCATCGCGGTCGAGCGATTGGAGATGATGCTGAACTCGATCCCGTCGAGATAGGGCAGGCCTTTCTTCCAGTAATCCGGGTTGCGCGTCAGCTTGATCGATTCATTCTGCTTCCACTCGACGAATTTGAACGGCCCGGTGCCGATCGGCCTTGTGCGCATATCCGCCGGCGAGACGTGGCAGGGATAGATCGGCGAATAGCCCGACGCGAGCAGTGCCAGCAGCGCCGGCTGCGGCCGCTTGAGGTGAAAGGCCGCCTCGTAATCGCCGTTGGTGGTGACGTCCGCCACGTTCTGATACCAGTTCGCGCGCGGGTTCTTGCGGAACTTCGCGCTCGACTGGCCCATCAGCATGTCGAAGGTGCATTTCACGTCTTTGCTGGTGAAGGGCTTGCCGTCATGCCATTTCACGCCCTGGCGCAGCTTGAAGGTGAGCTCGGTGTTGTCCTTGCCCCACGCCCAGCTCGTCGCCAGCTCCGGCACGATCGATTGCAGGCTGTTCTGCGCGACATGCTGGTCATAGATCACGAGGTTGTTGAAGACCGGCATGAACGGCACGTTGGTCGAATAGGTCGCCTCCTCGAGGATCGAGGCGCTGCCCGGGCTCTCGCGATGATAGAGCTTCAATATGCCGCCATGCTTCGGCTCCGCGCTCGAGGCGGCACCGACGAAGAGCATGGCGCACAATACGAAACCAAGCGCAACACACCCATGAAATGGCCGACGCATTTTCCGATCCGCCCTCCCTCTTGCCGGTCCGGGTTGTCGCCGCTCGGGTCCCGTTCACCGGAACTCACGCCGCTGCGCCACGCGAACGCTCTTTTTTTCAGGGCGCTGCGGTCCCGGCCCGCGCCGCCCTCCCCGCCCGCATCTGCGCGGCCGGGCGGTCACAGGTTAGCACACATCATTGGGGCGGATAGGGCTTTTGCGGCTGCGGCGCGGTAACTGCGGCCGGCCAAAAATGGCCGAGGCGCCCGGTCGCCCGGCGCGCCTCTGGCCATCGCGGCGCGGTTTGCGATGCGGCTACAGCGCCTGCACGCCGCCGGTTGACGTGATGGTAACCGTGACCGGCTTGCCGTTGGCTGTCGCGTTCACGGCCCAGCCGCCATCGCCGGCCTGGCGCAGGTTCTTGACGCCGGCATAGCCGTCTTGCTCGAGCATGTTCTTCGCCTGCGACTCGGAGATGCCCGCGCTCGCAGCAACGAATCGCGGTAGCGCTAAGGTCCGCGACCACGGCATAGCACCATCGCGCGAACCACCATCGGGGCCTGCGCTATAGGATGGCGAGGGACGAATGCGCGCTGACCGGCGGTGCGGGCGGATACCCGGCTCCGCCCAACGACGTCACGGGACAATCATGCCGATGCTGGTGCCGTTGCTGGCACCGGGGTCGCCATGGACCACGCCGAAGGCCAAAACCAACAGCACGGCGCCGGCGATCAAAAACCAATAGACGGTCGAGGGCCTCGCGACACGAGCGGCATTCATCGAATGCATTGAAATCGACATGCGCGCCTCCTGAGGATGGGAGGCCAGATGATTGCATTTGTCAGCTAAATATCGGTGAAATCGGCCATGTGCTTGACCGACAATCGCGTGGGATTTTCGCAAAATTGTTGTGCCGGGACCGAGCGCCGTGCCGCCCAAGCGGCGCGCGCTCACGCCGCGCGGACGGTGGCGAGGAACGCCTCGACCTCGCGCCGCAGGCGCTCCGATTGCTTCGAGAGCTCGCTCGCCGAGCCCAGCACTTGCGTGGCGGCCGAGCCCACTTGTCCCGACGCCTGCGTCACGCCCGAGATGTTGGCGGCGATCTCGTTGGTGCCGCGCGCCGCGTGGTTGACGTTGCTGGCGATCTCCTGCGTCGCGGCGCGCTGCTCCTCCACCGCCGAGGCGATGGTCGAGGCGATCTCGTTGACGCGGCCGATGGTAGCGCGGATGCCCTGGATGGCCGCCACCGCCTCGCTCGTCGCGCCCTGGATCGAGTCGATCTGGCCGGCGATCTCCTCCGTCGCCCTGGCCGTCTGGTTGGCGAGACTCTTCACTTCGCTCGCGACCACCGCGAAGCCCCTGCCATGCTCGCCGGCACGCGCCGCCTCGATCGTGGCGTTGAGCGCGAGCAGATTGGTCTGCCCGGCAATCGTGTGAATGAGGCCAAGCACCTCGCCGATCTTCTGAGCCGCCGTCGCGAGGCCCTCGACCGTCTCGTTCGTGCGGCCCGCCTGGTCCACGGCCTCGCGGGTGATCGCCGCGGAGTGCGCGACCTGCCGGCCGATCTCGGAAATCGACGTGGCCAGCTGCCCGGCCGCCGTCGCCACGGTCTCGACATTCGAGGTGGCTTCCGACGTGGCCGCCGCGACGGTGGTCGCCTGACGGTTCGCCTCCTCGGCGGTGACCGACATCGACTGCGCCGTGCGCTGCATCTCGGTGGCGGCCGACGCCACCGTGTCGACGATGCCGCCGACGCTGCGCTCGAACTCGTCGGCGATGCGGTGAAGCGCGGCCTTCTGCGCGGAAGCCGCCCTTACCTTCTGCTCTTCCTGCTCGAGGCGAAGGCCATCCGCCTCGATCATGTTGGTCTTGAACACGCCGACCGCGCGTGCCATGGCGCCAACCTCGTCGCGCCGCTCCGTCTCCGGAACAAGCGTCGCGGTATCGCCGTCGGCCAGCATCGTCATCGCCGTGGTGAGTCCGCGTATCGGACGCACGATGCTGCGAGCGATCGGCCAAGCGCAGAGGCCGAGCAGAGCGAGCAAGCCGATCGACCAGCACGTGGCGTAGAAGAGGCGGTCGCGGAAAATCACATCGATGTCGTCGATATAGACGCCGCTGCCGACCGCCCATCCCCAGGGCTCTATGCCGAGCGCATAGCCGAGCTTCGGCGATGGCTCCGGCGCGCCGGCGCGCGGAAACAGGAAGGAGACGAAGCCGCCGCCTTGCTGCGCCGCCTTGATGAGCTCGGCGTTGAAGCGCACGCCGTTGGCGTCCTTGAGCTCCAGCAGGTTCTTGCCCTCGTTCTCCGGCTTGAGCCCGTGCGCGACGTTCACACCGTCGTAGCGATAGGCGTAGAAATAGTCGCCCTTGCCGAATTTCATCGCGCGCAACGCCGCCTTGGCCCGCTCCTGCGCCTCGGCCTCGGTGATGCGGCCGAGCTTCGCCTCTTCGGCGATAGCGCGCACCAATGACGCGGCGCTTTGCACCTCGTTGCGGATCGCGTTCTCGCGCTCTTCGAACAGGGTATCGCGCAACGTCTGGAGCTGTACCGCGAAAGCGGTCACGCTGACGATCATGGCGACGACAACCAGGAGGGCGAGGCGGCGCGGAATGGTCAGCCGGCCGCGGCTGTCCGAGGGTCTGATCGCGTGGTTTCGGATGTCGTTCTTCATCGCATGGACCATGTTGTCGACGCAGGACGGCGATTCGTCCGCAATGCCGAAACCGGCAAGGTGGGTGGCGGACGGGCAGCAATGTTGCCGCAAAATTCTTACTAAACCATTGCATTTATTGGCCGCGGCCGGCAGATCGCGGTTTGGAGACGGGCGCGATCGGCGTCATCTGCGGCGTCAAACCCGGCCGACGGGCTGTTATCATGGCTCTGCCAAAGAGGAGCGACCCAGGTGCTACAGGCCTGCGTGCTTGCGGCCGTCGCGGGATATGCCGACACGATCGGCTTCCTGCGCTTCGACGCTTTTGCCGGACTCATGACCGGCAATACCATCCTGCTCGGCATCGGGCTGGCGAGCGCGCAGCTTCTCCGCGCCGCGTTCTATGGCGCAATCATCGGCGTGTTCGTGGCGGGCGTGCTGCTGTCGCGCGCCCTCCTGCAGCTCGGCGCGGCGCCATGGCTGGCGCTGACGCTCACCGCCGTGCTGCACGTCGTCTGCAGCTTTCTCGACAAGCGCTCGGCAGCGCTGCTGCTGGCGCTCGCCATGGGCATGCAGAACGCGGCCGCCACCCGGTTCGGCGGCGTCAGCCTCAACACCGTCTTCATCACCGGCAACCTGCAGAAGCTCGGCGAGGGGCTGGTCGCCTGGCTGTGGACGCGCCGCGCGCCATCGGCGACATCCTCCGACGGCGTCGCGATCTTCGCCCTGGTGTGGCTGAGCTATGCGCTCGGCGCCGTCCTGGGCGCGCTCGGCAACGCCTTCCTCGCCTATCCGCTGCTGGCGCCCGCGGCGGTGCTGCCCTTCATCTACGCGCCCGTGCGGCGGCTTGTGCGCCGTTGAGGTCACGCCCGGGCAGGCGGAGCATGGCCGCAAAGGCCTAGCGGGGGCTTTCCCAATGCCCGGTGAAAAGCGCGCCCCCGGCCGGTCACAGGGCGCGGCGTGGCGGCTTCTTGAACTCGAGGCGGTGACCGTTGAATTCGAGGGCAAGGTCGTAGAGGCCGAGCAGCGCCAGGAGCGCGATGAGCCCGGGTCCCGTGAACAGGCCCGACAGCAGCAGCAGCGGCAGGCTCAGCCACACGCTGTGAGTCGTCGTCAGCGCCTCGACGAAGAGAGCGACGCCGATGCACAACAGCGCGATGGCGAGTACCCAATGCCAGGCAAGCCTCATGCCGGCCCTATAGCGCCTGAGCGCCGCCCCTGACAATGCGCGGCGGGAATATTGACACGAGTCAAGGCCGCGGCGCGGCGGCGGCGCGACAATCGCGGCGAGATCGAAACGATGCGTCCTCGCGCCGACACACCCGGGCAGCCGCCCTCGCCGCACCGCAACGGCGCGCGCACGCCGCTTGCGCGGCTGCGGGGCGGAGCGGCGCCGGCGCACAGAGCGCCGACCCTCCGCAGCGCTGCCGGCGCCTGGCGCTGTCGGCGCAAGTTCCTGCGCTTCTTCCCCGACGGCTTCGCGGACGGGACTTATATCGCCTGGGAGCGCGGCTACAAATGCGAGGCGCATGAGCAGTGGACACGGCTGCTCGACGCCGCCACATACCGCACGCTGCTGCGCAACCGCGACTATGCCGAAATCGCCGCGCGCGCCCTCGGCATCGAGGCGCGCACGCATCTCGTCTTCTCCTTCGAGAAGATGGCGCTGCGCGATGCGGTCGAGTCGGCGGCGGGCGAGCGCGCCTTCGCGCAGGGGCTCTACGATCTCGTCTACGGCCCGGGCGAGATGGAGCGCAAGTTCGAGCGCTGGTGCGCCGTCGTGGCCAGGCTGCCGCGCAGGCAATCGCGCGTCTCGACCTGGCCGATCGCCACCGTGTTCGGCTTCATCGCGGAGCCGGACATCCACATCTTCCTGAAGCCCACCGTCACCCGCCGCGCGGCGCAGGCTTACGGCTTCCCGCTCCACTACGAATCGCGCCTGTCGTGGAAAGTCTATGCGAGCCTGCTCGACTTCGCCGGCGCCGTTCGCGACGACCTCGCCGACCTCGATCCGCGCGACATGATCGACATCCAGTCCTTCCTGTGGGTGCAGGGCTCCGACGAATACGCGGAGTGAGCCGCGGGCGCTCGCGCGCTTCAGGCGACGCAGACGGTCTTGATGTTGACGAACTCCTTGATGCCGTAATGCGAGAGCTCGCGGCCGTAGCCGCTTTCATTGACGCCGCCGAAGGGCAGCCGCGGATCCGAACGCACGGCGTCGTTGACGAAGACCATGCCGCTGTCGATCCGCTCGGCGGCGATGCGCTCGCCGCGCTCACGGGCGAGGAAGCGCTCGGCATTGGCGGCGAAGTAATCGCAGGCGAGCGCGCATTTCTGCGCTTCCGCCACGCCGTCGCGCACCGGCTTGCCCATCTTCTGCGCCATGAGCCGCGCGTAATCGCCCGTCTCGGCGCGCAGCACTTCCGCAGCGCGGCGCATGCGCTCGGCGCGCTCGCGGAAGGCGGTGCCGCGCCACGCGAGGAAGGCCTTGTGGACCTTGTCGACGATGTCCCCGACCTGCTGCGGTGTCATCTCGTCATAGGTCGCCAGTGTCTCGCCGTTGGCCGGATTGATCGCTTGCAGTGCCATCGCTCCTGTCTCCGTCTGTTCCGTTATGGACCCGCGCTCGTGGCCGCCGCTTCGCCGTGGCGGCGCTGCAGCCGCAAGCTGAGGATGAGCATCGTCGCGCCGAAAATGACCGCGTAGGCGGCCAGCCACAGCTCGATCGTCCGCGCATCGCTGCCGGCGGGCCCGACCGTCGCGGCCAGGAGGCCCCACGCCACCGACACGGCGCCGCCAAACACGACGAGCCAGCGGCCATGGCGGAGGGCCAGCCGGTGCGCGGCGGCAAACAGCAGCGCGCCCGTGATGATGGCCCAGGCCGCCGTCAGGCTCACGAACGGGACAGCGACGACCACCGGCCAGACGAGGATTGCGGCCGCCGCCGCCAGGTTTATCGTGCCTTCGAGAATCAGCGACCACCAGCGCTCGCCGCGGCGCGCCGCGCGCAGGCCCGCGAGAATGGCGAGCGCGCCGTCGGCGGCGACATAGGCGGCGAACAGCACCACCAGCGACGCGATGCTCTGCGGCGGCAGCAGCGCGACGCAGAGGACGAACACGCCGGCCGCGAGCGCGCGCAGGCCGACCAGCCACCAGTTCCGTGCCAGCACCGCGCTCATGGCGCCGGAGCGCGCCGCCGCGGCACCGGCTTCCTGCTCGCGCGCGCCCGCTCGGGAGCGGGTCCACGGCTCCGTCGCGGCGCGAGAGCCCGGCATGCTCAGCGGATTCCGAGCACGACCTTGCCGAGCACGTGCCCCGCCTCGATGCGCCGGTGCGCGGCCGCCGCTTCCTCGAGCGGGAAGCTCTCGGCGATGACGATCTCCGGCTTCGCCGCCTCGATGGCGCGCCCGAGCCGCTGCCAATGGACGGCGTCGGCGACGCCGTCATATGCCGTGACCTCGATGCCGCGCCGCTTCCGCGGCTTGGGCTCGACGCCGTTGGGATAGGCCAGCCGGCCACCCTGGCGCAGCGCATCGAGGCATTGTGTCAGCGCCGGGCCGCCGGCCAGGGCGAGCACGGCATCGACCCCGTCCGACGCGAATGCGCGCGCCGCGGCGGCGATCTCGTCCTTCTTGCCGTCGACGGCGTCATCGGCGCCAAGGCGGCGCACGAACGCGACGCCGTCATCGCCGCTCGCCGTCGCCAGCACGCGCGCGCCGCGGAACTTCGCGAATTGCAGCGCGAGATGCCCGACGCCGCCGGACGCGCCATGAACGATCACCGCCTCGCCTTCTTTGACGCGCAGCGCCTCGTCGACGCCCTGCAGCGCGGTGAGCCCGATGGTCGGCACGGCGCCGGCATGCTCGAGGTCGAGCCCCGCCGGCACCGGCGCGACACCCTCCACCGCCACCGCAACGAACTCGGCGTAGAAGCCGCCCTTGGGATTGGCGAAGCTGTAGGCGTAGACGCGGTCGCCGGGCTTGAAGCGCCGCACGCGTGCGCCCACCGCGGCGACGATGCCGGCACCGTCGCTGCCGAGCACGAGCGGAAAGCGCGGCCGTCCTTCCGGCCACCAGCCTGCGCGCATGTCGGCGTCCCAGCTGCCGACGCCGGCGGTATCCACGGCGATCAGCACCTCGTTCGCCGTGGTAACCGGCACCGGCAGCCGATGCAGGGTGAGCACTTCGGGCCCGCCGAACCGGTCGATCGCCGCCGCGCGCATCACCTCGGGGACGTCGTGCCGGCGCTCGGCGACGGGGGCTGTCCGCTCCGCCCGGCTCGCCACGCGCATCGATCGCTTCTGCCGGCCGCCGCCGGCGCTGCTCCGCTTGCGTTCCGCCATCGCTAGTCTCCCTTGATACTTTGTCACCTATGTGCCGGATGCGTGGGGCTGCGGGTCGTGAGCGCGGATCCACGCCAGGATGCGGGTCGCGTCCATCGCGCCTGCGGTACGCGCGACCGGTTGTCCGCGGTGGAACAGCATGAGCGTGGGAATGCTGCTCACGCTGTAGCGCGCGGCGATATCCGGTGCCTGGTCGGCGTCGACCTTGAGCAAGCGGAACCGCGGCTCGAGCTCGGCGGCGGCGCGCTCGAAGGCGGGCGCCATGGCCTTGCAGGGCGCGCACCATGGCGCCCAGAAATCGACGACCACGGGAATGTCGTTGCGCGTGACGTGGCGCTCGAAGCTGGCGGCATCGGCCGGCACCGGCTTGCCCGTGAACAGCGCCTGATGGCACTTGCCGCATTTCGCCGCTTTGGCCGGGCGCGACGGCGGGATGCGGTTGACGGCGCCGCAGGACGGGCAGACGACATGCACCAATGATTCGGTAGCCGTAGCGCTTTCCATGTCGGCACTCTCCGCCACTGAACACTCAGGCTTGGTCGATCGGTCCTTCGGTGCGTGCGCCCGACGCCGTCAGCCGCGTGCTGCCGGCCTGGTCCTTGACCAGCCAATAGACCGCGCCCAGCGACAGGATCGCGGCGGCGAGCGAGAACAGCTGCGGCGCATCGGCCACCGCGATGTCGAGAATGATGAGCTTGCGCACGACGGCCAACATGGCGATCAGGATCACCGCGCGGACCTGCACGAGGCTGTCCCTCCGCTCGGTCACGACGAGAAGGGTTCGCTTGAACTCGAGCGCGATGATGACCGTGAAGATCATGCCGAACACGCTTTGAAACACGGCATGGTCGGTCGGATCAAAGGCATCCGACTCGATCAGGCTGAACAGGATCTTGACGGCCAAGCTCCACACCGCCGCGGCGACGACGACGGCGATGAGACCTGTCAGAATACGGACGACGAGGTGTTCGAAGGTCGCGTAAATGCCCACTCGGTGCCATCGCTGGTATTCCGCACCGGCCTTTTCCCTCAGCATCCTGGTCCGTGTCCCAATGCCCCGCCGGCTCACGCCGCGCCGGGTTGCTCCCGCTGGCGCGGCACCGGCAGGTATTCGACGCCGCCGGGCTGCGAGGACATGGGTTGCGGGTAAAGCGCCATCAGCTCCAGCACCTCGCGCGGGATGTCGGTATTCACCGGCAGGCTCAGCTGCCGCGCTTCGTCGGCCGAGATCGGGTAGTCATGCGTCCAGGTGCCGGTCGACAGCTTCTCCGCCAGCGCATCGGCTTGCTCCGCCGGCAGGCGGCGGTGGAGCAGCTCCTGTGCCGCCTTCTTCACCTGCGCCATCGCCTTGCAGCCGACATCGGCGCGGACCAGCGTCTCGTCGTCGATCTCGGCGATCGGCTTCTGTTCGACCACCTTGATAAGCGAGGCGATAAGCGAGGCCGCCGGAAGGTCGCGCAGCTGCGGATCGATCGGCCCGAGCACCGAATGGGGCGTCATTACGATCTCGTCGGCGGCGAGAGCGATGAGCGTGCCGCCGGACATGGCGTAATGCGGCACGAATACCGTCGTCTTGGCCGTGTGGGCGCGGATCGCGCGGGCGATCTGCAAAGCGGCAAGCACGAGCCCGCCCGGCGTATGCAGCACGAGATCCAAGGGGACGTCGTCGTCCGTCATCTGGATGGCACGAAGCACCTCCTCGGAATCGTTGATGTCGACGTAGCGCGCGATCGGGAAGCCGAGGAGGCGCATGGTCTCCTGGCGGTGCACCAGCAGGATCACGCGCGAGTTCCGCATCCGCTCGAGCCGCGCGATCCTGCGCATGCGCATGGCGTCGAGCATGCGCTGGCGCAGAACCGGTTGAATCGCCGACAACATGAAGAAGAGCCAAAAAATATCCAGCACGGTCATCGCGTCACCCGCCAGAGGAAGTGTCCGAACGCGCGGTCATGCCGCCCCCACGAAATCTAAACGGTCTCAATCGGCGGCGAATTGATGGCCGTCAATGTTTACCCCCCACGGTTTCGGTAGTTTTGACGGAGCAGCGTCGAGCGCATTCCCGCGCGGCGACGCACAGCGTGTCGCGTCGGCAAGGGCGGAACCGTCGAGGCTGCGAGGCGTTCGGACGGCGGAGGGTCTAGGCATGGCATCACGCAAGCTCGACAAATCGGAGTGGCGCGCTTTCTGCGACCGCATGTCGAAGGGGCTGATCGGCAAGCAAGCGGAGATAGAGATCGCCTCCCTCGCGCTCGGCAGCCACGTCCAGAGCGAATGGCTGCCGCTTCTCGGCATCGTCTACGACCCCAAGAGCGACGTCATCGAGATCGCGCTCGACGGCCTCGATCACATGATCCCCCGGCCGCGCGAGCTCTATGTCGATATCGGCCCGGGCGGGATGGCGAACCTGGAGATCGTCGACAGCGGCGGTGTCCGTCAGATCGTCACGCTGCGCGATCCGCTGATGCTGCCGCCGGTGTCGGCAACCGCCGGTTGAGATGGCCGTTCCCTCGATCTCCGTCAGCGTCCACGACCGCTACTCACCGGAAGTGCGGGACAGGATCGTCGAGAAGCTGCGCACGCCGGCGGCGACGGTGGCCGGCGGAATCTATCGGCTGCTGACGCCCGCCGATCTGCGCGCCCTCGCCGAAATCACGCCCACGACCGCGCCGGTGCTCAGCTTCTATCTGCAGCTGACCCCCGAGCGCAGGATCGGTCGCGGCTGGCACGCGACCTTCTCGAGCCTGGCCACGTCCCTGCTGCACCGCATCGGCGACCGCCACGAGCGACGGACGGCGCAGCACGAGCTCGACCGGATCGAGCAGGCGCTGCACGAGGAGTTGCCTGAGCTGGGTCGCGGCGTCGCCTTCTTCGCCTGCCAGGCGATCGGCCTATGGCACCAGATCGCCGTTTCCGTGCCCCTGCCCGACGGCGCGCATTGGACGGACCGCCCCTATATCCGGCCGCTGGCGCGAACGCGCGACGAGCATGACCGCTTCGTCCTGGCCATCCTGTCGCAGGAACAGAGCCGCTTCTTCATCAGCCAGATCGGCCAGGTCGAGGAAGTGTTCCGCGTCAAGGGCCAGGACACGCGCGGCATCCTCGCCGACCGCGTCGCGCGCGACCGGCGCGACGTCATCATCACCGAGGCGCTCAAGAACGAGGCGCGCGTCCTCGCGCACGCCGCCGAACTGGTGCTGGCGCAGTTCGAGGGTCGCTATCTGCTGGTCGCCTCGGGTGCGCCGGAGCTGCGTTCCGCCATCCTCGAACACCTGCCCAAGGACGTGCAGGGCCATATCGGCGGCGAGTTCACTGTCGAGGTCCATGCGGGAATTCGCGACGTCGCCGCGGCCGCCGAGCCCGCGCAGCGGGCGGTTGAGGAGCGCGAAGAGGTCGCCACCATCCAGCGCATCCGCGATGCCGGCCCGCGAGCCGCGGCGTGGGGCGCGCAAGCGACCCTCGACGCGCTTCGCGAAGGGCGCGTGATGACCCTTGCGGTCGACGACGAGTTCGCGAAACCCGGCGCGCGCTGCGGCAATTGCGGCGGATTATGGGCAACCGTGCCGGCGCGCTGCCCGGCCTGCGGCAGCGAGGCGATCGCCACCGTCGAGGACGTCGTCCAGCTGGCGATCGAGCAGGCGCTCGAGGAGAGAGCGGCGCTGGAGCTGGTGCGCAGCGCCGCAGCGCGCCAGCTCATGACCGGGCTCGGACCCATGGCGGCGCTGCTGCGCTGGTGACGGGCTGGAAAATCTCCAAAAGTTGACTTTGGTCAAGGCTGTGACCGGCGGCGCGGCCTAGCTTGGGGTCGTCGCGCCGGCCGTCGGCCCGGGAGGGGAAAGCGTCGGACACAACGAGGACCGGAATGCGCGCGGCCCCGATGGGGAGCCTGCCGCAGCCGTTCTGCAAATGGCGCAGTCGAGAGCGTGTCGTTGGAGAGGTGACATGGCCAAAGTCGTCGGGATCGACCTGGGAACCACGAACTCCGTCGTTGCCGTCATGGAAAGCGGCAAGGCCAAGGTGATCGAGAATGCGGAGGGCTCGCGCACCACGCCCTCGGTTGTGGCATTCACCGATTCGGGCGAGGTCCTGGTCGGGCAGCCGGCGAAGCGCCAGGCCGTCACCAATCCGGAGAACACGATCTTCGCCATCAAGCGCCTGATCGGCCGGCGCTACAACGACCCGATCGTCGAGAAGGACAAGGGGCTCGTCCCCTACAAGATCGTCGCCGGCCCGAACGGCGACGCCTGGGTCGAAGTGCGCGGCAAGCGCTACAGCCCGAGCCAGATCAGCGCCTTCATCCTGCAGAAGATGAAGGAGACCGCCGAGGCCTATCTCGGCGAGAAGGTCACGCAGGCCGTCATCACCGTGCCCGCCTATTTCAACGACAGCCAGCGCCAGGCGACCAAGGATGCCGGCCAGATCGCCGGGCTGGAGGTCTTGCGCATCATCAACGAGCCGACGGCGGCGGCTCTCGCCTACGGGCTCGAGAAGAAGGGCACGGGCAAGATCGCGGTCTACGACCTCGGCGGCGGCACCTTCGACATCTCGATCCTCGAGATCGGCGATGGCGTGTTCGAGGTGAAGTCGACCAACGGCGACACCTTCCTCGGCGGCGAGGATTTCGACAAGCGCATCGTCGATTACATCGCCGATGAGTTCAAAAGGGAGCGGGGCATCGATCTCAGGAGCGACCGGCTCGCGCTGCAGCGCCTGCGCGAGGCGGCGGAGAAGGCGAAGATCGAGCTTTCCTCGACGCTGCAGACCGACATCAACCTGCCCTTCATCACCGCCGACCAGACCGGGCCCAAGCATCTGACGATGAAGCTGACCCGCTCGAAGCTCGAGGCGCTGGTCGACGACCTCATCCAGCGGACCATCCCGCCCTGCCGCAACGCGCTCAAGGACACCGGGATTTCGGCATCCAACATCGGCGAGGTGATCCTGGTGGGCGGCATGACGCGCATGCCCAAGGTGATCGAGACGGTGAAGCAGTTCTTCGGCAAGGAGCCC
>Ga0209647_1000989_pt1 | contig 25243 bp, 27 predicted proteins | sample GraSoi_2013_60cm_FD_185827 | JGI IMG/M metagenome (GOLD analysis project Ga0209647, IMG submission 185827) | Grasslands soil microbial communities from the Angelo Coastal Reserve, California, USA - Sample 9_17_2013_60cm (SPAdes) (version 2) | ecosystem: Environmental > Terrestrial > Soil >... | reverse complement strand
AGCCCTATTTAACGAGCCAGCAACGCCGCGAGGCGCCGGCGCCGCCCCAACCCGAAGGGCTGCGCGGATTTTGGCCGGGTGCTTTGTTGCTCGTCAGTCAAAGACCACAGCGGGTATTCTCCTTCCTCGCGCCGCGCACCCAGCCAAAATTCGCAGCAGCGCTGCTATACGAGCCTCAGACTTGGTGCACTGGACGTAGATCAGCTTACCAGTTCTTTCTGCGCTTCCCGCGCTGCAACGGAATCACCAAGATAATAGCGAGCGCGGGGCGTCAGATCCTTATCCATTCGTAGACCAGAGGGATCCCCGTGGGAACTTCCAACGCGGGGATCCGCCCATCGGGAAACCCGGTCCAAATATTTAATTAGCGCCCGTAGCGTATTGCCGTGCGCCGGTTCTTTTAAGAGCTGACCCGCCAACGCCGCCTCTTCGAGCCCGTGCGTTGACAAATCGACATCGGTCCCGCCAGTAAACCGGTTCTCCAGATTCCAGACACTCTCACCGTGTCGCAACAGAACGAGCTTGTTCACCTACTTATACTCACGCCAAGACGCTAGGACGCAAAGCAAGGAAGAACGAAAGGGAGTGGTGGAGTATTGGAGTGGTGGAGTATTGGGGTATTGGAGTAAGGAGGGTTCGCGAAGCGCGGCTCCCTCTAGCTCCTAGTCTAGATTCTAGCTCCTAGCTCCTTCTTTATGAAACGATCTGCTGCCATCAAGCTCCAAGCCGGACACCGAGAATTCATCAAACTCAACGCCAGGAAGTATGACTGGCGGGACATTTACCATCTCATCTTAACCCTGACCTGGCCTCAATTCGCCGGCATGGTTCTCGGGATTTATCTTTGTATCAATCTCATCTTCGCCACTCTTTATTTTTTGGGTGGGAACTGTATCGCCGAACTAACCCCGGGATCATACAGCGACGATTTTTTCTTCAGCGTGGAAACATTGGCTACCGTCGGTTATGGGCATGCATATCCGGCCACTCTTTATGGCCATTGTGTCGCCACGCTCGAGATTTTGGTCGGCCTTTTTGGTCTGGCGGTTTTGACTGGTCTAATCTTCGTCCGTTTCTCCCGGCCGACCGCGCGGATCAAGTTCAGTACTGTCGCGGTAGTTGCACCCTTTGATGGCACTCCGACGCTGATGGTGCGCCTGGCTAATATGCGGCATCACGCGATGGTGGAGGCGGAATTTCGTGTTCTTTTTATGCGGAGCGAGCTAACGAAGGAAGGCGAAGACGTTCGCCGGTTTTATCCGCTGCGGCTTCAGTTCGATCATCTGATCAGTTTCCCGGCCGCACTTACCCTTCGTCACGTGATCGATGAAACCAGCCCGTTGTTTGGATTGAACTCAGAAGATTTGAAACTAACGGACAGCCGGATGCTGGTGTCGATCGTCTGCGTCGATCCGGTGATACAAGCCCCAGTGCAAAGCCAAACCGAATATGTTAACGAACAGATCGCCTGGAACCGGCGATTCGCTGAGATCTACACGGAAGACGCGGCTGGCCGGTACACGGTGGATTATAGTAAGTTTGACGACACGATGGAGCTTAGCGGTGAAAGGTGATTAGTGATTGGTGGAGCTTCCTGAATAGCAGATAGCAAATGAAGGAGTTCAGGAGTTCGAGAAGCTTATGTCGGCCTCGGACGCGTCCGCCGTAGCTCATGTTGGGTTTCAACACGCGCTAAGGTGGGCCTCGCAAGCGAGGCGCCCTCCACGGGGGTATCCCCGAATTTGCTATTTGCTATTCGCGAAGCGCCACCAATCACTTTTCACCAATCACCTTCCCCCTCCCCCTACTCCGGCAACATGAAATCGCGGACAATGGTCCCGAGATCTCCACAACCGGCGATGAATTGTCTCAGGGTACGCCGGGTAGGGCCGTACGAATCAAAAGTTTCAGGAGTCAACCCGTCTTCGGTGAAGGCTCGGCGAAAATCGATGAACTTTTTCGAGAGTTCATCAACGATCTTCGGGTCGACCGGGTTAGCGATCCGGGGAACCACCGCGATATCGCTCGCATTATAACGGACCTGCCATGCGTACGGCGGCGAGATTACGACATCACCGCCGATAAACTCGCTCCAATGCATGTGATTACGAAAAGCCGCAGACAGCAGCCGAGTCCGGTAACCGCGTTCTTTAAAAATCTGATACGCCTTCTTGAAAACAGCTACACCGGCCCATTCTAGATATCCGGGATCAGTGGTAATATTTTCTTTCTCCGCGACGACCTTTAACCAATCGTCAAGCCGGCCAACCATAATCGTGCAGACCGGCCCCATAGTGGAAATGTCCTTCCCTTCGCTCTGACGCCGCTTAAGACCACGTTCGACGACTTCCGCCACGGCGATCGCTTGTGGCAAAGTGAAACTGACCGTCGCATTGATGCTCACCCCGCGATAAGTGGCTTCCTCAATGGCAGGAATACCGGCTCGAGTAACCGGAATCTTTACAATGATATTGGGCGCCAACTGCGAAAATTCGAAGGCCTGTTCGATAATGGCTTTTGTATCCCGGTAAAGCCGAGGATCCGTCTGAATCGAAAGCCGGCCGTTCCGACCTTTCTGCTGTTGGAAGATTGGTTCCAAAAGGTTAGCCGCTTTGATCGAGATCTCTCGAACAATTTGCCAACCGATTTGGTCCTCGGTCGCCACCGGCATTTCCGTGATCAGACTCCGAATCCGATCCTTCCAATCAGCCATCTCTTTCTTCAGCACGCTGACAACGATGACTGGGTTACAAGTAGCTCCGACCGCGCCATGCTCGATGGAATAGGTTAATTCTTGAATCGAAGCGGAGTCATTCCACAAACAGGTCGGTGTCGTCTGTGTCATCTCATACAAGGGGCTCTTGTAACCGCCGCTCTTTTCGGTGAGCTGGTTCTCAGCTCGGTCAAGCTGTTCGACTGTGGTCATGATGATTTCTATTCTCTCACTTTCCCCTCGTCACACGGTCGGCATGTTAAAATGATTCGCGGCCGAATGTGCTTCCGTGGTCTTTGACGTGTTCTCGTACCAGCGTTGCATGATGCTTTTATACCGCGTGTAAAACCGAACGCCTTCTTCGCCATAAGCGTGATACCCGCCGAATAAGGAACGTTTCCAGCCGCCAAATGAATGCCATGCCATGGGCACCGGAATCGGGACATTGATGCCTACCATGCCGATCTTTATGCGGTGCGCGAATTCTTGGGCTGTCTTGCCATCGTTCGTGTAACAGGAGACACCGTTGCCGAATTCATGGGCATTTACTAAAGCGACCGCACTCTCCAAATCGGGTACCCGCACTACGCACAGAACCGGGCCGAAAATTTCTTCGCGGTAAATCTTCATCTCCGGCGTTACCTGATCGAATAACGTTCCGCCAAGGAAGAATCCGTGTTCGCGCCCAGAAACAGTGAAGCCGCGGCCGTCGACGACCAACCGGGCGCCCTCTTTGACCCCATGTTCGATGTAACCCTCGATCTTCGTTTTTTGCTGCGCCGTCACGATAGGTCCCATATCGGCGTCAGCTTCCATGCCATCGCGAATCTTCAGACCTCGAACTCGGGGAATCAGCTTTTCTACTAAGCGGTCACCCAGATCAACGCCGACCGCCACGGCGACGGATACCGCCATACAACGCTCACCGGCAGATCCATAGGCTGAACCAATCAACGCGTTGGCCACGATATCCAAATCGCTGTCCGGCATCACTACGAGGTGATTTTTCGCTCCGCCCAAGGCCTGAACCCGCTTGCCGCGGCGAGCACCTTCCGCGTGGATGTATTCAGCGATCGGGGTCGAACCCACAAACGAGAGCGCTTCCACGTCGGGGTGAGCGATCAGCGCGTCTACCGCTTCTTTGTCGCCTTGAACAACGTTAAAGACGCCATCGGGCAACCCTGCCTCTTTTAAGAGATCGGCGACTCGTAACGAAGGACTCGGATCCCGCTCGGATGGCTTCAGGATAAAGGTGTTCCCGCAAGCGATGGCAATCGGATACATCCACATCGGCACCATCACCGGAAAATTGAACGGAGTAATCCCGGCGACGACGCCCAGCGGCTGGCGCATGCTCCAATTGTCGATACCGCCCCCGACTTGTTCGGTGTACTCGCCTTTTAAGAGTTGCGGAATACCACACGCGAATTCGACCACCTCGAGGCCGCGTTGAACCTCGCCTAGTGCATCGGAAAAGACCTTTCCATGTTGCTGCGTAATCAAGGCGGCCAATTCATCATAGTGCTCGTCTAGTAACGCCTTGAACTTGAAAAGGACGCGGGCGCGTTTAATTGGCGATGTCTCGCTCCAAGCCGGAAAAGCCGCACGAGCCGCTTGTACGGCAGCATCCACGTCGGCGGGAGTCGCAGCTTTTACCCAGCCGACGACGTCACCGGTCGCTGGATTGAACACATTCAGCTTTCGAGTCCCCTCACCGGCGAAGCGTTTCCCGTTCACCACATGTTCGATTTGGGGAACTGATAGCTCGGAACTGCGCGGGGTTGCACCTGCGCTTCTATCTTGAGTTATTGCGGACGCCATAAGAATTTTACGGTTGATATTCTGATTGAGTTTGGACGAAACAGGTCCCTTGGAGGAGGCTTGACAGCATCCTTAGCGACAAGTAACGCGATTTTTCTCCATAGTCGAATTCTCTTTCGAATCGAAAGAAGAACGAAAGCGAGGGAAGAGGTCCAAATTTCTGTTTTCGCCGTAAGGAACTCCGTGCTCGTGCTCGAAAGGAAGCCATCGCGTAATCTCGAAGCAATGTTCCCATCCCGAAAGGCTCCCGCGTAGCGGGCTGGAGGTGCTTTCAAGGGACTTCGGACGAGCCGGAGCTCGTCCCTACCGCGGTTATTGATCATGCTTTCGAAACGTAGTAGTATCTATTTGGAGTAAAGGTGGTTACGCAACTTTACACTAAAGAACCTTATTAAAGATTCATTCATGACATGTCATATCCCTAAACTGTTGCTCATATTTACCCTGGCACTCGTGACGCCGCTATCTGCCCGCGATACCTATTCGATTCGCAGGGCTCTCCATAGCCAGAACTACAACCTGGCGCTGGCACTCACGAAAAAGGAATTTGCCCGGGTGCGATCAGGGGGGGAGCGGCTAATTTGATCCAAACGATTATTGCCTCGGCACCGGCTGCCCAAATTGCTATCGGTCACGCGGGCGGCCGGCGTTGAACTGATCAGACGAGGCTGAAGGTCTCGGCGAATCGCCGATTGTGATTTCTGTCGGGACGCAGACCTGTTGCGGACCTAACCAATGATTGGTCCGCAAACGGGTTCCTCACGGCTGCCACGGTTTGGAGTCTTTCAAACCTCAGCCTCTTAAACCAGCGCTGGGTCCCGGGCGTCGCGTCCATTCACCTGCCTCACCCTGCTCACGACCTCGATGCGTCGAAACCCGCTGGAGCTATAACGCCGAATGAAACGCCCCTCTAGCATCCCCAACCCGCTACGCGGGTGCAATTCGGACTTGGCGCAGTACTCCAATACTCCAATACTCCATCACTCCGCGCGACCGACTATAAGGACGACGACGAGGACGAGAACGAAGCGCCATCACCAATCACCCCCACTACTCTATCACCTTTGCCGCGGCTTGAGCCTGAAGACACAACTCCGCCGCTTTGAAGGCGTGTTTCTGGGTCATGGCGGTTTCAGTTCCGTTGAGGAAATCAAGAATCAGCCGGCCAAAGAAAGGGAAACCGACTTTCCCGGCGAGCGAGAAATGTTTCTCACCGTCCTGGTTCACGATAAACAATTGGTCACCGCCGTCTTCCCGGGTCACGTCGATATATTTCCGCAATTCGATATAGCCATCGGTACCAAGAATCACGGTACGGCCGTCGCCCCAGGTACGGAGCCCGTTGGGAGTCAACCAATCGACGCGAAAATAGGAAGTGGCCCTGTTATCAGCCACTAACGTCGCATCACCGAAGTCCTCCAGTTCCGGGTATTTCTGGTTGGCGTAATTAGCCACCCGCGCCGAGGTAACGGAAGCGTCGGATGCACCGGAATAGAAAAGGAATTGTTCAATTTGATGGCTGCCGATGTCACACAATATTCCGCCGTACTTCGCCTTTTCGAAAAACCAGGCCGGCCGTGATTCAGCATTCAGACGATGCGGCCCCAGTCCCAGGACCTGGACCACCCGTCCGATGGCGCCCTGCTCCACTAGATCGCCGGCGAACACCGCGCATTCCACGTGCAGACGTTCACTGTAGTAAACCATGTATTTCTTGCCGGTTTCGGCTGCTACCTTTCGGGCCTCTGCCAGCTGCGCCGCCTCAGTAAATGGAGTTTTATCCGTGAAATAATGTTTACCGGCTCGCATCACCTTCACACCAAGAGGCCCTCTTTCAGAAGGTACAGCGGCCGCAGCGATCAGTTGGATTTCCGGATCCTCGAGGACTTGTTCTAGTGACTGGGCTACTGCCGCCTGAGGAAATTTCTTGCGGAAAGCTTCCACTTTTTGCGGATCGGGATCAAAAACCCATCGCAGTTCCCCGCCCGCCTCCAGCAGTCCGTTGCATTGCCCGAAGATGTGGCCGTGATCAAGAGCAACGGCGGCAAATTTGAATTCACCCGGACGGCAAACTGGGGCCGGCTTTCCTTTCGGCGCGTAATCGTATCCTGTACTCATCGTGGGTTCTAAGTTTTAGGTTTTAGGTTATAAGTTTTAGGTTCTTATTTTAAGTGTTGGGGCCACAGATCGTCTATTAGCAAGGGCTCGCACGTTGTAGGTCTTAGGTTGCAGGTTTTTGGTTGAGGGTGGTGAGTTCGCCTCTAGAACGAGCTGCCTGCAACTTAGAACCTAAAACTTAAAACCTATAACTTATAACTGTTTAGCGGAAGGATCGGCTCATATCATCGGAGGCTTCTTTCACGACTTTCGGCATCTTTTGCTTGGACGAGCCAATCAGTTTTTTGAGATGTCCCTCGAATAATCCGGCATCGATAGGAAGTTGGATCGTTCGATCTTCCAAGGTCGAAAGCAGAAAAGCGTTCGCCAATTCCAATGAATTAATCCCTTCCTGGGCGGGTGCTATTAAAGGAGAGCGATCAAGTATCGCAGCGACGAAATTTGTCAGGACGCCGTTGTGTTGAGGACCATGACCTTCAATCGGAATCTTAATTTCCCAAATGGGCGGCGCAGAAAAACGTCCGGGATCGGTTCGGGCAAATTCACTCATCGGCACTTCATTTCGACTAAATGAAAACTGGTCGTTCTCAATCACGACTTTGCCATTTTCGGCGACCACCTCGAGACGATTCGTGCCCGGCGCTTCCCCGGTTGAAGCCGCAAATACGGCCGTCATGCCGTCCGCATATTCAAGATAGGCGGTTACGTCGTCTTCGACTTCGATATCGTGATACCGGCCAAAACGGCAGAAAGCGCGGACGGCGGTGGGCATGCCAAAAATCCACTGATAGAGGTCCAAATTGTGTGGGCATTGGTTCAACAACACTCCGCCACCCTCACCGGCCCAAGTTGCTCTCCAATCGCTCGACTCATAGTAGGCATCGGTCCGGAACCAATTAGTAATGGTCCAGTTAACTCGCCGGATTGCTCCCAGTTCTCCGGTTTTTACCAACCGGCGGAGCTTCAAAAAGAAAGGGTCGGTACGTTGATTGAACATGGCGGCAAAGACCTGATCCGGTCGTCGATGTGCCGCAAACAGCCGCTCCGCATCGGCTTTGTGGACTGAGATCGGCTTCTCGACCAACACATGCCGGCCGGATTCAAGCGCTTTAATCCCAATCGTGGTGTGGGCGTAGTGCGGGGTCGCTATTAACACCGCATCCGTTTCGGATCGGCGCAGGAACTCATCCGCCGAATCAAAGGCTTGAGCCGAGGAAAAACGCTGCATGCGCTCCGGGTTACGGTCGCAAACGGCGGTCAACTCACAGCGCGGGATTTTGCCCTCCATGACATTTTGCGCGTGGATGCTTCCCATGGAGCCGATGCCAATAATTCCAAGTCTTACCGTTTCCATACGTGGTGATCCTCGCCTGAAGCTCGGACCCATGACAAATGACAGATGACAAATTTCCTCCCACCGGGGCGGAGTATCAATTGTCAGTCTGTTCCGGCGGCTGCCGGATCATTCCGTAGCACTCACCAGGCGCTTCGCGTTCGGCGTTCGGCGTTCGTGCTCGTGCTCGAACCTTGTTGCTTGCAGAAAAGGCGTGTCAACCCAATTAGAAGCGCCTTCCCGGAATTGCACCCGCGTAGCGGGTTGAGGTGCTCACAAGGCGCTTCGTCGTCGTCCTCGTCCTCGAATCCGGCCGCGCGGAGTGATGGCCCGCCCGCATCGCTACGCGAAGCGTTGCGGGCGGGAGTATTGGAGTACTGCGCCAAGTCCGAATTGCACCCCGCGCCCGCGGGGTTGGGGATGCTGAAAGGGCGGCGGCAGCCTACTGATCCCGGATTCCACCGACTCCGGGCATCGACGTGGTTTGACCCAGGCGCATATTGCAGTCGTACTCCACGTGATACTGCAACGCCAGAGGAATACAAGGGCAGCACTGGCGAGTGGGGAATCCAGCCACTGTGGAGGGTCGATTCTGATAGTACGCATTATCCTTGGAGTATCCATTATCCTTGGAATTCCCGTTCGCCTGGTTGCAATTCGCGTTACCAAATTTGTAGAAAAGGAAGGGGAACGGGAGAGGAAAGCCCCAGCTCACATTTCCGGCTTCGGCCGGATGTACAGAGCCAAACAAGGCGCAAAGACCGAAAAGGAGAACCGCAATTTTTTTCATCGGGGCACAGGTTCACGGTAGTTTGGCACAAGCCGGACAAAAAGGGAAGCACTCCCGCTCATCCGTTTTCGCAGGAAAATCTAAATAGCCGCAAAAGAACACAGCAAAAAAAAGACAGAAGGTTGAAAAATTTGATTCGAGTCTTAGCAATCAAGAGTCAACACGATACTGAGATCGAAGATCGAGTGGACGTGAGTTCGCCCGAGCGGTCAGAGGATGAGCGGGAACTCATCTCTACGGGTCATTAAACCCTCGTCGCATGCTCTGCTCGCAGTTCCTCAACGATACTCCGCGGAGCCAGATGCGGCATCAGCAACGTTGCTACGAGTACCGGTACGACGACGGCTTCTGCACCGTCGACAGCAACATCACCGGCGGCTCCCACTCCAGGCAACACGAACGCGAGAATACTTTCGAGCGGAATCTGCAAAACCTGAATAACTCCGAGCACAACCAACCCCGCACCTAAAGCCATGAACTTAGGACGAAGAGAGACACGCCGGTCGCGTAGGAGCGCGTAACCCAAGGGCGCATTCATAACGCGTTAAATTCGTCCTGCCCGTGCCCACACGCAAGCTGAAGAAAAATCTCACGCAAAGCCGCAAAGACGCAAAGGTAAAACGGAGACTGAATAGCCGCGAAAAGGCGCAAAAAGCTCAAAAAAAACTGAATCGTAAGACGACAGTCGTGCGGTATTCATGGACCCAGTTTCAATCCGATCCATACCGCCGCAGTGAAGGTCCGTTTAGCAAATTTCAAGTCCTCCTTTTTGTGCGTTTTGTGCCTTTTTGCGGCTATTTCTGGTTTTTCTCTTTCCTTTGCGGCTTTGCGTGAGATTTTTTGCCTGTACTCCTATGCTTCCGTGGCTGCGCCAGGATGACGTCCCGCCCGATGCGGCAGGATGAAAAGGCAGAAGATGATAAACGCGGCGATCACCGCAGAAGCGAGCGGCCGGCTGAAGTTGAGACCGCCGGCGCTGACTGGTTTATCCAAAAAGTCGCCGAGGGTAGCGCCAAACGGCCGGGTGAGAATAAAGGCAGCCCAGAAGAGCAAAACGCGCGAGATATTAGTCCAGAAGTAAAGAGCGGCGACAACAGCCAGAGCTGCCGAAAAGACGATCGCACCTCCTTCATAACCGAGACCGGTGTCAGCCAGTCACCGAGGGCAGTACCGAGCGTCTGCGAAAAAGTGATGGCAGCCCAGTAGAAGCATTCCACTTTCGGCGTCGCCACGGTGTTCACCGAGATCGTTCCTTCCGACCAATACCAAAGCCCGAGCACAACCAGCAGGCACACGAGCAACAGCGTACTACCGCCGGTGTAGCCGATACCTAATGAACGATCGGCAAAGTCGGCCGTGGTGGTGCCGAACGTCGTAGACGCAACAATTGTGGCCCAATAAAGGAAAGGATGGAATTTTTTCGCCACAATTTGCGCGATCACCAGCACCACGAGAAAGCCAAAGAAGAGAGCGGTTCCAGCCAGATATCCCCAGTTGAACGTCATCGTGACAGAATCACCGCCGGTTTCTCCCAGCGTCGTAGCAGCAACCTTGATGATCCAAAACCAAAGCGTGACCTCTGGAACCTTGCTGAGGCCGGTGTTCCCTCGATTCATAGCGTTCATTAATTAGTTTTCCTTCTCAGAAAAAAATGTAGCGAAAGCCTGACGTGATTCTTTTTCGATCGCAAATGACAGATCTGTAATTCAATGAGTAAAGGGTAACAAAGGCGAAAGAAGTGCTATCGGCGCAAACTTTTTCGCAATTCGTAGCATCTATCTCGTCATAAAGAAGATATGCTATCGACAAACTTAAGCGCTCGAGCCTCAGGGTCTTTGCATCGGCTCGGAGTCTTTCTTCCGCTAATTTTGTTCGTTGCCGTTAGCTTCTTTGCGTTCTCGCTGAATAGCCGAGGAGATATCATTGCGCCGGGCCCGCACAAGGCTGAGAAAAGATTCGATGGAACGTTGAAAGGCGGTCCCAGTGAATTCTGGCTCGAAACCGAGACGCAAAAGTACAGACTCATCTTCTGGTCTAACAAACCATTGGAAGAACTGGCTAAGAACCTGATCGACAAGCGAGTCGTAGTGAGGGGTTACCCTATGGCATCCCATGGTAGGACGTTAGATTCTGACATCGAAGTCGCCAGCCTGCTTGAAGCTAAGTAGCACCTGTTCATCAAGAAGGACGGGCACTCGGCTCATTCCGGTGGATTCAATTGGGTACAATCGTGTAACCAAAATTGTGGATTCCCGGTACGCCTTTCTGCGCGGTGACCGGGGCTCCGAAACCCGGATAAGCCGGAACTAGCAGCACAAAGCTTCCTTTCACTCCTCGGCTAGGCCCTCTGTTACCGTGCCAAATAACCGTGAGCAGGAACGATCGGGGAACAGTGCTAGTTACTTGAACCCACCACGATCGGTACCTGTGATCATAATACTGGTGGGATGTCCAACCTCCGTTTTGAGCGATGACCGGCCATTGCCAGCCGATCAACGCGCACACGACTAATAAGCGCTTAAGATTAATGAATTGAGCCGGTCTGATTTTTGTAGACCGCGCCGCAAAGCAGCGGACTAAAAAGTTAATCAAGAACGAAGTACACCAGAGCGCTTTCATAGCTCGCGGGAGTTCAGGTGATTTTTTTATCAGACGCAAGGCATCGCTGTCACGCCATTGATGTGGCAAAACCAAAGAATGACATATTCGCGTTACGTCTGGCATCAGGAGAGCCGCCGCCATCGCCTTCGCCGTCTAGTGAATGTTTCTAAGGTCGGTTGAGACCAAAAATACTGCAATTGAGACAAAGGACCAGAGGTCCCGGCCTTCTTGATGTCTACTACCTACCAAATAAGTGCATTCACATGAATGGTAATTTACCTGAGTCGCTGATGATCATTTTCGGATTGGCCATCGGCGGCGGCCTGTGGCCTCTAGTTCGAAGAACTCACAAAAATATGAGCAACGTCGAGATTCTCTCGGATTTCGATCTGAGTGCCCAGGGAGGCCAATCCGCACCTCCATCTACTTGCCTTATCCGTAGCCGCAAGAGGATCGCACTTGTTGCCCATGATAATCAAAAGGAGAGAATGGCGCGTTGGGCTTTAAAGCAAAAGACGCGACTCCTCGAACATGAACTGTATGCGACGAGTCACACAGCGGATGTCGTGGCCACAGCCCTAAACACGCCGGTCGTTCGCTTGCTCAGCGGCCCCTTAGGGGGCGATCAACAAATTGGCAGTCGAATCGCGGAATCCAAGATAGATGTACTAGTGTTCTTTTGGGAACCTCTGGTTCTTCAACCTCACGATTGTGACGTGAAGGCGCTCCTCCGGTTGGCAACGGCGTATAACATTCCGAATGCTTGCAACGAAGCAACAGCCGATTGCATTTTTTCCGCTCTGGCAAAGGAATGAGAATTCGGCCCACGATCTAACTGCCGTCGATTTCCTTTTCCTGATCTGCCCCCGTAACCGCAGGATCGCTCGACTGGCGAATGATAAGCTTTGTGGGCAGGATAGTTCGGAGCGGTCCCTTCTCCTTGAGCAACGCCGCTACGGCTACACGCCCTTTTTCTTCGAACGGTTGGCGCACCGTCGTCAATCGCGGCGCGCTCATTTTGGCCGCCGGGATGTCATCGAAGCCAACTACAGCTAAGTCTTCCGGAATGCGGAGTTGATACCTGCGCGCAACCTCCATCACCCCAAGAGCCAACCGGTCGCTGGTGGCCAGGATTGCGGTTGGACGAGGTTTTTTCTGAAAGAAGTACTCGGCCGCGGTTCTGCCGTCTTCCTCGCTACTCCGCGGACATTCCCAGATTTTCACCGGACTCTTGGGCCCGCCAGGCTCAATCACCCGGAGATACCCCTGCATCCGACGCCGCGCTACTTCGAAGCAAGCTTTTCCCAAACGTTTCTCGTCGATGGGTCCACTGAATCCGTCCGCATGCAATGGGAACGTCACAATACCAATCCTTTGGTGTCCAAGGGCTTTGATGTGCTGCGCACAGGCGCGGGCCGCTGCCCGCTCGTTAATCCCGATAAACGGGACGTTGGGGAGCGAGAATTGGTCGACGACGACCATTGGTAGGCCCCGATCGACGACCGTTTGAATGGTTACCGCGTTTTTTGGCATGGTATAAATGATAAGACCGTCAACGGCGGCGCTTCGGATGATGCTCTCATAGCCTTCCCCGCATTGGAGGAGCAGTAACCCGAGACGCCGTTCACTGCAGGCTTCGGCGACCCCACTCAAGAACGCCGCCGCCGCCGGGTCTTGAAAAACGTGGTATAACGGCGAGGCGTACACCACGGCGATAGAACCAGCAAAACCGGTTCGCAGCATCCTGGCGGCAGGATTCGGTCCAGGATAGTTGAGCGAGCGCGCTGTGGCCAAGATCTTTTCCCGCAACTCGGGTGAGAGCAACTCCGGCCGGCTAAAGGCATAGGAAACGGAGGCGATGGAAACGCCTACGACTTTGGCCACGTCGGTTAAGGTGCCTCGATCTTTCAAGGAAGGTCTCATGCGGGCGCAATTTAGCGCGTTTACTTAAAGCATTAAATTAATCTTTTGACTGGCTTCTCATTCGTATTAGTTAGCAGATCAACAAACTCTTTTGACCCTTGTTGGGCGATGAATACAGCTCAGTAGTCCAAGCCGCTTCAGAAGTGACGGTTGCCGGGTCCGAGGCGTATCAGGATTACTCGATTCGGTTTTGCTCCCGGCGGAATGTGTCCGATAAAACTCCGTGCGAAGTAATTTCTGTGCTTTCATACATCGAATAGCCCTTCCAGGGTCTAAGGAGAATGTGTTCTTGCCGGCCCGGCGTGTCTTCGTTGTGTTCCGGTGAAAATCTGTCATCGTCTGACGATTCGAATTTTTCGAGCAACCGTCTTTTCGCCATCTGAAGATCAGCGGTGAATATTAGAATTGACTGCATGAGCGAAATGCCTCCTATCGGATTGGCTACTACCTATCTGTTGTTGCTCCCCGTACCCTCACCTCATTGTACCGTCTATAGTTATCTACCGTTCTGCACTCGTACTTATTCCCAGGCTGCGATATAGCCTCAGCTGCTTTTCGCCAGGGCTGTCGCGGACTCGACCTCCACAGTCGGTTAAACCGTTCGTTAAGGCTTTGTTGTCGTTCCGTGCAGGCTCTTTTATCACGATCCCGTTTGTGACCTCGCAGTCAGGCGTCTCCGCTGCGGCGATAAGGTAACTACAACCCAAACGCTTGGCTTCCTTGGCGCGTTCGGCTACGAGAGCGCGATACAGACCTTGTCGCCGGTAAGAAGGACTGACGCCGCCTCCAAATAGTAGTCCGAAATTCGACGACCCTATCTCCAGGCGAGCGGAAGCGACCGTCTTACCGGAAACCAACGCAACGTAGAGTGCCAGATCGGGGTCACCCAAGCAGCTGGAATAGGCAGCAAACCGCCAACTTTCCTCGCGACCGAACGCTACATCGGACGCTGCCATGAAGCCTGGCAAATCCTCCATCGTAGTGATCCGTCGGATCTCGATATCGGGTCCGATCGGCGCCGTCAGTTGGTTGGCAAGATCGAAGACCATTAATGTTCCAGGCGGCTCCGCCTCGAATCCTTCCTCGGCAAGGCAATCACCAAGTTCGGCTGGCTTGTCATGCTCGTAGACCCGCCAAATCAGCTCTTCACCCCGGGAGCGAAGATAGGTGGCTTGACCTGCGACCGTCTCGCGCGCACCACCAGGGCCCAAATCCCACCAGCAAATGAAATTGAAATGACCTGTCAAACGGATGACACCACCTGTTCGCTCCACTTCAAATCCCGATCGCGCTTTAGGGCGCGCCCGGACTTCCGCGTCGTACTGTGCGAGCACGCGGCCGAGATCCATAAAGTGAGAGTATCCCGACGTGAGCTGCATTTGAAGTGGAACAGTTACTCAAAAGATGAAACTGCTGTTGAGATCGTGACCCGCTAGCGCGTTCATGATTTCAGATGCGTTTTCGAACTCTACATGGTCGTGAATTGCTCTTGGAGTCCAAACACGCCCTAGTTCTTCAAAGGTTCTTGGAATCCCTTTCGCAAAATATTGAAAATATACACAGTCTTTCCGCTTTTTACTTTCGTCGGATCCGCCTTTTGTTAAGGCGTGACCCCTATGTCGCGGTGGCTTTCTCGTCAAATCCGTTGTTCATTTGCCAGAAACTGAAATATGAAAAGGCCCCCTATTCTATTTTTGACCATCGCGATTTTATTCGCGCTCAATCCGCCGCTTGCTCGCTGCGCCCAGCCGAGCAACGTGACCATCCAGTATGTTAGTCCCGAAAAATTCACCGATTTTCGCATTTACGGACGGGACGCCCAATGGTCGGCCTCTTATTTTGCCAGCCAGATTCGTGACTATCTTAGTCCGGTGCTGAACCGCAGGTTCCCGGGCGCTAAGCTCACACTTCGTTTTACCGACATCGATCTAGCCGGCAGATACGGGAGCTCAAGTCGAGGAGGACGGAATGTCAGAGTTAATCGTGGCCTTACGGCGCCTGCGCGGATGTCGTTCGTTTTCATATTGCAGGATAGTACCGGCCGAACCTTAGCCAGCGGTTCAACGAGAATTACGGACACTTCGAATCCGAGTTCGATGGTCGCCCGCCAGCGAAGCGCTTCCGGGGCACTCTATTACGAGAAACAAATGTTAGGGAAATGGCTCAATTCGGTAAAGACTTCGTAGGGAGCTCATAGTCATTTCTTTGCCGAGACTAGCGCCGGCGAGCGCCCGTCAAAAGGGTTGGCGAATGCCGAGCCCTCGCGGCCGCGAGCTACCTGTGATTCTGTTGCGGTATCGTGAGGACCTGAACGGTCGAGCGTCGCTAAATGCAAACGAAGAATCCGTTTCAATTCGGCAATAGTTTGAGGTAGAGCAAAGGAGCCGTGCGGGCCAGGAACGATCAGTTCCGATTGGGCCCCTGCAAGATGCGAACTCCAATACGGCACCACACCATCCGAACTGTTCGGCGTATCGCCGCGACCTCGATCACCAATAATTGAGTGGTATGGAACGGCAATCGGAAGAGTATCGAGTGAGCGGAGGACTGGATTTCGCGGAGAGAGACCGTTGATCTCGGTCGGTGGGTGTTTGAGGCCCACGTGCTTCAAAAGTGCACCGGTGATCCCGTCCTCCACCTGACTCAAGAGCTTAGCCGGGAGGCGAATTAGGCCGACGCCGATAGAACCAATCCAGTTAACCGCAAGATAACTACCCCGATGAGGAACACAGATGAAAACGATCCTTTTCACTCGTGGATTCGCGTCAAAGATCAACGCCTTTTTCGTTAAACTGTCCGGTGGCGTCGTCGCGTAAAGTCGATCCGCGTCATTCTGGAACACGGCGTTCCATAGAACCCGTTCAGTGTTTACCGCCTGCATCTGAGCGACTATCCCGCCCATGCTGTGAGTAATGAGAACCATTCCTTTGGTTCGGGGATACAGTTGATAAATGCGTTCTAAGCTTTCTCGAAGGCGGAGAGCGGACACCGCAATTGGGGCGCCCGTCGGATAAGCGAAAACCCAAAATTGAAACCGACCATTCAATTCCGGATCGGATTGGATGGCGCTAATCGTAGGAACCCACATTTGAGGTATCGACAGCAGGCCATGCACAAACACCAACGGGATCAGGTTTGGATTATAAGGCTCCAGCAGGTAGAGTCCGGTTCGTTCCTGGAACATTTCCGGTCGTATCATGGCTTGGAGGCCCAACAGCGTGGGATTTGGGTAATAAGCATAAGGGGCAGCGAAATCAGCCCCCAAGGTTCTCCGTTTACCAGCGAGTAGAATCACTTCTCGTTTGGCCGGACGATAGAGGCTAAACCTAGCATCACGAACGCCATCTTTCTCGCTGAAGTCGACCGTGGCGGTTACCGGAAGTGCGAGGCCAGTAAGAGGAAGGAAGAATTTCCTGGGATCCTCTGGTTTGTGTACTCCTACTATCGTACCGCCCCAGCCGCTCAAGCGTTCCGTTTCAATCGAAAGCTTCCTACGCAACTGTTTCGAGGTACGGAAAAAGTCGAAGTAATTCGGGTCAAAAGTGCCGGCCTCTTGCGAACCGCCTGCGAAGCGTAGCCGGTAGGCGTGATCGCCTGATTGAATAGTCTCAGTCCGATTCCATAGTTGGTTATTGGATCGTAGTAAGACAGTCAGGTCCTGGCAGGCATGGTTATAAAGTAAGCGGATGTCAGTTTCCTCGTCGCCGGCAGCGCTATTCATCAAGCCCAAGGCTGTGTAAGCTGCATCCAGGTAATGGCCCGCCGCAACGATCGGAGCACTTTGTGTCCTGCGTGCTTCATCCAGACTTAACTGGGCTTTCCGAAGTGGCAGATTGTGATTCGACGCTTGCTGACTGACACATCCACTAGAGAATAAGAGGTAGCCTAGAACCAGAAGAAGTCGGCTGGACTGCCAACAGAGCCTTTTATCACTCACAGCCGTTGGTCGGTATGCCATCTTCTGAGCAAGGTTAAGGGAGCCGCCGGCGTTCATTCAAGCCAGCAAGGCGAGCTGCGCGTCAAAATGCCATTTTTGGCCAAGAAGGGAAATAAGACTTTGGTCCCATGCAAATACTGTAGCCCACATTTAGCCATTGTATGGCCCTGGCTCAGATTGGCCCGCGGCGTCTCAACCTGCAGGTGAAAATGGTTGGGCATCAACGCATAACCATGCACCTTCAGACCAAAACGCTGGGGCAAAGTGGCAATGAGCCTGCAAAAGTGTTCGTATCCAGATGCACCTCGAAAAATCACTCGCTTTTTCTATCCCGCGATTGAGGACATCGTACCATCCTCCCTCAATATCCAGTCTAGTCGGCCACGCAATCTGTCACAGCTTTCGCCATTAGTAGCGCTAACGTCAAGGCTAATATGTTGCTTGTTATGTTATAAGTTACGTTCCTACTTTTTTCTCGTTTCTACCGGGTTCGCTCGGCAAATCGCGCTCGATACGAATCAACGATCACCGCCAGAATGATGACGCCGCCGGTGATCATTTGTCTTACAAAATCACCGACACCCATGAGGATTAGACCATCGGCCAAGACACCGATCAGGCAGGCGCCCAGGAACGTGCCGACAAGCGATCCACGGCCGCCATTGAGGCTGGTGCCGCCGATGATAACAGCGGCAATGGCGTTCAACTCGAAACCGCTCCCGAGGATAGGAGAAGCGATCGTCAGACGAGCCATATAGATGATCGCGCCGATGCCGACGGTGAGACCGGAAATGGCGAACACAGCGACTTTGTAGAAGAAAGTATTATGACCCGATAGACGGACCGCTTCTTCGTTGTTGCCAATAGCATAAACCATGCGGCCAAAAACCGTTCGGGTTAATACTATCCAACCGATTACTACCAGAGCTAATGCCACGACGAAAATCGCAGGTGCTCCAAACAAAGTCGCGGTGCCAAAGGCGTTAAACTCGTTCGGAAACTCAAATAAGGTACGAGCATTGGTTACTTCGAGAGCAGCGCCGCGAGCAACGTTCAGCATGCCCAGGGTCACGATGAAGGAGGGAATGTTCCAAAAACTAACGATAAATCCGTTCAGGAACCCGCAGCCCATACCAACCGCGATACTGGTTAAGACGGCGAGCGTGATCGCGACCGGGACGGGGAGAGACTCCACTTTCAGTACTAACCCGGCTACCATCGCGCTAAAGGCTAATACCGAGCCAACCGAAAGGTCTATCCCACCGATCAAGATCACAAATGTCATCCCGATCGCCATAATCAGGTTGATGGTTACCTGGGTCAGGATGTTGGTAATATTCGATTCATCCGTGAAATGGGGCGCCAGCGTAGAGAAAGCGATGACCATCAGGAGCAGGGCTATACCGATCCCGGCTTCCCGCAGTACACGCTGGATCAGGGTGTATTTCCCTGCCCGGGGTTCAGGGATGGTGCCACTATTCACCCGGGACGCGACCGGCTGGGTGGTTTCTGACCGATCGTTCTTAAACATGGGAGGTAGGTTCCCCACTGTCAGGGTTCCGGTTATTTCCGGTGGATTCACCACAAGCCAGGGATAAGATCCGGGCTTCACTAAATTCGTCTCGCCAGACTTCGCCGGCTAGTCGCCCACGCAACAACACGAGGATACGGTCACATAAAGCTATCAGTTCGGGGACTTCCGATGATACGACCAGAATTGCCTTTCCGGCGGCCGCGAGCCGGCGAAGCAGGTCGTGGATCTCGGCCTTTGCGCCGACATCAATGCCACGGGTTGGTTCATCTAACATCAACACTTCGGCATTGCGAAAGAGCCACTTGGCCATCACCAGTTTTTGTTGGTTCCCGCCTGACAAATCAAGTGCAGCCTGATCCAGCGATGCGATCCGCATATCGAGCTCGGTCACCGATTTTTGGGCCACTTCGCGTTCTGTCCGGCCGTTCAGCAAACCCACCTGGGATACACGGGCGAGATCTGTCATCGTGACATTCACGCGGACCGGCATTGGTAACACTAATCCTTCCTCTTTGCGATTCTCGGTTAGGAGACAGACCCCATGCTTAACTGCATCCCGCGGCCGATCGAATAGGACGCGTTTTCCGTTCCGGTAAATCTGTCCGCCGTCACGTTCATCAGCGCCGAAGATCGCGCGCAAGGTTTCGGTGCGGCCGGAACCAACGAGTCCAGCCAGACCCAGAATTTCACCGTAGTGCAAGTCGAAGTTTATCCCGTGAAGATTACCGCGAAATCGCAGATCTTTAACCTGGATTGCCGGTGGCCTGTCCGAGCGCTCGGCCGCCGAGCGGCCCGCAGCCAGCGCTACCTCCAGTTCGCGTCCCACCATGAGGTGCACGATCTCGGGTGGGTTCGTCGCTGTGATCGGTAGCGACGCGATCCGGCGCCCGTTGCGAAGAACTGTGACGGCGTCGCAGAGCTCGAAGATCTCATTCAAGTGATGAGACACGTAGATGACTGTCACTCCGGAGGCGCGCACGTCGCGGATGATGTCGAACAACCGTCCGATCTCTCTGGGAGTGAGAGTCGCAGTGGGTTCATCCAGGATCAGTAGTCGGCTGGCGAAAGCCAGCGCTTTGGCGATTTCCAACAGTTGCCGTTGGGCAATCCCGAGATGTTCAACCGGTGTCTGCGGATCGACATCGAGCCCAACACGTTCCAGCAACACCTTGGATCGATCGTGCAAGGTTCGGTAGTTAACAAACAGCCCGTACCGTCGTGGCAGACTGTCAAACAGCAGGTTCTCCGCCACGGAAAGAAAAGGGAGTAGATTAAATTCCTGGTAAACCACTCGGATGCCGGCTTTCAGCGCGTCGAGGGGGGAGGCGGGAAGATAAGGCAAACCGCCAAATCGCATTTGCCCTGCATCGGGCGTATAGCTGCCGCACAGGAGCTTGATCAAGGTCGATTTCCCTGCGCCATTTTCACCGACCAGGGCATGGATCTCACCCGTTGCCAAGGTAAGATCCACCCCGTTAAGAGCAATGACGCCAGGAAAATGTTTAGTCAGGCCCTCGATTTCCAAAAGCGGCGACCCGGGTTGGCCGCCGCCTGGCAGCTCAGTATCCACTCGCAGTCACGAGCTTAATGGGAGTTTTAATCCAGCCCTGAAGTTTTTCACCTTGTAGCGCCTTCATGGCATAGTCCGTCCCGTTCGCGGCCATTTCGCTGCCGAACTGGTCGATAGTGGCAATCATTTTGCCCTCTTTTAGGAGCGGTTGCACTGGGGCAATATTGTCGAATCCGACGACCTTTATCTGACCTGACTTACCGGCCGCATCAATGGCTTTCACCACGCCGAGCGCCATCGAGTCGTTGGCAGCCATGACGCCTTGGATATCCGGATGCGCCGTCAGCATGTTGCTAAACACGGTATTCGCTTCTTCGGTTTCCCAATGAGCGGTGCGAGAGTCGAGTAAGGCAAGTTGACCCTCTTTGACCGCGTCATCGAACCCGAGTTTGCGTTGTATGGCATTGTCCGCACCGGGATTCCCCTCGAGGATGACTACTTTCCCACCGGGTCCAAGCGCCTTCGCCAACACGGCACCCGACATCTTCGCTCCGGTACGGTTGTCAGGGCCGACAAAGGCCAAGTCAACGCCGGCTTGTTTTTTTGCTGCTTCATCGAGGGCGACATCGATATTGATCACCACGATACCGGCCTTGATCGCCCGGGCCAAAGGCGGAACCAGAGCTCGCGAGTCGGCCGGGGCGACCACGATCGCGTCGACCTTTTGGGTGATAAAGTTCTCAACAGCGGCGATCTGGGTATCGATGTCGGTCTCGGAATGCATTCCTACCGGCACGAGTGTGAGGTCGCCACGTTCCTGGGCGTGTTTAACCGCTCCTTCTTCCATGTCCTTAAAGAACTCGTTCGCCAATGATTTCATGACGAGCCCGACAACTGGTTTTTTCTGAGCGTAGGCGGAGAACGGAACCAGTGAAATCGCTAACGCGGAGAGCATCAGCATCTGATATTTCTTATGGAATGGGGGGTTCATAAGATGGAGGGAGAAAGGCGTTTAACGACTCGACTCAGGAAGAGCCGGGGCGTAAACGCGTGCTTTCAAAGCCTCGGCCTTTCTTTTCGAAAGTCGAAGAAAAACCGAAGACATATGTATTAGGGGGTACAGGACGAACCTGTGATCTAAGGGGTTAGAGTTGACCGCCGGTTATAACCGCGCAAACCATTGCGCAACCGATTGCTCAAAGCGGTAGCGTTTTTTCCATCAATGTGATAAACTTCCCAGGGTGAACCGCGAACCCTTTGGCACTGCACCCGGCGTGATTCGAACACACAACCTTCTGATCCGTAGTCAGATGCTCTATCCAGTTGAGCTACGGGTGCGAACAGGATGGGAAGGGTACCTCGCACCTGCGCAATGTCAAGCGGAGGGCGGGCGAAGCGCATGACAAATGACAAATAACAAATGACAGATTGGGGCGGCTGTTCTGGTTACGCCTCCCAGGCAGCGTTTTGCAGGACGATTCGGTAGCCGTCGGGGTCCTCGAAGGTTGCACCATTGCGGTCCCAGTAGGGATTGAAAGAAGGTACGGGGTCGAACCCAGCAGTCCTCATCGAGCGGACGGCGGTTTCATATTCAGTTCGGTCAGGGAGATAGAAGACCAAAAGATTATCCTGACTCGGAGTCCGGCCAGCAGAATGACCGTGAGCGTGGGTAAACTCAAAATGATAAGGTGCGCCCGAGCGCCCCAGCATCACGCCGTCGAATCCGTCGTGATCCTCAAAACGGAAGAGGATCTTGAGACCGAGTCCATCGCGGTAAAAACGGATCAGCGCGTCGAGATTATCGGTGGGCCGGGCTACGCGTAGCTTTGGGATATCGTTCATGAGTTCGAATTAATCCGCAGATTACTCAGATTACGCAGATTATCGGAATAGCCGCAACAGACGTCGTCCCGGGTCCGCGGGACTATGTCGGTCAAGAAAGATCACAAAGTGCGCGAAGAAAGAGGACCGGACTTTATCGCGGACTCCAAAATTGAGGCTCGAAAATGAATTAAGCCTTCCAAAACCACACTTTTTGCGTTCCTGACAAGTGACAAATTGCACATCACAGCCGTATGGCGATCGAAAGCTTTATGAAGGCATCACCAACGGGATCACCTGTCTCCCATTTCGACGATAGATCCGAAAATCGCTGTCAGTGGTGAAGACAACCGCATCTTCGTCCAGTTCGGCCATTCGGATCAGACACGCATCAGCCAGGCTGATCGGCACGTCGCGGTAGCGCCGGATCAGTCGCGTCGTTTCTGCCAGCTCGCTCGTGAGTGAAAAGGGCAGCTTGATAATGCCGCGTTGCAGCAAAGTATAGAGCGCATCGGCGCCACCCGGAATCCCTTCAAGCAAAAAGTGGCTTTCCGAAATGACTGCTTCGCAAGTGGCAAATGATTCAGTGCTCGACTCGAAATGTGCTCGAGCCCAGCTGTGATACTGATCGCGTCGACGAAGTGCTGCCACAATAGGACCGCTATCGATCAGCACGGTTTTTGCCATACGACTTCAAATGCGCCTTGTTCGACGAGAGATCAACCTGCTGGGAATCTGAGGGGATCACCAGGTCTTCCATCTGGCTCCAAAGTGAGCCTTTGCTTTTGCTAACGCGCCGCTTAATCAAGCGTTCACGAACCACCTGCGACCGAGAGATGTTGCGCGCCTGGGCTTCGCCGGCAATCTCCGCAAAGAGCTCTTCAGGTATTTTCAGCGTCATCGTCTTCACGCTGATAGGGTATTACCTAATTGGCAAACTCGCAATACCTGCACGTACTTTCGACGTTCCCTTTACGTCATGGCGCCCCGCCCGCATCCCCGGCCCGCAACGCTTCGCGTAGCGATGCGGGCGAGGGCTACGCGAAGCGTTGCGGGCAGGGGCTTGGCGTGAGATTTGATTTTATTCATGCGTTACCTGGTCAAAGCGCGCGTTAAGCCAGGGTGTGACTCCGCTCTCGCTCGTGCCATTGATGACAAAACATTGGGGCGCGGCTCTATCGCAGGAGATGAATATCTTTGGGACATGGAGCAGGCGCGGATCAGCGCCGATCATACCGTGACTTGGGTCGAGGTTTGTTTTTGCCCAACGCCACTCGCCGAAGAGCGGCCCTATTGGGAGGAATACTTTGACCTGCTCAGCGTTAAAGATGCGCATGCGCGCAAAAATTGTCGCGATCAGAACGGTCAAGAACCTTGGGCCTGCGGCGAGTGCGATTGTACGAAGAAATTGGAAGAGCGCCTGGGTAGGCAAGGCACACAATTTCTGGATTGGCTTAAAAGGGCGTGACTGCGTTCAAAGCGCGTTATCTGATTGAACCCCGGCTTGCGGCGCACAGCTCTACGTATTTTTCCGTATGGACCAAATACTCCGCCCAATGCAGAGTCGGTTCTCAATCGTTATACCAGAATGTATTTACCACCCGACTTCAGCAAGTATGACGCCGTGGCCTGCGGCAAATTGATCGACCAAGCGTATGCACAATTGACGGCCGCAATTAAACCCGGGACATCACCGTGGTCGATCACGGATGACTACACAAATTGTGGCTCGTTTTCCGCGACCGAGAAGGGCAACGTGTTGCCGTTTGGATTTGTGGCTTCCAAAGCTAACCAAGTCTTTGTCGTGATACCGAAGATCTAGTCCCAACGTTACCGCTTTCAACGGTTGACGCTGATCCTTTGCATCCGGATCTCCAAAAGGGTTTAGGCTTGTTTGAGACCAATATCGAATTGGTGCTAAAGCTTTTCTTTAAGCCGGCCCCATTCTTATTTCAGCATGTGGAAAACCCGATCGCGTTAACGTACCAGCTTAATACCGTTGCCGATAACCATAACCTGACCCAGCTATATCGTCGTCTCGGCTGATCCCGCCTGGCGGTTTCACACCGAAATGCAGACTGGCTAGCTTCACTGCGTTCGATTAGCCGATATAGCCACCACTTTCATCAAGCCCCACGTCCATCCGAATCTTATCCGATCGGCAGATCGGATCTCAAACCCGGCGATGCTCAACAAACGATGGAAATCACGCTGAGTGTAGCAGGCATGATAGCCGGGTTCGATCCGCTTAAGAATTAGGTCGAACCAGCGGCACATCAGATAATCTTTGCACCAATCGAGAATAACAACTGAGCCTCCGGGAATGAGCACACGTCGCATTTCCTCTAAGCTGGCCATCGGCTGATCGAAGTAATGGAATGCACTCGCGGATACGACCAGATCAAAGCTCTGATCTGGAAAAGGCAACGCCGCGGCGTTGGCTCTTAAGAAGGTAGCCGTCGGGTAAGCGCCGCATTTCTTTCTGGCCAGTCTCAACATTTTTTCCGAAATATCGATCCCGACCATACGCTGTTCCGGGCACTCGGTCAGAATCAGCCGTTCAAACTCTCCAGTCCCGCAACCAATATCGAGGATCGTCTCAGATGGATCGAAGGAGATCGACGCCCTTAGGAAATTTAAGGTGCGAGTGACGTACCGGCGCCAACGTAGGTCATAATCAGCAGCCAATTTGTCATACGGAGCCGGTTCTTTACTCATGATAAACCGCAAAGGAAACTGGATGAGAAGCAATTCTCACGCAAAGCAGAGGCACAAGAACTCGGTTCACAACAAGATCACAAAGGTCACGAAGACGGAGTCTCAAACAGAAGGAAGCAAAGATAAATGCCCTGAAGAAAGGTGAGGCGTTGGCCATGATGAAAGCTGAAACCGCCGCTAAAGACGGGACTTGCACCGTCCCTTCCGGAGCTAGTTTGCCCGGGCGAGCGGGAGCTCATCCCTACGGAATCTTCTGAACGCGGGCCAGGATAAAACTCTTAACTTTGCTACCTTTGCACTGCTATAGATGAGAATCTTGTTTTTTTGCGAGGATTTATTGCTGGGCAAATCAAGCTGCTAGACGGGTAAGTTGATCGACATCAGCTCGACGGGCGGTCAAAAGAGCGGTGATAATTCTGCGACC
>Ga0209647_1000986_pt1 | contig 25378 bp, 20 predicted proteins | sample GraSoi_2013_60cm_FD_185827 | JGI IMG/M metagenome (GOLD analysis project Ga0209647, IMG submission 185827) | Grasslands soil microbial communities from the Angelo Coastal Reserve, California, USA - Sample 9_17_2013_60cm (SPAdes) (version 2) | ecosystem: Environmental > Terrestrial > Soil >... | reverse complement strand
TCAACGATCTCAAGCATGGCACCTATTTTGCGAGACTTGTCCTCAGTGCGGAGAACGAATCGCAACAGAAGAAGATCATCGAGATCGATGCGCGACCCAGCGATTGTATCGCGATGGCGACTGCGCAACGCGCCCCGATCTACGTAAGCCTTGATGTTTGGGATGAGCTCGAAGACATGACAGAGGCGCTTCGAAAGATGCAAGAGGACGGCTCGCACACTGAAGAGAACGACGAGGAAGAGGAATCGTAGGCAATGCCGCAAGTGACAGTTGGCCCAGTCCGCTACTGATGAGCGTCTCACCGACACCAACAAAAAGAAGGAAGAGTTATAAACATCACAACGATTAGCAAGGTTCGGCCGGAGCCGACAGCGCAGGCTCGCGGGCCTTTGGTATCACAGGTTCCGGCGCGGCCACGATTCTGTTCAGTTGCGACGATATGAAATGAGCGCACCGTTCTGCATCATAGGAGCAACGCGTGGTACGGGCTTACTAATCGCTCAGCAATTATTGGAGCGCGGATCAAACGTCAAGGTCGTCGTGCGCGATCCGGGTAAGGCCAGCCAGCTCCTAGGTAATCGAGCAGATGTACGCCAGGGTGACGTGATTGATGCTCGATCGATCCGTGACGCTATAGCAGGGGACTACAGGGCAATATTTTTCACTGTTGCTGCTACAGGTGGAATGGATGGTCGCGCCCTGTTCGGGTCGAAGACCAAGATCCGCGAGGTGACGTATCAAGGATTGCTGAACGTGGTCGACGCAGCGCGTTCAAGCGGTTTCAAAGGACGTATAACACTGCCGTCAGTTGTGGGCGCGGATCGGTCGTCGCTCATCATTAGCATTCTCAATACAATCAAATCCGGCCTGCAGTGGAACCTGATTGAAAGAGAACTCTATCTACGAGCAAGTGGACTAGACTACACGATCGTGCGAGCGCCGATTCTCACCAGCGCGCCGGCTGGCCAAACTAATGTCCGCATTACTCAAGCAGTTAATAGGTTAACAGCTGGACCAAAGATCTCGCGTGGCGATCTGGCTCGCGTAATGATTCTGGCGTCTGAACAGGCCGTGGCCTCACGCAAGACGTTTGACCTGTTTGCCGAAAAAGGGGCCGCCCCTTCCGACCAGCAACTTCTTGACCAGCTCGAACAGATACCGGCGGATACGGAACCATAATGAGCCCGAAAAGGAGAGTTGCTAAGAGTAGCGCTGTGTTTAGCGGCTAACCAACCCGATAGCGTCGCTTACGTCACGCCAACGCGGGCAACGATCTTGTGGTTGAGTGGAACTCAGAGCAGTTTTCCCAACAACTAAACGAGATGGAACTAGGAAAAATGCAGCTCTCCCAGAACTCTTCCTTACCTATCAGGCGGCAGAACACGTTGTCGGCTAATCCGAACCTCTCAGGGATCTATGCAACCAATGACCCGGAGGCCGAAAGAGCGGTCCAGGCACTGCGATGCGGGCGAGCGACATGGACCAATCAAGCGGAGAGCGCAAGCGGCGCGGTGGCGATGGAAAAGAGCCATGGTAACCGCAAGTGAATAAAGAATGAACGCGAGCGAGGCTCGCATCACGCTCTCAACGGCTTCCTCGTGCCGCCGTTGAAACCGGATCGCGTCGTCTTCCTTGATCCGCTGCTCAAGCCGAGGGTTCGATTCCCTTCACCCGCTTAAGTTTCTAAACCCCAAAGAGTTATATTGCAGGATGCCTGCCGGCTGACCGGATCTTGCCTCGCGCTTTTCGGCAGAGCCGGGCAAAGCCGAGAGTAGCTTTGGCGATAAATCCATTCCAGCGCAGGAAGAATTCCTGCAATTCGACGGTGGCCCAAGCATCCAAGTTGATAGAATGAGAAAGCTAACTTTGGCAGACTACTTTTTGGCAACGTTGGCGGTTGGCATCGTGATCGGCTTCCCGGTCTGGAACTGGATATCCGAGATGCTCTGAAAGCGTCTAGGGCGGCGGTTTAAGCTGGAGATGTTACCGGGTTCAAACGGGAAGCGATGCCGCGCGGGAGCACACGGTTGGAATCGTCGTAGCCAACAGCATCAAAAAAGCCGTTACATCAGCTTCAGATCCCAAAATTTAGGCGAGCTAGAGAACGACAGGTTCGCACAAGCGTGGTTTGAAGCTGTTGGCATACGCCGCCGCAACCCTGGCGGCGACGCACCGGTTCAACCGGTTCATATTCTACCTGCTCGGCACGATTAGTTGGTAAAGCGATTGCTCCGGCCGTTTTTTGAGCGAAATTTCTTGTTACCGAAAGGAGATCCTCATGCCAGTAAAAGAGATCCACAATCATGATTACACGAGGGGCACGGTTCGGTATACGATTCACGTCGAGGAGGGGCAAGGCGGTGAAAAATGGGGTACATGGAATTGCCATGACTGCAATGTCGGGGGGTCCGCTAGCAAAATGGCAAAGACCATCGACGATGCGGTTGAAGCAGCGAAAGGTGATCTAGAACGACACCATATAACAAATCACGAAATCTAAGCCCGTTCCCAGAAGCGAATGACAGTGAGCAACAGCGAACGACGATGAACAACAACAACGACGTTCGTATTCGCTGTCATTCGTAGGCGTCCTCTGACGTTCGTTGGCGTTCGCTGGCTAGAGGAAAGAATCCATCAAGCGTGCGGTGTTTTGCGCGATTCTGGCAAACGCCGAACGTTTAGCCCAACCTTCGCGCGTCAACAGTTCGCTATTCGCGAAGTAGCTTTCTTGAATCTTTTTCAGGGATTCCACAACCTGCTGATCGTAAGTCAGCAAATTGATTTCGGCGTTTAACGCGAATGAGCGAATGTCCATATTCGTCGAACCCAACAGCGCGATGTCGTCGTCAATGGTCAGAAGCTTGGCGTGCAGAAAATGCGGACGATAAAGATGGATTTGGATACCTGCCTCCAGCAGATCATCGTAATAAGAGCGCTGGGCAAGCTGTGTTATCAGCTGATTGGCATGTTCGGAAACAACCAGGTGTACTCTGACATTGTCTCGCCGACCGGCTGCGCACATGGCCTGCAAAAACGGTTCATCGGGCACGAAGTACGGGGTGACGATTCCGACCCGGCGCCTGGCTTCATACAGCATCGAGATGATTAGATCCCGGCCGTTTTCCTGACCATAACCAGGTCCGCTCGGTACCAGCTGGGCGATCGAGTTTCCGGTGGGGTCAAGTTCCGGAAAAAGTTCTTCTCGATCGAGAGCCTCTTCGGTCTCCAGGTAGTGGTCGGCTAAGAAAACTGCCTGAAGTTGCGATACAATCGGGCCGGTGACGCGCGCTACTAGCTCTTCGTTAGGATAGTTCTTCACAAACACGGGATCAGCCACGTTTTGCGATCCGATGTACCCGACGCTTCCATCGATTACGATCACCTTCCGATGATTGCGCAAGTCAAACCGCGCCGCGTTGCGACGAAACAATCCGACCGGCAACATCGATCTTACTTCGACACCCGCGCTACGAAGCTCCGGCCCAAGCCGCTCCAGGGCTACCCGGGAGCCGACTGCATCCAGCAAAACGCGACAATCGACATCTCGGCGGGCCGCTCTCTTTAAGGCTTCGGCTACCTTTCTACCGGTTCGGTCGATGCGGTAAATATAGGTTAGGAGATGCACATGTTTGTTCGCCGAATCGATATCCTTGATTAATCGGTCGATGCTTCCCTCGTAGTCGCGAAGAAATTCCAATGCGTTGCCGGCGAAGGTTTCAAAGGCGCCTAGCTTTCGGGCTTGTTCCGGGATGATCCGGAGTTGAGCTGGAAGATCCGGCTCCAGGGTTATTCTTTTGCCGATCTGAGCCTGCGCCTTTTCAATTTGGAGCGATGCCTGCGCCTGTAGTTTACGCCGCAATTCCGGCAACCGGATTCGGCCCACCAGAGCGTACAACGCGAGCCCGGGCCACGGCAGGAGAAAAATGAACAGAAGCCACGTTCGTGACGCCGCAGTGCTCCTCCGCTGAGGTACGTACAGCAGCATTACTAACCTGATGGCCCATTCGCTCGCGAGATAGAGAAAGCTCCAGTCGATCATGTTGTCTCCACAGAAGATCGCAAAGAATGTTCAACCAAAAGGAAAACAAAGAGGAATTCCAAAGATCTCTTGGGCGATCGGTCCGTCAGTCCTCGTCCTGCACCCAGAGCTTGTCCACCAAGGCGAAGATAAAATAACCACGAATGGACACGAACAGCTGCTCTTTATTCGCGTCCATTAGTGTCCATTCGCGGTTTCCGGACTGCACGACTCGACTTCCGCGATGCTAATCGCTCAACGGCCAGACCATTCCGGTGTCTCTCTCTTAATAAATGAGTTCACCCCGAGCCGAAAATCGTTACTTCCATAGCATTGCTCAATGACATCGAAAAAGTCGACGGACTGAAGCTTGTCATAAACTCGCAGCAGCGCTTCTTTAGCCGCCCAAATTGTCAGTGGAGCGTGTTGAATGATCCGGAGAGCGAGAGCGCGGGCGTAAGATAAAACCTCTTCGGGGGCATCGACAATTTCGCTGATTAGCCCGGCAGCGTACCCCTCCTCCGCCCCCATCAGCCTGGCCGTGAACAAGAGTTCTTTGAACCGGCCAGGACCGATGAGAAAACTTAGGCGAGCGCAATTGGCCAGAGACAAACAGTTACCCAGCGTCTTCGCCATCGGATAACCGAACTTCATGTTCTTCGCTCCGATGCGGAGATCGCAGGCTGTAGCAAGGGCGGCCCCACCGCCCGTACAAGCGCCGGCGATCGCGGCAATCGTGGGCACGCGACAACGCTCAACCGCGCCGACCACCCGTTCGATCTTCTCCTCGTAATCGATTCCGTCTTTCCCGCTGACCAGAGTCTGTAGCAGACTGATATCTGTTCCCGACGCAAAGGCCGACGAACTCGAACCAGCAAAAATGATCGCTTTGATTTCGCGATTCGTGTTCGCCCCGATACAGAGATCGTAGACCCGATCGTACATTTCAAACGTCAGAGCGTTGCGTACCTCGGGACGATTAAAAACGACCTGCGCTATTCCATCCGAATGGTCGATGATGATCTCAGCCATAGTTCGTTCAGAGCGGTTTATAAAGCAGCATCCTCGAAAGAGCGGCGAGACGGTAATCGGTAATCGGTAATCGGTAATCAGTAATCGGTGCCACTTGGTCGCATAGGACCGGGCCCCTCCTTGGCCGACTTTTGGTAAAATTACCGATCACTGATTACCGATTACTGATTACCGATCACTGATTACTGATTACCGATCACTGATTACTGGTTACCGATTACCGGTTACCGATCAGTCCGCTGTCTTCACCACTCCCTCTCTCTTTAATTCTTCAATTTCCTCTGCCGTAAATCCGATCTCCGCGAGAATCTCGCGGGTGTGTTCGCCTAGGATCGGAGCACCTCTTAAAACCGCGGCTGGAGTACGCGAAAACTTGACCGGTGCCCCGATCGCTTTGGTGCTTCCGAGAGTCTTGTGGGGAACATCGATCAACATCTCTCGCGCCTTGGTTTGCTCTTCTCCGAGAACTTCTTTGATATTGTAAAATCGGGCCCGCGGGTAAGCCGGCTTTCGCGAACCGGCTCAGCCAGTCGCTCGCCGTTCGGCATCGGAAATAGCTTTCCAAGACTTCTGATAGAACATCTAAATGTGCCATGCGATCGGAGTTTTCCAAGAATCGCTCATCCTTCAGAAGTTCCGGTGCCTCAATCACCTCGACTAGTCGCAGCCAGTTGGCCTGGTTCGCTGCGCCGACCGTAATCCAGCCATCAGCGGTGGGAAACGCCTGGTAAGGCGCGCTCATGATGTGCGCTGACCCAATCGGACCCGGCGATTCTCCAGTCGCCAGAAAAATGGCGGCATGAAAATACGTTTGAACGATGCCCGCTTCGTACAAAGAGGTGTCGACCAACTGGCCTTCACCGGTCTTGAGCCGATGCGCATAGGCAGCCAATACACCCATGGCCCCAAGTATTCCGGCGGTAATATCGGTGACCGGAGGACCAACTTTCACCGGTGTTTGATTGTGACGCTGGCCCGTAATACTCATCAAACGGGACATTCCTTGAGCGACCAGATCAAAACCGCCTCGCGATGCGTATGGTCCGGTGCGGCCGAACCCGGACAAAGAGCAGTAAACTAAGCTCGGGTTAAGCTTCCGGATCATTTCGTACTCGAGCCCAAGCCGCTCCATTGTACCGAGCCGAAAATTTTCGATCAGAATATCGACTTCCCGGATGAGCTTCTTGACGATTTCAATACCCCGGGGAGACTTTAAATCGACCGCAATTCCGCGCTTGTTTCGATTCAAGACAAGGAACGCCGCGGACTCGTCCTTGATCTGCGGGGGAACCATTCGGCGAGAGTCATCTCCACCGGAGGTCTTCTCCAATTTGATGACGTTTGCTCCCATGTCGGCTAACATCATCCCGCAGACCGGCCCAGCCATCACATGACCGAGTTCCAGAACCTTCAATCCGTGGAGGGGACCAGAGGCGGGTTTGTCTGTCATTTGTCTGATCGTCCTGGGGTTGAATCGTCGTCGTTGCCGTGCTCATCCTCGAATACCAGACAGCCAATAACAGTATTCGCTAATCGGTAATCGGTAATCAGTAATCAGTAATCGCTTACCCCATTTCTCCATTCGCTATCTGCTATTTGCTATTTTGTTGTTCATGATCGTCCATCGCCATTCGCAACACTTCAGCAATATGAAGCGGCTCCCGATTCGTGTTTTGTGCGATTTGCTCATGGCAACTGAAACCATCAGTAAGTACGATCGTCTCTGGGCCACAGGCGCGCACCGCCGGCAACAGGACACGCTCTCCGAGCGCTTGTGAAATAGCGGTTTTTGCGCTCTCGAAGCCGAATGGACCGGCCATACCACAACAGCCGCTATCGAGGGATTTCAGCTCAACTCCCATCCGTCTTAGCAGCGCTTTTTCGTCGCTAAATTTGAGTACGGCTTTATGATGACAGTGCCCGTGCAGAAGAACTTTCCTGCCAGGGAGCCTGGGCGGCTCGTAATCATTCTGGGTCTGCAGAAAACTACTAAGCGTAAAGGTCTGTTGCCTGAGCCGATAAGCGACGCCGTGATGCGGGAACAGGCCGCGCAGCTCGTCGCGGAAAACGCTGGCACAACTTGGTTCCAACATAATCACCGGCAGACCGGCATTGACGTATGGCTCAAGCGCGTGAAGAACCTTTTGCAGATATTTCTTGGCCGCACCGAGCAACCCAAAATCATAGAGTGGCCGGCCACAGCAAAGATGTTCCTGTGTTTGCGGGACATGGACGGCAAAGCCGGCGCTTTGGAGTACCTCCCAAGCGGCTCGAGCGGTACTCGGTCGAAAATAATTGTTAAATGTGTCGGCAAAGAGAACGACTTCACGCCGCGGGCCACTACCGGCCGGTTGCTTTCTAACCCAACTGGCAAAAGTTTCCTCGGCCAATTTCGGAATCTCGCGTTGCTGGGCAACCTGCAACATTGCCTTCGCGACTCGACTGATCATAGGGGAGGAGTTGATGGCATTGACTAACTTGGGCGCGAACGAGGCGAGTCGCGCCCACCGATCAATAAAACCAAACGCATAGTGGTTGAACGGGCGTGGTCGACCCTCATAGTAGTGCGAAAGAAACTCAGATTTATAGGTGGCAATGTCGACGTTGGTTGGGCATTCGCTCTTACATCCTTTGCAGGAGAGACAAAGGTCCATCGATTCTTTGACCGCCTGATCGCGCCAACCACCCTTGAGCACTTCGCCTTGCAGCATTTCGAAAAGGAGATGGGCTCGGCCCCGAGTACTATGGATTTCGTCTCTCGTCACCTGATAGCTCGGACACATCGTTCCGGCATCGGTCTTGCGGCAAGCGCCTACACCCACGCACCGTTGGGTTGCCTTTTCCAATGAGCCCTGATCGTCCGGGAAGTGAAAGTGGGTCTTCACCGGTAAAGGATTGTAGTCGGCACCAAGTTTCAAGAACGCTTCGGGCGGATATGGGTCTACTACTTTGCCGGGGTTCAGCTTGTTATCCGGATCCCATAACTGCTTGAACTGGCGAAAACCGTCCACCAGTTCGGGGCCGAACATTTTCTCATAAAGGAACGCACGGGCATGTCCATCTCCGTGCTCTCCGGAAATCGAACCACCATATTGCACAACCAAATCGGCAGCCTCTTCCAGAAAACGGCGAAAGGTGCGAACACCTCGGTCGGTCTCCAGATCAAAGGTTACTCGTTGGTGTACACATCCCTCCCCAAAATGGCCGTAGTACCAACCCTTGTAGCCGTGCTTAGCCAGCAGAGCTTTGTAATCATGCAGATAACGGCCAAGCATTCGTGGATGCACCGCAGCGTCCTCCCAACCCTCGTGCGTGATTGAGTGCTGACCAGGAATCACAGTGGTGCCACCGTTACTCGCTTCACGAACTTTCCAGATGCGTTTTACCTCATCTGGATCGCGCACCACCTTGATCACCGGCGGCTCAGGTTGCTTGCGAAGCCAGTTCACCAGTTTGTCTGCTTCTGCGTCCGCTTCGGCTGCCGTATCGCCCCCAAATTCGGCCAACAAGTAACCGTTTCCCGGCGGCAACAAAGCAATGTTTTCCGGCTGCAGATTCTTCTGTCGCATGACCGCAAGGACATCGCCTTCGAACCCTTCTAGCGCGATCGGCTTAAATCGCAGGATGTCCGGAACGGAATCGGCGGCGACAAAGACATCTTTGCAGCCAAGACAGACGAGCGACTTATAGGGCGGGCTGTGAACGAGCCTCACTTTTGCTTCCAGGACAATTACGCATGTCCCTTCACTGCCAACCAGAGCACGAGCGACATTGAACGATGTTTCCGGTAGCAGTTCATCAAAATTGTAGCCGGACACACGGCGGGGGATCTTGGCGAAACGGTCTCGCGCTAAAGCGCCATAACGATCCCGTAACCGCAGAAGCCCCGAGTAGATTCGCCCTCGCCGGCCGTTCTCGCGTATCACCTGCGCCAATTCTTCCGATGAGGTTGCGCCCACGGTAAGAATCGTCCCGTCGTAAAGCAGCACGCGTAATTCCTCTATATTATCCTGCACTTTGCCGCCCATCAGTGAATGGGTACCAGAGGAATTGTTGCCGATCATTCCTCCAAGCGTGCACCGATTGTGGGTAGAAGGGTCGGGTGCGAACGTCAGCCCGTATTTCTCAGCCGCATCGCGCAAAGTGTCCAACACCAGACCGGGCTGCACCCGTGCGAAACGTTGCTCGGGATCGAGCTCGAGAATTCGATTTAAATACTTCGAAAAATCAAGCACCACCGCAACGTTACATCCCTGACCAGCCAAGCTGGTTCCTCCTCCGCGAGAGAGAATCGGTGCACCAAATTTACGACAAATAGAGACCGTTGTAATGACATCGGCTTCGTCGCGCGGAACGACTATTCCGATGGGAATTTGCCGATAGTTCGACGCATCCATCGAATAGGCCGCCCGCGAGCCGTGGTTAAACCGGACCTCGCCCTTGATCGTAGTCCGCAGCTGTCGGGCCAGGGAATCGGCTTCGGGAAAAGAGTCTATCCTGACGGCGTGCGAAGCTGGGCGCCAGTCCATTTTGAGTGAGTGAACGAGTGGAAGCATCCATTTCAAATAGCCCATAGCCAATAGCCGATAGCCAAATCGGCGGTTATCTCATCGGCTTTGGCGGTATGACTGTTTTGGTGGTGGTTGCCGATTTTGTGACTACTACCGCGTTCGCGGTTGTGCCCGATCTGTTTGCAGGTTCGCCGGCGAAACTGAAGGCTTCTTCCGGTTTCATCCAGAAAGCGACAACGGAGCCGGCGAGGAACAGTCCCATGGAACCAAGAAAGGGCAGAGACCAGTTGTGAGTATGATCGATGATGAACCCGAAGATCACCGGCGAAAGAATCGCGGCCAGAGCGGATCCGGTGTTCATGATTCCGCTGGCAGACCCAGAATAGCGTGGAGCGATGTCCATCGGTATTGCCCACATCGGGCCGATCGTCATCTCGGCAAAGAAAAACGCACCGGCCAGGCAGACGGTGAGCGTCGTGAGATCCCTAGTCAAAAACAGCGGGATCATACACAACAATGAGCAAAGGAAGAAAACGACAACCAAGTTGCGACGTGCTTGCTTGAGATCGTGGGTTTTGCGCAAAACGAAATCCGTAACGACTCCTCCTAACGCATCTCCGATTACTCCGGCGAAGAAAACCGCCATCGCAAACAGAGCAGAATCTTTCAGATCAAGTGAGTACTGGTTTTTGAAGTACTGCGGCAACCAGCTCAAAAATAGCCAGAGTGTCCACCCATAGCAGAAATAAACAAAGGTGACTGGCAGCATCCGCAAAAACAGGGCTCCCCATGGTACCGGATTACGGCGGCGCATCGCCTGATCCGTATAAGCCGGCAAAACCGAGAGCTCCTCCTGGGTAATTCGGCTGTGCTCCGCCGGATTGTCGCGAAACACAAGGAACCAGGCAAAAACCCAAAGACAGCTGGCAATACCCAGGACAATGAAGGCTCCGCGCCAGCCGGTTACAACCATGAGGCCGACAACCAGCGGCGGAGTCAACGAATTACCGATACGGGCGAAAGCATGGGTAATACCCTGGGCAAACTCGCGGTCGGCCGGCCGTGTCCAAGAGGACATCGCCGATGTGGCCGCCGGAAATGTCGCACCTTCACCGAAGCCAAGTAACACTCGCGCCACTACCATCCCCACGAATCCATTCACCAGTCCGGTGAGAATGGTTGCACCTGCCCAGATTAACGAGCAAATCGTCAAAACCTTGCGCGGGCCAAAGCGATCCCCCAAGTACCCGCCGATGATCTGAAACAGCAAATAAGGGTAAGCAAAGGCCGAGAAGACAAAGCCAACTTGCGTTTTGTCGAGATGGAGCTCCTTTTCGAATATATTCGAAGCAGTGCTGACATTCACCCGGTCGATGTAGGTCAAGAGGTACATCATGCACAGCAGAAAAAGGACGATGTTACTGGCCGAAAATATGCGGGAACCGGATTTGGCTTCGGTTGGAAGCGGGGATAAAGCTTGCATGTGTTCAGGGGGGACTCATTCTCGCCTAAGGCTCGAATGAAATGACAAATAACAAATAGCAGATAGCAAATGGGTGGACTTCGAATCTTGGATTGCGCATTCCACAATTGAGCAGCGCTTGTATCGCTCGGGGTTCAGCGTCCGTCGCGTGTTCCGTATTCTGTGTTCGGCGTTCCATCTCTAATTTGCAGTGACGGCTTCTGAACTACTCCGCGTGGGTTGGCTGTCCGATGGAAACCGATCGCCTCGGCTCAAGTAATCCAGGGCAGCCATCACACCGCCCTTGCGAAACGGAACATCAAATTGCTCCAGCCCCATCTCTACACCACACAGCGTCGCGCAGAGCATGAGGTCATTGAAGTCACCTAGGTGTCCGATACGAAAGACCTTGCCTTTCACCTTGCCTAGGCCGGCTCCGAGCGACAGATCAAAGTTCTCCAAAACAACCTGCCGGAATTTCGCTTCGTCAAAGCCTTCCGGCATCAGCACCGCCGTCAGTGAATTGCTGTATTCGCTAGGGTCCAGGCAAAGCAGCTCTAGATCCCAGGCTCGCACCGCACGTCGCGTTGCCTCACCGTGCCGAGCGTGACGCCGAAACACGTTATCTAATCCTTCCTCGTCCAGCAATATCGAGATCGATTCGCGCAAGCCATAGAACAGGTTGGTCGCAGGGGTGTAAGGGAAATAACCGCTCTGATTCGGCTCCAGCATCTCTGCCCACGACCAAAAGGATCGAGGCAACGCGGCAATTTTCGAAGCCGCTAAGGCCTTTTCACTCACCGCGTTGAAACTCAACCCTGGCGGCAACATCAGACCCTTTTGTGAACCAGCAACGGTCACATCCACACCCCATTCGTCGTGTCGATAGTCGATACTGGCGAGCGAGGAGATCGTGTCGACCATCAAAAGCGCGGGGTGCTCGGCTTCATCAATTGCCTGACGAACCTCGCCGATGCGGCTGGTGACGCCGGTTGAGGTCTCATTGTGAACGCACATGATCGCTTTGATCTGGTGCGCAGTATCTTGCGCGAGCTTCGTCGCTACGGTCACCGAATCTACTCCGTGACGCCAATCACCACCTATGAAATCTACCACTAACCCAAAACGTTCCGCCAGGTTTCGCCACAGCACCGCGAAGTGTCCCGTCTCGAACATTAGTACGCGGTCACCGGGAGAAAGGGTATTAACGATTGCCGCCTCCCAAGCTCCGGTACCGCTGGAGGGATAAATGAAGACGTGCCCTGTGCTCATCTTAAAGATGCGCTTCATGCCTTCCAGACATTCACGAGCCAGCCGCGAAAATTCTGGACCACGATGGTCGATGGTAGGTCGATCCATCGCCCGGAGAATTCGATCGGGCACGTTGGTCGGCCCGGGAATCTGCAAGAAATGCCGACCAGCTCGGTAAGCAGCAGGAGAATCTCTCATGAGAAAAAATTCGGTTTAGAATCCTGACTTAGCGAAGCCCAAGTGGCTTGTACGCGAAGACAAAGGAAACACAACAATTTGCATACAAACTTGCAAGTAAACTTTGGGTATATCGTTTCTGGTTGCAAGATAGTAAGTTACGTTGCAATCGCTCCCGAAGTTTTGCATACAACGCTTAAGTTGACGCGCATGAGCAGCTGCCGGACCGCTACCGAAAATCCGGGCTCACCGCTGTGAAAAACGCGTTTGCCTCAGGACACCACCTAGAGATGCCGGCAAACGGCCTCGTACTTATGATTCAGATGTTGCTGGAGGAGTTCCGCAAGTTCATCAGCGCAACGCCGGGAGAGCGCATCAATGATCAATTCGTGTTCTCGCATTGCCGTCGCCCATCGATCCCGGTCAGTTTGGCTCGCCAAATAACGAGCGCGTAACAAACGACAATTCAAATTCTCGTACATCGTAATTAGAACCGGATTGCGTGCCGCCGCCACAATGCGCTTATGAATCTCTTGGTTGTCCCGGAAATAGTCCGGTAGGTCGCACCGAATAAACTGGGCCTGCATGTGGTAATGAACCGCCTTGATTTCGCACATCTCAGCTTCAGTAATGTGCTGGCAAGCCAGTCGGCCAGCCAAAGATTCTAGCGCACCAAGTATTTCAAACAGGTGCCGGACATCCTCCGGGGTCAGCTTGACAACCCGCGCACCCCGATTGGGCAGTAGTTCGACCAAACCCTCATGCGAGAGCACCTTCAACGCTTCGCGCAAAGGAGTTCGGGAGACTTTAAGCCGCTCACATAGCACGCGCTCATTTAGCCGCTTACCGGGCGCGAGTTCATTGTGGATAATCAGATCTCGCAATATCGCCAAAACCCCATGATGCAGCGGCTTCGCACTGGCTCGAGAGGGATGTTTGTCGACCTCATCCACTTCAGCAGGAAATGCGATGATATCTGACGGTAACGAGTCCGCCGGCGGAATCGTTTGAGAAGAGTGCTGTCGGATCATCGCTTTTCTAAACGAACTTAGCTTAGCACGCCGGGTCCGGTAAAGGTAGTGGCGACCGGAGAAACCGTCGAGAACGCCGTCATCGCTGGTAACGCCAAAGGCGAATCGGCGTGAGAAATGACAGGGGAGGCTCGAGATCGATTCTAAACGCAGCAAATAGTGAGCGACGCGTTTTGCCGGGTTTGAGCCGCACACGCAGGATGGCGAGAAATGGCCCTGCGGTTTCCGGTAGCACCAAGCGCGCAGCTCCGGATCAATTCGGAGGTCGCGCCAAAACGAGAGACGTATTGGGATCCGGCGGCTGCCGGACCGCTACCGAAGACAACGCGGGAACGGCAAGAACCTAGAACCAGCACCTATCCATTTAGGATTCCTAGATAAATGATGTTTAAGAGCTACTGTTTGTCCACGTTTGGAATGCCTAAATCAACTCGGAAGCCGGGCATTCCAACCGTAGAAACCCCAACAATATGCCCCTTAGAATCAGCGTTTGTTCTCTGTGGTTTTCGCTCCTTTTTCTGTCAAATGCGGTTGGGCTTTTGGCTGGCGAGGAAGACAGAAAAATTGTGGTCCTCACCGGAGCCAAGCTCATTGATGGCGCCGGGCATAGCCCGGTTCAGAATGCGGTTCTGACAATTCAAGGAGATAAAGTGAGTGCCGTTGGCCCCTTTGGTTCAGTCGATTACCCGGCTGATGCAGAAGTGATCGATTGCCATGGTCAAACCATCATTCCTGGCTTGATCTCCGATCACTCGCACATCGGTCTGGTAGATGGTATCAGCGTCAAGCCGGAGAACTATAATCGGGCCAACATCCTCCGTCAGCTACGCCAGTATGAGGCTTATGGAGTCACCACCGTTATGGCCCTCGGTTTGAACGGTGGCCTATTCTATGAACTACGGGACCAACAGCATTCCGGCCAGTCGCCCGGAGCCGATATCTTTGGCGCTGATCGAGGCGTAGGCGCTCCCATGACCTCACCTCCGGCGGCTTTACTACCTGTCGGCAACGACCAGCTTTATCGTGCCGAAACTCCGGAAGAGGCGAAGGCCGACGTTCGAGAGATGGCCACTCGCCATCCCGATTTAATCAAGATCTGGGTCGACAATCAGCTCGGTGCCGACCCAAAGATGAAACCGGAAATCTATCAGGCGGCGATCGACGAGGCACACCGCTTAGGGCTCCGCGTTGCCTGCCACATTTATTATCTCGATGACGCAAAGGCAGTGCTTCGCGCCGGAGCCGACATTATCGCGCACGGCGTTCGTGATCAACCGGTCGACACTGCGTTTATTGAGGAAATGAAGGCCCGATCCGCGTGGTATGTCGCGACGATTAACCTCGACGAAACGTCCTATATTTTTGCCGAGGAGCCTGCGTGGACCAAAGAAAGTTTTTTTCAAACTGCCTTGCAACCCGCGCTGAGAGACCGGTTCAGTGACCCCACTTATTTGCAAAAGACGAAAACAAATCCAAGAGTGCCAATTTTCAAAAAGGCGGTGGCCAACAACAAGGCAAACCTGAAGACCCTGTACGAAGCGGGAGTAAAGGTTGGATTTGGAACCGATTCCGGAGCACAACCCCAACGGATACCTGGTTTTGCCGAGCATCGAGAACTGCAACTGATGGTGGAAAGCGGTCTCTCACCGCTGGAAGCATTAGAGTGCGCCACGAGCAACGCCGCAGCACTCATCGGGCTCACCGACCGAGGAGTGCTTGCACCCGGCAAGCTCGCCGACTTTGTCCTACTGACTGCGGACCCTTGGGTTGATATAGCGAACACCGAAAAGATCGCTGCCGTTTGGCATCGGGGAAAGAAAGTTAGCGGACCGATCGAGACTTTTTCGCAAAAGACTGACTAATCACGATGGGGTGCCAGGCTTTCTTCGGTAGCGGTCCCGCAGCTGCGATCTTAACATAGGCGTCAACTTAAAAGGTTGTCCGAGACCGAAGGGCCGCATGATTTTGATAATGTCTGGCGACCTCCCGGATAGGGCGTGTCTCTCCGAGACCGCAGAACCGAGGGCGTAGCTGTATCCTGTTAGGCCGAGAACTGTTGCGAGAGGCAAAGCATTGGGCCTAACGATGCGATGGTTGCCGATGATCCTGCGGTCTCGGAGAGACGCGCCCTGCCTTACGCGGGTCGCCAGGCCGCCACGGAGGACAAAAATGCCGACGAATTAGCCACGCGTCACCAGAACAATGAACAGCGACCTGCGATCCATTTCTATTCTGGACGCCCCGTCCAACCTCGGTTTAAAACCGCCGGCCGAAGGCAAGGAGCCGGGCGTAAAACATATGGCTCAGGCAATACGATCCCGGGGTCTGCTGCAGCGCCTTGGCGCAGTCGATGCCGGAACGGTTGAGGCTCCTGGCTATCACGGTTCTTTGGATGTTCGTTTGGGCATCCGCAACGCCGAAGGCTTAGCGATCTTCGCCGAGGCTCTCGCGGTTCGAATACGCGAGCTGTTGGAACGGAATCGATTCCCGCTCGTCCTGGGCGGCGATTGTAGCATTCTGCTCGGCTCAACCCTTGCTCTGCGTCAGCTTGGCCGATACGGCTTACTTTTCGTCGACGGTCACACCGATCTGCTGACGCCGTCGGATTCGATCACGGGCGGAGCGGCTGGAAAGGACTTGGCGCTGGTCACGGGTACGGGACCAGAACTCCTGACCAACATCGACGGACAAAAGCCGTATGTCAGACCAGAGGATACGGTCTTGTTTGGATACCGCTGGCCGGATTCCGAATCAATTGCGCGGCCCAGCAATCCGATGAAATCATTCCCGTTGGATGCGATACGAGCTGACGGCGTAGCGTCGAGCGCTGCAGCAGCGGTCAGTTATCTTGAGTCAGCGCCGACCCTTGGTTTTTGGCTGCACCTGGATGTAGATGTTCTCTCCCCGGAATGGATGTTTGCAGTGGACTCGCCCGATCCGGGAGGTCTAACACCCGAGGAGTTAGCGACTCTCTTGAAAACAGTGTATCGAAGCAAACACTGCGCCGGTATGCAGATCACAATTTACGATCCGACGCTCGACCCCGACGGGGTTTGCTGCAACCAAATCGTTGAGACTCTGGTTTTAGCCTTTGCCTAAACAAAAGCCTAAACTTCCGGATCCGGGTCGAGCGACGACTCGGCCAAGGCAGCACTAAGAAATTGAACAACAACCGGGTTATGAGATTTCCTGATTGCGGCTGGTGAACCCATTTCCACAATTTTTCCTTGGTTGAGCATGGCTATCCGATTAGCCAGATAAAAGGCGGTGTGGAGATCATGGGTAACAACCAAGGTAGTGACGGCCCCTAGTCGATTCAGATTACGGATCAACTCATTGACGTGGTGAGCGACTGTTGGGTCAAGGCCGGTAGTGGGTTCATCAAAGAGAATCAGATCGGGATCCAGCACCAGTGAACGGGCCACAGCGACCCTCTTCTTCATGCCGCCACTGAGTTCTGACGGCATCAGATATTTCGCCGGATCAAGCTCTACAAAATGGAGTTTCTCCTCCACAATCGCCTGGATTTCTTTCTCCGTTTTTACGGCCAGCTCTCGTAAAGGCAGGGCAAGATTCTCGAAAACAGTGAGGGAACTTATCAGCGCGGAAGATTGAAAGACCATCCCGATTCGCGTGCGGACGCGATTGAGTTTCTCTCCAGAAGCAGAGGTAATCTCTTTGCCATCGAACAATATCGTGCCACTCTCCGGTCGCAGTGTCCCCAGCAGGAGTCGTAGGAGCGTGCTTTTGCCGATGCCGCTCGGACCCAAAAGGACCAGACATTCACCGCATCGAATCTGCAGGTCGAAATTATCGAAGATCATCTTTTGGCCGAAATGGAGCGTGAGACTCCTGATCTCAACTAGATAGCGATCTGACGTGGCGTTGGCCGATCGCAGCTCTCCCCGCATCGAATATCCGGGATCACGAGCGGAAGCTAGCGGGCCGACCTCGGTTGGGCCAGTCGCAGTCGAACTACCGCGGTCGATCATACACAAACGCTGTGAGCGCCGGGCGAATATAGGCTATCTATCGGCCCTTAACAACGAGGCAGGTTGGGTTTCGCCCTCGCGCCGACACGCCGGTATGCCGTTCAGTGATGTGCGTTTGACTGGATGGCTTGCCCCTTAAGGATATCGCGCACCTGAGATTTCGTTAGTAGGATCGCGGTATTAAGATCGGCGATGGTCGGAAAATCGGCGCGATTCACGAGTGCTCTGGCTACAATCCTGTCGGGTCCCTGGACCAACGTGACGTCGAACGAGTCGCTAAGCAGGTACTCATGTTGATCTTCATCCCGCGCTTCGATGTCCCACAACAAGCAAAGGAGCCCGAAATACTTCGCATCGAAAGCCGCAGTCGCGTCGTTCCAGAATTTGGTCCCCGTCAGCGTGATTCGGACTTGGTTGCCGCTCACTTCAATCCTAGTCTCTCCAGAAGGGTCGCCAGCAGAAAGCTTCCACCGCAGTTCTTCCTCGAATTTTTCGCGATGGGCTTCGCCGAGACCGGCTTTTTCGTCTTGTCCGTCGGCCAGATAATTCGCGATTAACAGGAAAAGCGTGGTAACAATCCATTTCATACCTGCGCCAAATTCTTGGTCGTTTCCGGATCAAAAAAATGCAGCTTGTCCTGAGCGAACGCAATCTGTACCGGCGCGTTCACCGGTACCCTGGTAGTGGCAGCGGACGTGGCGCGAACCAATTGATCTGCGACCTGGATCGTCAAGATCATTTCAACGCCATGGTCTTCGGCACCGTATAACCTTCCCGCGATGTCTCCGCTCGCGATCAACTTCACATCTTCGGGGCGAACGCCCACACGCACGGTACTGCGTGGGCCAATAACCTCATTAAGCCGTGCGCGGATCGCGGGTTGAAGGGCGATTTCAAACTTTTCCGGGACGACAACGAGCTTATCTCCGTCCATCGCGGCGTCGAATAAGTTGATTGCGGGCGACCCGACAAAGGAGGCCACGAATGTGTTGCCCGGAAAATTGTAGACCTCGTAGGGCGTACCCACTTGAACCAACTCTCCATCGCAAAGCACGCCAATGCGGTCACCCATGGTCATAGCCTCGACCTGATCGTGCGTGACGAAAACTAGTGTCGCCCCCAGCTTCAATTGCAGCTGCCTGAGTTCGGCCCGCAACAACTCCCGCAGCTTGGCGTCGACATTGGAAAGCGGCTCATCCATCAGAAACAATCGGGGCTCGCGTACGATCGCCCGGCCGATCGCAACCCGCTGCATTTCTCCGCCGGAGAGCCGATCGGTGCGCCGTTCCAGCAAATGCGAAATTCGCAAGGTTTCGGCCGCTTTCTGCACTCGAAGGCCAATCTCTCTTACCGGAATCTGACGCAGCTTCGATCTCAGCGGAAATTCGAGGTTTTTGCGCACCGTATAGTTCGGATAGAGCGAATATTGCTGGAACACGAGAGCGACATCTCGGTTTGCCGCGCTCCATTCGTTCACCAGATCGTCGCCGATCCAGACTTCACCGCTTTCGGGTCTTTCCAAGCCGGCAATGCAACGCAGCGTGGTGGTCTTCCCTGCCCCGGTTGGGCCCAAGAGAACGAAGAACTCCCGATCACGAATATCGAGCGAAAGATTGCGCACCGCGGCAATGTCGCCATAGCGTTTGCAAAGATTCTTCAGGGTTAAATTTGCCACGTTGATTATCGCTCGCTAGACAGCGCCAAGCCGCTCTTCTTGTCGAAAAAGTGCGTCCGCTCCTTGTCAAGTTGCACCCAGATCGGTTGGTGGAGCCGAGTCACAAATCGGCTTTCCGTGCGGGCTCGGATCACCGTCTTCCCGACACCGATATCCAGGATGTCGTAAGCGCCCAGCGGCTCGATCAGATGAACTTCGCCCGGTAAATAACCCGGCCGCTCGGCTCGATCGACTAACACAGCTTCGGGTCGCACACCCAGCGCAATATCGTCGTGCCCGGCCGCGGCTACGCGCCGGTATACCTCGCCACCAAATTGGAAAGGAGATTCCGTTCCATCGAGTCGCACCTTTGTCGTCGCATCTGCCAATTCGACCCGGCAATTAACCACATTCATTATCGGGCTACCAACGAACTGAGCTACAAACAGATTAGCGGGCCATGAATACACCTCGGTTGGGCTACCAACCTGCTGCAAGACACCCTCGTTCATGATTGCGATCCGGTCGGCCATCGACATCGCTTCCACCTGATCGTGAGTAACATAAATGGTGGTGGATTTGTTTTCGATGTGTAGGCGGCGCAGTTCAACGCGCATTTCTTCACGCGATTTCGCGTCCAGCGCACCGATGGGTTCGTCCATCAGGATAGCTTTCGGCCGCCGGACCAGGGCGCGTCCAATAGTCACCCGCTGCATGTCACCACCCGCCAATGCCGACGGCTTTTTCTGCAACAAGTGCTCGATCCGCAGCACCTTGGCGACGCTCTTTACTTTCTCGCGAACCTCCCTATCGCTCATCCGGAAAGCGCGCAGCGGGAAGGCAATATTCTCGAACGCCGTCATGTGCGGATAGAGCGAGTAGAGCTGGAAAACAAAAGCGATATCGCGCTCGCTCGCCGGTAACGATTCGACGGGCTTCCCATCAATGCGGATTTCGCCTGAATCGATCTTCTCTAAGCCGGCGATCGCCCGCAAGGTTGTGGTTTTGCCGCAGCCGGACGGTCCAAGGAGGACGACGAATTCGCCGTGGTCGATTCGCAAATTAAGTTTTCGGATGACCCAGTTAACTCCGAAGTGCTTTTCAATATCGATAAGATCTAGATCGGCCACAGTACGATGCTTTTCTTGGTTGTCAGTGCGTGGACGAGCGCTCCAAAGGTGCCGATCGCTGCGTCTTCGGTGGACTGATTCGGGAAAAGATATTGAACAGGATTAAACCCACTAGAATGATCGTTGCGCCGTAGCTGTGCAGAAACAGGTTCCACGGCTGGCAAAGAGCGATTACCCCAAATATCATCACCAGCATGGACAGCAGCTCAAGTTTTCTGGCATAGCGTCTCATCGCAAGTCTCCTTTACTTTCTTACCGCGCCGAAGGTGACTCCGCGCAACAGATGGTTGCGCAATAGGAATGTGAATATCATTACCGGCAGGAGAAATAGCACCGCCCCGGCCGCAATCGTCGTCCAGTCCGTCAGACCCGATCCGAGCTGGGACGGGATATAGGGGGGTGCCGTTTGGGCCTTCCTTAAGGTCATGATGAGTGCGAATGCGTATTCATTCCATGCCGTGATGAAACAGAACACCGCCGTCGCTGCAATCCCGGTTACAGCCTGGGGCAACACAATCTTCAAAAACGCTTCCATCCGGGTATAGCCGTCGACCAGCGCAGCTTCCTCGTACTCCGTTGGAATCTCATCGATGAAGCCCTTCATCACCCAGACTGAGAAAGACAGATTGAATGCAGTGTAGAGGATGATCAGTCCGATATGCGTGTCGACCAATGCAACCGTGCGATACATGAGGTACATCGGGATAGCCACAACCACTGGAGGCAACATGCGGGTGGAGAGAATAAAGAACAGCCAGTCCGACTCGCCCGGCATTTTAAAGCGAGAAAATCCGTAGGCGGTTACTGTTCCCATTGCCACGGCCAAAAAAGTGCTCGTCACTGCGATGATCAGGCTGTTGGTGAAGCGGCCAACATAACCGGAGCTCTCGATGTTTCCCTTATCGTCTCGAATAAAGCGCTCGCCTCCGTCCATGACGACCTTTTCCCACCACGGCGCCCTGGCATACTCCTCTTTGTTTGGCGCACCTCGCCTTTCTACCCGTGCCGTGAAGAGTTTAATGAAAGCAGTGATCTCCGGCTTGAAAAAGACGGTGGGCGGCACCGTGGTAGCATCGGCCCGCGGCTTGAATGCAGTCGAGCAGATCCAATAGAGCGGGATCATCATGATCACCAACGCGACAAGCACCAAGGCGACCGCGATACGGTCCCAAAGTCGCTGCATCTTTGACTGAACCGCCGCCATACCTAGCGTTCCTTAAGTCGATTCAAATACTTGATGTAGATCGTGGTGATCGCCAGCACCGCCAGCAACACGATGTAAGCAAGGGCACAGGAACGGCCCGTCTGCCACTCCTGAAATGCCAGCTTATAGAGCCTGATCGAAACCAGCTCGGTTTCGTCCAAACTCGCCATGATGAAGGCGATATCGAAAGTCTTGAACGCCTCCATCGTACGAAAAATGATGGCAATTAATAAAAGCGGTGCGACCAGAGGTAGCGTGATCCGTCTGAACACGAACCAGGGCGGCGCGCGGTCGATGGCCGCAGCCTCGTAAAGGGAAGAGGGAATAGCCGAAAGTCCGGCGAGACAGAGAAGCATTACAAAGGGCGACCACATCCAGATATCCGTGATCGCGATCGCATACAGGGCTGCATCGGGGTTGGAGAGCCATTCCATTCTCTCCAGACCGAGAAGATAGTTCACGATTCCCCAGGACGGATTGTACAGTAACTGCCAGAACAACCCCACTACAGCCGCCGACATCATCATGGGCAGCAGCAATATGGTCGTTAGCAGGCCCTTACCAGGGATGGGACGGTTGAGCAACAGGGCAAGGCCAAAACCCACTATGACCTGGCCAGCAACTGATATAATCACGTACTTTGCGGTAATCGTGAAGTTGTTCCAGATCCCGTCATCGGTCAGCAACTCCTGGTAGTTCTCCAGGCCGATGAAGTTGGCCGGCCGGTTGCTTGCCGCTCGATAATCCGTGAACGAAAAGCCAAGCGAATAGAGCAAGGGAAAGATGTTGAAGACAATCAAGAAAGCGATCGTCGGAATGATGAACCAGTTACGGATCGCCAGATCTGACATCCCCTGCCTTGCCAGCGACGGTCCTCTGGTTTGAGCCCTATGCATTTATTAAGCGGCTAATCGTAGAAAGCGTATGCGACGATGCACGCATACCGACTGCATAAGCAGGAAGGTCACGCGGGAGCGTTTCGCTCCCGCGTGACGACAATCTTCATTTCACGAGATTTGCTTTCTTAAGGATAGCTTCCCAATCCTTCATCAGCGCATTCTGTACGTCTTGGGCTGTCCCTCCCTTATTAGCAACGACGTACGGATGCCAATGTTTTTGCGCCGTCGAGAGCATCTCGGCATACTCGGGAATCGTCCAGAAGTCCTTCACCATCTGCATCGACTCATAGAAGGCCTCGTTATAAGGCGTCGCTTTGCGGAACTCCTCAGACGCCAGAATCTTCGCATCGCAGGTATAGCCGCCTAGTTCGCCCCACTTTTTCTGCACGTCCTGGCGAATGAACCACTCGCAAAATTTGAAGCACTCATCGCGCTTCTTAGAGTAACTGACAATCGAAAGCCCTTGTCCGCCCAAAGCAGCGAAACGCTTGCCGGTAGGACCGGCCGGCATCGCAAAATAGCCGGTTACGTTCGCGTACTTGTTCGTAGCGGGATTAGCCAACGCCGGGAAAAAGGCAAAGAAATTCATGCTCATCGCCACCTGGCCATTAGTGAATGCCTGGTTTGCTTCCAGGAAGAACGTCTTACTCCAGTCGGGCGGACAGAATCCGTAGAGTTCCTTATACAATTTGAGCCCTTCGACCGCCTCCTTCGAGTTGGTGATGCCTTCGACTTGATTGGTGGCGTAATCGCCCATGTCACCTCCGTAGCCAAAAATCGTGTTCATGATGCCCATCACGAGCGCGTCGTATGAATTATCCGTGTAGACCGTGCAACCATAGCGCTTTTCCTTTGGTCGATAGAAGAACTCGGCGATGTCGCGCAGCTGTGCCCAGGTTTGGGGCACATCCAGCTCATAGCCATATTTGGCTTTGAACGCCGCCTTCTCCTTTGGATCTTCAAACCAGTCCTTGCGATAGGCCCATCCGTTCGCATCTCCTTCCAGAGGGATTCCCCAGTAATGGCCGCTCTTTCCCGGATATTCCGCGTAACCGACGACTGTCGCCTTCGCCATTTTATTGACTACGTCGTTCTTCTTGAAGAAATCCGTCAGTTCGACGTAGTGGCCTGCAGTCGAACCCGCGCCCAGCCACTGCGAGTCTCCGACCACCATGTCGTAAGCATCGCCATGAGCATTCCATTCGGTGAAAGCTTTGGTCTGGAAATCGGCCCACGGGGTGGTCTCCACCACGACCTCCACGCCGGTCTCTTTTTGATAGTCTTTGACCAACTCCTGCAGATAGTTAGCCGGATCCCATTGTGCCCATAGGATCGTAAGTTTTTCCGCTCCGTAACTGGCCGTGCTAAGTGCCAAAAGCACGGTAACTCCCACTGACTTGAGAAGCCACGTGATCATTGTCGCCTCGTTCTTTCGATATTGTTTGGGGGGTAAAAAAAATGTCCGACCTCGGTCGCTAGACCGTGTACCGGTCGGACCAAATCAGATTAGAAAGCTTGGAAACCAGTGTCAAGACACCAGTGGTCTCGAAGCGCGACCAAGCGCGAGGCAAAGGTCTGTTCGACGCTTACGAAGCCTTTTCCCACTTGCACGATTTCGCCGATCGAAGCACCGCATCTACCACTCTCTCCGTCGCCATGGCACCCTCAAAAGTTGGTTCGGCCGGTTTCTTTTCGTCGATCGAATTCAAAAAATCTGCTACCTGATGGATAAACGAATGCTCATATCCAATGGCCAATCCTGGCACCCACCAGTTGGCCATATACGGATGATCTCCGTCGGTGACATGAATGGAGCGCCAACCGCGCAGCGACCCTTCATCCTTATGATCGAACCATTGCAACCGGTGCAGATCATGTAGATCCCAGGCAATCGAACCATGTTCACCGTTGATCTCAAGAGTGTAAAGCGCCTTATGACCTCGTGCGTAGCGGGTAGCTTCGAAGGTCGCCAACGACCCGTTCTTAAACCGGGCTAGGAACGCGCTCGCATCATCGATCCCGACTTTTTCCGGCTTGCCGGTTAAGTTATGTTTTCGTTCTTTAACAAATGTCTCGGTTACCGCGGAGACGGAGTCCATTTCGCCGTTCAGCCAAATCGCCGTGTCGATACAGTGCGCTAAGAGGTCGCCGGTCACTCCGCTCCCGGCCACGTTTACATCCAATCGCCAATCCTTGCCGCCTTGCGGCACATCGGCCGAGATGGTCCAATCCTGTAGGAACTTTGCGCGATAATGAAAGATGCGACCAAGTTTCCCGGCCGCAATGATCTGTTTTGCCAGCGTTACCGCTGGAATCCTCCGATAGTTATACCAAACCATAGTCCGAACGTCGGCTTTTTTGACGGCATCGATCATTTGTTGCGCTTCGTCCAGATTTCGCGCCAGCGGCTTTTCGCATAAGATCATTTTCCCCGCCTGAGCGGCGGCGATCGCAATTTCAGCATGCGTATCGTTCGGACTGGCAATGTCGATGACATCAATGGAAGGATCGGCGATCAGTTGTTTCCAGTCCGCGTAATGCGATTGATAGCCCCATTTTTGCGCGAATTGTTTTGTCTTTTCCGGATCCCTGGCGGCAACGGCCTTGAGCACCGGTTGATACTTGAGATCGAAAAACTGGCTGACGGTGAGATACGCATTCGAATGCGCACGCCCCATAAAGCCATAGCCAACGAGACCAATGTTTAGTTTCTTCATAAAAGTAATGGTAGGGCGACACAGATCCAGCGAAGGCAGGATCTGTGAGCCTGGAAGTAATGGAGTAACGAATTCGCGGAACCAATCACCAATCACCTCTCACCAATCACCTCTCACCTCTCACCTCTCACCTCTCACCTCTCACCAATCACCTCTCACCTGCCTCCCCTATCCCTCCCCTATCCCTCCCCTATCCCTCCCATCCGTGCGCTTGTCGGACGGAAACCATTGCACCAAGAATAGAGTTCCAGGTCTGCTGCTTCAGCATCACCTCATTTGGGAACATACAGCCGTCCCAAC
>Ga0209647_1000984_pt1 | contig 25382 bp, 38 predicted proteins | sample GraSoi_2013_60cm_FD_185827 | JGI IMG/M metagenome (GOLD analysis project Ga0209647, IMG submission 185827) | Grasslands soil microbial communities from the Angelo Coastal Reserve, California, USA - Sample 9_17_2013_60cm (SPAdes) (version 2) | ecosystem: Environmental > Terrestrial > Soil >... | reverse complement strand
TCACGGTGGGCAGATTCTTCGCGTCGATCTTCAGCAGCGCGACGTCCGACTTGTCATCGCTCCCGACCACCTTGGCCTGGAATTCACGCCGATCGGTGAGCCGCACGGTCACGCGCGTGGCGTTGTCGACCACGTGCGTGTTGGTGAGGATGTAACCATCCGAGCTGACGATGAAGCCCGAACCCACGCCTTCCTCCGGCGTGTTGTCGCGGGGCTGGTTCTGGAACTGGCGGAAGAAATCGCCGAATGGATCGTTGTTGTCATCCGAAAACGGATTGCTGAAGCCGCGCGGCCCGGTGCGCTGACGCTTCTCGATGACGGTGACGTTGACCACGGCCGGGCCCACCTGTTCGACCAGGCTGGCGAAATCTGGCAGGCCCCGCACCAGCGGCGCCGCGGGCGTGCCCCCGGACTGCGCGGAACTCGTCGCTGCCGTGGCATTGGGCGCTGCCGTGGAAGACTGCGGCGCACAGGCGGTCATCAGGGTGGTGATCAGGACAATGCCCACCAGACGGTGGGAGGCAACATATTTGGACATCGATGAATCGCTCCAGCTCTGCAGAGGGCCGCCAAAGGGCCTTGGGGTTGAGGACTGCGGGGATGATACCCCGACGCGCCGCGGGTCACCGGGGCTCGCGGCGCACTCCGTTCCGCCCCTTCCAGGCGGCCATCGCCAGCGCTACGAGTCCCAGCAGCAGCACCGGCCAGTTGCCGAGCCTCAGGTACGGGGATAGACCGTGGCGCGCCACGACGGTTCCGCGCAACACTGCGGGTCGATATTCCGGGGCGATGGCCACCAGCTCGCCCGCGGGCCCGATGATGGCCGACACCCCGTCGTTACCGGCCCGCACCAGGTAGCGGCCGGCCTCGATGGCCCGCATGCGGGCGATCTGCAGGTGCTGGTAGCGTGCCGGGGAGCGCCCGAACCAGGCATCGTTGGTGACATTGACCAGCAGGTCCGAGTGCGCCGCCAGCGACAGCTGCGCGCTGCCGAACGCGTCCTCGTAGCAGATCGAGGGGGCGATGCGCAGTCCGCCGGCGAGGAGCGGTCCCTGCAAGGCCGACCCGCCGGTGAAGTCGGAATACGGCAGGCTCATGAATCGCAGCCAGCTGCGTACGAAAGCGGGCACGGGAAAGTATTCCGCGAAAGGCACCAGATGACGTTTGTCATAAAACGCCACGCCGTCGGTCAGCGCGAGAATCGAGTTGTAGTAGTCCTCGCCGTTGTCCGCGAGGCGCACGACGCCCATGACCACAGCGCTCCCCTGCGTACCTGCACTGGCCTGGATGTCGGCCAGGTAGCCGGGAATCTCGTTGGCCAGCTCCGGAATGGCCGCCTCCGGCCACAGGATCAGGCGTGCACCCAGGGCCTGCCCGTTCAGGGAACGATACAGCGCCATGGTGGGCTCGCGATTATTCAGCTGCCATTTCTCGTCCTGCGGGATCGCACCCTGGAGGACGGCCACCGGCACCGGCGCACCGATGGGCTGCGTCCAGGCTGAACGCGCCAGCAGCCAGCCGCCGCCCCAGACGAGCGCGCCCAGCGCCAGCGCGGCCAGGCGCGCGCGCCCGCGCCCCTGCCACAGCGCCAGCAGTGCCCCGGCCTGAAGCAGCAGCAGCGCGGAGAGGCCATAGACGCCCGCGACGGGCGCGTAGGCAGCGAGCCAGGTATCGGTCTGCGAGTAGCCGAGGGACAGCCAGGGAAAGCCCGACAGGGCCCAGCCGCGCAGCCACTCGGTCAGCAGCCACGCCGCGGGCAGGCCGGCGTAGAGGCGCCAGGGGCCCGCGGCGGGCAGGAAGCGCGCCGCAAACCAGCCCAGCAGCCCGTAGTAGCTGGCCATGAAGGCCACCACCAGCAGCACCAGCGTCAGGCTCAGCCACACCGGCGCGGGCCCATGGTCGTGGATCGAAATGTACAGCCACCAGGTGCCGGCACCGAAATAGCCCGCGCCAAAGCAGAGGCCCAGTGCCGCGCCGCAACGCGGTGTCGCGTGCTGCCACAGCCGCATCAGGGCCGCGGGACAGAGGATCGCCAGGGGCCACAGGTTGAACGGTGCGAAGGCCATGGGCAGCAGCCCGCCCACCGCCAGCGCCGCCACGCACGGCCACGACAGCGCGAAAAGCGCGCGGCGCCGGGCTCTCACGAGGCCGCGGACACGCCGCGCACCGGCGCGACGTGGAGACTGTCGATGCGCCGCCGGTCGGTGCGCAGCACGCGAAACTCGAAGGCACCGATGGTCACGGTCTCCCCGCGCCGCGGTACGCGTCCGAGCTGCTGCATGACCAGGCCAGCCACGGTGTCGAACTCCTGGTCGCTGAAGCTGGTCGCAAAATGCTCGTTGAATTCCGCGATGCGCGTGCCCCCGCGCACCACGAACTGGCGCTCCCCGTCGGCGCGGATGTTCTGGTCATCCTCCACGTCGAATTCATCGTCGATCTCGCCGATGATCTGTTCGATCACATCTTCGATGGTGATCAGCCCGGCGACACCGCCATATTCGTCGACCACGATGGCCATGTGATTGCGGTTGCCGCGGAACTCCTTGAGCAGGACGTCGAGGCGCTTGGCCTCCGGCACGAACACGACGGGCCGCAGGAATTCGCGCATGTCGAACTTCGAGGCGGCCTTCGCCCCTGCGGCACGCAGCAGGTCCTTCGCGAGCAGGATCCCGACGACGTCATCGCGATCGCCGTCGACCACCGGAAAGCGCGAGTGCCCCGACTCGACGACGGCCGGCAGGATGTGCGCGAGCAGGTCCTCGCGCCGTATGCAGACCATCTCGGCCCGCGGCACCATCAGATCGCGCGCCTGCAGCTCGGCCATGGTCAGCGCACCTTCGACCATCGCCATGGCGTCAGTATCGACCAGGCCGCGCTTGGTGGCCTCGCGCAGCAGCTCAAGCAGCTGGGCACGTTCGGTGAGTCCGCCGGCCAGCGTGCGGGTCAATCGCCCGCGCCAGCCGCCGCCATCCTTCCCCTTTGCCTTCGCCTTCGCCACCCTCAGACGCTCCGGTACGGATCGGCGACGCCCAGCGAGCGCAGCAGGCGCGCCTCGCGTCGCTCCATGCGCTGGGCCTGTGCCGGCCGCTGGTGATCGTAGCCGATCAGATGCAGCGTGCCGTGGATCACCAGGTGCATCCAATGTGCGCGCATGCTCTTGCCCTGGGCACGGGCTTCGCGCCGCAGCAGCTGCGGGCAGATGACCAGATCGCCCAGGGCGCCGCGCCGCCCGGGCGGGCGGCCCGCGGCAGGGAAAGACAGCACGTTCGTGGAATGATCGCGGCCGCGGTAGCGCCGATTCAGGCTCCGGCTGCGGGCCGGACCCACGATCAGGACTGAAAGCTCGCCGCCGCGGGCGCGGCGGCCCAGCGCCAGGGTGGTCCAGTGCTCCAGTGCCGCGACCCCAGGCGTCCAGCCGCGCCGGATCGCGCGCCGCAGATGCACCTTCACACCGCCGGCGATCGCAGGCAGGCGCCGCCTATGCATGCGGCCCGCCGGAATCGCCGTCACCGCCACTCTCGCGGCCCGCGCCCCGGCCTTCAGGCTCCTGCGCCTCGTAGGCCTGGACGATGCGCTGCACCAGCGGGTGGCGCACGACGTCGGCTGCATCGAAGTGCTGGCAGGCCACGCCCTCCACGCCCCGCAGCACGCGCAACGAATGGCGCAGCCCCGAGAGCCGGCCCGCCGGCAGATCGGTCTGTGTGATGTCCCCGGTGACGACGGTGCGCGAGCCAAAGCCGATGCGCGTGAGGAACATCTTCATCTGCTCGACGGTGGTGTTCTGCGCCTCATCGAGAATGATGAAGGAATCGTTGAGGGAGCGGCCGCGCATGAAGGCGAGCGGCGCCACCTCGATCACCGCGCGCTCGATCAGGCGCGCGACCCGATCGAAACCCAGCATCTCGTAGAGCGCGTCGTAGATGGGCCGCAGGTAGGGATCGACTTTCTGCGCCAGGTCGCCGGGCAGGAAACCCAGGCGCTCGCCGGCTTCCACGGCGGGGCGCACCAGCACCAGGCGGCGCACGCGCTCGGAGGTGAGCGACTCGACCGCACAGGCCACGGCCAGGTAGGTCTTGCCGGTACCGGCCGGGCCGATGCCGAAGGTCAGGTCGCGGTCGCGAATACTGGCCAGGTAGGCGTGCTGATGCGCCCCGCGGGCGCGGATCACGATCCGCGGCGTGCGCACCACCTGCGGATCGCGCTGCCCGGCAGCGCCCCCGCCGGCCTCGGCTGCACCCGGCGAGGTGAGTTCGACGATGCACAGATGCACCTGCTCCGGGCTGACCGCACCGCCGGAGGCCTGGTCGTGCAATTCACGCAAGGCGCGCTCGGCCGCCTCGGCCCGCAGGCCCTGGACGCGAAAGCCGTGGCCGCGGCGGCGGATCTGCACCTCAAGCCGCGACTCCAGCAGCCGCAGATTCGCGTCGAGCGGACCGCACAGGCTTGCGAGCCGGATGTTGTCGGCCGGCTCCAGCTGGAACTCCCGGGCAATGGCGACGGTATGGGTAGGCAGACTCAGGCCCTCGCCAGGGTGTCGGCGTCGCCGGTTCGCTCGGCGGCCACCGGCCTCTGCGCCGCCAGCCGTCCACGCAGCGAGTGCGGCCGGGCCTCCGTGATCACCACTTCGACGAAGCGCTGCAGGAGTGAGGCCGGGCCGCTGAAGTTGACCCAGCGGTTGCACTCGGTGCGTCCGGCCAGCTCGCGCGAATCCTTCTTGGCGTGACGTTCGACCAGCACGCGTTGCACCGTGCCGACCAGCGTGCCGCTGATCGCCAGACTCTGCGCGTCGAGCTGCGCCTGCAGGCGCGCCAGCCGCCCTTGTTTGACCTCGAGCGTCACTTCGTCCGGCAGCGAGGCCGCGGGCGTTCCCGGCCGCGGGCTGTAAAGGAAGCAGTAGGACTGATCGAGTCCGGCGGAGGCGATGAGCTGCTGGGTCGCCGCGAAATCGCGTTCGCTCTCGCCCGGAAAGCCGACGATGATGTCCGTGGATACGGCGATGCCGGGGCGCACCGCGCGGAGCCTGCGCAACCGGTCCTTGTATTCGAGCGCCGTGTAGCCGCGCTTCATCAGGGCCAGCACGCGATCCGAGCCGCTTTGCACCGGCAGGTGCAGGTGACTGGCCAGCTGCGGCACGTTCGCATAGGCCTCGATCAGGCTGTCGCTGAACTCGAGCGGGTGCGAGGTCGTGAAGCGGATCCGCTCGATGCCCGGAATGCGCGCGGTACGATGAATGAGTGTCGCCAGATCGGCCGTGCGGCCCTCGCCGTCCGCACCGGCGTAGGCGTTGACGTTCTGGCCCAGCAGCGTGACCTCGCCCACGCCCTGCGCGGCCAGCGCCCGCAGCTCGGCGAGTACCGAGGGCATGGGGCGGCTGACCTCATCGCCGCGCGTGTAAGGTACGACGCAGAAGCTGCAATACCTGCTGCAACCCTCCATCACCGACACGTAGGCGCGCGCACCGGCGGCGCGCGGCGCGGGCAGGCGGTCGAACTTCTCGATCTCCGGAAAACTGACGTCGACGACCGCGCGGCCGCGCTGCCGCAGCGCGCGCAGCATCTCCGGCAGGCGATGGATGGTCTGCGGCCCGAACACCAGGTCGACGAAGGGGGCGCGCGCCGTGATCGCCTCGCCCTCCTGGCTGGCGACACAGCCACCGACGCCGATGATCAGCGCCGGACGCCGCTCCTTGTGGGCGCGCCACTCCCCGAGGAGCGAGTAGACCTTCTCCTGCGCCTTCTCGCGCACCGAGCAGGTGTTCATCAGCAGCAGGTCGGCCTGCGCGGGATCGGCGGTCGGTTCGTATCCGGCGCCCTCGCGCAGTACGTCCGCCATGCGGGCGGAATCGTACTCATTCATCTGGCAACCGAAGGTCCGGATGTAGTAGCGGCCTGCCATGGATCAGAAAGGGATATCGTCGTCGAACTCTTCGGCGCTCGCTCCCGCCCCCGCCGGCTCGCTCACCGGCGCCCGCTCGCGTGTTTCGAAGTTGCCGGTGCTCCCGCCTGCGCCCGCACCCCCGCCGCCACCCGCGCCACCGCGTGCACCGAGCATCTGCATGTCGCTGGCGATGACCTCAGTCGTGTAGCGATCGCGTCCTTCCTTGTCCTGCCACTTGCGCGTACGGAGGGAGCCTTCGACGTACACCTGCGAGCCCTTGCGCAGGTATTCGCCGGCGATCTCCCCGAGGCGCCCGAACAGCGCCACGTGATGCCACTCCGTGCGCTCTTTCTGCTCCCCGGACTGTTTGTCCTTCCAGCTCTCGCTGGTCGCGATGCGGATGTTCGCGACCGTCATGCCCGAAGGCATGGAACGGGTCTCGGGATCAGCGCCCAGATTGCCGACGAGAATGACTTTGTTGACTCCGCGCGCCATGGCTGGACCCTCTCTCGATCTTAAGGATTGTGTAGGGCCTATTGTAGTCGCCGCTGGAGGCCCCGGCAGGCCCAGTTTCGGTCGCGTTGTGCGCCAAACGGCCCTGTCGGGGCCTGCTGGGGCCCTTCAGGGCCGCCCCTGAGCGCAGTTCGGCCTGCCTGCCCCCTCGTCCAGCACCCATGGCGCATCCGCCCCCCACGACGAGCGACTCGGGCGGCAAGGCGTAGCCGCCGGGGCGGTGTAGAATGGTCGTAATTCTGTCCCTGATGAGCTCCGCCCCGACCAACCCATGAAGACGATCCGTGTACGCGGTGCGCGTACCCACAATCTGCGCGGCATCGACCTGGACCTGCCACGCGACAAGCTCACGGTATTCACCGGCTTGTCGGGCTCGGGCAAGTCCACGCTAGCCTTCGACACCCTGTACGCCGAGGGCCAACGACGCTATGTCGAGTCGCTCTCCGCGTATGCGCGCCAGTTCCTGTCGATGATGGACAAGCCGGACGTCGACAGCATCGAAGGCCTGTCCCCGGCCATCGCGATCGAACAGAAGGCCGGCTCGCACAACCCGCGCTCGACGGTGGGCACGGTGACCGAGATCTACGATTACCTGCGGCTGCTGTTTGCGCGGGCCGGGCTGCCGCGTTGCCCGCAGCATGGCATCGATCTGGCTGCCCAGAGCGTCGGCCAGATGGTCGATCAGGTGCTGCAGGCGGGAGCCGACCAGGCCGCGCTGCTGCTGGCGCCGCTGGTCAGCGATCGCAAGGGCGAACACGCGCAGCTCCTGGGCGGGCTGGCCGCGCAGGGCTTCGTGCGCGTACGGATCGATGGACAGGTGCACGAGCTGGACAGCGTGCCGCCGCTCGATGCCCGCCGCAAGCACACGATCGAGGCCGTGGTGGATCGCTTTCGCGCCCGGCCCGAGGCGGCACAGCGCCTGGCTGAATCCTTTGAGACGGCGCTGAAGCTCAGCCAGGGCGCCGCGCGCGTCGTGTTCGGCGAGGAAACCGGACTCGCGCCGCTGGTGTTCTCCAGCCGCCACGCCTGTCCGGAATGCGGCTTTGCGGTGCCGGCCCTCGAGCCACGCATGTTTTCATTCAACAATCCGGCCGGGGCCTGCCCCAGCTGCGCGGGCCTGGGCGTGCAGGAGTACTTCGATCCCCAGCGCGTCGTCTCACAGCCCCGCCTGTCGCTCGCCGCCGGCGCCGTGCGCGGCTGGGACCGGCACAACAAGCACTATTCCCAGCTGCTGGAGGGCCTGGCGCGCCACAACGGGTTCGACGTCGACACACCCTGGACGGACCTGCCCGAAAGCGTGCACCGGCAACTGCTGTACGGGAGCGAAGGCATCGAGATCGAGTTCCGCTACCGCGATGCGCGCGGCAGCGCGCAGCGCCGTCGCCACGCCTTCGAAGGCATCATGCCCAATCTGGAACGGCGCTGGCGCGAGAGCGAGTCCGCGGCGGTGCGCGAGGAACTCGGGCGGTACCGCGGCCACCGGCCCTGTCCCGACTGCGCCGGCACGCGCCTGAACATCACCGCGCGCGCCGTGCTGATCGAGGGGCGCAACATCGCGGAACTGACGCGCCTGACGGTCGGGCAGGCCCTGGCGCACTTCAGCGCCCTGCAATTGTCCGGGTGGCGCGCCGCCGTGGCCGAGCGCATCGTGCGCGGCATCGTGGAGCGATTGCGTTTTCTCGCCGACGTGGGCCTCGATTACCTCGGTCTCGATCGCGCCGCCGACACCCTCTCGGGCGGCGAGACACAGCGCATCCGGCTCGCCAGCCAGGTGGGCTCGGGTCTGACCGGCGTGATGTACATACTCGATGAGCCCTCGATCGGACTGCACCAGCACGACAATGCGCGGCTGCTGGGGACGTTGCGCCGGCTTCGCGATCTGGGCAATACCGTGATCGTCGTGGAGCACGATGAGGATGCCATCCGCGGCGCCGACCACGTCGTCGATCTGGGACCCGGCGCTGGCATCCACGGCGGCCGGGTAGTCGCCCAGGGCACGCCAGCCCAGATCGCCGCCAACCCCGATTCCCTCACCGGCCGCTACCTCGCCGGGCTGGAGCTCATCCCCGTACCACGCCGGCGCCGCAAATCCGGCGCCGCCGCAATCCAGATCGAGGGCGCGAGCGGCAACAATCTGCGCAATCTCGACGTGAGACTGCCGATCGGACTGCTCACCTGCATCACGGGCGTTTCCGGCTCGGGCAAATCCACGTTGATCAACGACACGCTGTTCCGCCACGCCGCCGCCCGTCTGAACGAGGGCAGCCTGGAGGGCCTCGCGCCCTGCCGCGCGATCACGGGGCTGGAGCGCTTCGAGCGCGTGATCGACATCGACCAGGACCCGATCGGCCGCACGCCGCGCTCCAACCCGGCGACCTACACCGGCCTGTTCACCGCGATCCGGGAGCTGTTCGCGCAGGTCCCCGAGGCGCGGGCGCGCGGCTACGACGCCGGCCGCTTCAGTTTCAACGTACGCGGTGGCCGCTGCGAAGCCTGCCAGGGCGACGGCGTGCTGCGCGTGGAAATGCATTTCCTGCCCGATGTGTACGTGCCCTGCGACATCTGCCGCGGTCGGCGCTACAACCGCGAGACGCTCGAAGTGCGCTATCGGGGCCACAGCATCCACGAGGTGCTGGAACTCACCGTCGAGGATGCCGCGCAGCTGTTTGCCAGCGTGCCCGCGGCGGCGAACCGCCTGCGTACGCTGCTCGCCGTGGGCCTGGGCTACGTGCGCCTCGGCCAGAGCGCCACAACGCTCTCGGGCGGCGAGGCCCAGCGCATCAAGCTGGCGCGCGAACTGGCCAAGCGCGGGTTGGGCCACACCCTCTACATCCTCGATGAACCGACCACCGGGCTGCATTTCCACGACGTCGCACAACTGCTCGGCGTGCTCCAGCAGCTCGTAGACGCGGGCAACACGATGGTGGTCATCGAGCACAATCTGGACGTGATCAAGACTGCCGACTGGGTGATTGATCTGGGTCCGGGAGGCGGCGAGAACGGCGGGCGCGTGATCGCGCAGGGCACGCCCGAACAGCTGGCCGCGAATCGCGATTCGCTCACGGGGAACTACCTGGCCGTCGCGCTCGCGCGCACGGTGGCGGGCGGTGCGAGCGCCCTGCGCGCCTGAAGGGCATCCTCAGCGGTTGCGCCGGACGCTGGAATCGAAATACTGGTGCATCTCGGCGCTGTTGCCGCGCTCCTGGTAGCGACCGGCGGTGTAATCAGCGACGACGCGGCGCCAGAACGCGACGGCCTGCGGATTGCGCAGGTATTCCTTGATGTGCCAGCGGCCGGCGAAGCGATCGAAGATCAGGCGCACCGCTTCCTGGCCCACGCCGCGCCGGCGCCAGGGACGGGCGATGAAGAATTCAGCCATGCTGAACTCGACGGTGTCCCGAGCGGGCTGCGTCCGGCCGCTGCGGACCATGGCGAAGCCCACCGGCTTGTCATCCTTGAGTATGGTGAGCAGCTGCGCGTTGGAGTCGGCGAACCAGCTGGCGAACTGGTCGGGCTCGCGATGGCCGAACTCACGCAGGGCCGGGAATACACCCGTGCCCAGCGGCGCGAGGTCATTCAGGTAATCGCGGTAGACCGATTCCATCCACCGCCGGTCATCGCGCGAGCCTCTGGTATCGCGGACACTGATCGCCATGCCTTAAAACACGAAAGCCCGTGCAGACCGGTTCACGGCCTGCGCGGGCTTTCATGCCAGACCCGGTAGGATCAGTTCGCCGGAGCAGCCGGAGCCGGAGCAGCCGGAGCAGCGGCGTCGGCAGCCGGAGCGGCTGCCGGAGCAGCAGCGTCAGCAGCCGGAGCAGCGGCAGGAGCGGCGGCGTCGGCGGCCGGAGCAGCCGGAGCCGGGGCTTCCTGATTGCTGCAGGCCACCAGCGCGAGCGCGGCGACAACAGCGCCAAGAGCGAGCTTAATATTCATCGATGAATCCCCAGATAATCAGAAGTTAATAGCGGCAAACAAACTAGTTTGATCGCGACCTTCCATCGCGGTCGTCGATTCTATAGTAGCCACGGCGCATTTCAATCTGTCGCCCGAAAAATAACGCCCCGGACAGCCCCGGGGCGCGGGATTTCAGCGCTTCGCCAGGAGATTGCGGATCTCCTCGAGCAGCACTTCCTGCCTCGGGGGCGGTGGCGCAACCGCAACCGTTGCCGCAGCCGGCTTCTTGAGCTTGTTGAGAGCCTTAATGGCAATAAAAATGACGAACGCGATGATCAGGAAATCGATGACGGACTGCAAAAATAAGCCGTATTTCAGCATGACGTCTTTACCGTCGGAGCCGACACCAATCTTCGCCGCCCAGTCCGAGACGTTGACGCCTCCGATCAGCAGACCAATGAGGGGCATGAGCACATTTTCGACCAAAGACGCCACAATCTTGCCAAATGCCGCGCCGATGATCACGCCCACTGCCAAGTCGAGCACCGGGCCCTTCATGGCAAATTCTTTGAATTCCGATGTAAAACTCATCTCCATCTCCCTCTTTCAGAGTACGGGTGCCCCCACGGACCCTTGGGCCGCCCGGCCCCGGGGGCCTCAGGAGCCTTTCGGGCCCTTCTTCTTGGGGGTGCTCTTGCCCGCGGGCTTGGCCGCGGTTTTCTTCGCTTTCCGTGCCGGCTTCGCGCTCGTAGCCTCCGCCTCCCTGGCCGCCTTGGCCGTGGCCTTGGCCGCGGCGGGTTTTGCCGTGGAGGCCTTGACCGGGGCGGCCTTCACCTTGTCGGCCCTGATCGCCTTCGGGACCCGGGATGGCTTGGCTTCCGCGGTGGCCTCGGGGCCCGCTGCGGGCACCGCCTCGATGACGGGCCCGTCCACCAGCTGCATCAGTGCCATCGGCGCCGAATCGCCCGGCCGCGGCATCATGCGCAGTATCCGGGTGTAGCCCCCCGGTCGGGCGCGGAAACGCGGGCCCAGATCAACGAACAGCTTGCTGACAACGGCGCTGTCGCGCAGCCGCGAGAACGCCAGCCGGCGGTTGGAGTCCGAGTCGCTCTTGCCGAGCGTGATCAGCGGCTCGACCACGCGGCGCAGCTCCTTGGCCTTCGGCAGCGTGGTGCGGATGGTCTCGTGGCGCAGGAGCGAGCCGGCCATGTTGCGCATGAGCGCATGGCGGTGCGGGCTGTTGCGCGAGAGCTGCCGGCCGGAAAGTTTATGACGCATGAATTTCTCTGCAGCAGGTGATCAGATCAGTCCGGACTCTTCCTCACGGCGTAGCCCTGCCGGCGGCCAGCCGTCCAGCCGCATGCCCAGCATGAGTCCGTGGCTTTGCAGCACTTCCTTGATTTCGGTCAGCGATTTCTTGCCCAGATTCGGCGTGCGCAACAGCTCGACCTCGGTGCGCTGCACCAGGTCGCCGATGTAATGAATGTTCTCGGCCTTCAGGCAGTTGGCGCTGCGTACCGTGAGCTCGAGCTCATCGACCGGGCGCAGCAGGATCGGATCGAACTGCATTTCCGTGATCTTGGAGACCGCCTCGTCCTCGCCCTGCAGGTCGACGAACACCGACAGCTGATCCTTGAGGATGCCACCGGCCCGGCGAATCGCCTCTTCGGGTTCAATCGTGCCGTTGGTCTCGATATCGATGATCAGCTTGTCCAGATCGGTGCGCTGCTCGACGCGCGCCGACTCGACCGAATAGGTCACGCGGCGCACCGGCGAGAAAGAGGCATCGAGCAGCAGGCGGCCGATCGGGCGGGTCTGCTCCTCGAAGACCACGCGCTGCACCGCCGGGCGATAGCCACGGCCCCGCTCGATCTTCATCTGCATGTTGAGTTCGCCCGCCTTGGTGAGATTGGCGATCACCAGCTCGGGGTTGACGACTTCGACGTCGTGATCGGTCTGGATATCGCCGGCGGTCACCGGTCCGGGGCCGCGCTTGTGCAGGCGCAGTTCGGCCGAAGTACGCGCGTGCATGCGCAGCGCCACGAGCTTGAGGTTCAGCAGCACGTCGACGACGTCTTCCTGCACGCCCTCGATGCTGGTGTACTCGTGCAGCACGCCGTCGATTTCCACCTCGGTGATCGCAGCACCAGGCATGCTCGAGAGCAGCACCCGCCGCAGCGCATTGCCGAGGGTATGGCCAAAACCGCGCTCGAACGGTTCGATGACGACCCGTGCCTGTCGCGGCGCAACGGGCTGCACCTTGACGACCCGGGGCTTGAGAAACTCGCTTACTGAGGATTGCATATCCGCTTCACCCTTACTTCGAATACAACTCGACGACCAGATTCTCGTTGATGTCCGGGAGGACGTCTTCACGAGCCGGGACCGCCTTGAATACGCCGCGCATTTCCTTGTCGTTGACCTCGATCCATTCGGGTAGACCCGCCTGGGTCGCCGAGGCCAGCGCACCCTGGATGCGCAGCTGCTTGCGGGCGCGCTCGCGCACCTGCACGACATCGCCGGCGCGGCACTGGTAGGAGGCGATCGAAACGATGCCGCTGTTGACCTCGATGGCCTTGTGGCTTACGAGCTGGCGCGCCTCGGCCCGCGTCGCGGCAAAGCCCATGCGGTAGACGACGTTGTCGAGCCGCGACTCCAGCAACTTGAGGAGCTGCTCGCCCGTGGCGCCCGTGCGACGCGCCGCCTGCTGGTAATAGCCGCGGAACTGGCGCTCGAGCACGCCGTACATGCGGCGGAGCTTCTGCTTCTCCCGCAGCTGCAGGCCGTAGTCGGACAGCCGCTGCCGGCGCTCGCTCTTGACGCCGCCCGGCGGCACCTGGAACTTGCACTTGCTCTCGAGCGGCTTGGCACCGCTCTTGAGGAACAGATCGGTGCCCTCGCGACGAGCGAGCTTGCATGTAGGACCGGTATATCGCGCCATGTAGCTTTCCTCTGGTTGCGCGTCAGACGCGGCGCTTCTTGGGCGGACGGCAGCCGTTGTGCGGAATCGGCGTGACGTCCTCGATGCTGGTGATCTTCAGTCCGCAGCCGTTGAGCGCACGCACCGCCGATTCGCGTCCCGGGCCCGGACCGCCCACGCGCACCTCGACGTTCTTCACGCCGTGTTCCTGCGCGGCGACGCCGGCCTTCTCGGCCGCCACCTGCGCGGCAAAGGGCGTGCTCTTGCGCGAGCCGCGGAAGCCGCAGCCGCCGGATGTTGCCCACGACAGGGTGTTGCCCTGCCGGTCGGTGATCGTAATAATCGTGTTGTTGAAGGATGCGTGCACGTGCGCGATCGCATCGAGCACGTTCTTGCGCGCCTTCTTCGGCTTCTTGGCGGCGGCGGCCTGCTGGGCGGTCGCGCTGGCCGTGGTCTGCGGTGTCTTCTGTTCAGCCATGTTTCCTGCTTACCTGCGATCAGATCTTGCCCGGCGGGGCGTTGAGTTTCACGGCCTGCTTGCGCGGACCCTTGCGGGTGCGGGCGTTCGTGCGCGTGCGCTGCCCGCGTACCGGCAGGCCCTTGCGGTGGCGGATGCCACGCCAGGTGCCCAGGTCCATCAGGCGCTTGATATTCATCGACACTTCGCGCCGCAGGTCACCCTCGAGCGGGTAGCGGGACAGCTGCGCACGCAGCGCCGTCACTTCCGCTTCCGTCAGATCCTTGACCTTGGTGGCCGGATCGACGCCCGCGGCCGCGCAGCTCTCGAGCGCGCGCGTGCGTCCGACACCGAAAATGTGCGTCAGACCGATCCCGACGTGCTTGTTCATCGGAATGTTGATACCGGCTATGCGTGCCATGCTGTTACCTCGGAACTCCTGCCGTTCATGACTGCGGGCCTCATCCCTGGCGCTGCTTGTGCCGGGCGTCGGAACAGATCACGTAAACCACGCCACGACGGCGCACGATCTTGCAGTTCTTGCAGATCTTCTTCACGGACGGACGTACTTTCATCGCTCACCTGTACCCTGGGTACCGCGGCCGGTGCCCAGCAAATTCGCCTTCTTCATCAGACCTGGATAGTGATGCGACATCATGTGCGCCTGGAGCTGCGCCATGAAATCCATGACCACCACGACCACGATCAGCAGCGAAGTGCCGCCGAACTGGAACGGCACGCCCTGCGAGGAGACCAGCACCTCGGGCAGCAGGCAAACCGCCATGATGTAGGTGGCGCCCCACAGCGTCAGGCGCGTGAGCACCCTGTCGATGTATTCGCCGGTCTGCTGGCCGGGCCGGATGCCGGGTATGAAGGCTCCGGATTTCTTGAGGTTGTCGGCCGTCTCGCGGGCATTGAACACCAGCGCTGTATAGAAGAACGTAAAGCCGAGGATCAGCGCCGCGTACAGCACCAGGTGCAGCGGCTGCCCGTAGTTCAGCGAAGCCGTGATCCGCTGCAGGAAGAAGCTCATCTTGGTGTCCGAACCGGTGGCGAAAAAGCTCGCCATGGTCGCCGGAAACAGCAGCAGGCTCGAGGCGAAGATCGGCGGGATCACCCCTGACATGTTGAGCTTGAAGGGCAGATGGCTGCTCTGCCCGGCGTACATGCGGCGCCCGACCTGGCGCTTGGCGTAGTGCACGGCGATGCGCCGCTGCGCGCGCTCGACATAGACGCAGAAGCCCGTGACGCCCAGCACGATCGCCACCAGCGCGATCGCGAACACCGGCTGCATCTCGCCGTTGCTCACCGACTCGAAGGTGCGGCTGAGCGCGCCCGGGAGTCCGGCGACGATGCCCGAGAGGATGATCATGGAGATGCCGTTGCCGACACCCCGTTCGGTGATCTGCTCGCCGAGCCACATCAGGAACATCGTGCCGGTCGTCATGGTGACCGTAGCGACCAGGAGCCATTGCGGGCCACCGGCCTGCACCATGCCGCCGTTCTGCAGCGCCACGGCCGCCCCGAAGGACTGGAACACGGCCAGCCCGACCGTGCAGTAGCGCGTCAGCTGGGTGGTCTTGCGCCGGCCGGCCTCGCCTTCCTTGCGGTACTCCATCAGGGTCGGCACCACCATCGAAAGCATCTGGATGATGATCGAGGCCGAGATGTAGGGCATCACGCCCATCGCAAAGATCGACAGGCGCTGCAGCGCGCCGCCGCTGAAACTGTTGACGACACCGAGAATGCTGTTGGATTGGTCGGTAAAATAGCGCAGCACGGCGGCCTGGTTGATGCCAGGCACCTGGATGAAGGTGCCGATGCGGTACACGACCAGTGCGCCCAGCAGGAACAGCAGGCGCGTGCGGATCTCCCCGCTCCGTCCCGCGTCGGCGAGGCTCGCCAGATTGGTGGGCGGCGTGTTGGCCATCAGTCCTCGACCTTGCCGCCGGCGGACTCGATCGCCGCGCGCGCACCCTTGGTGGCACCGATCCCCTTGAGGTGGACAGCCTTCTTCAGTTCGCCCGACAGGACGACCTTGGCCCGCTCGGCGTGCACCGACACGATCTGCGCCGCCTTGAGCGCCGCCAGGTCGATCACCGCCGCCGTCACCGCGGCCAGCTCATGCAGCCGCACTTCGGCGCGCAGCATCTTGATCGCCGATCGGAAGCCGACCTTCGGCATGCGCCGCTGCAGCGGCATCTGGCCGCCCTCGAAGCCGACCTTGTGGTATCCGCCCTTGCGCGCGCGCTGGCCCTTGACCCCGCGGCCGCAGGTCTTGCCCTGCCCGGCCGAAGCGCCGCGCCCGACACGCAGGCGCAGGCGGCGTGAACCGGCGGCCGGCTTGATCGTGTTCAATCGCATGTCAGCTTCGCTCCACTTTGAGCATGTGGCAGGCCGCGTTGATCATGCCGCGATTCTCCGCGGTATCGGCGATCACGACGCTCTGATGCGGGCGGCGCAGCCCCAGGCCGCGCACCGATGCGCCGATGTGACGCAACTGCCCGTGCAGGCTGCGCAGCAGAGTCACCTTCACTTTGTCGCTCGTCGCCATGGATCACCCGAGGATGTCTTCGAGGCTCTTGCCGCGCTTGGCGGCGATTTCATCCGGCGAGCGCACGCTCGCCAGCGCCTTGACCGTCGCGCGCACCACGTTGATGGGATTGCGCGAGCCATAGCTCTTGGCGAGCACGTTGCGCACGCCCGCGCACTCGAGCACGGCGCGCATGCCGCCGCCGGCGATGACGCCGGTGCCGCTCGAGGCCGGCTGCATGAAGATGCGCGTCGCGCCATGCTCGCCCTTGACCGCGTAGTGCAGCGTGTCGTTCGCCAGGCTGACGTTCACCAGGCTCTTGCGCGCCTGCGCCATCGCCTTGGAGATCGCGACCGGCACCTCACGCGCCTTGCCGAAGCCGAAGCCGACACGGCCGGCGCCGTCGCCGACCACCGTCAGCGCCGTGAAGCCGAACTGGCGGCCACCCTTGACGACCTTGGCGGTGCGGTTGACCGCGACCAGCTTTTCCATCAGGTCGTCGGCGCTCTGGTTTTTCTCGATTCTTGCCATGCAATGCAGTCCTGGGGGATACAGCCCTAGAATTCAAGCCCGGCTTCGCGGGCGGCCTCGGCCAGCGCCTTGACGCGGCCGTGATACTGGAAACCTGAGCGGTCGAAAGCGGCGCGGGCAAATCCGGCCGCCTTGGCCCGCTCGGCGATCGCCCGTCCGACGGCGCGCGCCGCATCGACGTTGCCCGTGTATTTCAGGTCCTTCGCCACCGCCTTCTGCACGGTGGAGGCCGTCGCCAGCACCCGCGAACCATCGGCCGCGAACAGCTGCGCGTAGATATGGCGCGGCGTGCGATGCACGGTCAGCCGTGGCGTGCCCAGCTCGCGGATCTTGACGCGGGTCTTGATGGCGCGCCGCAGGCGCCGCTCTTTCTTGGTGATGTTCATTGCCTGTTCCTTGCCGCGCTACTTCTTCTTCCCTTCCTTGAGGGAGATTTTTTCGTCCGCGTAACGCACGCCCTTGCCCTTGTACGGTTCCGGCGGGCGGATACCGCGGATCTCCGCGGCCGTCTGCCCGACGCGCTGCCGGTCGGCACCCTTGATCAGAATCTCCGTCTGGCTCGGCGTCTCGATGCTGATGCCCTCCGGAATCGCGTAGCTCACGGGATGCGAGAATCCGAGCGTCAGATTCAGCGCCTTGCCGGTCACGGCGGCACGAAAGCCGACGCCCACCAGTTCCAGCTTGCGGTCATAGCCGCGCGTCACTCCGAGCACCATGTTCGCCAGGTGCGCGCGGGTCGAGCCGGCGCGGATACGCGCCGTCACCTGGTCTCCGTAGCTTACCGCCAGCTGCTTGTTTTCGTGCGCCACGGCGATACCCTCACCCACCGGCAGCGTCAGCGCGCCCTTGGCACCTTTGATGGTGACGACGCCGGCGGCCACCGTGACCGTGACGCCGGCGGGTATGTCGATCACTTGCTTTGCAACTCTGGACATATTCGGTATTCCGTCTGCTTGAACTGCGGCGCCGGCCCTCAGGCCACGATGCAGATGACCTCGCCGCCCTGCCCGATGGCGCGCGCCGCCTTGTCGGTCATCACGCCCTTCGGCGTCGACACGATCACGGTGCCCATGCCACCCAGCACGCGCGGCAGGTCCTCCTTGCCGCGATAGATGCGCAGCCCCGGACGGCTGACGCGTTCCAGCCGGTCGATCACCGGCCGACCGTCGTAGTACTTCAGATCAACGGTGAGCAGCGGCTTGCCCGCGTCGTCGCCGACGTTGAAATCGGCGATGAAGCCCTCGCTCTTCAATACCCGCAGGATGGCGGTCTTCAGTTTCGAAGAAGCCATCGTCACGCTGCTCTTGCGCGCGCTCTGCCCGTTGCGAATGCGGGTCAGCAGGTCGGCCACCGGATCGGTCATGCTCATCGTCTTGGCTCCTACCAGCTTGCCTTGGCAAGCCCGGGAATCTCGCCGCGCGCCGCCACTTCGCGGATCTTGCAGCGCGCCAGCCCAAACTTGCGGTACACCCCGCGCGAGCGGCCGGTGATCGCACAGCGATTGCGCTGGCGGGTCGGACTGGCATCCCGCGGCAGGGTCTGCAGCTTCACCTGCGCCGCCACGCGTTCCTCGGGCGAGGACTTCGGGCTGCGGATCGCTTCCTTCAGGCGCGTGCGCACTACGGCGTATTTCTTCGCCGTCAGCACGCGGCGCTTGTCGCGTTCGATCATGTTGGTCTTGGCCATGCCAGATCCTCGAGCTTTTAAAGTCCGGCCGCTTACTTGCGGAACGGGAAGTTGAACGCGCTCAGCAGCGCGCGCCCCTGGGCGTTGTCGCGCGCCGAGGTCGTGATGGTGATATCCATGCCGCGCACCTGGTCGATGGCGTCATACTGGATCTCCGGAAAAATGATCTGCTCGCGCACGCCCAGCGTGTAGTTGCCGCGGCCGTCGAAGGCGCGCGGCGAGACGCCGCGGAAATCGCGGATACGCGGCATGGCCACGCTGATCAGGCGGTCGAGGAATTCATACATGCGCGTGCCACGCAGCGTCACCTTGCAGCCGATCGCGAGACCCTCGCGCAGCTTGAAGGCGGCGATCGCCTTCTTCGACTTGCAGATCAGCGGCTTCTGCCCGGTGATCTTGGCCAGGTCGGCCACCGCGGCGTCCATCAGCTTGCGATCGGCCACGGCTTCGCCGACTCCCATGTTGACCGTGATCTTGAGGATCTTCGGCACTTCCATGGGATTGCTCAGCCCGAGCTCGCTCCTGAGCTGGGGGACGATTTTCTCGCGATAAATCTGTTGCAGTCTTGCCATAACTATTGACCCTGCGACCGGCGCACTCAGGCGTCGATGACTTCGCCGTTCGACTTGAAGAAGCGCACCTTCTTGCCATCGCTCAGCGTCTTGATGCCCACGCGGTCGCCCTTCTTGGCGGCCGGGTTCCACAACGCCACTTTCGCCAGCGGCAGCGGCATATCCTTCTCGATGATCCCGCCCGGCTGGTTGGCCTGCGGATTGGCCTTGGTGTGGCGCTTGACGCGATTGATGCCCTCGACCAGCACCGCACCCCCGCCCACGCGCAGGACGGCGCCGCGCCGGCCCTTGTCCCGGCCGGACAGCACCACCACCTGGTCGCCCTTTCTGATCTTTTCCATGACTCCGCCGTTTACACCGCGCTCACAGCACTTCGGGCGCGAGCGAGATGATCTTCATGAACTGCACCGTGCGCAGCTCGCGCGTCACGGGTCCGAAAATACGCGTGCCGATCGGCTCGAGCTTCGGCGTCAGCAGCACCGCCGCGTTGCCGTCAAACTTGATCAGCGAGCCATCGGCGCGGCGCACGCCTTTGCGGGTGCGCACCACCACCGCGTCGTAGACCTCGCCCTTCTTGACCTTGCCGCGCGGGATCGCGTCCTTGATGCTCACCTTGATGACATCACCCACCGTGGCGTAGCGGCGCTTGCTCCCGCCCAGCACCTTGATGCACATGACCGTGCGCGCGCCGCTGTTGTCGGCGGCATTGAGCATCGTACACATCTGAATCATGACATCGCTTCCGTTGGTGTCCGCACAGGCGCCTACGGCGCCGCGCGCTCGATGATCGCCAGCAGGCGCCACGACTTGCGGCGCGACAGCGGCCGGCAGGGCGTGATCGTCACGGTGTCGCCCTCGCGGGCGCTGTTGCTTTCATCGTGCGCCAGCAGCTTGGTGCTGCGGCGCAGGAACTTGCCGTAGGTTTCATGGCGCACCAGCCGTTCGACCAGCACCGCGATGGTCTTGTCCATCTTGTTGCTGACGACGCGCCCGGTGAGCACGCGCTCACCGCGTATCTCGGCGGTCTTGGTCGCTGCCTCGACGGTCTTGGTCGCTGTCTCGGCGGTCGCGGTCTCGGTGTTCATCGCTTCCCTCTGCTGGCCTTGGCCACAATGGCCGGGGCGGCACCGGCTTGCGCACGAATCGCCGTCTTCAGCCGCGCGATCTTCTTGCGCACCTTGCCGAACTGGTCAGGCTTCACGGCCTGGCCGGTGACGCGCTGCAGGCGCAGCGCGAACTGCTCCTTGCGGAGCTTGAGCAATTCGACCCGCTGCTCGCTCGTCGGCCGATTGCGAATAGCCGCTTTTGCGGCATTTGCACTGTTGCTCATCAACGTACCTGCCGTTTGACGAAGGAAGTGGTCACGGAGAGTTTGGCGCCGGCGAGCCGGAAGGCCTCGCGCGCGATCTCTTCGGTGACACCTTCCATTTCGAACAGGACCTTGCCGGGCTTGACCTTCGCGACCCAGAATTCCACGTTGCCCTTACCGCTCCCCATGCGCACTTCGAGCGGCTTCTTGGTGATCGGCACGTCGGGAAAGACGCGGATCCAGATCTGGCCGCCGCGTTTCACGTAGCGCGCCATGGCGCGGCGCGCCGCTTCGATCTCGCGCGCGGTCATGCGTGCCCGCTCGGTCGCTTTGAGACCGAAGTCACCAAAGGCCACGGTGCTGCCACGCGTCGCGAGGCCGTAGTTCTTGCCCTTGAACTGCTTGCGATACTTGGTGCGTTTGGGTTGCAGCATTGACTCTGATCTCTACTGGAGTTCCGCGCTACTCAAGGCACCGCTACGGCGGCCGGAACGGCGGTAGCGGCGGCAGCGATGGGGGTGGCGGGCGGGGCAGCGGCAACAGCGGCGGCGGCGGCTGCGGCGGCGACGGCCTCGGCGCCAGCCTGGGCACCGCGCTCGAGCTCGGCCTGGTCGAACACCTCGCCCTTGAAGATCCAGCACTTGATGCCGATCACGCCATAGGTCGTGCGCGCTTCGGCCAGGCCGTAGTCGATGTCGGCGCGGAAGGTGTGCAGGGGCACGCGGCCCTCGCGCACCCACTCGGTGCGGGCGATCTCGGCGCCGTTGAGGCGGCCGGACATGCGCACCTTCATGCCGAGCGCGCCGCTGCGCATGGTGCTCATGACCGCGCGCTTCATCGCGCGGCGGAACATGACCCGCTTCTCGATCTGCTGGGCGATGCCCTCGGCCACGAGCTGCGCGTCGAGTTCGGGCTTGCGGATCTCGGCGATGTTCAGCCGTACGTCAGCCATGGGCATGTTGAGCAGACGGGCGGTCTCGGCGCGCAGCTTGTCGATGTCCTCGCCCTTCTTGCCGATGACGATGCCGGGGCGCGCGGTCTGGATGGTGATGTTGACCTTCTTGGCGGCGCGTTCGATCAGCACGCGGCTCACCGAGGCCTCGATCAGCTTGCGCTTGAGGAACTCGCGCACGAGGAAATCGGTGCGCACCAGCAGCGGAAACTGCTTCTTGGTCGCATACCACTTGGACACCCAGTCACGGGTGATGCCTAAGCGTATGCCCAGCGGATTGACCTTCTGGCCCATCGTTTAGTCCTTCCTGCCGTCGCCGACCTGGACGGTGATATGACTGTTGCGCTTCACAATCCGGTTACCCCGGCCCTTGGCGCGCGCATGGAAGCGCTTCAGCACCGGCGCCGCGTCGACCTCGATGCGCACCACCTTGAGCTGATCGATGTCGGCACCCTGATTGTGTTCGGCATTGGCGATCGCGGATTCCAGCAGCTTGCGCACCAGCTCGGCGCCCTTCTTGGGCGTGAATTTCAGGGTGGCGAGGGCGCCGCCCACGGCCTGGCCGCGCACCAGGTCGGCGACCAGCCGGCATTTCTGCGGTGAGATGCGCGCGTAGCGCAAGGTGGCGGAAACCTGCATGTCCTACTCCACGCTCGAGACTTTCTTGTCGCCGCCGTGCGCCTTGAACACGCGCGTCGGCGCGAATTCGCCCAGCTTGTGACCGACCATGTTCTCCGTCATCAGCACCGGCAGGTGCTGCTTGCCGTTGTGGATCGCGAGGGTCAGCCCGACCATCTCGGGAATCACCGTGGAGCGGCGCGACCAGGTCTTGATGGGCCGGCGGTCGCTCTTGCCGGAGGCCACCTGCACCTTCTTGGCCAGGTGCAGATCGACGAACGGACCTTTCTTCAGGGAACGCGGCACGCTTATTTCCTCCGCTGCACGATCATGTTGCTGGTGCGCTTGTTGCGGCGCGTCTTCTTGCCCTTGGTCTGCCAGCCCCACGGCGACACCGGGTGCGGGTTGCCCTGGCCGGACTTGCCCTCGCCACCGCCGTGCGGGTGATCGACCGGATTCATCGCCAGGCCACGCACCGTGGGACGGATGCCGCGCCAGCGCTTGGCGCCCGCCTTGCCGTAGGTGCGCAGATTGTGCTCATCGTTCCCGACTTCGCCCAGCGTGGCGCGGCAGTCGATGTGCACCTTGCGCATTTCGCCGGACTTGAGGCGCACGAAGGCGTGCGTGCCCTCGCGCGAGGCATACTGCGCCGAACTGCCGGCACTGCGCGCCAGCTGGCCGCCGCGACCGGGCTTCATTTCGATGTTGTGCACCACCGATCCGACCGGGATATGGCGAAAGGCCATGGCATTGCCCGGCTTGATGGGCGCTTCGTTGCCGGAGCGCACTTCGTCACCGACGTTCAGCCCCTTGGGCGCGAGGATGTAGCGGCGCTCGCCGTCGGCGTAGCAGACCAGGGCGATGTGGGCGGTGCGATTCGGATCGTATTCGAGCCGTTCCACCACACCCTTGATGCCGTCCTTGTCGCGGCGGAAATCGATGAGGCGGTACTTCTGCCGCGAACCGCCGCCGACATGGCGCGTGGTGATGCGACCGAAGTGATTGCGCGCTCCGGTCTTGTTCTGATGCACAGTCAGGGATTCGAGCGGACCACCCTTGTGCAGATGGCCGCGCGCGATCCGCACGACGAAGCGCGTGCCGGGTGAGGTGGGTCTGAGCTTGATCAGCGCCATGGTCTTACCTTGAATCCTTGGTCCCGCCGCAACCGTCAGGCCTTGCCCGCGGTGGCTTCGTAGTCGATGCTCTGGCCCTCGGCCAGGCGAACGTAGGCTTTTTTCCAGTCCTGCGTGCGTCCGCTCGTCTTGCCGAAGCGGCGCGCCTTGCCCGGCTCATTGACCACCTGCACCCCGGCGACCTTGACGTCGAACATCATTTCGACGGCTGCCCGCACCTCGGTACGCGAGGCGTCGCGGCGGACCCGGAAGGTGTACTGGTTGCGCAGCTGCAGCGCCTGCGTCGTCTTTTCAGTGACGTGCGGGGCGACCAGCACGCTCATCAGCCGTTCGGCACTCGCCTTCGCCGCCGGCTTGCGCACCACGATGCTCATTGCAGGCGCTCCTCGATCAGTTTCACGGCCCCGACGGTCGCCAGCACTTTTTCGTGGCGCGCCAGGCTCACCGGATTCACCGCGGAGGCCGCCAGCACTTCCACGCCGGGCAGATTGCGCGCTGCCAGGAACAGCTTCTCGTCCGGCGCCTCGACGATGATCAGCACGTCGGCCAGGTCCATGGACTTGAGCTGGCTCGCCAGCAGGCGGGTCTTCGCCGCCTCGAGCTTGATGCCGTCGGTCACCAGCAGGCGGTCCTGGCGCACCAGTTCGGAAAACATGGCGCGCAGGGCCCCGCGGTACATCTTGCGATTGACCTTCTGGCCGAAATCGCGCGGCTTGGCGGCGAAGGCGCGGCCGCCACCGACCCAGATGGGGCTGCGGATCGAGCCGGCGCGCGAAGTGCCGCCGCCTTTCTGTGGGCGCGGCTTGCGGCCCCCGCCGCGCACTTCGGCGCGGGTCTTCTGCGCCTTGGTGCCGGCACGTCCGGCCGCGCGATAGGCGTTGACCACCTGGAACACCAGCGCCTGGTTGTACTCGTGGCCGAATGCGGTCTCGGAGACCTGCAGTTCAGCGTCACCGTTGGCGATCTTGAGTTTCATGGCTGCTTCTTGGCCGCCGCCGCGGGTGCGGCGGCCTTGGCGGGCGACACGCTCTTGCGACGCGCGATGCGCGCCGCCTTGACCGCTGGCCGGACGACGACCTGGCCGCCCTTGGCGCCGGGCACCGCGCCGCTGATCAGCAGCAGGTTGCGGGCTGCGTCGACTTCGACGATCTTCAGGTTCTCGGTGGTGCGCCGCATCACACCCATGTGGCCGGACATGCGCTTGCCGGGAAATACGCGGCCGGGCGTCTGCCGCTGGCGCGATGCGAGACCGAATGGCCGTGCGAGGCGTAACCGCCGGCGAAATTGTGCCGTTTCATCACGCCCGCAAAGCCCTTGCCGATGGTCACTCCGGTGACATCGACCACCTGGCCGGCGCTGAAACGATCAACCTTGAGCTCCGTGCCGGGCTGCAGATCGGCGCCCTCGGCCTTCGCCAGGCGAAACTCGATCAGTGCCTTGCCCGGCGCCACGTTCGACTTGGCGTAATGGCCGGCGATCGCCTTGGTCAGCAGCTGCGGACGGCGCTCGCCATAGGTGACCTGCACGGCGCGATACCCGTCGCGCTCTTCCGTCTTCACCTGCGTGACGCGGTTGGGGAGCAGTTCCACCACTGTCACGGCCACCGAATCACCGGCGTCCGTGAATACCCGCGTCATGCCGCACTTGCGGCCGACCAGTCCGATAGACATCTGTCGTTCCTCAATCACTGGGCGCACTGCCATTGGGGCGCCGCACAATATCTGGAGGCGTGACTACTGGAGGGCAGCGATGAATACCGCTGATGCTCTCGAGTGGTCTTGGCCGGCCCGCAACCGCGGCAACCCGCCAACCTCGCCCGATGCCGCGCCTGGGCGCGGTTCGCCCGGGGATTACCCAGGCTCAGAAAGGCCGCCGAGTATAGCAGCCCGGCCTGCCCGATCAAGCCCTTAGTTCAGCTTGATCTGCACATCCACGCCCGCCGGGAGCTCCAGTCGCATCAGCGCGTCAACCGTCTTGTCGGTGGGATTCATGATGTCCATGAGCCGCTTATGGGTGCGCAGCTCCAGCTGATCCCGCGCGTCCTTGTCGGCATGGGGGGAGACCAGCAGCGTGAAGCGCTCCATCTTGGTCGGCAGGGGCACCGGGCCGCGCACCGTGGCACCCGTCCGCCGCGCCGTCTCGACGATTTCCCGCGCCGAGTTGTCGATCAACCGGTGGTCGAACGCCTTGAGGCGGATGCGAATGTTCTGACTAGCCATAATTTGCAGCCTATTTGAGTATCTTCGAGACGACTCCAGCGCCCACGGTGCGCCCGCCTTCGCGGATGGCGAAGCGCAGGCCCTCTTCCATCGCGATCGGCGCGATCAGCTCCACGTTCATCTTGATGTTGTCCCCAGGCATCACCATCTCGGTGTTCGCCGGCA
>Ga0209647_1000982_pt1 | contig 25402 bp, 30 predicted proteins | sample GraSoi_2013_60cm_FD_185827 | JGI IMG/M metagenome (GOLD analysis project Ga0209647, IMG submission 185827) | Grasslands soil microbial communities from the Angelo Coastal Reserve, California, USA - Sample 9_17_2013_60cm (SPAdes) (version 2) | ecosystem: Environmental > Terrestrial > Soil >... | reverse complement strand
CACCCCGCCACTGCCACAAGTCTCGATAACCTGGCGCTCCTCTATGACCATATGGGCGACTACGCCAAGGCCGAACCGCTCTATCAGCAAGCACTCCAAATCAGGACAAAGGTGCTCGGTCCGGAACACCCCGATACTGCCACAAATCTCAACAACCTAGCCGGGCTGTACGACACGATGGACGACTATGCCAAGGCCGAACCGCTCTATCAGCAAGCACTCCAGATCAGGACAAAGGCGCTCGGTCCGGAACACCCCGACACCGCCGAAAGTCTACTTGGCCTAGCATACACATACCAAGAGATGGACGACTACGCCAGGGCGGAACCGCTCTACCAGCAAGCGTTCCAAATCAGGAAAAAAGTGCTCGGTCCGGAACACCGCGAGACTCTCGCAAATCTCAATAACCTGGGGTTCCTCTATGACCAAATGGGCGACTACGCCAAGGCCGAACCGCTCTTTCAGCAAGCACTCCAAGTCAAGACGAAAGCGCTCGGTCCGGAACACCCCGCCACTGCCACAGCTCTCAATAACCTGGCAAACCTCTATAACCATATGGGCGACTACGCCAAGGCCGAATCGCTCTGTCGGCAAGCACTCCAAATCTACAATAAGGTGCTCGGTCCTGAACACCGCGACACGGCCACAAGTCTCAATAACCTAGCCGAGCTATATGTCACGATTGCCGACTACGCCAAGGCCGAACCGCTCTTTCAGGAAGCACTCCAAATCAAGACGAAAGTGCTCGGTCCGGAACATCCTCAGACTGCCGTTATTATCAATAACCTTGGGATGCTATATGGGCTAATGGGCGACAACGCCAAAGCCGAACCGCTTTTTCAGCAAGCGCTCCAGGTCTGCAAAAAGGTGCTCGGCCCGGAACACCTCGGCACTGTCTCAATTCTCAACAACCTGGCGCTCATGTATGCCTATATGGGCGACAACGCCAAGGCCGAACGGCTTTTTCAGCAAGCGCTCCAAATCCGGTCAAAGGTGCTCGGCCCGGAACACCCCGACACTGCCACAAGTCTCAATAATCTGGCGTCCATTTATGCCTCTATGGGCGACTACGCAAAGGCCGAACCACTTTATCAGCAGGCGCTCCAAATCAGCACAAAGGCGCTCGGTCCGGAACACCCCCTCACTGCCCTAAGTCTCAATAACCTGGGGCGTCTCTATGACAAAATGGGCGACTACGCAAAGGCCGAACCACTCTATCAGCAAGCACTCCAAATCAGCACAAAGGCGCTCGGTCCGGAACATCCCCTTACTGCCTTGAGTCTCGAGAATCTCGCATTCTCCAAATTCAACCTTGGGCAGCTCCTTGAGGCGAAGTCTCTCGCACAGCTCAGTGCCAAAGCTCACTTGGTGATGCTTTCGAACATTTTGTCCTTTACCTCCGAGCAACAGCGCTTGGCCTACGAGGATACGATTAATCCATATAGCCTACTTTCGGTCCTGAAAGGAAGTGAAGCAGAACTGGCCTCAGCTATACTGCGATACAAGGGCGTGGTGCTTGATTCGCTCATCGAAGACCGCGTGGTTGCAGAAGCCAGTAAAGAAAGCCAGGATCGCGACTTGATTGGGCACCTTGCGGCGGACAAAAAACAATTAGGCCAGCTCCTCTTGGAAACTCCCAACGAGCCCTCCGGTGACATTAACAAAAAGATCGAAGACCTTGAGCGAGAGGTGGAAAAAATCGAGGGCCAGGTGGCCCAGAAGATTTCCGGCCTCGGCGGCCCTAGACGGGCTTTGAGCGTAAGCGTCGAACAGGTACAAGCAGCGATTCCCAAAGATGGCGCGCTGATCGAATACTTGCGGTACCGGCACTACCTGGGGAAAGGCAATTGGGAGCAGCACTACGGCGTCATTGTGCTCGCATCTACAGGTCAACCCAGTTGGATTCCTTTGGGTGACGCCAAGGAGATGGACACAATTGTTAGCCGGTATCAACACTTGGTACGTGATGCTTCTGATCAAGAGGAACTTTCGGCAACCTTGGAAAAACTCTATAGCGAGCTCTGGGCACCGATCGAGCGATCCCTGCCGCCCGAAGTCAAGCAGGCGATCATCAGCCCTGACGGTCAACTGAATTTTGTCTCGTTTGCGACACTGCTCGATTCTCAAGACCGCTTTCTAGCTGAGAAATACAGCGTTCAGTACGCAGCAAGCGGACGCGACCTGGTACGCGATGTCACACTTGCGACAGGCACAGCAGCCATTGTTTTTGCCAACCCCGATTTCACTCTCAGCTCAAGCCAAACCATCGCTACGGCAGATGGTAAGTCTTCGAACACCACCCCCGGTACCATGCGCGGCAGTGAAAAAAGAGACGTCGAGGACTTAAGTTTTGGCCCCTTAGTGGGCACCCAGAAAGAATGTGACAAATTAACAAAAACATTCGAAGCCTGGCACTGGAAAGCGGATTCCTTTACGGGTAAGGACGCCACCAAGGAGGCGCTTCTACAGATTCATTCGCCCTGTATTCTGCATCTCGCCACCCATGGATTCTTCGAAGCTGCAGACCAATCAGACACAAGATCACCTGAGCAACAACCCGTTGGCTTTGAACGGAGCGTTGCCAAGGCAAAGTTCTTTAAGAATCCTATGCACCGCGGCGGTTTGGCTCTAGCCCGAGCACAAACTACACTAGAAGCATGGAAACGAGGCCAAGCCCCGCCGGCCGAGAATGACGGCATTGTCACAGCTGAGGATGTGGCGGCACTTGATCTCAAAGGTACATGGTTAGTCACTCTTTCAGCATGTGATACCGGGTCTGGCGAAGCCAAAGCCGGCGAGGGCGTCATGGGCCTGCGCCGGGGATTCCTGCAGGCCGGCACACAGCATTTACTTATGACTCTCTGGCCCATTAGCGATGAAACTACTGTCCAGATCATGACCGACTTTTACGAGTCTGCCCAAAAGACAGCTAATGCTCCGCATGCATTGGCCGATGTTCAGCGCGATTGGTTGACTAAAATTCGCAAAGAGCGTGGCTTGGCCAAAGCCGTTAGTCTTGCTGGCCCATTCATTATGAGTTCTCAGGGTAAACCGTGAGTGCGTATCCGGTTTTCGACGCTGATAAGAGGTTTTCGATTTACGGCGGTGACGACGCAAGTCAACCGATTGCACAGATGACCGCAAAACTCGGATCTGACTCTCGAGATAAAGTAGGAATCGCCCTGGTTAAGCATAACCGGCGGACTAAGACCCGTTTAACCGCCGCCAGTTCATATCTGCCTTTTCGATGTTGCTGTCGATATTACTCTTGAAACTTTTCAGCGCGCCTTGATTCCCACAGAGATAAAGCTTGCCATTATAAACAGCAAAGGCCTCCGGACCTTCGATGTTGTCACTACTCCATTAGCTACCCCGTAGGAACAAAATGCGCCATACTTCGGCGCATACTTTGCGGGATCCTCATCAAAATCGGCTTTATCCGCCGACGAGGCAAATAAGTATGTGGCGCCCTGATCCCTGATACCCTGATAGGCGCTCTCGATTGCGGGATTCCCTTTTCGTGTGCTCGAAGAATTCCGAGGGCAATCCTTGCTACTCCTGAGTACGCGATTACCTCAGCGGTAAAGTCATTAGTCAGGTGGCGCCACGCCATCGACATAATGAGTGGCTCAAGTTCTTGAAGAAACTTGATTCTGAAATCCCTCGTGACTTAAGCATTCACCTGATCGTGGATAACTATGCGACACACAAACACCAGAAGGTGCGTCGCTCGCTGGAGCGCCATCCCCGCTTCCTTGATGAATATGGTCGAGCGCTTCTTTCGCGATCTGAGCCAGCAAGCCATCCTCCCTGGCAGCTTCGGCTCGGTCGCCCAACTGGTCGACACCATAAACCTCTACCTCTCGCAACATAACTTAGAACCAAAACGCTACGTCTGGCACGCCGACGGCCAAGAAGTTCTCAGTAAAATCCAGAGAGCATGGGAGGCTGCGACAAATCCCAATATTTCTAAAGCCACTTAAGAGACACTACACTAGCCCCGCCAAGATCCAGGGCTGTTCTGTCTGGGTTGATAAATTGGCTGTTATCACACTGTAGGTCTCTAGCGATCGTAACATTGGGCATTGAAGCCTCTCCGTGTACGAAAGCATCGCTAAAGTCGACGAAGGCCGCCTTCGCGCCTTCGAGGTCCAGCGCTGTTTTGCCTGGATTGATGAACTGTCCGGTGTCAAATTGATGACCGCACTCTCGTTACGGAGTAATCCAGGCTTGCTTTTCCTTCTGCTGGGAAATTATTACGCAGAAGAATCGCATTGCTGGTAACGCCTTCAAGGTTCAACGCGATTCCATCTGGATTAAGGAACTGACCTCCGTCACATTCTATCGTTCCATTTATCACCGCGACGTAAAGCCGTGCCTCGCCCTGTGCTTTGAACCCGTTCCGCAAAATTACGGGACCAACTTTGGCGCCTTCAAGGTTAAGCGCTATATCTTTCCGCTCTTCGTTCATGAAAATCCGCCGTCACAGGACAGTGCACCTTTGATCTCTGCATTACGAATGCCATACTCTCGCGCAAAAACTGTCGAGCGATTCCTGAGCCGGACTACATCTAACCATGAGGTCGTGGGCGGAAGAGAGAATCGGACGAGTAACGTGCTTACAGATTAAACGAGCATAAAAGCCCAACTCGAAAGTTAGCGCAATCGAAATAAACAGAAACACATATTATTTTTTTATATCTTACTCTAGAAGAACCTCCTTCGAGATGAAGAGGAAATCGAGATCAAGGCACGATAGCCATAGCAATCGGACATACCCGATTCTGACTTGGTACCTTTGACCGGACGGCCATCACCTTCGGGTTTGTACCGACATTTCGGATGAAAATGACATTCTCACACGATCCCCAAATGGTCTTCTGGCCGTTTTGGAGGGCGGTAAGTGTAGCGGCCCGAGAACATAAACGGCTCGATCCGATAACATCGGTCATTTCCGGACGACTTTCTCAAAGTCCCAAAAGCAGATCTGGCTTTGATAGGGGAGCCAGCTTTCGGCGAGATCGTGGGATCGAATGGATTGTGGCTCACCATGTGCCTCCACCATTGCGCCCAGATGCGACTTGGGAGGAAGACGAAGCTGGTGAGTTACTGGACCGATATCGGCCAGACTACTGGCTCAGCGGTCACATCCATAACTTGCGTTACGCTAGCGGTAACACTTGGAGGGCGCAGTTCGGCAAGACTGACGGTGTTGATTCCCGGTCAAGTCATGAACGCCCAATTTCCGAATCACATCATTCGCGACCTTTATTCAGGATAAGCCGCTTGGCAGGCGTCTCGCAGAAAGGAAAAAGAATGAAATCCGGAGTCGGAGGGTGGCAAATGGCCTCACAATTACAAAGGCTTTGCCGAGAAATTCTCTGTCCGGGGTTTAAGCGGCGTGAGAAGCCTGCTCTTTGGTTCGCAGACGAAGCAGCCGGACGCATAAATCGCCAGTCGCTGATAAACTTTCTTCAGAATATTTTCGGATTTTCGACAAAGTTCACGAAACGCACCTGTTCTACCCAGGTGTCATGTTTAGTGAAATAACCGGATCTGGTTTAGTGAAATAACCGGATCTGGTCCGGACAACAACCAGACTACTTTCAGACCGCACTCTTGCGGATCTGGAGCAAATCGTTAGCGATAACCTGCCGAGCAAATCCAAATTTATGGCCGCAGGTACAGCCTTAAAGCAGATCCGTGATGGGAAGCTCTACAAGCCCCGAACTTGGGAGCAATACGTAAGAGAACGTTGGGGAATCAGTCGGCAATACGCGCACTTAATCCAAGCGGCTGAGTTTTCGTCAACCGTGGTTGACCCACCAAAGACGGAACGAGAGGCGCGCAAGCGTGTAAGCGAGAAGCGAGCGAAGCGAAAGCCGAAACCGCAGACGGCTTCCGGTCCAACCAGTTGGCAAGAGATACGTCAGTTGCCGTCGTCTCCCCGTGCCTGAGGATTTGGACGTGGATAAGGAATTCGAAAAGTTCACGTCACTCTTATCAGAGTGGGACTTCGAATTCGCTAAAGACGATTATCTCCGCCTAATCAAAAAGGTATGCGAGTACACGGATGGTATCCTCTGCGAAGCGAATTACACGGACGATATCTTGATCGGGCAATGGGAAGCAGAGCCGGAATTAGAGGAGGTGGCGGTATGAGCACCTTAAATACTCAAGAAGTGATCGAACGGCGGATGCCGTACAGGAGGGCAGGTCCCGGACGTTTCTCGGATGCAAAGTCCGAACAGTACGCGGACAGCTTTAGATCTCGGTCGCGGATCTGTTTTCCGAAACGGTACGGGTCAGGGTGATCAGCTTTACCGCGTGGGTTTCGCTGCAGGAGAAAGCAAAGTGCTCCTTGCAACGATGAGTTTCAGATTGACATGATCAACCCGCAATCTGCACTATCTGCAGAAATCTGGGTTCAGCGCCGCTGTAATGATTGCCTCTTTGACTCTTATATTGGGCGATACAGCCAATGCGCTGAGTTTCACTGGAAATGCGGGAGACTATCTGCCACCAGCCGTAGGCGTCTTCGGCGCCTTTATCCCTCTTTTGTTGGTCGCTGCACTCAATAGTCAACTACGGAAATATGCCGTCATCTGGCTCGCGATTTATGGCGTAGCCACATGGCTAGGCTATCTTTTTATTATCCAGCTTGGGGTCTATTGGAGTTACTCGAATTGGGTTACCTTCCTTATGCTTGTTGGCGCTGTCATTTCCCTAGCGGGACTTCTTTTTTACCTTGATCTGATGGAAAGATCACAAGCGACGCACCCCTCAAACAGCGATCCGGAAGTTCCTATCCCGGAAAACAACCAACACCAGGCTGAGAACAAAGCAAAACCTCAAGCTCCGGCCGCGTTTCCACTCATTAATGTAGATCGTACGAAATGGCTGGCGTTGGCTTGGTACTCTGCGGCGATTCTTCTCTTAGCCATGGCAGCAAGCAATCATTGGCGACAAGGGCAAGTGGTGGTGCTCGTTGTCGAAAGTCGCGCTAAAATTACTGCAATCGATTATCGGAGTGAGTCGAACCAGACCGCCGTTCATGTGCGCTGGTTCCAGGGATGGTGGCCTTGGAACCAGCGCTATCATGTTCCCCTTCCAGCGGACGAATACGCTAAGATGAAGGAGTTAATATTGACGCGCTCAAAGCAGGGGAGTGATCCGGACCCGGATGAAACGATAGCGCGAGGCCTTTTTTGGCCGGTGGTTGCTAAGCAACCATTTGGCAAGGTCTACGAATACCGCTGCAAAGATGTGTCTCTCTAGATCTATTACGCGATGGAACTGGCGTAGAGCCAGATTGGGTCTCTCCTGGTCGCTCGTGGGATTTGCGCTGGGATGGATGTTATTTCTGACCGTAAGGACGTTCGCAGACGAAAAGGTTGTCCGAGGCTCGATTGTAGTCCCCTCTGCATTTAAGAGCGATTTTAGAAAGGGCGCTTTCGCGGGCATTCAGCTCTTTAAGAAATTGAATGCGACGGAGGAGGTTTTCCAGTCGGGCGAAATCTATGATGATGGTACGTTTCAATCTCCCTGGTCTCACATAGGCGACCCAGACCTGGAATGGAGGGGTCCTGTTCTTCAGTTAGCGGGGGAGTTTGTCGTCTTGTGGCCGCGATTACTACACGGACAGAGTGGCAGCTACCAGTTTCGGCTCGTGTCGATTAGTCAGCTCTGGCAAGAAAAGGTCGCCGATGGCTCCGGTACAATTATAACAGCCGTCCGAGCAGGCCAATGGACGCAGGCGGACGATGGCGCCAGAGAGTTGGCCGATTTGCTCCAAAACTTGATTGATCATCCACGCCCGCAGCGAGACAACGATCCAATCTTAGCCTACGCTCGAGACCTTCGCTGGAGTTTGTACCGGGACCTCTGCTCAGCGGCGGTCAGCCGCTGTCTGCGCAAACGGGATTCAATCACTATACAGAATTCGACGATCCTTCGCGGCTGGTTTGATTCTTGGCGAGATGCGACCGTTGCGTGGGCCAAAGACAACACCGGCTATTCGTGGCGTGCGCTGACATGCGGAGATCCGGAGTATACGTTTGCCCGCGTCGCGAGTATGCCGGCCAACCGGAGTTGGCCGGATACCACACTATCTGAGATCCCCGATTCAGAGTTCGCTGCGGACAAGACAGAAGCAGGGAAACGTCGTATCCAATTGATTAATGACGTGCGTCCGGTCCTTGAAATAATCATTGGCACCTCTGGTGATTTGGATCAACCATTACCTGATCTGAGCGCCATCGTACAGGCTCACATCGAGGACAAGTGGATCGGGAAAGAGACACAAACCGCGCTGAGGATTTTTCTGACCGAAGTAGCAGGAAAGGATCCAGATAAAGTGCTTAAGGAGATAAAGGCACCGCGCCTTGATCTAGTTCTTAACGGATTAATGCAGCTCGGCCGAGGAATGGCCCCGAAGCCTTCGGGCCAAGGTGGTGACCATCAATAAAGAACGGTGACAAATCGAGATCTTCATCAAGATCTTCAATCAAAATCTTAAGATTAGGGTCTTCGTCGGTTCGAGTGCCATCGTTCGGGTGACGATGGAGACGCCATGCCGGTAAGCTCAAGTCGAGATGATGCTCTTGTGTTCCTGGATGATATCAAGAGTGAGCGGGAGTTGATGCGGATTATCCCCGGCTCGACTACTTATGGTTCTTAGGCTACGGGCTGGACGACGAGATCCCCGATCACAGTGTCTTGAGCAAGGCGCGGAAGCGCCGGGGTAAAGAAGTGTTCCTGTCGCTCTTTAGCCGAGTGGTGCAGTCCGCCGCGGCGGATCGAGGCCGGGCCGGTGGCGCGCAGATTGACCAGGCGTCGTCAAAGCAGCGGCCGACGTAAGGCCTAATACAGCTAAATCGATGACCGTATCGCGCGTCGCCTTACCCGCTACAAGGTCCGCCTCGTAACGCGAAAAGCGATAGTCACACATAAAGATGAGCTGGTAGACTAGCTCGTCGCGGCCCTGTCGCGTATGCCAGTATCCCCCCCGTCGGAGTCCAGAAATCCGGGTTTTGCGAAATCCGTTTCCCACTGAGCGACTACCGCCCCCGCGAGAGGACTCTGGGGCGCGAGCGGATTGAATTTTTGAAAGGGGTTGATCGCGGCAAATGAATCCATCTGAGGCCCCTTTTTCTTGGATAGCGCACGATACGAGGATCAACGGAATGATGATGGCGCTAAGATAACGTACAGAGGGTCGGATAAAATTCTTTGTCACGGGGAGGCGCGTGATCGCGGATGGCTGTTACCAATTCAGGGGCTGACGCTGGCCGGCGGCGAGATCGCGTTGGTAATTTGTGATGTGGTCGATGTAGCCGGTTTGCTGGTCGTGGTCTTTGATGAGCGCGGGGAGGTTGCGGGCGACTTGAAGGCCAACCTGGACGTTGGTGAGGAATTGATTCCACCAGCTTTCGTCGGTGTGCGCGACGCCATCGCCGTCGAAGTAAACCAACTGGCCTTCGGTGACGTAACCGAGGCTCCGCGGAGGAACGCGGGTGACGATGTCGGCGTCGTTGACGAAGCGGAAGGTCTTTGTCTTGAAGCGTTGGTCAAAGTTGACGGTGAAGCGGTTGTCCCCGACGCGGGGTTGACCGAACGTGTAGAGGCCGTTGACGGGCAGCCGGGTGCTGTTGTCGAACAGACAGGCGGCGGTAGCGACTACGGCTAGGGCGCCGCCGAGGCTGTGACCGGTAAACCAGAGACTTTGTCCTTTGTTCTGGAAGGCCCTGATAGTTTGGAACATTTCATCGCCCACGTCTTTGAACGCGTGTCCGAAACCGTTGTGGACGTGTCCTATGTCGGCCGCATTTGGGAAGATGAAGTCGAAATTGACCGGTGCGATTTCGACGTCGGTCATCCAATCCCGGAGGTCGTTTGGCGTTGTGCCGCGGAAGGCGACGATGATGGCCTCGTCATCGCCAGCTATAAACCCTTGCGTGTCATTCGTGTTAAGCGGGTGATAGTTCCCAAAGCCGAATGTGGCCTGCACGTCTCGGCCGGCAGCTAACTGGTCGGGGTTGTAGGCAATGTTGGAGGCGACGGCCAACGCGAGAGCATTGTCTGCATCCCATTTTGTGGTTTTGGCGTTGAATTTAACCATAGCGGTTCCTCAATTTAGCTGGCTGCAAATTGACGAGGAGAATCGGCCGGCCGCATCTGTGTTCGCTGTAGAGATTAGAGCAGTTGGTAACCATATCCAGAAGAATCCGGAAAAACCAGAAACGGATCGTCCCAGAGCCGCGCGTCGGCGGAGGCGTTTTTATCCGTTTCTGGCGATGCTTTAATCTGAGTCGGTCGGGTAGAGTCGACCGTGAGTGCTCTGAGATGACTCACGTTTCTGACCAATATGCGCCCTTTCATACCAAGGTCATCAATGCGGCAGTACGGGATGCGACGCATGTTCTTGATGGCCTGCTTTATCACGAATCCGATCTGAGAATCCAAGAACACTATACCGACACGGCAGGCTTCACTGATCATGTCTTTGCCCTTTGCCACCTGCTCGGGTTTCAATTTGCTCCCAGAATCCGTGACTTGGCGGACAAGCGCCTTTATGTACCCGGCAAGCCTGGCCAATGGCCGTCCCTCAATCCACTAATCGGAGGGTCGATCAATACAAAGCTCATTAGGCGACAGCCCAGTGAAATCTTGCGATTAGCGGCTTCTATCCAGCAGGATACCGTGACCGCTTCTCTAATCCTGCATAAGCTTGGCTCGTATCCTCGCCAGAACAGCCTGGCTCTCGCCCTTCGCGAGATTGGCAGGATAGAGCGCACGCTGTTCACTCTAGCCTGGATTGAAGATCCTTCTCTGCGTCGCCGCGTCACCGCCGGGCTCAATAAAGGCGAGGCAAGAAACTCACTTGCGCGGGCGGTCTTCTTCAACCGCTTGGGAGAAATCCGAGACCGCTCTTTTGAAAACCAACGCTATCGCGCCAGCGGGCTGAATCTCGTTGTCGCTGCCATCACGCTTTGGAACACGGTCTATCTCGAACGGCCGCAGAGGCGTTGGCAAGATCTCGGCTGTCGATCAATCCCGGTTTCAGCACATCTCACCGCTCGGCTGGGAGCACATCAATTTAACCGGCGGATTACACCTAGCACACCAACAAACGAGTTGCTAAAGGCGGATTTCGACAAACGAAAAGCAGACGGGCCTGCCCGGTTTGCGGAACACCGTTCACTAGCGAGTTGTGTCCGGTTTGCGTACTACGCGGAGCTCTCGGAAATGAGCAGACGGTGAGCCAATCCGTCGGGCCAACTCTTTCGCCTTCCGAATTGCGCTTCGAACATTACGAGATCCTAACTTGCGAGGATGGAACGCCGCTGGAACTGGGTCGCGGTGCGATGAGCGTGACTTACAAAGCGCTCGATGTAAATCTTCGCTGTGCGGTAGCGTTGAAGGTCATCAACGCCCGATTTATCGGCGACGAAACGGCCCACCGGCGGTTTGTGCGAGAGGCTCGCGCTGCGGCTAGCGTGCGTCACCCGAACGTCGCTTCAGTGTTTCACCTCGGGAAGAGTGGCGACAGTTACTTCTACGCGATGGAGTTTGTCGATGGGGAAGCGCTGGACAAGATCATCCGGCGGTCCGGCCGATTGGAGCCGTCAACTGCTCTGCGGGTGGTAACGCTCGTTGCCGCCGGCTTGGAAGCCATTGAGAAACAGAATCTGGTCCATCGCGATATCAAGCCCAGCAACATCATGGTCAGCTTCGATGGAGACAAAATCGTAAACGCGAAAATTATCGATCTGGGCCTGGCCAAAGGTACGGCTGCTGACGATGGTCCGATTTCCGAGATTTCGATTCGGGGAGCTTTTGCCGGGACACCTGCTTACGCCAGCCCCGAACAGTTTTCCTGGCATCGATTTCGACTCGATTAGAGTGCGCAATCCGCTTCCCGGATATTGCGAGCCCCGCGGCATTCACCTGCGTCGATCCGGTAGCAGTCTCATTGGCAAATGTCCGCTTCACCACGAAATGCATGGAGTCTCTTTTGTCGTCTTTGACGACTGGCATTGGCGATGCTTCGGAAAATGCGGCAGATCGGGCGACGTGGTCGACCTGGAGCAAGCGCTTGGCGGGGGAACAACTTCAAACGCCATCGCTCGGCTCACGGGAACATTGTTCCCGTTCAGTCTTTACAGTACCAAAAGGAAGCAGTCGCATCAAAGATCCCCTATCAGTTAACGGATGCAGACATCGGTCGACTGAGCCGAGCCGCTCACCGATTGGCGACCGATCCAGAACTGATTAACCGTCTCATCATCAAGCGTCCCCGAGTGGACCGCTGATGCCATCCGCCAAGCCGCCTTTGACGGCGACCTTGGCTTCGATGCTAACATGATTCTTTTCAGCTATCGCCACAGTATCAAAGCGCGTTGGAAGGACGAGAACGGCCATCGAGTCATCCGGTGGCTGTGCGGCAGTGCGCATGGGGAATGCTGGCGACAAAGTCTTCTGCTCAAGTCGCACAAAGTTGTTTACATCCCGGAAGGGGAAACGGATGCATTGACTCTTTTATCTATCGGCGTGGAGCGTCCCGGGGAATCACTCGTGCTGGCTTTGGCTAGCGCGGAAATTTTGCCGAAAACTGAGCCATTCAGAGACAAGACGATCATCATTGTTCCTGACCCGGACGACCCGGGAGTAAAGGCAGCCATTAAGCTCAAGACGCGGTTGGAAGAGGCTGTTGCCGATGTTTTCATCATTCCAATCTCGGAGATAACAAATGGGTAAGGGTGATATTTCGGACGTCGCGCGCAATCTTGGTCCTAAGGAGACCGCAAAACGGTTCGACGCTGCGATTCAGAAAGCGCGCGCAAACGGAGCTTCGAATTATGGGAACTCTTGCTCGATGTCCAGCATGGAGGATGAACTTTCACCGCTGCCCTATCCCGAGCTTTCGGCGAACGCTCTCTACGGTGTTCTGGGGGAGTTAACGAAAGCAATCGCTCCTCATACCGAAGCTGACCCAGCGGCCGTGCTCAGTCATCTATTGGTTGCATTCGGAAATCTCGTGGGCGCCTCTCCTTATTTTGAAGTAAGTGGGGCTAGGCATTCGCCGCGCGTGTTTGTGTGCGTAGTTGGCAAATCAGCTAAAGGCCGTAAAGGCTCATCTTGGGCTTACCCACGAAAGCTCTTGTGCTCTATTGATGCTTATTGGTCGGACAATTGCCAGGCGTCCGGACTTTCGAGCGGAGAGGGCTTGATTCATGCGGTACGTGATCCTGTTCGGAAACTTGAGGAAGTTAAAGAGAAGGGTAAACGAACCGGACGATTCGAGGAAGTGCTTGTTGATCCTGGAGTCGATGATAAACGCCTGTTGGTTATCGAGGAGGAATCCGCACGCGTGCTGAAATCAACTCAACGCGAGAGCAACATCCTTTCAACGGTTATCAGAAGCGCCTGGGACACGGGCAATCTTCGAAGCGAGTGGCGCTCACATCTCGATAATCGGGCATATCACTGAAGAGGAACTGAACCGGCATCTCCCCGAAAACGAGTTCTTTAATGGCTTTGCAAATCGCTTCTTGTGGCTTTGTGCCAAGAGAGCCGGCTATTTACCCGAAGGCGGCAGCCTGCAAAATGAGGATGTCGCTGAACTACTCGATACTGTTGTCCGGACCACGAACTGGGCTCGCCAAGTTGAAAAAATGGAACGGAGCGAGCCCGCTAAGCGAATGTGGGGTGAAGTTTACAGCGAGTTGAGCGTCGAATCTTCTGGATGTTTTGGCGCAGCAATCTCAAGAGCCGAAAGTCAAGTGCTCCGGTTGTCGATGATATTCGCTCTCGCAGATGGCTCCAGCATTATCGATGAACAACATCTTCGGGCCGCTCTGGCTTTTTGGCAATACGCGTTAGGCTCCGCACGATACCTTTTTGGAAAGCATTCCTTGAGCGAACCAGCATTGAAAATTCTTGCAGCCATCAGAAATCGACCGAACGGCACGATTACGCGCACCGAGATATACAATGACGTTTTTCAGCGGCACGCAACGCGTAACGATATTAACGAGACCTTAAATAGCCTGCGCTGTCTCTCGCTAATTGAATCAATCACGCAAGAAACTGGTGGACGACCGGTCGAACAATGGCGACGCGTTTTAAAGACTAGTGATGCGAATTAAGCGAAGAAAGTCCCGCAGACTTGGTTCACGAGCAGCCCTAAGGTCCGCAAGAATGCGAATTAACTCCTGCAGCAAAGAATCCACCGCTCCTTTTTGCGCAGCAATTCGCAGTCCGTTATGGCCCGCGAACCTGATAAACAGACTTCTTTCGCTTTTGCCGCTTATTTCGCAACCGTTCTAATATCAAATTAAATGGAACCGGAACTTGAACCCAAGCATCCATGCGGTCGTCCGACTAAGCGTATGCCGGAAATTGCCGATTAGATTTGCCAGGCGATTTCGTACGGACTCACAGACGAGGAGGTCGCGGCCCTGGGATTGGAACGCGCTTCCACAACTAGATTTCAAAACAACACTTCACGTTTCGTGTGACCCAAAAGCAAAAACCCCTCGTGGCGGCACAGCGCTTTGCTTGCGATTCTAGTTCTGCCATTTAATTGCGACCACTGACGCTTTGGCAGAAAAAAAACCACGATTGGTTGTAGGTGTCAGAACAGTGCCTAACCGATCAGCAAAAGGATTCGCTGCGTCGGACTCATGAAAAGCTTCGAAGTGAGAACGATCCTAGCTATTGCGTGCCTCAGGCCCGACGCCCTGGCGCGGGCGTGAGATCTCAGTCTTGGCAAGGAGCGGATTAAAGTTTGCCCGCGCCATTGCGATCGCCGCGTGAGCAACCGGATTATTAGGCACCAGACAGATTGCCAACTGATCGCGCAACGTGATCTCAATTCTGCCGATGCGCCATTGCAGTTCTGGCAAGCACTAACCGTCCATTGATGTGTTGGCCTCTTGTCAGGATCATCGACCACTAATCGACAAACTGCTGCGCGTACTGCGAGGTATCGACGAGGATGAAGGAGCAATGAGCAATGGCCCTCGGAGGCGGGAAATATGACTCAGAATGTACGCTAGTCCGCGAGCGAACCAACGCGGAAGCGAGCATCGTTAACCATTCAAGACAGGCGAAGGACAACTCTACAGTCCGCTCCCCACTGCCGCGTTCGAAGCCAAAATTCACGACGGCGATTATCGGGCATTCTGATCAACGTTGTCATTTCTCCGTTTGTCTGGGGGGTCTGGACCACCACCTAGCCCTGGCGGCCTTTCGGGCCTTTTCGTGAGCCGCACGGCTTCCTTGAAGGGCTTGACCGCCCTTTTTCGAGATCTCATACTTGTGCGTCAGGTATTGCCATTCGGGTACGAGGGACCCACAGAAGGCGCAAAGCCTCATACCCGGTGGAGTGATGTACTTTCCGCGCTAGGTCGCAAGGATGCCTGAGAGACCTTTGAAAGGCAATATCACCCAAAGGTTTGTATTGTGACCAAAGATGAGGTTGAAGTTGGGAAAAACAGTTTAACCGCTATGAGTTGTGAGGCTAGCAATAAGCAAACAGCATCTCGCCGGAGAAGTTTGCAAGAAATGCCGTTACCGCCAGGTGAGTTGCGGAAAAGATTTTTTTGCCTTGTCTATTCCGCCCCATTTGGAAAAGAGCGCAGCACCTTGCCAATCGATTTCTTGTTGTGAGAGCGGCCAGCCTTGAGCGCTTCCAGGGAAGACGATGTAAAGAATACCTTGAGCAATACCCTGTTTCTTTGGATCTGAATTCTTGAGGTCCGAGGGAATTCCAAGGGCTGTGGCCAAAGCGATGGATCCTTCACCGATTTTGTTACGGGGTCCTAGATCCGCAACAACCGCGTATGCAGGAGCCTTGATTTCTGGCCGAATGACCACAGCGAAGTCGCCCAGTTTGGCAATTTGGTTGTCTACCTTGGCATTTAGATGGCCAGGACTAACGATGTAATTCACGGCCTCGGAGTTCACATAACGCCGCGGGTCCTTTCGATCACGGTTTGGATCTGCTAAGGCCGTCGTGGAAACATAAAAACCCGGTGCTGGGTCATCGGCGGTCTGAATGACAGGGTTGCCGCTCGGCAGGCCATTGTCCGTTACCAAGCCCACCAATTGCCCGGATGACCAACCCACCAAAGGTTATCAAGACCTGATTTATTGTCCGGGTGAAAGGCGTGGTAGGCTCCGCTGGAATCTATTTCCATTCCAGATTCAAAGGTAATGGCCGAGTCGATCCCTAAGATAGTGGTTCTGCCGATCTGACTGAGTATTGACGAAGGAATTGTTATCGTCCCCTTGATCAGCTGTTGCGCGGTCGCTTCGTCTAACGGCACGGGACTGGTGCGGTTCAGTAAATCTACTGCCCATTTGCGAAGGCCGCCGTCCTCACCCGCTTCTCGTTTTGTCTTCAGGATATCGGTTGCGAGCAATACGTAATCTTTGCTCACTGTCTGTTGAGACACCGTCCCTTGAATGATCCAGCCGCCCACTCCAAGTACTACCGGAATACCGAGAGCAGCAATGATTTTGGAGATGGACTCCAGAACTTCCCATGCATCCTTCATCCTTCTTGGAGGCTTTGCTGGATTTAGAGGAACTGGCATTTTCGGCGGGGTCAGTCACGCGCTTACAATTAGAAGCTCCGTAGTTTTTATGGAAGCTCATTTCATCGCCACCCCCCAATCCGGTGACTAGCGGGTTTTTAAGGCTGAAAATCGTGATGCAGCGGCGAGAGTTGCACTATGCTCGGCTCTGTCCCTTCTGCTGAAAAGCTGCTGGGAGATTGCGCTCCAACGGAGCCGCGACTCCGCAAGAATCGATCAACCAAGAAACCCGGCATGGACGGCGATCCAAGATCCACGAAGAAGCCACCAGCACCGGCCGCCCATAAGAGAAATCGAAGTCACTAACAAGCAACCGTCGCGTATTCGCCGAGGTGTGCCGCTGCTTCGTTGGCCTGAATGACGGTCGCGGTCTGACTTTGAGCGCCGACCAGCAATGCGGCGTAGCAAACGAGGAAGCAAGTGAACGAACGCAAAAATTTGCTCATCGGGGGATTAATCCACGTACTTGATGACGAAGTATTGACCTTCTCGCCGAATGATCGGCACGGATACGCCTGAGCCTGCGGCGGTTGTGACGTTGCCCCTGGTGACTGCCGTCGCATTGTCGGTTGGGTAAGTGCCGAGAAAATCAGTCTGCTCTGCCTTGAGTAAGATTCCGTCACCTCCGTTCTTCTTTGCTTCAGCAACACATTGGGCTAGAAGAAGCGTATTTACAGAGGAGAGCCTCGCACCGACATTAGATTGAATAGGAGGAGCCACATGAAAACGAATTCAGCAATCGTAATGAGCTTTTTCAAAAACGAGGTTCCTGCTGGCAGCTCGCGGATCAATCTGAAATGGCCGGACAAACACGAAGTCACCGATTTCAAGTTGGATCAGTTGGGCGAACTTCTGGGCTGCGAAACAGAGACTGATCAAACAGGATGGGTGATCGTCAAACCTCGTGGCAAAATAAGCATCGGAGACGAGATTCCTTTGTTATAGAAGGTCGACGGCCACCTCGGGCAAAGCTTCCAATGCCGAGATCCGTGGTCTGGACGCTCCGGGATCGAGGAGGCCTCTAGAGCGGAACCAAGCGACGAGCTCCTGAAGAGAGGGCCGGTTGGATAGCTGGTAGTTAACTGAGAAACCTTTCTCAGTTGCCAGGTAGAGAACGAATAAGTCGATGGCCTCGCTAAACGACAGACTCCGTTGCATGGAAGGGGCGCACCGAGTTTTCGCGTTCATTGGCTTCTGCTTCGGGTGGTGTTCAGCCCATAAGCGCGACTTAACCCATCAAAAGGCCAAGCCGCGCTTCGCTGTTACTACCGTTCTTAGGCTGCTAGTGCTCGTCGTTGGGCCTGAGATCTAGTAAACCGAATGCGGCATCTGGTGAACCGGATGCGGAATCTCCCGTTTTCGCCGCCTTCAGGATTGCGCGCGTCATTTTGGACCGCCACCATCGGTGCAGTTAGCTCCGAAGCACTCTGCGCGTTTTAGGCCCTTTCTCCTTATCCTTTGGCGCTAGCTCCACGAGCCTGATCTCGCCGCGATCGGCGGCAGCCGTAAGAGTTTTAACGCTAATGGCGCATGGTGCAGCCGCTTCCTTCAGCTTCAGGAGTTTATCATCTGGATCTATCTTCATGGTTGATCGTGTTTTCCTGGAAACTTGAAGGGCAATCCCTGTGGTCGATGAAGGCTCGCAACGGGTGCACTTGCGCTTCTCGGGTGAAGCCCCGCATCGCAATCAGTGAATGGCGCAGGAAATCAACAGTTATGTTCTCTTCCTCCAGGCTCTCCAGCGCCCCAGGCATATAGGCCCATCGGTTCTGGACCTCTTGAATTCGATCGCCCGAACGCCCGAACAAATAATTTTTGATCAGATCCGCCTCTGAGGCCTAAGCCCGCGGTCGTTAAGAGTCTCGAACATCTTATAGGCGTTTGCGTCGTTCGGTACACGCAACAGAACGGCCAGGGCGCGATGTTCAATAAACGATACCCAGGTATTGAGCAGGTCGCCGTGATCCTTTGGATCAAGCGTCGAAACGATGTTTCGGACGTGTTTGCGTGCTTACTCATAGGCCTCCTTAAGCCGCTCATGCGAATTCCTCGTCGAAAGTGGCTCCTCTTGGCCTGGGTTGCGCGTTATGATCCAGCCGAAAAGATCGTTATCATCGATATTTAATTTCAAGCGCGGCACTCTGGCGCGTTTGATGCGGTCGATGCCGGTTAGAAATTCGTTATTGATCGACTCGACCAGCACATCTTCTTTGCTCTTGAGGTAATCTCTTATTGCGGCCAACAGGATAGCTGTTGTAGCGAGACGTTGCTGGCCATCCACTACTTCCAGCGCCCCGTGGACGCGTGGGATTGTGACAATTGTGCCGAGAAAATATCCCTGTTCACCATCGTTGATAGCCTTGGCGAAATCTTGAAACAATTGAGTAACTTGGCGATCAGACCACGCGTATTCACGCTGGTTTGGAGGAACGACCAGTTGATTGTGCTTCAGAACACTCCCGAGGCCTGTCTGCTCAAAGGCGATTTGGCTATTCGTATCAGTCATTGGCTTTTCAGATGGATAGGTTTTACGAAGGGTATTTTTTGACCAGCATTCTCAAGCGCACGGATGGCTGCCCATCTGAGTCTCTCGCGAACCCAACTTGATAACGAGACACCTGCTAGCTCGGCCGCCGCAGAAAATCCTTCCTCTCGGACTCGCTTAGCCGGGTTTAGAGTATCTCGGCCTTTGTCATGTATAAGCGTACTGTGCTCCGCGGCACAGTGTCAACCGTGTTGCAAAAATGTACTGCAAAAGGTAGGAACACAAACCGAGGCGCCAAATATCGATTTATTCTGGAGTCGTTCTCATCGACCGGCAAAAGGAATTTAGCGTTCCTGGTTATAGATCACGACTGCGTTGGCCCCTTTCGAGTTCGGATTGGTCACATTACCGAAGTTGTCTTCGAAATCGTTCGCGATAAAGAGCACCTTCCCGGAAATGAGGGCCAGCACATCCTGACCCCAACAGTAATAGTTATCGTTTTTATCCATTTGCGCCGGATCCTTGAACGTTTGATTGTTCGAGTCGAATACTCCTATGTCATAAGAATAACGGTGATCGGGATAGGAATGCGCGTTGAAGCTCGTGCCGCCGATGCCGTTGCCCCAATGACAGCGGAATGCTGGATTCGGCATTCCGCCAATCACGGGTACGCCGTAGGGGAGATGACCCATCACGGTGGTGGGCGCGAGCTTCACATCCAAGGTGCGCGCGTCGCCGTAACAGTCCAGCGTGCCCTCGTGAAACTTAACATCGGCCTGTACCTTCAGCGTCCCTTTTTTGAACGTGGCCGGCACTTCGAACCCATCGTAGAATTTTGGAAGAGGCGCATTGTTGCTGAGGACAGCGCCGTTGAGGGGAGGGTTCACAGGTTGTCCGAGAATATCCTGATCCACCAGCAGGTTAGTGGTGAAATTGCCTTTCTGCACAGTCGCGTTGTCTTGGTCCTTGAGCTTCACGGAGATGTGCGTGATATCGAGAATTTTCCCTGTCCCGTTGATCACTTGGCCGACGACGGTGCCCCACAGTTTGCCATTCGTGAGCTTCACGATTTCCACCGGGCCTTGCAACCCGAGGAACCCCGGCCAGTTGATTGGCAGAAGCGCCGGCGAGGGAAAACCGCCGTGGGTGATCGGCGCCTGCGCTAGCAGATATTGATATTTGCCGCTCGCTGTTACCGCTTTGATCGGGAACGCGCCGATCTTAGGTGCGTTCGAGACGGACCACAACGGCGGACCGAATCGTGACCGGCGAGCATCAGTGGAAGTGCTGCGCAAAAACCTGGAGGACTGGTTCAACGACGCCATGGACCGATTTAGCGGTTGGTACAAACGTTGGACCCAGGCGGTTTCGCTGGGTGTTGCAGCTTTGCTGGTCTGCGTTGGCAATGTCGATACGATCAGACTCGGGAACCGCCTCCTCCACGATGAAGCTCTTCGCGTTTCTATTATTACGGCGGCAGAACAGGCGGTACAAAAAAAGGACAACACAAAAGAGCTACTCGATCAGGCTAATCAGCTGGGAGTCCCCACTGGGCTGGTCTTTTCATTGGGAGATAGATCCTTTGAACCCTGGATCGATCCTATCGGCGGCGAGTGTCATTATCGCAAAGTTGTTCGGCCTTTTCATCTCCATTCTAGCGGTATCGATGGGTGCGCCCTTCTGGTTCGATCTGCTCAGCAAATTCGTGAACATCCGTTCCGCTGGAAAGCCGCCTGAATCAGATCGCGAGAGCAAGTGATATCATTAGCTTTAGAAGTCAATTTTGGCGATTTGCGATGCAGTTGCCGCGGACCCTAGCTCAGATCGAAGCACAGGTAGATGGAGCACTGCGAGTCTGACACCTGACCAAATCCTAGTACTCACTCAATAGGCGGCGTCGGGATCTTCTTCGTCGGCCTGAGATGTAACCCGCTTTTATCCCTCGCTAGTCGACAATTCTCTGGTGCTCACGCAGCACACCCAAGGGGGCGGACACGACGTGATTTCTTTCGGGCGCCATTTTGATCCGATAGCCAACTCGGCTATCCGCGAGGCAAGGTTTGCGCGTAAATGCGTCCTCTAAAGAGCTTAGCGGTTAATCCAGACACTCATTAAACCTTGTTAGGCCACCAAGAATTGTCCGACGCAGCGTGGGAATTAACCAGGATAGAACGATCAATGCCTCGGAGGACTTTCCGGATCAGTTGATAAACGGCGTCCTTGGCAAAGTAAGCACCGTGAATATCGGACGCCGGCACGCCATCGAAGAATTGGTGCCTTTCGCGGAGACAAACGTTTCGGGATTGACGCAGTAAACGGTCTCTCACCCGTCGAGGACCCGCCGTCAGACCCTCCTACGAAAAAGAGCAACACGACTAACCTCAGCTTGTCCAAAAAGCTGATGACCTTCGTCCGCTGCATCGGTCACTGCCGTAAGCCGTTAAGGGATTAGGAAATCGAGAGCCTGCCCGTAACCTCCTGATATACGTAATGCTACGTATTTACAGCCACCCTTTAAGGAGCCGTAAATGGCAAGCGACAAATAGACCTGAAAGGCAAACCCCCATGGCTGGCACTTGGCAAGCATTAGTCCATCAACCCACCTTCAATACCAGTACAATGATTCTTCTGTCCGACGGCAGAATTATGGTTCAGGAAGAAGCGACAGAGCACTGGCACGCATTAACGCCGGATCATAATGGAAGCTACATCCATGGTACTTGGTCGCCGCTCGCCGACATGAGCTTCTGGCGCCGCTACTACGCTTCCGGCATGTTGAAGGACGGCCGCATCGTTCTAATTGGCGGCGAGCAAAGCGGCGCGGGCGGCGACACCAACAAAGGTGAAATCTACGATCCCGTCTCCGATAGCTGGAGTCCCATGCCTTCGCCGCCCGGTTGGGCCCAGGTTGGTGACGCTACTTGCTGCATTTTGCCAAGCGGCGACCTGATGATCGGCGCACTGACGACGCCCCTCTGCGCGATCTTCGATCCCCAGATCAACTCCTGGTCGCCTGCGGCCAGCAAAGCCATCCGATCCAATGAAGAGACCTGGGTGCTACTTCCCGATGACACCATCGTCACCGCACAATGCTTTCCGCCGTATCGATCGGAGAGATACAGTATCTCCTCCAACGCCTGGAAGGATGAAGGCGCTCTGCCGGTGAGCGTAATCGACCATGTGATGAGCGAAATCGGACCCGCTATGCTCATGTACAGCGGCAAGGTTATCTTTTTCGGCGCTGCCGATGTCGGCGGTAACGGCAAAACCGTTCTTTACACTCCACCCGCGATCTACACCGGCACCGGGACATGGACCCAGGGTCCGGATATTCCCAAAATCGCAGGCAAAACCATTGTCTGCAATGATTGCCCCGCCAGCCTGCTTCCCAACGGCAAAGTTCTGGCCGCGTGCGCCCCGTTCGTCGTCAATGACTGGGGCTCGCCCATTTTCTTCATCGAATACGATCCCTTTGGCAATACTCTCCATCAGGTGCCCACTCCTCCGAACAATGCTGCGCAGCTTTACTGGTGCCGCTTCATGCTGCTCCCCACCGGCCAGGTGCTTTTCAGTCCCAGCTCGAGCGATGTCCAGTGCTACACCCCGGATGGCAACCCGCAAGACGCTTGGCGGCCGGTGATCAGTTCAGTTAGCCGACACGGAACTCCATTAACAACGGACTACTACTTTCTCAAGGGCTTGCAGTTGAACGGCCTTTCGCAGGCAAACATGTATGGCGACGACTGCAACCCGTCCACCAACTATCCGTTAGTCCGCTTGCGCAACCTGAAAACCCATCAAGTATTCTTTGCTCGGACCTATCATTTCAGCACCAGGGCTGTGTCTGCCCAAAACGCCTCGCAGTCCGTTCGCTTCTCCGCCTCGCATGTTCCGTTCGGGCATTATGAACTCTGCCTCATCGCCAACGGCATCAGCTCCCACTGCGTTCACTTCGGCCACCAACCCGCGCATAAACCTTGCGGCTGTCAGGTCTGTCGCCGGCAGGAAGCCGGATGCAGCTGTCACGGAGCTTGCAAGCCCGATCCTTGGTGTGAGGAGATTCCAGTGATTGAACCCGAAATCATCCAGCTACGCGGTGAAATCAAGCGCCTGCATAACAGCGTTCATCGCCTGGCGTCCTCGATCAAAATCGAGGAACCGCATCGCGAGCGCAAAGAGATCACCAAAAAAGAAAAGGAAGAAGAACGCGAGGAACGAGATCAACGCCACGACCGAAAAAAGGATCGCAAGAACAGGAAGTAACACTGGATGAGGAGAAACTCTGATTTAGGCAGAGGTCGACTGTCAGCGATGGGACAATCTGGGTGATCCATCCTCGCAGAGAATTACAGTTACTCACGGGGGTGCCATAATGTATTGAATATTAGATGCGGCGGCGTCGGCGCAGTTTTTGATCCGCTATCGGCCGTACGCGATACAACGGGCCGCCGCGGCACGTCGAGGCGTTTGCAGGTTTTGGACAATGCCGCGCAAGGAATCCCAAATTCTGTACCGAGCCAACTCGCGGGAGCTGATCACACTTTTTCGAACAGTTGTTCCCGCGTCAGCTTAATGATGGCCGAAAAGGCTCGTGTTTTCAGCAAGGACACTACTAAATTTGTCTTCTCGAGCTCTTCAGCAAGTCTCGCTTTTAGATTTTCTGTGGAAGTAGTGATCTTGTGAGCGATTTCTCGTTTGCTTTCCTCGGTTGCTTTCCCTCTGAGCTGCTAATTGCTCCAATAATTGAGGAGAATCCCGCTTTGGTGGCCAGATTCTCCCCCTTCCTGTTGAAATATGAGCCCAGGAAAGCTCCAAAGACCGCACCGACCACACTCAGAAGCATCACAACCCAACCGGCTGATGCGGGCCGTCTCTGATGGCCTGCTGAATCAACTTAGTCAGCTCAGGATTTCATACGCTACAATTCCTGCTGACATAAACCTAGCGTTACGATAGGCCCCAGCCGTCCAGCTCATACCGGTCGCCATGAACCGTTCCAAGCCCGTTGGCAAACGTCATTTTTCTGGCTAGCACGTCATTACGGAACTGCGGCTTTGCCGTAGCGGAAACAATTTGGGCGATTACTGCTCGTTTCTGGCTTTCGCTTTGACCGACAGTCTTCTGTTGGATCGATGTGATCTCAGACGGGTTCAATCCACCGTCCTGAACCGAAATGTCGAAACATAACGCCAAACTCAACTCCTCGATTAAACCCAATGCCTGCGCATCCGCGTCCGCCTTGTTCTTGTAGACCTTAATCACGCGCTGCATCTGGACACCCTGAACATTTGGATCAGCGCCGAGCTCGCGAAAAGCTTCTGGCCAATCAGGTTGAAGGCGTGAACCATTGCCGATACTAATGCTATCAGCAAATCGCATCTGCTGCTGCAGTGACTGTCCGAGCACTTTTCGCATTTGAGGAGCGAGTGGTCCGAAGGAATTACTGAAGACATTGGGAAACTGTTGATCGATCTGCCTAAGCATAGTCGATAGTTCCCCGTTTGAGAGCGTGAAACCGACGATACCCCAAGTTATCCCCGCTCCGTCGAAGTTCTCATTCGCGAGGCTAAATCCCGTTCCCTCATAATCGCCGGTAATTTGCAAACAGCGATTGAAGAGAGGCGGGATTGCTGCTTGGGCTGTCAGCTGTTGGTAAGTAACGTCATCAACCCGACCCGTCGGAGGGAGTCCTTGAGCGGTTTGAAATGACTTGATTGCGCTCTCCGTATCACTGCCGTAGACGCCATCTACGACAGGAACTGGATGCCCCACCGCGCCGAGCGCAGTTTGAATATCTGTTACAGCTTGTCCCCGGACTCCGCGAGTTCCAGGATTTGGTTTTTTGAATAATAGTCTCGCCATACTTCTCGATTAAACCACTGCACCTGTCGACATCATGGTCATCAACGCAGCGAAACTTTGGCCCGCCTCAAAGGCGCTGCGGGCGTCGGCAAGCTTTGCTTCAGGGATCACTTGGAGATGGGGCTCGTCTGGGAAGCCTTGCCAGTCGCCGCCCCATTCGAGACCGTTTTTCTTCCCAATGGCGCCAGCCTCTTTGTATAGTTCGGATTCAGGGACATATGCTCCATTTTTGAAGATGCCGATATCCCAAGCCACTCCGAAATTATGGTTGCTCTGTCCGCCACGAGCTCTAGTCACAATCGGGCCTGGTTTAGTGCGTCCCAATGCGAAGAGATCATTCTGCTCCTCGTAGGTTCGCGTCCCTGAAATGATCTTGAAAGTCAGACCATCCTTGCTGAGTTTCTCGTTGACGTCGGCCAGGAACTGCCGGGCTTTTCGCCGGGCCTCTAGC
>Ga0209647_1000981_pt1 | contig 25408 bp, 26 predicted proteins | sample GraSoi_2013_60cm_FD_185827 | JGI IMG/M metagenome (GOLD analysis project Ga0209647, IMG submission 185827) | Grasslands soil microbial communities from the Angelo Coastal Reserve, California, USA - Sample 9_17_2013_60cm (SPAdes) (version 2) | ecosystem: Environmental > Terrestrial > Soil >... | reverse complement strand
CGGTTGACCGTGAGCTTCATCGCCTCGCCGAGGGTGAGCTGCGGTGAAAGCGAGAAGGGGTTCGCGAGCATCACCTCGGCCAGGCGCGCGTCGTGGTCGTTGAACAGGAGGTCGCGCATCGTGACCAGTCCCGCGAGGCGGCCCTGGGGGTCGACCACGTAGACGTAGGTCACGAGCGCCTCGCGCACCATCGGACGCAGCCGCTCGATCGCCTGGCCCACGGTCATCTCCGGGCTGAATACCGAGAACGGCGGTTCCATCATCCGGCCGATCGATCCCGCCGGGTAGTCGGCGTTGCGCTTCCACTGCTCGGCGACCTCGTGTGGCGCCGAGGCGGTGATGAAGCGGCGCGGCCCCTTGTCGAGCTGCGCGAGGATCGACTGCACGACCGCGGGGTTCACCTTGAGCAGCGCGTCGACCGCCTCCGAGGGCACGGCGCGTTCGATGAGCGCCGCGGCTTCGTTGGGAGGGAGCGCGCGGATCTGCTCGGCGAGCGCGGAGCTCGCACGCGGGACTGCTTCGCTGGGCTTGTCGGTGGTCTTCAAGGCGCTTAGCTCCCGGTGGGCTGCTGCCCTGATTGTAGCCGACGCTGCGCCGCTTTCCGTCCTACACCCGGTGCGATTTCAGAGGCCGAGCCGCTGCCAGATCGTGGAGGTGGGGCCCGCCTGGTTGAGGGTATAGAAATGCAGCCCCGGCGCGCCCGCCTGGAGCAGGCGATCGCAGAGGTCGGTGACGACGTCGAGGCCGAAAGCCTTGATGGAGGCGGTGTCGTCGCCGAAGCCCTCGAGCCTCAGGCGCATCCAGCGCGGAATCTCCGCGCCGCACGCATCCGAGAAACGCGCGAGCTGCGAGAAGTTGTTGATCGGCATGATCCCGGGGACGATTGGAACGTCGATGCCCAGCGCCCGCGCCTGGTCGACGAAGTGGAAGTAGGCATCCGGGTTGTAGAAGTACTGCGTGATCGCCGCATTCGCCCCCGCGTCGATCTTCGCCTTGAACGCCGCGAGGTCCTGGTCCGGCCGGCGCGCCTGCGGGTGGTACTCGGGATAGCAGGCGACCTCGACCTGGAACCAGTCGCCGGTCTCCTCGCGGATGAAGCGCACCAGCTCCGAGGCGTAGCGGAACTCGCCCGACACCGCCAGGCCCGAGGGCAGGTCGCCCCGCAGCGCCACGATGTGGCGGATGTCGTTCGCCTTGTACTGGGCGATGACTTCCCTCAGGCCCTCGCGCGTCGAGGCGATGCACGAGATGTGCGGCGCGGCGGGATAGCCGTCGCGCCGGATCTCCAGCACCGTCGCGAGCGTGCCCTCGCGCGTCGAGCCCCCCGCCCCGTAGGTCACGGAGAAGAACCCGGGCTTGAGCTGCGCGAGCTGCCGGCGCGTGGCGCGCAGCTTCTCGACGCCCTCCGGGCCCTTGGGCGGGAAGAACTCGAAACTGAAGATGCGCTCGCCAGCGCCCTGCGGGCTCATCAGTACCTGTACTGATCCGGCTTATAGGGACCGGCCTTGCTCACGCCGATGTACTTCGCCTGCTCGTCGGTGAGTTCGGTGAGCATCGCGCCGAGTGTCTTCAGCTGCAGGCGCGCGACCTTCTCGTCGAGGTGCTTCGGCAGCACGTAGACCCCGATCGGGTACTTGTCGGGGCTGCCGAAGAGCTCGATCTGCGCGATGACCTGGTTCGCGAACGACGAGCTCATGACGTACGACGGGTGGCCTGTGCCGCAGCCGAGGTTCACGAGGCGACCCTCGGCGAGCAGGATGATTCGCCTGCCGTCCGGGAACACTATGTGATCGACCTGCGGCTTGATGTTGTCCCAGCGGTACTGCTTGAGCGAGGCGACGTCGATCTCGTTGTCGAAGTGGCCGATGTTGCACACGATCGCGTTGTTCTTCATGCGCTTCATGTGCTCGTGCGTGATGACTCGGTAGTTGCCGGTGGCGGTGACGAAGATGTCGGCCTTGTCCGCGGCGTAGTCCATCGTCACCACGCGATAGCCCTCCATCGACGCCTGCAGCGCGCAGATCGGGTCGATCTCGGTCACCCATACCTGGGCGGAGAGCGCGCGCATCGCCTGGGCGCACCCCTTGCCGACGTCGCCGTAGCCCGCGATCAGCGCCACCTTGCCGGCGATCATCACATCGGTCGCGCGCTTGATGCCGTCGACCAACGATTCGCGGCAGCCGTAGAGGTTGTCGAACTTGCTCTTGGTGACGGAGTCGTTGACGTTGATCGCGGGGAACTTGAGAGAGCCGTCCTTCGCCATTTGATAGAGGCGTTTCACGCCCGTGGTCGTCTCCTCGGTGACGCCCTTCACCTGCGCGAGGCGCGTCGAGTACCACTTCGGGTCGCGCGCGAGCTTCTCCTTCACCGAATTGAAGAGGGACGTTTCCTCCTCACTGCCGGGATTCGAGACCACCGCCGGATCCTTCTCGGCGCGGGCCCCCAGGTGCAGCAGCAGCGTCGCGTCGCCGCCGTCATCGAGGATCATGTTGCTGTAGCGGGGCTTGCCGTCGCTGCCCGGCGCCCACTCGAAGATGCGGTGCGTGTAGTCCCAGTACTCGTCGAGCGTCTCGCCCTTGTGGGCGAACACCGGCACGCCGGTCGCGGCGATCGCGGCGGCGGCGTGGTCCTGCGTCGAGAAGATGTTGCACGACGCCCAGCGCACGTCGGCGCCGAGCGATTGCAGCGTCTCGATCAGCACCGCGGTCTGGATCGTCATATGCAGCGATCCGGTGATGCGCGCGCCGCGCAGGGGCTTGGAAGCGGCGTACTCCTCGCGAATCGCCATCAGGCCGGGCATCTCGGTCTCGGCGATGGCGATCTCCTTGCGGCCCCAGTCGGCGAGCGCGGGATCGGCGATGCGGCAGTCGGAATCGGGCTTGATGCGGGCGTTCATGGTCGGTCCTTTCGTCAAAGGCGACCTCGCGCACGCTGGGGATCGGCATTCGGCTCGTCCCCCGCGGGCTGCAGGCCGCGGATCAACGAGCGCCGTTTTGGAAAGTTCGAGCCTGGCCGGCGGGCCCCAACCTCGTTGGGGCAGGTGGGGACAACCTCCGGTTGCAACGCTCCTCGAACGCCGACATTGTATCGCTTTCCACCGCGGAGGCGAAGCGTGAAGAACCCCCTGCTCCTGGGCTGCAAGGGCTGCGGCTCGGCCATCGTCCAGTTCGCCTACGCCGTCGCCGGCCTTTCCCTCGACTACGAGGAGGTCGACTACTCGCCCGGCAGCCCGACGCGCGATCGGTTGCTCGCGGTGAATCCGCTCGGGCAGGTGCCTTCGCTGGTGCTTCCCGACGGACGCGTCGTGACCGAGAGCCTCGCGATCGTCCATCTGGTGAACGATGCCGCGCCCACGGCGGGCCTCATTCCCCCGGCCGGCGATCCGGCGCGCATGACGTTCTATCGCTGGGCCGTGTTCCTGGTGGCCGCCGTCTATCCCACTTTCACCTACGGCGACGACGCCAAGAAGTGGGTCGGCGGAGACGAAGCCGCCGGCAAAGCCCTGCGCGCAAGCACGGACCTGCAGCGCCAGGCGTCCCTGCGCCAGCTCGAGGAGGCCTGTGGGGCGCCGCACTTCCTCGGCGCGCGCTTCAGCGCGATCGACCTCTACCTCGGGGCGATGTGCTCCTGGCGCCCGGGAAGGAAGTGGTGGCAGGCGAACGCGCCGAAGCTCCTCGCCGCGGCCACGAAGGCGCGGGAGAAGCCCGAGCTCAAGACGATCGTCGAGCGCGAATTCGGCTGATCAGTCGGCGGCGGCGACCGCGCGAGGCTTCGCCTCGCCCTTCAGGCCAGCAGCATCCCGTAGAAGCGCCGCCTTGTCGGTGGCCTCCCAGGTGAACTCGGGCTCCTCCCGGCCGAAGTGGCCGTAGGCGGCGGTGCGCGCGTAGATCGGCCGCAGCAGGTCGAGCATCTGCACGATGCCGCGCGGGCGCAGGTCGAAGTGGCTCTGCACGAGTTGTGCGATCTTCTCGTCGGCGATGGCGCCCGTGCCTTCGGTGTAGACGGTGACGTTGATCGGGTGCGCGATGCCGATCGCGTAGCTCACCTGGATCGTGCATTGCCGCGCTAGGCCCGCGGCGACGATGTTCTTGGCGACGTAGCGCGCCGCGTACGCGGCGGAACGGTCGACCTTCGAGGGATCCTTGCCGGAGAAGGCGCCGCCCCCGTGGGCGCAAGCCCCGCCGTAGGTATCGACGATGATCTTGCGGCCGGTGAGGCCGCAATCGCCCTGGGGACCGCCCACGACGAAGCGCCCGGTCGGGTTCACAAGGTACTTCGTCGCCTTGAGCCACTCCTTGGGGAGCACCGGCTTGATGATCATCTCGACGACCGCGTCGATCGCTTCCTGCTTCATCTTCGGGCCATCGGACATCTCGGGCGCGTGCTGCGTCGAGAGCACCACGGTGTCGATCTCGACGGGACGGCCGTCGACGTACTTGAAGGTGACCTGGCTCTTGGCGTCGGGACGCAGCCACGGCAGGCGCCCGTCCTTGCGCAGCATCGCCTGGCGCTCGACCAGGCGGTGCGCGTAGTAGATCGGCGCGGGCATGAGCACCGGAGTCTCGTCGCAGGCGTAGCCGAACATGAGGCCCTGGTCGCCGGCGCCCTGGTTGAGGGGATCGTCCTGCGCCTTGTTCACGCCCTGCGCGATGTCCGGGCTCTGCTTGCCGTAGCCGACGAGCACGGCGCAGCCGCGATAATCGATGCCGTAATCGGTATTGTCGTAGCCGACGCGCTTGATCGCCTCGCGCGCGACCTGGATGAAGTCGACGTTCGCATGAGTGGTGATCTCGCCCGCGAGGACGACGAGCCCGGTGGCGCACAGGGTCTCCGCGGCGACTCGGCTCGTGGGGTCCTGCGCTAGAATGGCATCGAGTACCGAATCGGAAATCTGGTCGGCCACCTTGTCCGGGTGGCCTTCCGAGACCGATTCGGAAGTGAACAAGAACTCGTTTTTCATCGGATCACCCCTAGTCGCTCAGCGCGATATTTTACCAAAGACCGCGCTCCAGGCCGTCTTTCGATTGAAGTTTCTCCTCCGCCCGCTCGCCCTCCTGCCGCTCGGCGCGAACCATGCCGTCGGCGCGTTCCTCGGCCGCCTCGTCTACCTGGTGTCGGGGCGCTATCGCCATCGCACGCTCGAGAACCTCGCGGCGAGCGGCCTTTGCGCGGGTCCCGATGACGTGCGCCGCCTCGCCTGGGAGAACGCCGCCGAGATCGGCAAGGCCGCGACCGAGCTGGTGTGGGCTTTGTTCCGCCCCTTCGAGGAAGTCGCCGCGCAGGTCGTGCGCCGGGACGGCTGGGAGGCCGTGGAGCGGCTGCGCGCGGCCGGTCGCCCGATCCTCTTCGTGACGCCGCACCTCGGGGGCTACGACGTCGCCGGGCGGCACCTGTGGTCGCAGGTGCCCATCCTCGCGATGTATCGCCCGCACAAGATCTTCTGGCTCGACCAGATGATGCGCGAGGGACGCAACCGCGGCTCGGCGCCCGACGGCTCCAACGTCGCCCCGGCCACGCTCGCGGGCGTGCGCATGGTGCTCAAGCACCTGCGCCGCGGCGGCTGCAGCGTCCTGCTCCCCGACCAGGTGCCCGGCCTCGGCGAGGGCGAATGGGTCGATTTCTTCGGGCGTCCGGCGTACACGATGACCCTGGTCGGGCGGCTCCAGGAAGCCTCCGGCGCGGCGATCGTCTTCTGCTACGCCGAACGCCTTGCCGCGGGACGCGGGTTCATCCTGCACCTCGCGCCGCTCGACGAGGACCTGCCGCACGACCGGCGCGAAAGCGCGCGGCGCGTGAACGAGATGGTGGAGAAGCTCGTGCGCGCCTGCCCGGCGCAATACCTGTGGGGCTACGCTCGCTTCAAGCGGCCGGCCGGAGCGCCGCCTCCGCCCGAGCCCGCGCGCAAGGCGGCCTAGCGCGTGCGCATCCTGCTCCTCGGCGCTTCCGGTTTCATCGGCAGGGAGATCTTCGCCGCGCTCTCTGCGCGAGGCCACCGTGTCGTAGCGGCCGTGCGCAACGCATCCTCGGCGCCGCCGTTCGCATCCGAGACGCCCCGCATCGTCGACATGAACCGCGCGCTCGCCCCGCGGGATTGGCTCGCGAACCTCGAGGGGATCGACGCCGTGGTCAATTGCGCCGGCGTCCTGCAGGCCACGGGCTCGCAGTCGATCGAGGCGATTCACGCGGCCGCGCCCATCGCGCTCTTCCAGGCGTGCGAGCAGCGCGGCGTGCGTCGCGTGATCCAGGTCTCGGCGATCAGCGCCGATCGCGAGGCGGGAACCGCCTACGCGCTCACCAAGCTCGCCGCGGACGAGCACTTGCGCAAGATGGCGCTCGAGTGGACGGTGCTGCGTCCTTCGTTGGTGATCGCGCGCGGCGCCTACGGCGGAACGGCGCTCCTGCGGGCCGTCGCGGCCCTGCCTTTCGCGATGCCCGTTCCGGGCGACGGCGCGCAATCGTTCCAGCCCGTGCATGTGGACGACCTGTCGCAAGTCGTGGTGCTCGCGCTCGAAACCGACCGGCTCCTGCGCGCGACGCTCGATGTCGTCGGTCCCGAGGCGGTCACGCTTCGCGTCATCCTCGAGGACTACCGCCGGTGGCTGGGACTGGCTCCGGCGAACGTCGTGCGCATTCCACGCTGGGCCTCGCGGCTCGCGGCGTGGGCCGGCGACCACCTCGGCGCAACCCTCAATTCCACCGCGCTGGCGCAGCTCGAGCACGGCAACACCGGGGATGCCGCTGCCTTCGCGCGCGCCACCGGCATCGCCGCGCGCGGATGGAAGGAATCGCTCGCGCTCGAGCCCTCGCATGCGCAGGACCGATGGCATGCGCGCCTCTACTTCGCGCGCCCGTTGCTGCGCTACTCGCTCGCCTTCGTCTGGCTCGCATCGGCGATCGCGGGAGCGTTCTCGCTGCGATCGTGGGGCGGGCTCGTCGCCGCGCAGCTGCCGATCGGCGCGCCGATGGCGATGCTCGGTCTCGCCGTCGCCTGCCTGCTGGACGTGATCATCGCCCTGCTCCTTCTCGGCCGCTGGCGGCCACGCTTCCTTGCCCTGGCGCAGGCGGTGGTGATCGCCGGCTACAGCGTCGCCGCCACCTTGTTGTGGCCATCGCTCTGGGCCGAGGCCCTCGGGCCGCTCGCGAAGAACATTCCCATCCTCGCCGCGGCGCTCGCCCTCGGGGCGATCGAGGAGGATCGCTGAAATGATCGAGATCTACGCGTGGGTCAAGTGGCTGCACGTGATCGGCGCCGCCGTGATCGTCGGCACGGGCCTGGGAACCGCATTCCACTTCTGGATCACGATGCGCCGCGAAGGCCCGGCGGCGATCGCCGCCGCGGGCCGCTCGACGGTGCTCGCCGATTGGCTCTTCACCCTCCCGGCGGTGATCCTGCAACCGGTGACGGGGATCTTCCTGGCGCGCGCCGCGGGCTACCCGCTCACCGCGACGTGGATCCTCGCGGCAGCCGCGCTCTACGCGCTCACCGCCGCGTGCTGGATCCCGGTTGTCTTCATCCAGCGGAGGCTGCGCGACCTCGCCGAGGAAAGCGCGCGTTCGGGCGCCGCGCTTCCGCCCGAGTTCCACCGCCTCGCGCGCCTCTGGGTCGCCCTCGGCTGGCCCGCGTTCATCGCGATGGCGACGACGCTGTGGCTGATGATCGCGCGGCCCGCGTGAGAGGGCGGCCGGTAGAATTGCGTCCCATGCGCTGGCTTCGAACCTTCGGCACGTACCTCGGCGTGATCGTCCTCTGGCTGGTGCACTTCCTGCCGCTGCGCTCGATCGGCGCGATCGGCGCGGCGCTGGGCGCGGTCGTCTACCAGTTCGGGCGCGGACGCGTGACGCGCATCAACCTCGCGCTGTGCTTCCCGCAGATGCCCGAGGAGGAGCGCCATGCACTCGGGCTCAGGCACTTCAAGATGCTGGGTCGCAACGTGCTCGAGCTGAGCGTGATGGTGTGGGGCTCGGAGGAGGAGCTGCTGCGCCTCATCCGGGTCGAGGGCAGCGAGCACTGGGAGGAAGCCGCAGGACGGCCGGTGATCCTGCTCGCGCCCCACTTCATCGGCCTCAACATGGGCGGGATCCGCGTGGCCTACCAGTTTCCCGGCACCGCCAGCGTCTACAGCCGGCAGAAGAACCCGGTCCTCGACCGCATCTTCCTCAAGGCTCGCAGCCGCTTCGGCGCTCCGCATCTCGTGAGCCGACAGGAAGGCCTGCGCTCGATCATCCGCGTGATCAGGAGCGGCAAGCCGTTCTATTTCCTTCCCGACATGGACTTCGGCCCGCGCGACGCGATCTTCAGCCCATTCTTCGGCGTTCCCGCTGCGACCATCACGACGCTGCCCCGGCTCGCGAAGCTCACCGGCGCCGCGGTCCTGCCCCTGGTCACGCGCCAGGACGGCGAAGGCTACGTGGCGCGCCTCTATCCGGCGTGGAAGGATTATCCGAGCGGAAACCTCGAAGCCGACGTGCGGCGCATGAACGCCTTCATCGAGGAGCGCGTGCTCGAGATGCCGGAACAGTACTTCTGGGCGCACAAGCGCTTCAAGACGCGGCCTCCCGGAGAACCATCGCCGTACAAGGGCCGGGCATGAAAATCCGCTTCACCAAGATGCACGGACAGGGCAACGACTTCGTCGTGCTCGACGGCGTGCGCCAGGCGATCGACCTTTCGCCCGCGCAGGCGCGCGCGCTCGCCGATCGCCACTTCGGCGTGGGCTGCGACCAGGTCCTGGTGGTGGAGAAGGCGCGCGAGACGGACAACGACTTCCGCTACCGCATCTTCAACGCCGACGGCGGCGAGGTCGAGCAGTGCGGCAACGGCGCGCGCTGCTTCGCGCGCTTCGTGCTCGACGAAGGCCTCACGACCAAGCGCGAGATCCGCGTGGAGACCGCGAGCGGCGTGATCCGGCCGAAGGTCGAGGCCTCCGGGCAGGTGACGGTCGACATGGGAGCGCCGCGCCTCGCGCCGCGCGAGGTGCCCTTCCTCGCGGAAGAGGCGCGCCTCGTCTACCCGCTCGTCGTGGCCGGCGCCACCGTCGAGGTGAGCGTGCTCTCCATGGGAAATCCGCACGCCGTCCAGGTAGTCGAGAACGTCGAGCGCGCGCCGGTGACGACGCAAGGGCCGCTCATCGAGACCCACCCGTCGTTTCCGCAGCGCGTGAACGCGGGCTACATGCAGCCGCTTTCGCGCGGCCACATCCGGCTGCGCGTGTGGGAGCGCGGCGCGGGCGAAACGCTCGCCTGCGGCACGGGCGCCTGCGCCGCGGTGGTCGCCGGAGTTCGCCGGGGGATCCTCGACGAATCCGTGCGCGTCACGACGCGCGGCGGCGATCTCATGATTCGCTGGCCCGGGGGAGCCGGCCCCGTTATGATGACGGGCGATGCCGTGCGCGTGTTCGCCGGCGAGATCGACATCCGGGACTAACCTCCGGTACCAAGGGACGCGATGGGTTTCCTCACAGCCGAGCAAGTGGCCGAATTCCTCAAGCAGAACCCGGGATTCTTCGAAAGCCACGTCGAGGTCCTGATGAACCTGCAGATCCCGCATCCGCACGGCGGGCGAGCGGTCTCCATCGGCGAGCGCCAGCTCGTCGCCGCGCGCGAGAAGGCGAAGATGCTCGAGGAGAAGCTGCGCGAGATGATCGCATTCGGCGAGGAGAACGATGCGGTGAGCGAGAAGGTGCATCGCCTCGCCTGCCGCCTCCTCGATGCTCCGAGCCTCGACGCCGCGCTCGACACGCTCTATCTCGACCTCCTCGACCACTTCGCCGTGCCGCACGTGGCGGTGCGCCTGTGGGGTGTGGCCGAGGAGAATCCCGAGACGAAGGAGTTCGCCCCGGTCGCCTCCGAGATGCGCCAGTTCATCGAGCAGATGACGGCCCCGTACTGCGGGCATCACGCGGTATACGAGAGCCAGTCGTGGTTCGGCGAGGCGGCGCCGCACCTCAAGTCGTTCGCCCTCGTGGCGCTGCGCCGCGACAAGGCCGGGTTCGGCGTGATCGCGCTCGCCTCCGAAGACCCCAGGCGCTTCTATCCCGAGATGGGCACGCTCTACGTCGCGCGCATCGGCGACCTGCTGAGCCACGCACTATGGCGCTTCGTGACTCCACTACGTGAGCACGCCGTCCCCGACTAAGACGCTCGAGGACAGGTCCAGCGCGCTCGAGCGCTATCTTTCGCACCTTCGCTCCGGGCGGCGCCTCGCCTCCCATACGCTGAGCGCGTATCGGCGCGACGGCCTGCTGCTCGCGGGCCTTGCGGGCGAGCGGCCGCTCGAGCGGCTCGATGCGCACGACATCAGGCGCTTCATCGCGACGTTGCATTCGCGCGGCCTCGCGCCGCGATCGCTCGCGCGCATCCTCTCGAGCTGGCGCGGCCTCTACACCTGGCTCGCGCGCCGCCACGAGGCCGGCGCCAATCCCTGCGCGGGCGTGCGCCCTCCGCGCGCGCCGCGCCGCCTGCCGCAAACGCTGTCGCCCGACGAGGCGGTACGCCTGGTCTCGGGCGAGGGCCCGCCCGATCCGGGTGGCCGCGACCGCGCCATTTTCGAGCTCGCCTATTCGTGCGGGTTGCGGGTTTCCGAGCTCGCCGGCCTCGACTTGGACTCCATCGATGCCCGGTCGGGCGAGGTGCGCGTCACCGGCAAGGGCTCCAAGACGCGGATCGTGCCTGTGGGAGGCCCCGCGCTCGCGGCGCTGCAGGCGTGGCTCCCGGAACGCACACGTCGCGCGCGGCCGGGCGAGCTGGCGCTCTTTCTCGGCCGTTCGGGACGGCGGATCACGACGCGCGAAGTCCAGCGCCGCATCAAGCATTGGGCGGCGGCCGCGGGGCTCGACGTCGACGTGCACCCGCACATGCTGCGCCACTCGTTCGCCTCGCACGTGCTGCAATCCTCCGGCGACCTGCGCGCGGTGCAGGAGATGCTCGGGCACGCGAGCATCGCCTCGACGCAGGTCTACACACACCTCGACTTCCAGCACCTCGCCAAGGTCTACGACGCCGCCCACCCGCGAGCGCGGCGCGCGCGCGCAGACAAGAAGAAGGGCTAGCGGTGCCGGCGAGCCCGCTCACGCCGGTCACGGTGCTCACCGGCTTTCTCGGCAGCGGCAAGACCACGCTCCTCAACCGCATGGTCGCCGACGCGCGCTATGCCGACACCGCCGTCGTGATCAACGAATGGGGCGAGATCGCGATCGACCACGCCCTGGTGCGCGAGGGAGGCGAGAACGTGGTCGTGTTGCCCTCGGGCTGCATCTGCTGCCGCGTGGCGGGCGACCTGGTCGTCGCGCTACGCGACCTGCATGCGCGCCGGGCGGCAGGCAGCGTGCCGGCTTTCGCTCGCGTGGTGGTCGAGACTTCGGGGCTTGCCGATCCCGCTCCGCTCCTCGCCACGTTGATCGAGCTGCCCGTGGTCGCCGCTCGCTACGCGCTCTCGGGCATCGTGACGACGGTCGACGCCGAGCTCGGCATGGCGACGCTCGATAGCCATCCCGAGGCGGTGAAGCAGGCGGCGCTCGCCGACCGCCTCGTCGTCACGAAGGTGGACCGCGTGAGCGGGGCAGGAATCGCAGCGCTCGAGGAGCGCCTGCGCGCGCTCAATCCGGGGGCCACGATGCTGCGCTCGGTGAACGGCGACGCCGATCCGGCAGCGCTTTTCGATACGGGCCTCTACCGCGGGGCGGCTCTGGCGACCGACGCCTCCGGATGGCTCAACGCGGGCGCCTATCGACGCTTCGGGGAGCCGCGAGCCGATCGCCACGATCCGCGCATCGTGTCCTTCGTCTGGCGCCGCGAGGAGCCACTGGCCTGGGACGACCTCGAGGCCGGCCTCGAGGCGCTGCTCGAGGTCTGCGGCGCGAAGATCCTGCGCCTGAAGGGCCTGGTCGCCGTCGCCGGCGAGCCGGGGCCGCGCGCCGTGCACGCCGTGCAGCACGCGCTGTATCCTGCGGCAAGGCTCTTGAACTGGCCCGACGCCGACCGGTCCACGCGCCTGGTGTTCATCGGCCGGGACCTTGAAGAAACGCGGGTCGCCCAGATCTTGGAATCATTCGTCCCGCCCGCCGCATCCATTCCGAGGTAGTCCATGGCAGATCGCGCCGCCGCAACCGCAGACAAGGACCTGGTCCCCGTCACGATACTCACGGGGTTCCTGGGCGCCGGGAAGACGACGCTCCTCAATCGCATCCTCACCGAGAAGCACGGCGAGCGGATCGCCGTGATCGAGAACGAGTTCGGCGAGACCGGGGTGGACAGCGAGATCCTGGTGAAGGACAAGGACGAGCAGATCGTCGAGATGAACAACGGGTGCCTGTGCTGCACCGTGCGTGGCGACCTGGTGCGCATCCTCGGCGACCTCGGCAAGAAGCGCCGCCAGGGCAAGCTCAAGTTCGACCGCGTGATCATCGAGACCACGGGCCTCGCCAACCCGGGGCCGGTGGCGCAGACCTTCTTCATGGACGAGGCGATCCACGAGCAGTACCTGCTCGACGCGGTGGTGACGGTGGTGGACGCCAAGCACGCCGAGCGGACGCTCGACGAGCACGACGAGGCGCGCCGCCAGGTCGGCTTCGCCGATCGCATCCTGCTGTCCAAGACCGACCTCGTGGAGAACGACGCGGTGGAAGCGCTCATGCGACGCCTGCGGCAGATGAACCCGCGCGCGCACCAGGCGAAGGTGCACATGGGAGAGGCCGACATCCGCGAGCTGCTCGACATCCGCGGCTTCAACCTGAACGCGGTGCTCGAGCTCGATCCGGCGTTCCTCGAAAGCGACTACCACGAGCACGACGACGACGTGAAGTCGTTCGTGTGGCGCGACGCGCGCCCGCTGCACATGGAGAAGATCGAGACCTTCCTGTCGCTGATGGTGCAGAACTACGGCGAAGACCTGCTGCGCTACAAGGGCGTGCTCAATATCCAGGGCGAGGCCTCGCGCATGATCTTCCAGGGCGTGCACATGCTCATGGGCGGCACCCCCGGCAAGCCCTGGGAGCCGGGCGAGAAGCGCGAGAGCGTGATGGTGTTCATCGGGCGCAAGCTCCCGCGCCGCCTCTTCGAGGAAGGCCTCACCTACTGCGTCGCCTGACCCGCTTATACTGTTTCCATGGCCACGCCAGCAGTCGGCAGCACAGGAATACGCCCGGCGCGCCCGTCCGGGCGCCTGGGGTCGGACGATTTCAACTCGGGCACGCTCCCGATCGCGCAGGAAGCCGCCGTTCTCTACGCCGCCAACCATGCGGAGGCCGCCGTGCAGGCGCTGAAAGCGGAGATCAAGGACGCGGCCGGGCGCAACAACAAGCAGGCCTGGCTGATGCTCTTCGACCTCTACCAGGCCGCGCCGAACCGCCAGGAGTTCGACGCCCTGGCGATGCTCTACACCGTCAAGTTCGAGCAGTCGCCGCCGCCGTGGGCCGAAGCGGGAGAGGCCGCGGGCGAGCCGCGCCGCAACCAGAGCCGCGAGCGCAAGGATTTCTTCGCATTGAAGCCGGGGCCCGGGGGCGAGCTCGCCGCGGAGATCGAGAAGTTCCTCGTCTTCGCCGAGGATCAGGGCACCGTGCGCCTCGACGTCGCCAAGGTCACGGCGATCTCCCCGGAGGAGGCGGTGCTGCTCGCCAACGCGCTCATCCACCTGCGCAAGAAGCGCGCGCCGATGTGGTTCAACAACTTCGAATCCCTGGAAAAGGTGCTGCGCGCGGCTTTCAACGAGAAGTCCGCCGAGGATCAGCGGCCTTACTGGGCGCTGCTCTTCGAGGTCTACATCCTGCTGGGGCGCATGGAGCAATTCGAGGAGCTGGGGCTCGAATTCGCGGTCGCCTTCGAGATGTCCCCGCCGAGCTGGGAGGTCTACGAGAACAAGGTCTCCGCAGCCGCGAAGGCCGCCGCGGCGCCAATGCCCGCGCCGGCGGCCGCGCGCGCCGGTGCGCCGGAGGCCGGTTACGCCCTCAAGGGAGTGATTTCCGCGGCGAGCGCCAACCAGATCGCTGAAATGAACGCCCATGCCGCGGCGCGCGCCGAGGTCGTCATCGACATGAGCAACGTCCTCAGGATCGATTTCGGCTACATGTCGATGTTCTTCGACGTCATCAAGGCGATCCAGCTCGCCGGCAAGCGCGTGATCCTCGCGGAGCTGAACGAGCTCAACGCGGCACTCCTGGAGGCGCTCGGTGTCAACCGCTATGCGATCCTGGTGCGGCGCCGCAACTGAAATCTCCCGGCAGAAAAAAGCGATTTCCCCGCGACCCCGGTTTCGCGCACGTGCCATAGCTCCCCGATGAACCCCGACACCCCGGCATTCCACGGCACCACCATCCTCTCGGTGCGGCGCGGCGAGCGCGTCGCCATGGGCGGCGACGGGCAGGTCACGCTCGGCAACATGGTGGTGAAGGCCACGGCGCGCAAGGTGCGCCGGCTGCACCACGACCGCATCCTCGCCGGCTTCGCGGGCGCCACCGCCGACGCCTTCACGCTCTTCGAGCGCTTCGAAGCGAAGCTCGAGAAGCACCAGGGCAACCTGCTGCGCTCGGCGGTCGAGCTCGCCAAGGACTGGAGGACCGATCGCATGCTGCGCCGGCTCGAGGCGATGCTCGCCATCGCCGACCGCGAATCCTCGCTCGTGATCACCGGAACCGGTGACGTGCTCGAGCCCGAGCGCGGGCTCCTCGCGATCGGCAGCGGCGGCGGCTACGCACAGGCCGCGGCGATGGCGCTCCTCGACGGCACCGCGCTCGAGCCCGTCGACATCGTCAAGAAATCGCTCGCGATCGCCGGCGAGCTGTGCATCTACACCAACCAGAACCACGTCGTCGAGTCGCTCTGAAATGACGCCGGCCAGGCCCGCGAGCGCCCCGGCGACGCCCGAGCCGGCGCAGACCATGACGCCGCGGGAGATCGTGCACGAGCTCGACAAGTACATCGTCGGCCAGGCCGACGCCAAGCGCGCGGTGGCGATCGCGCTACGCAACCGCTGGCGGCGCTCGCAGGTGGCCGAGCCGCTGCGCGCCGAGATCACGCCCAAGAACATCCTCATGATCGGCCCGACCGGCGTCGGCAAGACGGAGATCGCGCGGCGCCTCGCGCGCCTCGCCAACGCGCCGTTCATCAAGGTCGAGGCGACCAAGTTCACTGAAGTCGGCTACGTCGGGCGCGACGTCGATTCGATCGTGCGCGACCTCGCCGAGATCGCCGTGAAGGCCACCCGCGAGCAGGAGATGCGCAAGGTGCGCCCGCGCGCCGAGGACAGCGCCGAGGAGCGGGTGCTCGACGCCCTCTTGCCCGGCGTGCCCGCGGCTGAGGGCACCGATGCCGGTTCCACCCGCCAGCGCTTCCGCAAGATGCTGCGCGAGGGCAAGCTCGACGACAAGGAAATCGAGATCGACGTCGCGCAGTCGACCTCGAGCATGGAGATCCTCGCGCCGCCCGGAATGGAGGAGCTCACGCAGCAGATCCAGGGGATGTTCCACAACCTCGGCGGCATGCGGCACAAGCGCCGCACCCTCGGAATCCGCGAGGCGGTGCGCCTGCTCACCGACGAGGAGGCGATGAAGCTCGTGAACGAGGAGGAGATCCGCTTCAAGGCCCTGCGCGCGGCCGAGCAGGACGGGATCGTGTTCATCGACGAGATCGACAAGATCACGAGTCGCGGCGAGCTCGCCGGCGCCGACGTCTCGCGCCAGGGCGTGCAGCGCGACCTGCTGCCGCTGGTCGAGGGCACCGCCGTCACCACCAAGTACGGCGTCATCCGCACCGACCATATCCTCTTCATCGCGAGCGGCGCTTTCCACCTCGCGCGCCCCTCCGACCTCATTCCCGAGCTGCAGGGAAGGCTTCCCATCCGCGTCGAGCTCTCGAGCCTGTCGGTCGAGGACTTCGAGCGCATCCTCACCTCCACCGACGCCTGCCTCACGCGCCAGTACCAGGCGCTGCTCGCCACCGAAGGCGTGGAGGTCGCGTTCACCCCCGAGGGCGTTCGCCGGCTCGCCGAGATCGCCCACGCGGTGAACGAGCGCACCGAGAACATCGGCGCGCGCCGCCTGCACACGGTGATGGAGAAGCTCCTCGAGGACGTGTCGTTCGACTCCGGCCGCGGCGAGCGCCAGGTGAGCGTCGACGCGGCCTACGTCGACGCGCGGCTCGCGGAGCTTTCGGAAAGCGAGGACCTCGCGCGTTACGTTCTGTAGGTTGCTCTGGGCTAGAATCGCGCCATGCGAACCGCCGCCCCGATTCTCCTCGCCGTCATCGTCCTCGCGGGATGCGCCCAGGCGCCCGCCCCCGTCGCCACCGTGGAACCTTCGACCACGCTCGCCGCCGCCGAATCCGAATTCGCCGCGCACTCGGTGCGCGAGGGCATGCGCGCGGCTTTCCTGGCGCACTTCACCGACGACGGCGTGCTGGTGCGCGAAGGTTGGACAAACGCCAACGCCTACCTCGGACCGCGCCCTGATCCGGGCATCCTCCTCGACTGGCGAGCGCAATACACCGAGACCGCGGCCTCCGGCGAGCTGGGACTCTCGACCGGGCCGTGGAAGCTCACGAGCAAGACGAAGCCGGAAACACCCCCGAGCTACGGCCAGTTCGTCTCCGTGTGGCGCCGCGAGCCGGGCAAGCCCTGGAAAGTCGCGGTCGACCTGGGGATCTCGCATCCCGAGGCCACGTTATGGGACCGGCCCCTCGAGGCCGTGGTGCTGCGCGGCGGTGCCGCGCGCAACGCTCCGGCGATCGAGGCCGCGGAAGAGCGCTTCGCCGCCGACGCCCGCGCAAGCGGTCCGCGTTCGGCCTACAGCCGCAGCGCCTCCGAGCGGCTGCGCTTTTATCGTGGCGGTTTCGCACCGTTGATCGGCAAGCCGGCGGCGCTCGCCTCGACCGCGATGGGCGACGAGCGAATCGCCTGGACCATCGAGCGCATCGAGATCGCCCGCTCCGGCGACTTCGGCTACGCCCGGGGCAGCTTTGCCGCCGCCTCGGCGCCCGACAAGCCGCTTGGGCAGTTCCTGCGCGTGTGGCACACCGAGGGCGGCGAGTGGCGCATCGCGCTCGACGTCGCCGTCGTCCCTCGCCCATAGTCATTCCCGCGCAGGCGGGAGAGCATCGCGCAGCGAAGGTCCTCGAAGTTCGTGAGACCGAGCCGGACGCCGTCGCTCATTGCTCCGGTTCCCTCGCTTCCCGGGAATGACCGGTCACCGCAAAACTGCGCGCCGGAGTCGAATCTCCCACGATAGACGCACCGGGGCCGAGCCCGCGTTTTGCGGAGGAACCCTCGGTCACTCCCGGGTCAGCTCGGCGCCTCTACGGTCTCACGAACTTCGAGGACCTTCGCCGCGCGCGCCAGCCGCACGCTCCGCTCAGCAGCAAACACCCTGCGGCCAGACGTGGCCCATCAAGTCCCACTGCTCCAACGCGTTGCTAGGCAACTTCCTTCCGATCTTCCGGTTTCTTCGCGAGCTTCTCCATCAACTCGGTGGCAACCAGCGCCGACTTCGCTTCCAGCTCGCGCCGCTTCTCAGGTGTCAGGCCCTTTTCAGGAAAGAGCGCGATCTCCTTCGCCATTCGACGTCGCGTTTGGATCGATTTTCTCAGCCACGGAATTACACGCCAAGCGCTATGGCCATCGAACGGCCCGATCGGAAGCAGGGCCACAATGATGAGGAATATGTTGAGCATCGTAAAAACGAACAGGATTGGGCCCACAACCAATAGCAAGACGGGGCTCGCTCGCAGGTCAAGAAAGTTCCGGGCGGCCACCGCGAGAAGCAGGATGACGAGCTGGGCGCCGACTCCGCCCCAGGCAACGAGGATTTCATCGGGCGCGGAAGCCCAGCCGTGCGAGGTCTTGCCGTGAAGCCCATTCAGTTCAATGCTCTCCACGGGGATCTTGCGCCAGCGGAGCACCGTGACATGTCCGAACTCGTGCGCCACAAGGAGCGCAAAGAATGCTGCCGATGCAATTGCGGTCGCGATTACGTCCCAGAAGAAGAGATATAGCCAGGCGAAGACTATCAGCACCGTCCAGTGCATCGAAACAGGGATACGACGCCAGGTACCCAACTGCCAGTAATTCTGTTCCATGTCTCCCTTTACGCCGGAAGATGCCGAACTCTAATAGAACGCCGCGATGGACGGGGTGCACGCGCCGGTAGGTCGTATTGTGCCTCCGCATGGCGGAGTTCGGCGAATGCGCGAGTGCGCCGCTGGCGCGGGGAAGGACGCCGACGTTCGGGCGACCGTAGAGGCGCCGAGCTGACCCGCGAGTGACCGGAGGGTTCCTCCGCAAAACGAGGGCTCGGCCACGCTGCGTCTTTTCATGGGGATCTGACTCCGGCCCGCAGTTTTGCGGTCCCGGTCATTCGCGGGAGGCGAGGGCACCGGAGCAGCAAGCGACGGCGTCCGGGTCGGTCGCACGAACGTCGGCGTCCTTCCCCGCGCCTGACTACTCGCGCTGACTCCCGCGATTCAGGAGCCGGCCTCGTAGAGGCGCGCGACGCGTTGCATCGCGTCGTAGATGTGGTCGCCGGTCTTGGCGATGAACTCGAGGGAGCGCGCGGCTCCCGGCCCGTGCTCCGATTCCTTCGCCGCGTCGGCCATGAAGCGCCGCTGGTCCTCGGCCACCTGCAGCTCGGAGGCGATCTCGGCGCTGGTGTTCGGCGCCACGCGCAGGATCGCAAGCGTGCGCGCGAGGTTTTCCTCCGCCTCGCGCAGCTCGCGGCGCAGCGCCTCGTCGCGGAGGTCCCAGCGCTGCCACAGGTAGAGCTTCGAGATGCGCTGCGAGAGCTCGGCCGCCGTCGCGGCGCGAATCGCCGCGGGATTGGCCGTGGCGCGCGACTGCTCCTGGATCAGGCGCGCTCCCTTCGCCGCGACCCAGACGACCTCGTCGACCCGCTCGCGGAACTTGCGCGCGTTGTCGCGCGTCGCGGGCTTGCGAGCCCAGTCGCGATACTCCGGCCATAACAGCGCGAGCAGCACGTAATTGTCGCGAATCTCCGCGGTCGGGCTCGATTGCGCGACCGTACGCAGGCCCGCCTCGAAGTCGCGCAGCGCTTCGGGCATCGCCCGGCGGCTGCGCTCGACCAGCACGCCCTGGCTGATCTGCGCCTGCAGCTTGGCGATGCGCTCGGCGAGCGCCGTGAGGCGCACGGCGGCCGTCGCGCGATGGACGCCGTCGTCGCGCGGCTCCGCTCCTTCGCCCGGCGCGGCGGCGGCGCACGCGGCCGCCACCAGCAATCGCAGCGCAAGCGAGCGCATCACATCGCTTCGCCGGGCGCGGCGAACGCGGCGACGATGCCGTCGCGCACATGGCGGGCGAGCCCGTCGCCGAGGAATGCGGCGGCGTCCGCGCCCAGGCAGCCGCTCGCTTCGGCCAGAGTCGCGCCGCGGGCGAAAGCCGCGAGTGCGCCCCACTCCCCTTCGCCCAGCCGCTCGACGCGCACTTCGCCGTCCGCGCGCCAGACGAGCGCGTGCTCGGCGCCGGTCGTGGTGCGCGGTGTGCCGTCGCGCCCCGGCTGGTTCGCTTCCCAGATCGAAACCACCGGATGCGGCGAGGCCACGAGGCGAACCGCCGGCGCGAGCGTGAAGCGGATCGCCGCGGCGCGCTGGGGCGGCACGCGCGCCAGCGCCTCGAAATCGAATCCGCCGGCGTCGGCGGCCAGCGAACTCTCGTGGCAGGCCCATTCGAGGCGCGCGACGTCCGCAAGGTAGTCGAGCGCGCGAGCGTGCGAATAGCCGGACAGGAATTCCGGGAATTCGCCGCCGTAGGCATGCAGGTCACCGCTCGTCGACGGTGTCGCGCGAGCGAAGGTCCGCGCGGCTTCGAGAAAGAAGGCGGCGCCCACCAGGCGCAGCGTCACGGGATAGGCCGCCTCGAGCGCGCCCGAGAGCGCGGCGAGGACGTTGCGCCGGTAGATGGCGACGCGCGGCGGCGCCTCGTCGTCGCGCAGGAGCGACTCGAGAAATTCACCCTGCAGCACGCCGAGCGCCTTCACGGTAGGGCCCGCGCGGTGGCGCCCACCTCGCGCGGCACGAGGATCGCGCGCGCCTTGCGCGCCTCGCCGAGAAGGACGTCGAGCGCCGGGATGTCGGTGTCCCATTCAATCAGCGTCGGCTGCGCGCCGAAGCGCGCCACGGCCGCCTCGTAGAGCGACCACACTTCGGGCGAGACCGGAGCGCCGTGCGTATCGATGAGGCAGCCGTCGGCCTCTTCGAAGCCGGCGAGATGGATCTCGGCCACGCTTGCCGGATCGATCGCGGCAAGGTAGCGGCGCGCGTCGAAGCCATGGTTGAAGGCGTTCACGTGGACGTTGTTCACGTCGAGCAGGAGGCGGCAGGCGCTCGCGCGGGCCACCTCGGCGACGAATTCCCACTCCGGAATGCTCGATTCGGCGAAGGCGTGATAGGTCGAGACGTTCTCGAGGAGGATCGGCCGGCCCAGGCGCTCCTGCACCCGGTCGACGCGCTCGATCACGAGCGCGAGCGCTTCCTCCGTGTAGGGCAGCGGCAACAGGTCGTTCGCGTGCCGCCCGCCGATGGAAGACCAGCTCAGGTGCTCGGAGACCAGGAGGGGCTCGAAGCGGTGCACGAGCGCCTCGAGCTTCGCGAGGTGGCGCTCTTGCAGAGTGTCGGCGGAGCCGAGCGACAAGCCCACGCCATGCAGGCTCAGGGGATAGGCGCCGCGAAAACGTTCCAGCCAGGCGAGCGGCGCGCCGCCGTCGCCGAAGAAGTTCTCGCTGTGGACCTCGAGGAAGGCAAGATCCGGTCGGCGCTCCAGCACCTGCGCGTAGTGCGGCGCTCGCAGCCCGATGCCGACCACGGGCGCGCCTTGCGCCGCCATCGGCGCGCTAGTACGCCCGGTCTCTCGGCGCCTTGCCGGGATCGGATCCGGGCGCCGTGGTCTTGCCGCCCATCTTGTCGCAGGTGCCCTTGGGCACGTACTTCCATTCGTCCGGCGCGTTGTCGCGCACCGCCTTGCCGGCGCAGGAGTGGCGCGCCGTGGCGCAATCGTTCTGGCCCATCTTGACGACGCCATAACACTTTTCCTTGGCCGCGGTCTTGGTGTCCTGCGCGGCTGCGCCCTGGGCGATCCCCAGGGCGATGACGCCGGCGACGGCGGATTGCAGCAGCTTGAGGCTCGAGGGCATGGGATCTCCTGAACTTGGGCGATTCTCGAATGCTAGCGGCCCGAGCGAAAACGCTCGGAGGCCCGGTGCAGGAACTTCAGTTGCGAATCGAAGTTGCGGCACATCAGGCAACGATCAAGATGGTACGTCAACGACGCCGACTCGTCTGCCGTCAGGGCCCGCTCGTAGGCGATCGAGAGCAGGCCCGACGCCTTGCGGCAATCCACGGTTTCAGCCGGCGGCGGCTTCGTTTCCAAACCAGTTCTTCTCGAGGCATGAGCGAAGCGCGAGCCGCGCCCGATGAAGGATGACCCAGCAGTTTGACGCGGTGATGCTCTCTTCCTTACAGATCACCTCGGTCTCCTCACCGATGATCTCGCGCTTGAAGAACACGCGCCCGCCGGCGGGCGGGAGGCGGTCGAGGCAACGCTCGAAGGTCTCCCAGAAGCGGCGTTGTTCGAGCGCCGCCTCCGGATCGCTCCACGCCTTGGGCGCGGCGCGCCAATGCCCGGTGTCGTCGAAGAGCTCGTCGAGCCAGCCCTCGTCCTGCGTCTCGGCGGCGAAATCGGTGAGCTCGATGTTGGCGCGATCGGCGATGGCGCGCCGCTGCAGGTCGATCACCTTGAAGCGCAGGATCGACGTGAGCCAGGTGCGCAGCGTGGATTTGCCCCCGAACCGGCCGATGCCCTCGAGCGCCGCCACGAGGGCCTCCTGCACCGCCTCCTCGGCGAGTTGCCCGTCGCGCAGCTGCGCGAGCGCGTAGCGCATCAGGTAAGGCCGGTGGCTTTCGATTTCCGCGAAGCGCGGGTCGCTCATTTCGGGCGGCTTCAGGGCGGGCTTCCAGCGGGAATCTTACCATCGCAAAGCGCCGCTCCCGCCGGCAGGCGCCTGCGTCGATATTTGCCTACAATAGCCGCCTCATTCCCCCCCCCGCCCCGTCCCCGCATGGCCAGCAAGCTGTCGTCCGCGCAGAAGGCAGAGGTCCTCGTCGAGGCCCTCCCGTACATCCAGCGGTTCTACGACCGTACCATCGTAATCAAGTACGGCGGCAACGCGATGACGGACGTCGCGCTGCAGGAGGACTTCGCCGAGGACGTGGTGCTGCTGAAGCTCATCGGGATGAACCCCGTCGTGGTGCACGGCGCGGGGCCGCAGATCGGCGCGCTCCTGCAGAAGCTCGGCAAGCAGAGCGAGTTCATCCAGGGGATGCGGGTCACCGACGAGGAGACGCTCGACGTGGTCGAGATGGTCCTGGGCGGCCTCATCAACCAGGACATCGTCACCCTCATCAACAAGGCCGGCGGCAAGGCGGTCGGGCTCACCGGCAAGGACGGCCACTTCATCCACGCGCGCAAGCTCAAGCTCCCGAGCAAGGAAGACAAGAAGAAGAAGATCGACGTGGGCCTCGTGGGCGAGGTGGTGCGCATCGATCCGGAAATCATCCAGCTCCTCGACTCGCGCGATTTCATCCCGGTGATCGCCCCCATCGGCAGCGACGAAAAGGGCACGGCGTACAACATCAACGCCGACGTCGCCGCGGGCAAGCTCGCCGTGACGCTGCAGGCGGAGAAGCTGATCCTGCTCACCAACACCACCGGAGTCCTCGACAAGGAGGGCAAGGTCGTCACCGGGCTCAACTCGCAGAAGGTGAAGGAGATGATCGACGACGGCACGATCTCCGGCGGCATGCTGCCGAAGGTCGAATGCGCCCTCGACGCGGTGAGGAACGGCGTGAAGAGCGCCCACATCATCGACGGGCGCGTGTCGCACGCGCTGCTCCTCGAGGTGCTCACCGCCGAGGGCGTGGGCACGTTGATCCGCGGTGCCTCCGCGAACCGGGCCAATCACCGTTGATGCGGTGATGTTGTCACCCCGGCGCAGGCAGGGGCCCGGTTACACGTGACCGATTTCCGCTGGCTGCTGGGCCTGTGCGCCGGCCGGATCTTCTTCTCGCTGATTTTCGTCGCCTATGCGGCCATCCTGCCGCTGCTGCAGGAGGCGTGGGGCATGTCGGCCGGACAGGCGGGGCTGGTGCAGAGCGGCTGGCACGCGGGCTACGTAGTCTCCCTCTTCGCCGCAGGTGTTCTCGCTGATCGCCTGGGCGCGCGGCGCACCTACCTGGGGATGAGCGTGGCCGGTTGCGTCGCCTCGCTCTCGTTCGCCGCGCTCGCCCACGACACCGTTTCCGCGCTGGCGCTCTACGCGCTCGCAGGCGCCTTCGCGGGTGGCTCTTACACGCCAGTCCTGGCGCTCATCGCGCAGCGCTTCCCGCCGGCCACGCGCGGGCGCGCGATGGGCTGGTACCTCGCGGCCGGATCCCTCGGCTACGCGGCCGGCCTCGCGGCGAGCGGTCCCATCGTCGCCTGGGGCGGATGGCGCGCGTCGCTCTACGTGGCCGCATGCGGAGCGCTCGTGGGGACAGCGCTCGGCTTCATCCTGATGCGCGGAATCGCCGACGAGGCGCACCTGCGGGAGCCGCCCGCGCCGGTGGCCGCGCGCATGACCGAAGTCATCCGCAGCCGTGCCGCGATGGGCGTGATCGGCGCCTACACGTTCCATTCGTGGGAGGTGCTGGGCCTCTGGGCATGGATGCCCGCATTCCTCGCGGTGGCGGCAGCGCGGGGCGGCGGGATCGACGCCTCGACCGTGGGGCTGGGTGCCCTGCTGGCGGGACTCACGCACCTCACGAGCGTGGCGGGGAGCCTGCTGGGCGGCTCGTGGTCGGACCGGCGCGGGCGCACCGCGATAATGATCACCATGGGCGTGGCGAGCATCGCCTGCTCGAGCGCGATCGGCTGGCTGCTCGGCGCGCCCCTTGCCGTGGTGGTCGCTCTCGCCATGGCGTTCAACTTCGCCGCGATCGGCGACTCATCGGTGTATTCCACCGCGATCACCGAAGTGGTCCCGGCGCGCATCCTCGGCAGCGCCTATGCGATCCGTTCGGTGCTCGGCTTCGGCGCCGGCGCGCTCAGCGCCTGGGCATTCGGAGCCACGCTCGATTTCGCGCACGGGCAGGGGTGGGACGAGCGCGCGGCATGGGGCTTCGCGTGGAGCGCGCTTGCGATCGGCGCGTTGCCCGGACCGCTCATCGCCTGGCGCCTGCGCCGCCTGCCCGAGAGCGTCGCGATGGCCGAGGGACGGCGCTAGGGATCAGCAGGTGAGGCGCGCGGCGAGCGCGACGTGGTCCGAGAGACGCGACCACGGCGAGCCGACCAGGCGCTGGACGCCGGCCACGTTCAGGTCGCGCACGTAAATGCGATCGAGCATGAGGAACGGCATCTGCGCGGGGTAGCTGCGCGCCGGGCGGCCCTCGAGCTGCTCGAACACCTCGTGCAGGCCGAGCTCGGCGCGCAGGAAATCGCTCGCCTTCTTTTGCCAGTCGTTGAAGTCGCCGGCAACCACCAGCGGCCCGCGCTTGGGCACCGATTCGCGGATGCGGTCCACGAGCCACTCGAGCTGGAAGCGCCGGCTGCGCGCCCACAATCCCAGGTGCACGTTGATGCAATGCAGGCGCTCCTTCCAGCCCTCGACCTCGATCTCGCAGTGCAGCAGCCCGCGGCTTTCGAGCGAGTGGTGCGAGACGTCGATGTTCTCCCACACCGGGATCGGATGGCGGCTGACGATCGCGTTGCCGTGGTGGCCGTCCTGGTAGACGGCATTCATGCCGTAGACGCTGTGGCTGCCCGAGTGCGTGAGGAACTCGTGCTGCCCGATCGCGGGCCAGGCGACATGCCGGCGGGCGTGCGTTTCGTGCTTGCCCTGCACCTCCTGAAGGAACGCGACGTCGGATTCGAGCGAGCCCAGGCGTTCGCGGATCTCGTGCAGCACCAGTCGCCGGTTGAACTGCGACAGCCCCTTGTGGATGTTGTACGTGACGACGTTGAGCGCGCGGGGTCGCGTCATGTCACGCCTTCGTTTTTCGCGCCAAGCATCAGGATGGCCTTCCGGTTGCTCCACGAGAATACGCGCTCGGCCGCCTCGCGCCACGGCAGCCATTGCGCCGCCAGGTGCTCACGCGGGGCGAGCCGCACCGGCAGGGGCTCGGGAACCTCGAGGCCGAACACATGCTCGGTATTGTGCGTGACGCCCTCGGGATAGCGGTGGCGCCATATCGGATAGATTTCGTAGACGTTCTGCAAGTTCCACGCTTCGAGGCGATAGTGGCGGGCGTCGATGCCGGTTTCCTCCTGCACCTCGCGGATCGCGGTATCGCGCAGGTCCTCGCCGTGGTGCCGGCTGCCGGTGACCGATTGCCAGAAACCCGGCCGGTCGGCGCGCTCGGGCAGCAGCACCTCGAGTCTCGGCGT
>Ga0209647_1000979_pt1 | contig 25427 bp, 24 predicted proteins | sample GraSoi_2013_60cm_FD_185827 | JGI IMG/M metagenome (GOLD analysis project Ga0209647, IMG submission 185827) | Grasslands soil microbial communities from the Angelo Coastal Reserve, California, USA - Sample 9_17_2013_60cm (SPAdes) (version 2) | ecosystem: Environmental > Terrestrial > Soil >... | reverse complement strand
CCCGCCATGGGCGATTTTTCGCCACGTCCAAAATCACGCCGGGTCAAGGCTATTTCCAGTTCACGCGCCACGATTTCGGCATCATCATCGAACATTTCATAAAAGTCACCCATGCGAAAAAAGAGGATAGCATCGGGATTTTGCCCTTTAATATTCAAATATTGGGTGCGCACCGGGCTGTGAATAGGATGTTCTTGCTCGTAGTCTTTAAATAACACAGTATACCTCTACCAGGTCTCTATCCTTACTCAAGGAAGTCGCCCTCAACGAAATTATTCTTAGTTTTACCTGGAAAGATGGATATTCTTCCAACCTTAACTGAAGCCTATACCGCGAAATATAGGTTGTTGCCAAGAGCATCACCAGTATAAAGGTATTGCGCAACGACGTCAATTTGCAAATAAGCTGGTTTCTTACTATACTTCAGGTATATCTAATAGCAGAGTTCGCAGTGGCGATAGGCAAGCATGCTATTGTGCTCCTGTCTTTGCATTTGGCACGGGAAAATGTGTACCCTGAGGAGAGGTTCTATGCTGTACGTGGCAATTACCCTATTTCTACTCGTAACTACTGGTGTAGCTGTGCTGGCTTTTGCGAATTTTCTGAACGAGGTCCCTCTCTCGTTGATTATCTGGCAGGTACCAGGGTTCTCAGTGGGTGTATTATGCCTGGTAGCGTTTGTGCTGGGAGCATTGTTGCTCTATTTTGTGTCATTCGCTGCGGCGCGGCGGGAGACCCAGGAGTTACAAAAGCTACGTCGCCGCGTGGCGGAATTAGAGCAGGAAAAAAATTCAGGAGGTTTAAACTCGTCGTCAGCGGCTGCTCAATTTATGCCTATGCCTGGTATGCCGAATGTAGATATCTCCGACATGACTACCCTCCATTAGTATTTGGATGGAGAAGACAAAGATGCCAACACATGAAGCTATCCTGAGGACGCTGGCAGAAGAACGAGAAAAGCGGGTGGGACAATTGGCGGCATCCTCGTGACAAATGCCCGGCACGAAACTCTGCGCCTCTCCTGGGTTGTAGAGGGACTGCGTCAAAGTTTGTAAACACAGAAAGGCTAGCGAGAGCGGAATAAATCAAAGAACCACTGGAAAAAACCGCGTTTGCGCTGTGGTGCAGCCTCTCCCTGGTTGCTCTTGTCTGGCGTCCAGTTATCTACGGTAAAGGTATTGGTGGGCTGCGTACCAGCTACTTTCTCCTGGGAAGGTAAGGCTGAGTGCTCCATTGTTTCTGCTGTAGCAAGCGCGAGCTCATCAACTTGAGCTTCCACATTGCTATGTTTTTCCTGCACGGGGACAGGAATTGTATCCAGTTGTTCTACCTCGACTGTTTCATTGGCAGGCATTGCCACACCTTCTGCGTCTGCCTGCTCAACCTGGGCCGCACTCTCAGCAGTGGGCGTAGCAGCGAACTGCGAGGGCGTAATCTCCACTTCCGCCTGGGAATCAATCCCTGCTTGTTCTTCCTCCGTAGCGTGTTCAGGCCCATCGCCTGCAATTTCTGCTGTTGCTGCGTCAAGCTCGCCAGGAATGGCCTCTTCCCCTGTCGAGGTAGCGCCCAGGCGCTCTACTTTTATGTCTGGCTCAACAGCGTCGGCAGCTGCTTCGCTATCCTCCACAAGAATAACCTCTTCTCCTGTTGTCACAACTCCTGCTGTTGGCTCATCCCCACTCACGCCCTCGGGTGCGCTTTCAATGAGTACGCCCTCTGTAGCCCCTTGCGGCTCTTGTACTTCTGCAGCGAGGTCTGGCTGCTCGATGTTCATGCTCTCCTGATGGCTGCTCTGTATATCTTCGACGAGTGGTTCTGCTTGCACAGGCTCACTCACTACCTGCTCTGCTGTATTGCTGTTGTCGGTCGGGATTGAGAAAGCCTCGGAAGAGGTATCTAGCGGCGGTACGGCTTCTATTAGCATGTAATCTTCCGCCAAAATTGAGAGGTCCTCAGAGAGAGTCGCCTGGTCTGGTTCCGTAATCGAGAAGGCAAACTCATCCGGGGTTTCCTCAGCCGGGGAACCTGGCAGCATGTTTTGCGCTTCTTCGGCGGCAGGCGACGCAAGCGTTTCTTGCGTTTGCTCCGCTAGAGCGGGTTTGTCGGCGCCTGGTACCTGCTCTGCACCTGCAAGGATCTCAAGCGGGGAGGCTTCTGCTGGGAGTGTGACCACGGGCCGTTTAAGTGTCGTGTCTAGCTCTGACTCTGCTTCGTCCGCCTCGTCGCTCATGAGTTTCTCTAAGAGCATAGCTTCTGTAATCTGTTCGGCAGGATCAGAGGCATCATCGACCATGCTGGCGGTAGGGGTCTCGGTGACAAGGAGCTCCTCGTCAGGTGAGGATGATGTGCTACTGGCCTGGGCCGAGTCAATCCAGTCATAGGCTCCATCCAGGGCATGTTCGCACCATTCGGTGTAGTTATCACTTATGAAAGCGAATTTTTCACAGTAGTCCAGGCGCTGCATGATCTGGTCAAGCCAGGCTTCGCCGCGATCCAGCATCCTATCGAGGAGACCTATATCATTGACACCGTTCGACTGGAGCCGGGCGAGAGCAGCGAGGGCAATAGGTGATGGATGGACCTCTTGTATATGCGCATCGTTTTCTGCGATGTGTTGCTGGAAGACATTGACACGTGTTTGTAAATAGCCAATCTGCTGTTGGATGGACCAGAGTTGATAATTGCGATAGAACTGCTCGACATCGCGCGGATTAAGCCGGGAAAAAATAGCGTTGACATCCTCGGGGAAATGCTGATGGGGTCCGTCATTCATGACTGGTTCTCCCCCTCTGGGCTGCTGTTGGGTAGAGATTGCCGTCCCCAGCGTTCAATCCAACGCTGCACCAGGCGGTTGGTGCGAATAGTTTCCTGGTCGACAGGCGTATCGGGATGATTGGCCGAAGCCGCGTCAGTGATAGGACGTAACCAGTGGGGCAATTCAAGGCGTGGATCGGTCAAGGCATGTTGTTCTAAGAAAGTCACCATATCCTCCGGCAGCAGCACTATGTCTGTATGTGGAAGTGGTGGGAGAGCCTGCTTCTTTTGTTGGGCTGCGCGGCTGTTGGTCATAGCCTCTTCTTCCGGGACCTCCTGAGGGCCAAAGTTGGGCAGGTTACTCCAACCAAAGAGGGCCGATGACATGGTTTCAGATGCACTGTTAGCTTGTGCGGCAGATATTCCATTCATCTTTTCTACAGTTGCACCTCGCACAGGTTTTTCAGGCCGGGCGGGAGGTGGGGAGGGTATGCGCCCAGTCCTGCTACTGCCGGGTTCAGGCACGCTATGAGCACGCATGCTCGCGGCTAAGACCTGGAGAATCGGGTTGTCTGTTAGCGGGTGAACGTTCCCATTTGTGGGTCCTGGTCCAGGGGCATGATCTAGTAACTGCACGCCTTGCTGCAGCCGTTGTGCCTGTTCTTGCAGTTGCGCCAGGTCTTTGACAAGCGACTCTAATTGTGCCTGAAGAAGTTTCTCAACTTCTCGATAGTGCAACCACTGTTGATATTGCCCCATAATACACATTCCTGCTTGTTCTCGAAAATGTTGTTTTACTGGCAAAAGTATAACATGTGTAATCCCAAGAGACAAGCAGAAACGCCTCGATACACCACTTATGCTAGTCCTTCACGCTCTAGTGCAGTATTGTACGAAATGCGTAAAAGGATACCAACAATAATAAAGTTGGCCACAATTGAACTACCACCATAGCTCAAGAAGGGCAAAGGAATACCGGTCAAGGGGATAAGCTTCATATTTCCCGCGGTAATGATTAACGTTTGAATGGCGAAAATGGAGGTTAAGCCCGCCGCCAGCAACTGGCTAAAGGGATCTCTAGCCTCGATGGCGATGCGGTAGCCGCGATAGAGGATGAGTAGGTAGATGCCGATAATAGCGAAGAGACCGGCCAGGCCCAGCTCCTCGCCCAGGGCAGTAAAAATCATATCGGACTGAACAACCGGGACAAAGGTCGGATGTCCCAGGCCAATACCGGACCCAAGAATACCCCCGCTGGAGAGCGCGATTAAGCCCTGAACTATTTGCAGGCCACCATTCTGAGCAAAGTACTGGTCGGCAGGTGACCAATTTTGCCAATTGACTACATCAAATGGAACAGCGGTAAAGCGGGCGCGTACATAGCCGAACAGGCTATAGCCAACGAAGCCAAGCACAAAGAATATTAGCAAGCTGACTACCACGTAGGAGATCTTGTTGGTACCCAGGTAGATCATGCACAGGAAAATGCCGTAGATGAGCAGTGCGAGACCAAGTTCGCGTACGCCCAGGAAGAGCAGGAGGGCAATCCCCAGCATGAAGGCGATCGGTCCCAACTGCTTGAGGGGTGGCAGGCGTAAAGGTCCGATGCGCAGGCTGCCCTCGGTAAGCATATCGACATTTTCATATAAGTATGCCGCAAAGAAGATAACCAGGAAGATCTTTAAGAGTTCGGAGGGCTGTAAGGCAAAAGGGCCAATATTGAGTTGGTCGTGGGTGGGACTATCAAGATTTTTGACACGCAATGAATTGAACAGGGTTACGCCAACCATGATGACGCCGAGTAAGGCCCAGGTGTACTTGTAGCGCTGCAGCCAGGCCATATTGCGTAAGACAACGATGGTGGCCAGGAAGACGGCCAGGCCTAGCAGTACCCAGACCAACTGGTGAGTACCCAGGGTCGGATCGGCAGGGCGGAGATTTGGGCCAATACGCAGTGCCATCACTACCCCGATGCCGCTGAGTAAACCCACAAGAGGAAAGAGCACCTGGTCGGCTTTGGGGAAGAAGATGCTTAATACGATGTTGATGACAAGAAATGCAGCAATAATGCCAAGCACAGGAATCAGACCCTCCACCGTCGGAAGGTTTTTGACGCTAAGCGAGGATGTCTGCACCAGTCCAGCGCGCACCAGGCGTGCGAGGAGCAGTTGGGTCATCACGAGCAGCAAAATGATAAAAGGAATGATGAACAGTCCTAATTCTTGCCAACGATAGGTTTTTATGAAACGAGCTGGCGATCGTAGTGCCATGGGCTAACCTCTAGTTTCTATGTCACTCACTCACTCACTGCGCGAGTTTAAAGCGGATAAATCCTACCTGAATAATGTCACCAAATTTCGCGGGAAGCGCATTGCGCGCGGGCTGGTTATTCACAAATGTGCCGTTGGTGCTGCCCGCGTCCTGTACATACCAGGTACCATCGCGATTCCAGAGACGTGTATGTTCGCCTGAGATGAAGCTATCCGTAAGTAAGATGGTGCTGGTTGGGCCACGACCAATCGTGGTCTGTGGGGCAAGATCAAAGCGCGTGCCGGGTAGAATGTTACTGGGACCGCTGTCAACCACAATTAGATGGCCGGCGACGGGAGGAGCTTTGCTCTCTGCATAAGCACCTGCCGCGCTTGCCCTCCGCAAATCGCGCGTAATGGCGATGACAACCTGCATCAGAAAGAGGTAAAGCAGGACAATAAGTAAGAGTCGTAATATCAGTAAAAAGACATCTAGCTGTAGTGGCATGGATTGGAGGTCTCACCTTCTCTCGAAGTAAAATTCATAACTGCCGATGGTGAACCGATCACCCGTGCGTAAAATGTGCTGGTGCGTATGCATGGCGCTGTTAGCTTTAATGGTTAAGCTGGCTCTATTAGAGGTAATAGTTACTCCATTGGTGCTGCCCAGATCAAAAAGGGCAAACTGCCCGCCCTGGTATTTAATCTGAGCGTGGTTGCGCGAGACGCGTTTATCTTCAACGATAATATCGTTACTCAACTGGCGCCCAATGTTAATCACAGGTTTTTCAATGCGATAGGTTTGTTGGCCTGCCTGCGGAAGCTGAATGATAAGCTTGGCTGGTGGCATAGGTGGGACCGCTGGCTGGGGTGGCATGCTAGGGGCTTGTCCTGGTCCGCCCATAGGTGGATATGCTTGATTGGGTGATGAAGAGGCTATACCTGGGAGCTCCTGCCCTGGCGTCAATTGTGCGCGCAGGAGAGCTAACTGTTCAGCGCTCAAGGCCTGGGTTGCTTCGACGCCACCCCCACTACCTCCGGCTGCATTGATATTTTTGGTATCTTCTACTTTGGCATCAATTCGAGTGAATCCCAGCCTTAATTTGCTATCTGAATGTAAGCGTAAGATAGGAGTGATTTTGAGCGTGTAGTGGCGTGCAATAGCATAGTCAATCAGCGATTTCTGCCATTCTCTGATTAAGCTGGTCTGGCTGGGAGCCAGGTTTTGATGATCCGCAATGCTCAGGTAGATGTCATAGACATTTGGGGCCAGCCGGTGATTCCCACCCTGGATTAGCAGGCCTTTGTCCATGCTGCGTTGTAGCTTGCGAGCCAGTTCGGTCGGCTCAATTCTTGATGGAAAGAGAACCCCAAACGGATTTTCTATCATGCGTTCCATCAATTCTTCAAATTTTGAGAGCGGATTTTGGCGAGCTGACACTTTGGCTCACCCTCCTAATTTAGCATCTGACGGGCTTGCTGCACATCAGAAAGAATTTGTGACTTCAATGCATCTATGTTTGCAAAACGTTGCTCATCGCGTAGGCGTGCAATGAAGTCGATAGTAATACGTTGATCATAGAGATCGGGTTGGATATCGAGCAAATGGACCTCTACAATGCGTTCTTTTCCATTAAACGTAGGACGTATGCCGATATTAGCTACACCGTTATAAACGGAAGAAGTATCGGTCGCGTCACTTGCCACCTCCGCAATACTGGCAAGACGTACGCGAACGGCATACACGCCGTTCGCTGGCAATAGTTTATGACCTTCAGGCATCAGGTTGGCTGTGGGAAAACCTAACAGCCTGCCTCGTTGGTCACCACGTCTGACAACATCAGATAAAGTAAGCGGATGCCCCAGCAAATCATTTGCCTCGCCGATCTGTCCTTCACTCACCAGGTTGCGGATGCGTGTGCTGCTAATGCGCGTTCGCTCTGCCTCTTCCAATGGCATGGCTTGCATGGTTATGCCATGCTCTTGCCCATATGCTTCAAGAAAAGCAGTATCGCCCATCCTGTTGTGCCCCAGACTGAAATTCGCTCCCACCACAATGCCTTTGATGGTAAATTGTGATGTAAGGAGATCCATAAATTCAGTCGCGCTCATAGCTGCTACGGCCGGCGTAAAACTAATGACAATATTATCTATCAACGAGCCATAGATTTTTGCCAGCGCCAACTTTTCTTCCAAAGTTGTTAAGTAATGCAGGTCAATATCAGGCCGCACCACCTGTAACGTGTGTGGCGAGAAAGTGACCAATACAGGTTTACAGCTCAGCTTTCGGGCCGTTGTATATAATTCATGCATCAGATGCTGATGTCCACGATGGACGCCATCAAAATTGCCAATCGTGATTGCAATAGGTTCGTTTGCCGCGATGCTTGTTACGTATTCCATGGTGTGCGCAGGGTCATCCTATGTAAGTACCCACCTTTAATTTTTCTTTGGCTTATAGTACCACAGCTAACCGTTGGGACGCAATCGGTTGTGTCTACTGGGCCCTCTTACCCTGGTTCACGCGAAGACCTTTTTGGGTTGCCATAGCGCATGTTCGGGGTCCCAGTGTGCAATGGCCAGGAAGTGTCCATCTTGATCATAGACACGAGCCAGTTCGGCTGGAGGCATGGCTGCATCGTTGGCATACTGAAAAGTATTGCCGTGCATCACGCGCTCTACCCCTGGGGCATCCAGGTGAAGCGCAGGATAGTGCTGTAGGACGCTGTCCGCGGGGCAAAGATACTTGCCAGTGTTTCCCTCGTTCGCAGCCTCGGCCAGTTGTTCGAGTGTGATGCTTTCTGTCAGGGTAAAGGGGCCGCTGCGCGTACGTATCAGCCCCCCGAGGTGGGCGCCATACCCTAGTTGTTCACCGAGGTCATAGGCTAGCGAGCGAATATATGTTCCCTTACTGCACGCGACAGCAAGAGTCAGACGGGGGGAAGTCCAGGCGATTACCTCCAGCGAGGTAATAGCGACGGGTCGCGCTGCCAGCGTAACCTCCTCACCAGCTCGTACCCGTTTGTAGGCGGCCTTTCCTTGTATTTTGATAGCGGAATAGCGAGGTGGCAGTTGCATCTGTGGACCAAGGAAGCGTGGCAGTACCTCTGTGATCTGGGCAAGCGTCAGGTTGGCTACATCCGTAGTGCGCACAATGGCGCCTTCTGCGTCATAGGTATCCGTGACCACACCAAAAATAATCTCTGCCTGATACGCTTTACCACTCTCGCTTAGATATTCGGCAACACGGGTGCCCTGTCCAATGCAGATAGGGAGCACGCCGCTGGCGGCTGGATCGAGTGTACCTGCATGTCCAACGCGTTTCTGGTGCAGAATCTTGCGCACCTTGGCCACGACGTCGTGTGAAGTCATGTTCGTGGCTTTATTGATGTTCAGTATACCGTCCATCGTCCATGATCCGTTCCAATTCGGTTATGATGAATCTGCTTGCCTCTGCAATATGCATAGGGAGGGTGCCTCCAGCGGCACGTGCATGACCTCCACCATTTGCTAAGCGCTGGCAGATTTCCGCGGCATTATAGGGCGCAGCGCTGCGCATGCTGAGACGCGTGATGTGTGGATTGCCGTAACTTTTAAAATACACGGCAACCTCTACGCCCTCGATATCACGCAGTAGACCGGATATGTTATCATCCATATCCTCGCTGGCTCCAGCTTCCCTGAGGGTCTCATCAGTTGACTGCGACCAGATGAGGCGACCTTCGCAAGCAGTTTGTGCCCTGGCAATGGCCAGAGATTGTAGGCGTACCTGGGCCAGGGGTCGTGTGCGGTAGATAGGTTGGACAACGGTTTCGGGGATGGCGCCTGCACGCAGCAGAACGGCGCTCACCTCCATGGTACGTGCTGTGGTGTTGGTGAATTGATAGGAACTGGTATCGGTGATGATGCCCGTCAATAGGCAGAGCGCGGCATCTCGCCCTAGGGGTAAATTTGCTTGCTGCTGGAAGAGCACCAGCAGTTCAGCGGTGGCCGCGGCTGTTGGGTCGATAATATTGACACGACCGCAGCCGCTGCTGCTGATATGATGGTCGATGTTAAGTATATTGACATGTTCTAAGAATGCGCGATGTTGTTCATACAGCGAACCAAAGCGACTCAATTCTCCCGCATCCAGCGCGATAACCAGGTCGAAGTCTTCATCGTCCAGCGTATGTTGGAGCGTATCTATGCCCGGCATAAACGCCAGCATACCCGGTGCCGGGTCTGCGCAAGCAGGCACGCATATTTTCCCCATGGCCTGAAGCATGTGGGTCAGCCCGAGAGCTGAGCCAAGACAATCGCCATCCGGGTGTTCGTGAGCAATCAGGGCGATACGCCGGGCCGAGTGTATGAGAACCATAGCCTGTTCGACCAGGCTCGCGTTCAGCTGCTGATGTAATGCGCTGGTGTTTTCACTCATAATACGTTTTGTCACTTTTGCTGCTCATGCTGCTGTGCTTTTTCTTCCTTTTCAATCTGCTGAATAAGATCAAGGATACGCGCCCCTTCCGCGATGGACGTGTCGAGTTTGAAGGTTAACTCAGGCATGAAACGCAGGACGAGGCGACTGGCAAGTTCACGGCGCAAGAAGCTGGTTGCATGCTTTAGTCCTTTCATGGTCTCCGCCTGTTCCTCTGCACTACCCATCACACTTACGAAGACTTTAGCATGACGCAGGTCACCGCTGACCTCTACGTGGGTAATACTGGCGAACCCTACCCGTGGATCTTTTAGACGCGTGCGTATTAACTCGCTAATTTCCGCCGCGATCAGTTCACCCAGTTTCTCTTGCCGGTGTGTATTTGGCATGAAGATATTCCCTCCGTGGCGTAGAGGCTATAGCTAGCATGCACACCGCATGCTAGCTATAGCCTCTACCTTGCCCAATCCTGTTTATGCCCCGGGTTTGACACGCTCCTGCGAGAATGCCTCGATGATATCGCCAACTTCAAATTCGGTGAAATCCTCGAGAACTATACCGCACTCGTAACCGCTAGCAACCTCACGCACATCGTCTTTGCCACGTCGTAGGGAAGCAATTTTCCCGTCATAGACCTTTTCCCCTTTGCGTAGGATACGCGCTTGTGAAGAGCGTACGATCTTTCCATCAGTAATACGGCAGCCGGCGATAACCGTGGTTTTACCGGCCTTAAATGTCTGTAGTACTTCAGCATGACCCTCGATGACTTCGCGGAAGGTTGGCTCCAACATACCGGTCAGAGCGGCCTGGATGTCGTCGGTCAGCTTATAAATGACGTTGTAGTAACGAATATCAACGCCCTCTTTTTGCGCCTGGCGCTGTGCCGCGCCATCAGCTGTGACATTAAAGCCAATGATGATGGCTCCCGAAGCAGCCGCCAGGTGTACATCGGTTTCACTGATATTGCCGATACCCTCGCGGATAAGGCGCACTTTGATATTCTCTTCGCCGACTTTTGTCAGTGCATTCTTAATCGCCTCAGAGGTTCCTTGTACGTCGCTCTTGAGCACAATGTTCAGTTCCTTGACTTTACCCTCTTGCATCTGCATGTAAAGCGTATCAAGGCTGACCTGCCCAAGCGGCATACTCTCGTTCCGCCGTTGTTCCGCTACCTTCGCAGCCCTGTGTTTGGCTGTGCGCTCATCGGCAACTACCTCGAGCCGGTCACCGGCATTGGGCACTTCTGGTAAACCGAGAACGCTCACAGGTGTGCTCGGTGGTGCCTTCTGTATGCGCTTACCACGGTCATTGAACATAGCGCGTATTTTGCCGGAGAGTGAGCCGACCACAATATTGTCACCCATCTTCAGGGTACCCTGCTGAATGAGTACGGTCGCGATCGGTCCGGTATTTTTCTCCAGCCGTGCCTCAATGATGACGCCTGAGGCAAGGCGATTCGGATTAGCCTTAATATCCTGAACTTCAGCTACAAGCAAAATCATTTCAAGCAAGTCATTGATACCCGTACCTTTGCGCGCCGAGACCGGCACGCAGACGATATCGCCACCGTATTCTTCGACGACAAGACCTATCTCGGCAAGCTGTTGCTTGACGTGATCAGGGTTGGCTCCCGCCTTGTCAATTTTGTTCAAGGCGATAATAATCGGCACTTTGGCCGCCTGGGCATGGTCAATGGCTTCACGCGTCTGAGGCATAACACCATCATCAGCCGCGACAACAATCACGGCAATATGCGTTACCTGGGCACCACGGGCGCGCATGGCTGTGAAGGCTTCGTGACCGGGCGTATCCAGGAAGGTGATTTTCTTGCCATCGACTTCTACCTGGTAGGCGCCGATGTGTTGGGTAATACCACCAGCTTCACCTGCGGCAACCCGCGTCTTACGTATCACATCAAGGAGCGAGGTTTTACCGTGGTCAACATGGCCCATAATAGTGACAACTGGTGGAATAACGATCATGTTGTCTTCATGACGCGAAGCCATCATTGCTTCATTTGCCGATAGACCTCTATCACTCTGCACCGCTGGTGTTGCGGAAAGAGCGCTCTGATTCGGCTCAAAACCCATTTCCTGGGCTACAAGCGCCGCTTTATCGTAGTCGACTACCTGGTTAATGCTGGCGAAAATGCTGTGCTTGATTAATCCCCGGATAATTTCATTAGGTGTTGCTTGTAATAATTCGGCCAGATCCTTGACGACGATCTGAGGCGGAATTGCGATTGGCCCGGTTGGTTTCTCTTTGACCGCGGCAACTCGTCGCTCCTGTGGCCGTTGGGTGGGTGTACCTGGCCGCGCACCGGGTCGAGCCGGGGCGGGATGTCCAGGACTATTTGGGCGACCAGTGCCGGGACGACCAGGCGCGCCTGAAGCAGGGCGAGGCATACCCGTTGTTGTACCGCCATTGCCGGGTCTATTTGCTGGTCGTTGCTGTGTAGCAGGATAGCCCTGGTGTTGCGTAAATGCACCACCCTGGTAAGGTTGGCGCTGTTGATATGGCCCACTATTAGGTGGTCTTTGCGCTGGCACAACAGTATTGCTGGCGCGTTGGACTGGCGCGCCTGTGTTGCCAGGGCCGCGCCCTGGCATACCAGCATTCCCGCCGCGTTGGGCAGGTGCTCCCGTGCCGCCAGTACGCTGCGTCGGCGCGTTGGTTCTATACGTCGGACGTTGTACTGGTTGTGTTGGACGTGCTGTAGGTTCAGGTGACGTAGGCGTGTTTTCCTTCGGCGTTGCTGGCGCAGCTGCCCTGCTGGGGGCAGTTGTTCCACTGCTACGTTGTGTTGGATGTGTTGTTGGTTCAGGTGACGTAGGCGTGTTTTCCTTCTGTGTTAATGGCGTAGCTGCCCTGCTGGGGGCAGTTGTTCCACCGCTACGTTGTGTTGGATGTGTTGTTGGTTCAGGTGACGTAGGCGTGTTTTCCTTCTGTGTTAATGGCGCAGCTGCCCTGCTGCGCTGAGCAGGGGCTGGACGTGGTGCAGATTCAGGCAGGGTTGAAGCGCGTTCCGTCCCATCTTGCACTGTAATGGCTGGTGTACCGTTGGAGACGGGCGCGGATGGTGTACGTCGCCGTGTAACAGGTTTTGTTTCCGGTTGTTCCTGGCTGCCTGGTGTGGCACTGTCGGATTTTGAGCGGGCGCTGCCGCGTGTTCTCGTTGACGTTGGTTTTGCCTGCTCGTTTCCTTCTGGAGACTCAGAGGTGTTACTCATGAAGAAGACTCCCTTCTATTGAATAATGCGCCACAAATGGCGGCGGAAATCTCTCTTCACAGCCACAAGGAAGGACTGTCACCTCTTTCCGTAAAAAGGGAAAGGGAGACAGTCCCTCGCTGGTGCAGTGCCAGGCATGTTCAGTCTGCGCCCTCTGGCGTAGTTGCTATGGTTAGTTGATCATAGCTATCGCTCCGCAAACATTCGCTTAGCACAACGGCCCTGTAGACGAGGGGCTGTGTCTCTATCAAGAGTCGAGATACAATGACGCATAATTAGTGTCTAGCTATTGGTTTTATGTATTTCAATCTTCACCCAACACATGAGCCGGATGCAGGTATTGAATACTGCCATACCCCAAAAAGGGATAGGGACGATATACGACGTTCCTTATTATAACGATACCTTAGTATAGCTTACTGGACTTGTTCTTGCAACTTTTTACTACCAATGGAGAGGTGAATGCTCACCCCTCTATTGGTAGTAATGTTTGCCCGGAGCTGGTAGGCTTGTGTGGGACCACGAACTCACCAACGCTACAATACATTAATCGCTTTTAGAACTGGTAGACTTGCTCTGCTGGGCAGATTTTTTTGCAGGCTCCACAGGCGTTTCCCTGGGGAGCGTTGCAATATAGCTATCTAGCCCCGCGCGATCTTCCTCGGACAAGCTGATTTCAAATTCTTGCTCAAGGCGTTTCTTTTTAACTGCCGTCTCCCAGCACGAGAGCCGTGCGCAGATATATGCTCCACGACCGGACTTCTTGCCCGTTGCGTCGATTACCACATGTCCATCAGGCGTACGCACAACGCGTAATAACTCACGCTTTGGCTTGGTTTCTCGGCACGAGATGCACGTACGCAAAGGAACATGCCTGGGTTTTTTTGCTTGCTTACTTGCTATATTTGCCATACGTTGCTATTCCCTGTCTCCACCATATCCATAGGATGAACTGTGTTTGTTGCCGCCACGATGATGGCTTGAACGGCGGTTACCTTCACCACGCTCGTTGCGCTCATAGCGCCCTGCTTGCGGACGCTCTCCTCGTTCACGGCGTGCCGGTTGCGTGTAAGCATGCTCGGGCGCGTCATCTACCCGCTCTTCGTATATTTCACCTTCGGCGGGTTTGATTACGTCGACGCGCCAACCCGTGAGCTTGGCTGCCAGGCGCGCATTTTGACCGTCTTTGCCGATAGCCAGCGAAAGCTGTCGTTCAGGTACGGTCACCAGGGCCGTATGATCTACTTCGCGCAGTTCAACCTTCAGTGGTTTGACGGGACTGAGCGCGTTGGCTACGAAGGTCGCCTGGTCAGCATGCCACTGGATAATATCTATCTTCTCATCATTAAGTTCATGTACGATGTTGTTAATACGCGAGCCGCGTACACCAACGCATGAACCAATGGGATCTAACCCTTCCTGGCGCGCAACAACAGCTACCTTTGACCGGCTGCCCGGTTCACGAGCAATGGCTTTGATCTCAACGGTACCTTCATAGATCTCGGGCACTTCTGCTTCAAACAGGCGCCGCACGAGGTCGCGGTGCGTACGAGAAACCATTATTTGCAGCATACGTCCCTGAATGCGGCGTACATCATAGACGTAAACGCGCAGGCGCTGACCATTGCGGTAGCGTTCGGTAGGTACCTCTTCACTGGGTGGCATTACGCCTTCAATTTTATCAGCTTTGTCCAGGTCGAAGTCGATTGACCAACCGCGCACAGGGTCTTTGTGTGTAAGTGTCCCAAGACGAATTTCACCCATCCAATTTTTGATCTGGTCATAGAGGTGCTCGTGCTCTGCCTCGCGAATGCGCTGGAGGATGACCTGCTTGGCCGTCTGCGTTGGGATGCGGTTAAAGATGAATGACGAATCAACATCAATAGATTGGCCAAGCGCCGCTCTCGGCACAAGGCGTTGTGCCTCGGCCAGCGAGATCTCCTCGTTAGCATCATTAACCTGGGCTACCACACGTTTTGCTGCCCAGACATGCACTTCACCGTTCTTATCTACCTCAATACGGACATTCTCGCCGCCGCCAAAACTTTTACGGTAGGCCGCGAGTAGGGCGGTGGCAACAGTTTCCATTACCACTTCGCGGGGTAATCCCTTTTCGGCAATTAATTGTGCGATAGCAGCCTGAAATTCGCTTCTCATAAGCCATTATCCTCCCGCTGGCCCCAATTGACACTTACGTCATTTTTTCGAGTGCTTGTTCCGATGCATGACGCAACGGCGTTTGTAACTAAAAAGTTCCTGGCAAGCAGAAAAGTGGACGGAATGTCCACTTTTCTCAAAAAGGTTTCCTTGATTCTTTGGTAATTATATCACGTAGTTACGCTTTTGGCTAGGGGAAAGTAGGCAAGTTACATGTTTCTTACCCTCAAGCTTGTAAAGCTATACCAATGCTATGCAACATGCTTTAGAATGATGCTTCCCCGTTCTCTCAGACCTTTGGCTTGTCCAGGCCTCCAATATGCAGAAAATAGCCTGCGAATACATGTGATATACTTTATATCAAAGTAGATTCGCCTTGAATGAGCGCAAACAAAGGAGTTTTTCTCATGGCTGTAGCCCATGTTACTGACGACGAACAGGCATTAATAGAAGCGATACGCGAACTGGCTCGTGAGCGTGTAGCGCCACGCGCGGCCGAGATCGACCATACCGGCGAATTTCCCTGGGATATGAAGGAATTGCTGGCACAACAGGATATTTTTGCCATGGCCTTTCCCGAGGAATACGGCGGCCTCGGTTCGAGTGAACTGACGATTGTAATGGCGATTGAAGAACTGTCGCGCTATTGTGCCACTACAGCACTGCTGCTGGCTGTGCAGCAATTGGGATCAACGCCTATCTTGCTGGCGGGCAACGAAGAACAGAAACGTAAATATTTACCCCACCTGGCAAGCGGCGAATGGATGGCCGCGTATGCCCTGACTGAGGCAGGTTCAGGCTCAGATGCCGCGGCTATGCAGACCCGCGCCGTGCGCAAAGGCGACAAGTATATTCTCAACGGATCAAAGCGTTTCATTACGAATGGTGGAATTTCGCACGTCAATTCTGTTTTTGCCATTACTGATCCCGAGCAAGGTACGCGCGGCATCAGCGCCTTTATTGTTGAGAAAGACTTCCCAGGCTTTTCAGTCGGGCGGATCGAGGAAAAGATGGGTATTAAGGGTTCGCAGACCGCCGAATTAATTTTCACAGACTGCGAGGTGCCCGTTGAGAACTTGCTTGGGCATGAAGGCGAAGGCTTCAAAATCGCTATGATGACGCTTGATCGTACGCGTATCGGTATCGGTGCGCAGGCTCTGGGTATTGCCCAGGGAGCGCTGGACCTCGCGGTATCTTATGCCAAGCAGCGTATTCAGTTTAACAAGCCCATTGCCGATAACCAGGGTATTCAGTTTATGCTTGCGGACATGGCCACCAAAGTTGAGGCTTCGCGCCTGTTGGTGTACAACGCGGCGGAAATGGTTGATCGCGGCGAGCAAAACTTTAGCAAATATTCAGCGATGGCGAAGATGTACGCTTCGGATAGAGCTATGGAAGTGACCAGCGATGCTATCCAGATCCTGGGCGGCTACGGGTACATGAAAGAATATCCCGCCGAACGTATGCTGCGTGACGCCAAAATCACCCAGATCTATGAGGGGACCAACCAGATCCAGCGCCTGGTCATCGCCCGTGAATTACTGAAATAACGATGTAGAGAGATGAAGGTGTCGCTGGCAAAAGGTAAACACACTTACCTTTTGCCAGCGACACCTTATCATTGAAATATATTTCCAGGAGAGCATAACCTATGCCATCACTTTCGTTTGATCCAGTTGCTCATGTTTATGATGCCACGCGAGGATATCCTACCGGTGTTGCCCAACAAATTGCCCAGTCCATTGCTGATACAGTCAAGGCAACCCCTCATACAAAATTTCTGGAGGTTGGCATTGGTACTGGTCGGATTGCTTTTCCCCTGGCTTCGCGCGGTCATATGTATACAGGAGTGGATATTTCGGAGCGCATGGTTGAACAACTCGAGGCAAAGCTGGCAGATCATGGCTGGCAGGAACGAGTGCAGCCATGGGGTTCATTGCCCGACGAAAATACAAGTGCAGCCCCACTGGTACGGCGTTTTATGCAAGGTGAGCAGCGAGCTTCCATGCGACTTGTCATGGCGGATATGACTGCTCTACCCTTTTACGCTGCCTCGTTCGATGTGGCTATAGCTGTACATGTCTTTCATCTAGTGGATAGCTGGCAAAAAGCATTGAGCGAGGTGCTGCGTGTACTGCGTCCCGGTGGGCTGTTTCTCCATTGCTGGGACGAGCATAGGATCTCGGATAAGCGCAATATGGGGCAAACCTGGGAGAGCATTGTGCGCGAACTAGGAGGTGACGTCAGGCGACCAGGCGCTAGCGATGCCGACATTGATGTGACGCACTGGCTGCAAGAGCATGGCCTGCACCCACAGGAGTTGCGCATAGTAAACTGGGAAAGCACAATGACGCCGCGCCAATCTCTTGAGAATATTACCAAACGCGCCTGGTCAAGAACATGGACAGTCCCTGATGACCTGTTTGCTGCCTCTGTCCAACGCCTGGAACAATGGGCCAACGAGCAATTCGGTTCCAACCTGGATGCCGAACGTATGCAGACCCACCAGTTTGTGATTAGCAAGACCCAAGTATAAGGTAGCTCCTAAGAGACTGTTGGGTGGGCGCAGTTCTTTTTTCCCTGAACGGAAAACAGAGCTTAAGAACGAATTTAACTCAACAAGAAACTTGCGCGTGCACAGACGTTTTTCCGCGAATGCGGTTACTTCACGCCAATTACCGCAGTTGTTTTGAATTGTCTGGAAGCTGGTCCTTGCTTGATGTACGCCAGAGTAAAACCAAGCTGCTTCATTCCTGGAATGATCTGCTCCTCTAAAATCAGCTGGTAACGCTCCAATCCTGTTGCTTCAGCTGTGTCTATTTTTCCCGTAGAGAGCGTGATGACGAGCATGGCGCCTGGTTTGAGTACGCGGAAGATCTCAGCTAGAGCGCGCGGCGGGTCCGGCCAGAAATACAGGGTTTGAATACTGAAAACTTTGTCGAACTGGTTGTCGGCGAAGGGAAGGGTAGTCACATCACCGTGGCACAATGCGACCTGTCCCGCTTTAATGGCCTTGGCGTTGCGACGGCTGGCGGCGTGCACCATCTCTTGAGAAAGATCGATACCGGATATATGCCCATTGCTGGCTTGGGTTGCAACGAGTTCAATGGCACGGCCTGCTCCGAAGCCAAGCTCCAATATCTGATCCTCTGGCTTGAGATCCAGCAGGGAAATCGTCCAGGTGGTTTCTGGCATGTGCTGGCGTACCATCTGCTCACCAAGTACGCGTCCGACGATACCCGTCGGATGGCCATGCTGACCGGCAAGGAGAGAGGCCCCGATGCGGTTGAGAAGGTTCATAGGGTTTCAGGTGCTCCTTTTTTGAAAGTAGTGCCTCTGAAGAATGTATGTTCTATTCTATCACCTTTCCAGGGGGTAATTGACACATTGACAAGCCACAAGCCTTTGCATATACTGCGGGATAAGAGCAAGCTCATGTTGGCTGCTCGTGTGCGGCTGCATTGTGGCGGCTTGATCTCTATACTCGTAGAATCAGGATCTTCAATGTTCCACTATCTGTAGTAACCTGATTCTCAACTCGCTTGCCACACAGAACGCAGCTTTGATATCCTCATATTTTTTTCTGCAAAGGAGATCTGTTCATGAAGAAGTCTTTACTTTCCGCCGTGGCAATCTCAGCCCTCGCTCTCGTCCTCGTCGCTGTCATGTTTGTAATGAATAACGGCATCTTCGCTGCTCGTGCAAGCGGCGGTGGCGCCCTTAGCATTCACGTCGTGGAGCATGCCAGGACGGATACCGTTGGTGATTTCGAAAACGGTGCTCCCAGCCCTGATGCTCTGGGAAATGTGCTTGCCTTCCACAACCCCGTCTTTGATGCCACCGACACGCAGCGCGTCGGCGTTGACAATGGTCAATGTACCCGCACCATCGCTGACCCCACCAATGGCGTATGGGAGTGTTTCTGGACCATCATTCTCTCCAACGGCCAGCTTACTGTCGAAGGGCCATTCGATGACAATGGCACTGATACCATGCTTGCCATCACCGGCGGTACGGGTGCTTATCAGTTAGCTCATGGCCAGATGCGCCTCCATCTCCACAGCACTAAGCCGTTAAAGTACGATTTCTTCTACGAAGTAGAATTCTAGTACGTACTGCGTAACGCTTCAAGTAGTCTCTCTGTTAGGCATAATCGACAAGCAGCAGCGGCCTCTGGCCTCGCCAGGTGCCGCTGCTGCTGCTTGATCTTATGCCTCGATGGCGCGTGCCACAATCTCGGCGATATCTTCGATCTGCATTTTGTCTTCGGCCTCCACGCCCTTGATGCCATCATCAAACATGGTGATGCAGAAGGGGCAGGCAGCGGCGAGGACATCAGCCCCCGTCTCCAGCGCCTCGTTGACACGCGTCTGGTTGACGCGCTTGCCAATCTTTTCTTCCATCCAGGCACGACCACCACCGCCGCCGCAACAGAAACTCTTGTTCTTATTGCGACGCATCTCCGTCACGCCGTTGCTATTGAGTACGGTGAGCACGCGGCGTGGCTCATCGTAAATATCGTTGTAGCGGCCGATGTAGCAGGGGTCGTGATAGGTCAATTTGCGCTCGTCAAAGCTCGCGGGGAGTTTAATCTTCTCGTCGGCCAGCAGCTTATCAATGAAGACGGTGTGGTGCACAACTTCATAGTTGCCGCCAAGCTGGGTGTACTCATTCTTAATGGTATTGAAGCAGTGAGGGCAGGCCGTGATAATCGTGCGCTGCCGGGTTACTACACCGGCGACCCCATTCCCTGGAGTATGGCCGTTATGACCATTGTGGGCGTTGGCTGTATTAAAGCCGTAGCCGTCAAGCACTTCAATATTCTGCTGGGCCATCATCTGCCACAGGTATTCATTCCCGATGCGCCGGGCAGGATCGCCTGTGCAGGACTCTTCAGGTCCCAGAATAGCGAAGTTGACTCTGGCCGCGAGCAGGATCTTTGCCACCGCTGTAGCAACTTTCTGATTGCGCTTATCAAATGAACCCATGCAGCCCACCCAGTAGAGCACATCGGCATCGGGATTCTCTGCCATCAGCGGTACACCTAGTCCAGCCGCCCACTCGGCTCGTTTATCATTGCTGATCTCCCAGGGATTGGCGTTGCGCTCAACATTGTTGAACAGCGAGGTGACCTCGCCAGGGAATTCGCTCTCTTCCATGACCAGGTGGCGGCGCATATCTACAATCTTCGGCACATGCTCGATAGAGACCGGGCATATCTCCATGCAGGCGCGGCAGGTTGTACAGGCCCATAAGGCATCATTCGAAATAATGCCGCCCACCATCGGCTCGTGATGGGCCTCTATTTCATCTTTGGTTTTATCGGCCCGCACACCCGCTACGCCGAGTTTGCTGTAGAGGGAGTTTTCACCAAGGATTTCAGGACTGCTGACAAAGAGCGCCTCTTTGACTCCCAGGATAATCTCTTTGGGAAAGAGGGGCTTGCCGGTGTTGGTCGCCGGACACACCGTGTTACAGCGTCCGCATTCGGTACAGGCATAGCCATCGAGCAGCTGTTTCCAGGTGAACTGTTCTGCTTTGGAGACGCCATAGTCTTCGCGCTCCTCCAGGTTTTCCAGCAGGGGTAAAGCGCCTTTGGGCTTGTAGCTGCGGAAGAAGACGTTGAAGGGTGTTGCCATCAAGTGCAAGTGTTTGGAGCGCGGTAGATAGATCAGGAAACCCAGCACAGTCCCGATGTGCAGCCACCAGAAGATGCGATACCAGACGACATCAGTGTTGGCATCGATACCACTAAACAGGGGATAGAGCCAGGTGCCTATAGGCGTCCACGCCCCGCTATTATTCGCCGCGTTTACACCATACGTGGTGGCATATGCCGCGTAGGTAAAAGCTTCAACCAGCCCCAACGTAACGATGACAGCCATAATCAGTCCGAGAATGATAAAGCCATCCCACGGACCGTGCAAGAAACTTGACAATTGCTTGGGACGTACGATGCCACGGCGGATGGCGAAAATGATCAGCGCTATGAACACAAAAACACAAAAAGCATCCAGCACGGCTGCAAATGTATGATTATCACCGAGTAGCGGCAATGAACCGTTGAAGGCTCCCAGAATAAGATTGAGTAAGCCGAACTGGATAATTATGAAACCCCAGAAGGTAAAGAAGTGTGCTATGCCAGGAATTGGGTCGCGCAGCACACCGCTTTGTCCCAGGACGACCAGGAAAAACTCACCGATGCGGTCATCAATGTGATCAGTGCGGTCTTCACGCCGTGCCTTTGCCAGCAGCGTAATCAATTCGCCCACACGAATACCAAAAAGGACGAGTGCTGCTATAAAAAGCAGGACAAAAAGCGCGGTGCCGATCCAGTTTCCAGTGGGTGAGATCACAGGGGGCGTCATAGAAATACCTCCTTCTAGGGGCGCAATACTGCGCCCGTGATCGTTAAATTGACCTGTGTGAAATAGATACCATACATGGTACCGTCTTTCTCACGTCAATAAAATTGGTAAGTTAATGTGCTTTACGCCGCTTTACTTCTTGCGTAAGCTGCGGCAAGACGGCCAGCGCATCTCCAATGACGCCAAAGTCGGCCGCGGAGAAGATGGGGGCATGCTCGTCTTTGTTGATCGCCACAATGTATTTGGAGCCCTTCATACCTGCCAGGTGTTGGATTGCCCCGCTAATACCGCAGGCGATATAGAGAGTAGGCTTCACGGTCTTGCCGGTCTGCCCAATCTGGTAGCTGTAAGGAAGCCAACCTGCATCGACAATCGCACGCGTGGCCCCGGCTGCACCACCCAGGGCTGCGGCCAGTTCCTCGACGAAATGAAAATTCTCTGCTTTGCCAAGACCGCGTCCACCGCTGACAATCACACTGGCATCTTCCAGGGCCGGTCCTTCGCTTGGTACCTCGACGCGGTCCAGAATTTTGATTTTCTGTGAATCGGCGTTCAGCGTGATATTCAAGGTCTCTACTTCTGCGTTCCTGCCTTCATAGCGTTCAAGACCAAAGGCTTTGGGGCGGGTGAGTACAATGCCCGTTCCTTGCTGTGGATGGGTAGCGGTTACGAGGTTCTCACCGCCCCATGGCACAGTGACGCGCAGCTCATCACCTTCAAAACTGAGATCAGTGGCGTCGGTGATTAAGCCCATATTATTGCGCACGTTGAGGCGGGCTGCGATATCACGCAGATCATAGGTGGTGGCCAGCAGCAGCAGGTCTGGCTGGTGTTGCTTGAGCAGCTCACTGATGGTATCTACGGCAGGCAGTGTGAGGAAGGTGTCATACGCTGCATCCGCGTGGACATAGACTTTCTCCGCGCCATATTCACCCAGGGTTGGCGCAATTTCGCCTGCGACTGAGCCCAGAACGATAGCCTCGGCCCGGCCAAGCTGCGCGGCCTTACCCAGCACTTCTAATGATGAACGGGCCGCTTTGCCATTCTCATTTTCAATCAATACCCAAATCGTTTTTGGCATTTCTATGTTCTCCTAAAGCAACTGGTAACGCTGCAAAAAGTCAGCGATAGCCTGGGCGGAGTTGCCATCATCTTTGATCACCTGGCCGGCTGCTCGTGCTTCAACTTTTCCTAGCGCCAGAACACGCTCGCGTGCCCCTGCTTCGCCGACCTGAGATGCATCAATGCCAAGATCAGCCAGGGTAAGCTGGGTAAAGGGCTTTTTCTTTGCGCCCATAATACCCTTCATGGTCGGATAAATGGCCTCGAATGAGCCGCTGGCAATAGTGACAACAGCGGGAAGCGGGCATTCGACAGTCTGGTAGCCTGTTTGCGTGACCCGTTTGATCACGGCTTTGGAGCCTTCAACGTTAATTTCACGGGCGAAGGTCAACTGTGGCAGGCCAAGAAATTCGGCAAGACCACCGGGGACCATACCGGTGTAGCCATCGGTGCTCTCGGTTGAACAGAAAATCAGGTCGGCGTTTTCCTTTTTCAAGGTAGCTGCGAGGACACGGGCGGTACCCAGGGCATCCGAACCGGCCAGGGCAGGGTCGGTAACAAGTATAGCCCGGTCAACGCCCATAGCCAGGGCGCGGCGCATAGCCTCTTGCGCACTGACCGGTCCCATGCTGACCGCGACGACCTCGCTATTGCCAACCGTATCACGCAGTTTGATGGCCGCAGAAATAGTAGTTTCATCACCTGGATCAAGAACAAGCGACACACCGCTGCGCACGAGCCGCTTGGTGTTCGGATCGAGCTTACTAACAACGGTGTTAGGATCTGGGATCTGTTTGACACAGACATAAATCTTCATTGTTATGTTGCCTCGTCTTTGTGTATATGAAACGTAGGAGGATAGATTGGTAGCCTACGTAGTACCTGGTGCATAATCAATTGATCTACGCGGTTTCCGCGTGTATACTTTCCCTCGCGGAGGGGCACAGAAAGGCAGTTGGTCACCGCACTCTTTTACGATCCGCTCTTAAGAATACTGCAACCAGGATACTGCAACTATTGTACCTGTCTAGAAAAGATAGTGTCAACGTTGCCAGCTAACGCGCTGACGCCGAACTATGCTTTGCTCTATGGAATAAGCGAGCGCCGCCTGACAGGCGGCGCTCGCTTATTCCATAGAGCAAAGAACTTATCCTTTAACGGCTCCGGCCGTCAACCCAGAAACGATGCGGCGCTGCAAGAACAGCACCATGATCACAAGTGGAATGGTCACGATGATAGCGGCCGCCGCGACCTCACCAAAGGCAATCTGGTGCTCTCCGTTAAAGAGTGGGATAGCCACCGTCACCGTTTGCGCACTTGAGTCCGCAGTCATGGTCAACCCAAAAAGGAAGTCGTTCCAGACCGTGATGAACGAAAGAATCGCGGTGGTAAAAACGCCTGGTGCAGTCAGGGGCAGCACTATGCGCCACAATGCTCCCAGGCGCGTGGTGCCGTCAACTAATGCGGCTTCTTCAAGGTCCGGGGGCAAATCGCGGAAAAATGAAGTCAAGAAGTAAACCGTGACGGGCAAGGCAATGACCAGGTAGGGAATGATCAGTGCAACATATGTATTGTAGACATTGATGGTGCCGGTAAAAAATACATAGAGCGGCCCTACCAGGGCAATGAGTGGAAACATCTGGACCGAGAGTACAATTGCCAGCACCAGTCCTTTCCCCAGGAATTTTGAGCGTGCAATGGCATAAGCAGCGATCGAACCGAAGATTAAAGCCAGGATGGTTGTCAAAATCGCCACAATCGTGCTATTCAACAGATCTTTCGCAAAAGCCGGCTGAGTGCTTGCAAAGGCGTTAGTGTAGTTCTGTGTGGTAAATGACTGTGGGAAGAGCGTTGGTGGCGAAGTGTTGATTTCTGAATCGATCTTTATTGACGTGATCGCTGTCCAATAGAATGGGGCAAGGGCGATGAAGAGCACAACTATCACCGCAATATAGCGACCAGTCACCCCCCAGTTCGCTCGTCGCCTGGGACTTGTATCAGCTACTTTTGCCTGTGCCGTGGAGATGACTTGCTCTCGTACTGCCATGATATACCTCCCTTTCTATAGAGTGTACTAGTTTTGGCTCAGACGCGTCGTCGTGACTATGATAATACTTACAACGGCACAGATGATAAAAAGTATGACAGCGGCTGCAACTCCAGGAGCGAAGTCGAAGGTCGTACCCTGAAACATATTTGCATAAGAGTACAGGGCCATTGTCTGCACCTCACGCCCGCCACCAGTGAGGATGTAGAACAGGTCAAAAGCACGCAGAGCATCCAGGAGACGGAACATGAGTGCAATCAAAAGCGCATTCCTCAGCATGGGCAGTGTGATAGTCCAGAACTGTTGCCAGCGACTGCTGCCATCTACGCCTGCGGCCTCGTATAGCTCATTGGGAATGACTTGCAGACCAGCTAGCAACAGGAGTGCCATAAATGGCGTGGTTTTCCAGACATCGATGATGATCGAGGCAGTGACCAGGCCGTTCGGCGTACGTAGTAAGGAATCTCCAGGTGCCAGGAGATGTGCAGCCTGCATCAGGTAGGTAAGGACGCCGTTCTGGGCGTTAAACATCAATAACCAGATCTGTCCGGAGACAATTGTCGGAAATGCGAAGGGAATAAGAATAGCTGTACGCACCAGGCCGCGACCTGGAAACATTTGATTCATCAGTAAAGCAACACCAAACCCCACGAGCGCCTCCAATGCCACGCTTACCACGCTGAAAGTGATCGTTATACCGACCGAGCTTTTGAATGCTGGATCACCGAGGACCTGGATATAGTTACGTAAGCCAACAAACGTCGCTCCAGACGCTATGAGTGGATTATCGAGTAAACTGAGACGGATCGAATCTATGATAGGATAGACGGCCACCAGGGCAATAATGATGATGGTGGGAGCCACCAGGTAATATGGCAGTAATCCACTGCCCAAATCTAAGCGCTCTCGCAAGCTTATTTTTTGCTTAGGCATAGCAGTCGCTTGTGTCGTAGTCGCCATGATGCTTTTCCCCTTACCTATTTTTCTACTTCAAAAATACCAGGATATCAGCGAGTGAACCGCCTTAGGTTTAGGCGAGTGAGGCAGCCTTTCAAGCGCGTTCCCCTTTCCAGGGGAGCCGCAAGGGCATGCCGTCTCCCCCGGAGACCGAGCCCCCTACTATACACGATGTGGCTTGAG
>Ga0209647_1000978_pt1 | contig 25444 bp, 25 predicted proteins | sample GraSoi_2013_60cm_FD_185827 | JGI IMG/M metagenome (GOLD analysis project Ga0209647, IMG submission 185827) | Grasslands soil microbial communities from the Angelo Coastal Reserve, California, USA - Sample 9_17_2013_60cm (SPAdes) (version 2) | ecosystem: Environmental > Terrestrial > Soil >... | reverse complement strand
TGACCCGGCGTATCCAGGAACACGATCTCGCGCCCGTAAGCCGGAGACCCCTTGTCCGTGATGGCAACCTTGTAGGCGCCGATGTGCTGCGTAATGCCGCCCGCCTCGCCTCCAGCCACATTGGTCGAGCGGATCGAGTCCAGCAGCGTCGTCTTGCCGTGGTCCACGTGGCCCATGATCGTAACCACCGGCGGACGCGGCACGGCTTCCGCGCCTTCCTCTTTGCTCTCGGTTGCTTCCGTCGTATCTTTCGCAGCTTGTTCTTCGAAGGTGATCACTTCCGTATCCGCTCCGAAGAAGCGCGCCATCTCGCTAGCGAGTTCCGCGTCGAGCGTCTGGTTGATAGTCGCGAACACACCGCGCACCACCAGCCGCGCAATCACATCCTTGGCACGAATGCCCAGCTTCTCAGCCAGGTCCTTCACCGAGATTCCTTCTGTTATCGTAATGTTCCGCGTGATCGGCGCCGGCTCGTTGCTGATCGTCATCCGCGGCGGCGGAGTGTAGCCCTTCATCGGGCCTTCCTTCACGCCTCGCGGTACATACCTCTGTCCCGGCCGTCGCGCCGGACCACCCGGACGGCTTCCCGGACGCGTTAGTCCCGGCGGAGGCATTGCTCCCGCTCCCGGACCTACGCCCAGCGGACGCGATCCCGCTGGTGCAACTCGCGTCGGATGCATCGGTCGCCGTTCACCCGGGCGAAGCGGCGGACGCGCCGATCCCGGTGCTTGCGGCCGCGCGGTGCGCTGAAAAATCGGCTGCCCCGGGACAGGTCGTCCCGGCGCTGGACGCGAAGCCGCACCCGGCGCAGACGCACCCGGCGCAGCCAAAGGTGCCTTGTAAACCGGGCGCGGGCCGGTTTGTGGCATGATCATTCGCGGCGGTGGCGCAACCGGAGCCGCTGGCTTCGCGGGCGCCCCGCTTGGCATCTGCATGACATTCGCCGGAGGCTGCGCCGCTGGCGAAGCACTTCCGGCCTGTGCTGCGGGAGTCGTAACCCTCGGCGGAATGGCGATAGCTGGCGGTGCCGTACTCGAAGTGCCAGCCGGTGTCGTCGCGGCGGGCGGTGCGACGGGAGTCTTGGGCGGGATCACGACCACTGTCGGCGGCCGATATCCGGCAGCTACCGAAGCTGGCGTCACCATTCTCGGCGCCGGTGGCGTGGGTGCATCAACCGCTGGCTTGGGCGGCATTGCCTTCGGCGCCCCTGCCTTCGCTTCTACCGCCGGCTTCTCAACCGGCGCCTTGACTGGCGGACGCGACGCAGGTTGATCGGCGACGCCTTTTTGCTGCGTGATGGCGCGCAGCACGTCTCCAGGCCGCGAAATATTCGACAGGTCGATCTTGGTCTTGATCCCCTCGTCGCTGGAAACAGCGCGCGAAGTCTTCCCTGCACTCGGCGCCGCCTCGGAGCGGCCGCGGAGATGTTTCCGCACCAGTTCCGCTTCGTGGTCTTCCAGAGAACTGGAGTGCGTTTTCTTCTCCGTAACACCTACCGTGGTCAGCGCGTCAAGAATCTCTTTGCTCTTGACTTCCAACTCACGGGCCAGATCATTGATTCGAATCTTACTCATCCGCTCTCGTTTCCTCTTCTTGTCCTGCTAATCTCGTGTATCTAAGCTCGCATGTCTAACCTCGTAATTATCTAGCCTCGCGAAAATCCCTGCGCCATCTCATTTCTCTAGCTTCCCGCTGACGAACTCCGCGCGTTCGGTCCGGACGCAACTCCGAACTCGCCACGCTCCCTGTTCAGCTCTTCTTGTCTTCCGCGGCTGCTTCGGTCGCGGATTCGGCGGTCGGCTCTTCTTCAGTCGCGCCTTCTTCAGTAGAAGGTTCCGCGACCTCTTCTGCCGCCGTCATTTCGGTGGGCCCCGCTTCGGCAGGCTTCGCTTCGGCGGCTAATGCATCCGCTTCAACCGAGCCCTCTGCCAGCGATTCCTCGCTCAAAGCCGCTTCGGTGGCGGCTTCCTCAGTGCCTTCCGGTTCCGCGGCGGCTACTGCCTCCCCGCCATCCAGAGTGGCAAAGTAATTATTGACCGCAATACTGATTTTTTCCACCGTTTTTGGGCCAATGCCTTCAATCGCTTCCAGTTGCTCCGGCGTCATATCGGCCAGCGACTCCACCGTGTTCACGCCCGCCGCCTTCAGTTTCTCGACCAGCCCCTCGCCCAGTCCGGTAACGATCTCCAGCGGAGTTACGGTCTGCGTGACCAGCGCCGACATCTGCTGTTCTACTTCCTGCCGCTTTTCTTCCTCGCTCTTGATGTCGATCTTCCAGCCCAGCAGCTTCGCCGCCAGCCGCACGTTCTGCCCTTTTTTCCCGATCGCGAGCGAGAGTTGCGTATCGTCCACCACCACTTCCAAATGCTTGTCCGCCGCATCGACAATCGTCACCCGGCTCACTTTCGCCGGCTGCAACGCCTTCTCCGCGAACGTAACCGCATCCTCGTGATACTCGATAATGTCGATCTTTTCTCCGCGCAACTCGCGGATGATCGACTGCACCCGCATGCCCTTCATGCCCACGCAGGCTCCGACCGCATCCACGTCCTTGTCCTTCGACATCACCGCGATCTTCGTGCGCTCGCCTGCTTCCCGCGCAATCGCGCGGATCACCACCGTGCCGTCATAAATTTCCGGCACTTCGGTCTGGAACAGATGCTGGACTAATTCCGGAGCGGAGCGCGATGCGATTACGCCCGGACCTTTCACCGCTTTTTCCACCCGCACGATCACTACCCGAATCCGTTCGCCCACCGCGAACGATTCCAGCCGCGACTGCTCCTTGCGTCCCATGCGCGCTTCGGCCTTGCCGATATCGAGAATCACGTCCGGACCCTCGAGCCGCTTCACGGTCGCGTTCACGATCTCGTTCACATGTCCGATGTATTCGTTGTAAACCGTGTCGCGTTCCGCCTCGCGCACTTTCTGAAAGATGACTTGCTTCGCAAGTTGCGCCGCAATCCGCCCCAGAATCCCTTCCGTCACTTTCGGGATCAGCAGCTCTCCGCCCGCTTCCGCGCTCGGATCCAGCTTCCGCGCCTGCTCCACGGTTACCTGAAGATTCGGATCTTCCACCTGCTCCGGATTCTCGACGATCGACTTCACCGCATACGCGTTGATCTTGCCGCTTTCTTTGTCGAGCACCGCGCGCAAGTTTTCCTGCGTCTTGTAGTACTTGCGCGTGGCCACCACAATGGCGTCCTCGACCGCGCTCACCACAATCTGCGGATCAATGCCCTTCTCCCGGCTGACCCCTTCGATAATGTTGTAAAGCTCACTAGCCATAAAAATTCAGGTCTCAGGTCTTAGGTGTCAGGTCTCAGAACTTCGTTTTCCTGAGACCTAACACCTGACACCTGACACCTTGCTCCTATATTTCCGGTACCAGATTCGCTTTCTCTACGTTCCGTAAATCAATCTCAATGTTCAGCGCCGCGCCCTCTTTCGGACGCATCTTCTTCTTACGCGCTGCGCTTAAGTCAAGCAGAAGCTTTCCGTTCTCGAAGCTTTCCAGCTTCCCTTCAAAATGCCGGTTGTTGTTCACCGGTTCCCGCGTCATCACTTTCACGCGATGCCCGCGAAAGCGCTCAAAATCCGCCGCCTTCGTCAGCTTGCGATCCAGTCCCGGAGAAGAAACCTCCAGCACATACGACCCACCCGGAAACGCATCTTCAACGTCGACGATCGTCCCAAACTCCCGGCTAAACTTCGAGCAATCCTCGTGCGTCACGCCATCCGGACGATCCGCCGCTGGCAATGCTCCAGGCCTGTCAATAAATACGCGCAACGTGCGATGCTTGCCTGCCCCGGACACTTCCACTTCGACTACTTCCAGCCCGCTCGAGCCCGCCACACGCTCGGCAATCTGCCGGACCTTATCCAGATCAAAAGCCATGTTTTCAGCAATTTACGTTCGAAGTTCCCCGCCAACCCATCCGTCGATCGGCCCAACTAAAAAGTGGGCTTTCGCCCACTGGTGTGCTTCGACAATCCTGGCACTACGACACAACAGTTTTCGTTACCAACTATACGCCGCCCATATGGAAAACACAAACCGGGACGCATGCATTACGCAATGGAAAACCAGAGTCCAGTAAAGGTACAATCGCGTCCAGGTTTTGGAGGTTATGTGCGCCGCTTCTGCCTCGCCTTGACTATGATTGTTCTGGTCGGCGCATCTGGAATAGGTCAGCGTCGCAGCCCAGGCGGCGCCAGTAAAGTAGGGCCACCCTCACGGACACTGCCAGGGAGCATGAACACCGGTGCCACTTCAGATCATCCAAACGCAAATCAGGAGCCCAAGGTCGAGTTCCACTCTGACACAATACTTGTGCAGGTGCCAGTTGTCGTTCGGGACAAACAGGGCGTACACGTTTCGGGCCTCAGCAAGGACGATTTCGAGATTCTCGAAAACGGTAAAGCGCAGAAGATCGCCACTTTCGAAGAGTTCACTACAGTCCTCCAACCTGTCACTCCTGGAACTGCCGCGTCGAACACTCTCTCTAACTCGCCAGGAACTGCAGGCAAGCCGCATTCGATGACCGTCGTTGTTCTCGACACGGTGAATACGCCGTTTCTGGATCAAGCCTACGGACGTAAGGAGCTAATTCGCTATCTTGCCACCAACCTTAATCCCGGACAAGGCTTGGCGCTGGTGGTCCTTACCAGTAGAGGCGTTCGTATCGTACAAGGACTTACTCAGGATTCAACCGCGCTCGTCCAGGCCGTCAACCGCCTGAAGGGTGCAGTCTCCACGATGGAAGACGCCGACATTGATACACAAGCCCGGGCCTTTGCCGATTCTGCCGGGAATTTTCCCTCAGCTCTGACCCGACCCTCCCCGAACGGGACCGTCTACGCAGGTCTCTACGATTTCGTTATGAACGGCGACTCCGACATTGCGCGGCTTCAGCAGGACCGTGCCATCGAATCAACCATGCGCGGTTTCCTCGATATCTCGTGGGCTCTTTCCGGAATTTCGGGCCGGAAGTCTCTAATCTGGGCGACCGGTAGTTTCCCCTTCTACATTGATTCGCCTGGGGCCGTCCCTGCCCATCTTTCCGTCCTGTACGAGCGCACCATGAAAGCGCTGAACGACGCCGAGATCTCCGTCTATCCGGTTGATGTGCGCGGTCTGGTAAACACCAGTGCAGGAGCATCGGCAGCTGGAAATACCCGAGCACCGCGCGGTCCAGCCACTGTTCAGCAACTTGTCGCGCGCAATTGGCTGCAAGGCTCGACCCTTGATACGCTCAGGGATTTTGCCGAGATGACGGGTGGCCAGGCATTCTTTAACAGCAACGATATCGCCACCAGCTTTCACCGTGCCGCCGCTGACTCCGATTCTTACTACGTTGTCTCCTACTATCTAGACACCGCCAACCGCGCCCCCGGCTGGCGCAAGCTGAAGGTCAAGATCAATCGCAAAAACATTGATGTCCGGGCTCGTAACGGATTCTTCGTAACCAATGCGACGGTGAACCCAGCCCTCACTCTCAAACTTGACCTCGACTTTGCCATTCATTCTCCCTTCGATTGCACTGGCGTCCCGCTGTCCGTGCAGTGGACCGATGCTCCTCCTCCGGATGTTTCAAAAGACGCCCCGGTGAATGGCGCGAACAAGACAGACAACAAGAAAAAGGTGGGGTTCTTACTGCGGGTCGCGGGAAGCGGAGTTTCCATCGAAGCCGGTCCGGCCAATCGTTTCAATCTGGATCTTATCGCCTACGCCTTTACCGGCAAGGATACGGAGACCGCCGCCAACTTTGCTAAGAACTTTGAGGGTTCATTTCCCGACACACAGCTGCCGAAGTTCCGCGAAAAAGGATTCGGCTACCGTGAAGCTCTCAATCTTTCGCCCGGCAATTACACGGTCCGCTTCGTCGTCCGCGACAATTTCAGCGGACGCGTGGGCAGCATTTCCGCCCCCATAACGGTGAACTAGTACCCTGAACCATCACATTCTCGCGTACTTCCGGACGCCGTAGTCCGCCGGGCGAGGCTCGGATATCTTCCGCGTCTGGCGCACCGAAAGCCCCAGCTCACATCCCCGGTTCCGGAAGTATCTGAAGTAACCTTGCGGTCGCTTCGCCCATCCCTCAAACTTCTCCTGATGCGCTTTTCTCGCGCCCATCTCGCCATCGCTCTGGGCTCCGCCGGCCTGTTGGTGCTCGTGTTCCTCGGCTATCTGTACTGGCTCAGCAGCCAGCCTCCGGTTCTATCGCGCTCCGAGGAACGCGACCCCCTGACCCAGATGCCAATCAGCATCACCATGAATCCATTTCGCGATCGCACCATCGAACGCACCGCCAATAGTTTTATCTCTGAGATGCGAGACGGTAATTGCCGCAAACTGCTCGCGCAGTGGGGAAAGGACTACCGCAGGAAGCGCGCGGAATTTCTCTGCAGCTCCGAAGCCCAGCACCCGCTGATTTCCTGGAACCTGGTGGAATGGGAAGACGCACCGCCACTCGTAATTCTGCACTACAAAGGCCAGCGTTACAGTAGCTCTAACCAGGACTCAACCTACAAAGATCTTTTTTCAATAACCGAAGAAAAGAAAGATTCCGGCTGGACGGTCACTAAGTACGATTCCTTCTACTGATTGCCGCTATTGCTCCAGCAGATTCACGATCAAACAGCATCCGGCACAGCAGGCTGACACAAAAACCGGATGGCCCTGCTAGTGAAGATCCCATGCTGACATGCGTCCCGGCTTGGCCCCAACGCGGTCCGTCATATTCCGAAATACTTCCGACGGATCACTTTCGATGGATTCCTTCTATGAATTACTTCTTGACGACGCGAGCCGCCGCCTCTTGCGCCAGGAGCCTCCTGGCCTGCACATCGCCAGAACTTGCTTCCTTTGTGTTCTGCGCTTGAGTCTCGGTTGCTTCCTGTAGAGCTTGGGCGGCGACGCTGATCTTAACCGTATCCGTGGCTGCGGGCAGTGGTTTCAATGGGGCGGGTTGCGCGGGCACTGGCGGACGTGCTGCCGGCAGCTGATCTGAAGCCCTGCCTTGGACTTCCGGCGAACTGGTGATTGGACCGACCATTGGTAAGAACCCCCTAATGTTCCTGATCGGCACAGGAGCCTATAGACTTTAGCTTCGCAACCAAAACAACACGGGTAGCTACTGGTAGCGGAGTAACCGGTTACCCGGAATCTGACACTGGAGCGCCGCGCGTCCCTGGCCATACTCCGCGTCTCGGCGTTGAAATGGCCTTACTGACAGCTGACGGCTGAAAGCTGAGGGCTGGTTCCTATCCGCCGATATGCACCATCGTCCGCGACGCCGGCACAAATCCCGGCTCCCCGATATGGTGCCGTTCCTCTTTCTTCTCTACCACCTTCACAATGAACTCTGCGAGCTTCTCGTCCGTCGCGCCGCGTCGCATCAACTCGTGCAGGTCGTGATCCCACACGGAAAAAAGACACGTACGCAACTTGCCGTCCGAGGTGATCCGAATCCGGCTGCAGTGTCCGCAGAAAGGATGCGACACCGGCGCGATGATTCCAAACTCGCCTACGCCATCGGAGAAGCGATATCGCCGCGCCGTTTCACTGCGCTCGTGGGCAATCTCCTCCAGCGGCAGGAACTCTGCCATGCGCGCGAGAATCTCATCGAGCGTAACCACAATTTCCGGAGTCCAAACGCGGTCCTCTTCGAGCGGCATGAACTCGATGAAGCGCACCACCACCCGCTCTTCCCGCGCGAATTTTCCAAAGTTAACGATTTGATCTTCATTGAAGCCGCGCAGCAGCACGCAATTGATTTTTACCGGATCGAGCCCCGCCTGCCGCGATGCACGAACTCCCGCAAGCACACTCTCGAATCCATTCGGCACGCGCGTAATGCGCGCAAATCGCTCTGGATCCACCGCGTCCATGCTGACCGTTACGCGGTCAAGGCCAGCGTCTTTCAGCGACTGCGCGATCTCAGCCAGCAGGTGGCCGTTCGTCGTCAGCGCAATTTCAGGCTTTTTACCGTGCACGGTCCGCAGCTTCGCGAGATCTCGTACGAATTCCACAATGCCTTTGCGCAGCAGCGGCTCGCCACCCGTCAGTCGGATCTTCGTGATCCCGAGCCCAACCAGGATCCGCGCCATCCGCAGATAATCTTCAAACGGCAGTTCCGCATACGCCGCGCCATTCGTTCCCGTCCGGCAATACACACACTTATAGTTGCAGCGGTCGGTGATTGATATCCGCAGGTCGTGGATGGAGCGTCCGAAATTGTCGGTTAGATTCAGCATTCAGCATTCAGCAATCAGCATTCAGGTAATCCAGTTTTCCCAGGACCCGGCAATCGCCTTAAGGGCTGAGTGCTGAATGCTGACGGCTACTTCTTCGAAGCCAATCGTTCTCTGATTTTTCGAATTCCTAAAAGGAAACAGCCGGCAGGAGTAACCCCAACGAGCGTTTCCTTTCCAACACGGGAGGCGCAGACGTTTCCATCCGCACCCTCGGATCGCACCTCTCAAACCGGCACAACCCTCGCCCCCGCCGCCAGAAAATCTCTCAGGCAGCGGGGGTCGGAAACTCGACCACCATTATAGATGTCAGAGCCGTTCTTCCGGAAGCAGCTTTTCGCAGGAGAAACGCGTCGTCCATTTGGACTGCTAAACTCTCCGCATGAAGGCACTCGTTATCACTCGTTTCGGCGGGCCCGAGGTTCTCGAATTGCAGCAGGTTCCCGACGCGCATCCCGCACCGGAACAGGTTCTGGTGAAAGTGGAAGCGGGCGGACTGAACTTTGCCGATCTGATGACTATGCACGGCGGATACGCCAATACTCCCAAGCCGCCGCTCACCGCCGGCCGCGAATTCGCCGGCGTCGAATTCGCCGGCAACGCCGAGCCCACTGGACGCCGCGTGATGGGCTACACGCAGTGGGCCGCCCTCGCCGAAAAAACGGTGGCGCATCGCAACCTCGTCTGGCCAATCCCCGACAATTGGACATCACAAGAAGGCGCCGCCTTCCCGGTAAATTTCTTCACCGCCTACTTCGCCTACTGGAAAGCCGGTTTGCTCGTCCCATCGAACGAAAAGCCCGCCGGTTCCCGCGTCCTGATTCATGCCGTCGCAGGCGGAGTAGGTACCGCCGCCGTGCAGATCGGGAAAATCCTCGGCATCGAAATGTACGGAACTTCTTCCTCGGAGGAGAAACTGGCTCGAGTGCGCGAGCTCGGTCTGCAACACGGCATCAACTACAAGCAGCGCGATTACGCGGAAGCGATCAAAGATCTAACGCGCGGCGAAGGCGTCGACGCGGTGTTCGAAATGCTCGGCGGTGAGCACGTCGCGAAGAGCGTCGCCTGCGTGCGCGACTTCGGACGCGTCATCGTCTACGGCGCAGCGACCGGCGAGACGCCTCAACTCGACACTCGCATTCTCTACGCGAAAGGCGCCAGCGTCCACGGACTCTGGCTGTCCTATTTGAGCGCGAATCGTCCGCTCATGGAATCTGCCTGGAAACAGCTTTCAGAATGGGTCGCAGCCGGCAAGCTCCATCCAGTGGTCGGAAAAGTTTTCCCGCTAGAGCAAGCGCGTGAGGCGTACACGCTGATGCAGGAAGGCAGGAATTACGGCAAGATCGTGCTGAAGATTAGTTAGCCAAGCACTCGTTGGTCGTTCGCTATTCGTCGTTCGCTCTTGGCTTTGGCTCTAGATTCTATTGTTGGTCTTCTCTATAGGATTGCATCCCGAACGAAGGGAGGCATCTGCAGTTCGTCAGCATTTGCCGATCTCCTGACAAAACACCTCACCCCTGTTACTCCGGCAGCGCGCACACATGTTGCTAACCCGGCAAGAACCCGCGCGTCCAATAGGCAAGTTCGCGAAAACAATACTTGGCAAAAAAGAAAGAAAGCGGGAACTTACTCAAACCGAGATTCGTATCCTGTAGCGAACCAAGATGGGGTGGACGAAATACTTTCGCTCCACTTAGAAGAATTTGCAGGGTGACGGGACTGGCGCACGCATGGTTTGGCGGCCCTGGTGCTCCTGGTCCGGTCAAAAAGCACGAGTGTTAGGCACGCGTTTTTTGCGTCACCCTGACACGGGTATTGTAGGACTTCGCAAAAAAAAGGCAAGCCCGCAAGTCGAACCACCACCAGCCGCCCCTAACGTTCCCGGCAAGAAACCGGGTAGAAAGCAAAGGAGCATATGAAACTGAAAAATCTGGCGCTGAACAATCTGGCAAAGACTGTTGTGCTCGGGCTGGCTGTGCTGCTCGCATCGAGTGCTTTCGCAAGTAACAAAGGCACGTTGCAGGTCCACGAGACACTCAACGTCGCCGGCCAGCAACTCGCCGCTGGTGAGTATCAACTGCGCTGGGACGGCGCGCCGGGATCAAATGTCGAAGTCAGCTTCATGCAAGGTAAAAGAGAGGTCGCGAAGGCTTCAGCGAAAGTCGTAGCCCTCGATAGAGCCGCCGACTACGACAGCGCGGTCGTCGATCACTCCAGCGGCAAGGCAACAGTTTCCGAGGTACGCTTCGCCGGCAAGAAGTACTCCCTAACGATCGGCGCCACCGAGAAGGCTGAGATGAGCGGAGGCTCCAACAAGTAACTTACTAACTCCTGAAACACGATGCGAGACAAAGGGAGCACTCCGGTGCTCCCTTCTGCTTGTGGATTGAACTAAATACTATTGGATTCGGACTATGGGGTTACAGCTTTCTCCAATTCAGCACTTATGTGCACGCTGCTGCCCGCGCTGGACTTCAACTTTCGTTCCCAGCTCTGGAATCCCGGTTTTTTGACGACAACCGCGTGATCACCCTCTGCTACCTGAACGTCAGAGGGCGTGCTCCCGACAAAATTTCCATCGACCTCAATGTCGGCGCCCGGCGGGATCGAATCGATCTGCAGCTTTGCCGTGGAGGTTTTTGCCGGGGCCTGAGCGGCAGCCGGAACTGATTTCTCCTGAGCGGCGACAGCCTCAGCCCGAGTGGATGCGCCATGCTCCGACCAATCTTTCGTGATGGCTTCGCACGCCTCTTGCACCGAACCGCCGAGTGAGAGTGTGGACTTGCTAACGATTGAATCCCCGCTCACCCGATTGAATACGGCTACCTTGTTCTTGTGGGCCAAAAAACTTTTCCCACCTTCGTGATCAAGGACAACGATGTAGTCAGCCCTATCCTGCTTGTTATTAATCTTCACTTGCGGACAGCGCTCCCCGAAAGTCTTGATGATCTCGGCGGTTTGTGGTCGGGCGCCTCCAGACGATGTGCCTGCAAATGCTCCCCCGCCGCCTCCGGCCTGTCCACTCACCGACCATGACTCACTGTCGGTAACAAAGACCCGGGCGCTATCTGCTGGCGTAGTGGTCGCTGTTTTATCCTGTGTATGCGATACAGCAGCCAAAGAAAACATAAAGACCGCGAGAAAAAGAGACTTTCGCATTCGTCCTCCCAGACGAAACCAGGCCGATTGAATGGAACGCCCCATTAATTCTTGACCGTCATAGCGTCCGAGTCCACAGCCTTCTTACCGGTAACTCCCTCAAGTCCGGCCAGCACTCCGCGATAGTCGTTCTTATCGCACTGCATCGCAAAACCGCCCTTCTTATCGCCATCAGCCCAAGTTAATCCGACGAAATGTTTCTTTGACTTGGTAAGGGCCATTAAAGCGCCGATCCCCAGGGAAATAACAGCCAGCCCAATCGCCGCCCCGATTCTCCGATGGACATCTTGCCCGTAACTAATCTCCGTAACCGCCGAGGCTGGGATTGTTATGACCTCTCCCTTATCCCTCACGAGCCGCACTTGGTTGGAGTCGATGATCAACTTCATATCCGTCCCAGCTTTAACGTCTGGAATGGAACCCCCATCGTATTTAACCTTGTACCCGTTGTCACCAGCGAAGGCCGTCAGCGGCATCGCAAGGCACAGAAGAATCGCTATAAGCTTATTCACGCTGTCTCCTAATCTTTACAGAAAGTTGGTAAAAATGGCCCGGAGTCGGATCGGGGGAATGGATTGCACACCACGCAAATACAGCATCGCGAAAGTTGCCTGAAGGTAGGGTAACACAGGACTTCAAGGAATCGTTCGAGGGTATTTACTGCTTAGGAGCGTTGGCTTTGGTGGCACGACCGCGAAACCGGCTGTCGCAGCCGGAACAGATGTCCGCGCGGTCCGAGCAAAGCCGCGTTCGTCTACCTGGACCCTTAGTACTTCGGCATCTTAGTATCAATCCGCTCCGCCCAAGCCGTAATTCCGCCTGTCAGATTACTAACTTTGGTGAAGCCCGCCTGCTTCAGAAATGCCACCGCCTTCGCGCTCCGTCCGCCCATCTTGCAATGGGCGACGATTTCGCGGCTCGAGTCGAGTTCGCTAACCCGCTTTGGCAGATCGCCGAGCGGAATGAGATATCCGTTCAGGTTACAGATCTGGTATTCGTGCGGCTCGCGGACGTCGAGAATAAAAATATCGGCCTTGGCGTCTAACTTCTTTTTTAACTCTTCCACCGAAATCGCCGGCACATCGCCACCCGCGGCCACGGGCGCTTCCACGCCGCGGATTCCGCAAAACTCTTCGTAGTCGATCAGCTTGGTGATCGTCCGGTGGGTGCCGCAGACGGGGCAGTCGGGATTCTTGCGCAGTTTCAGTTCGCGAAACTTCATGCCGAGCGCGTCGACCAGCAGCAAGCGTCCGACTAGCGAGTCGCCCTGCCCCAGAATCAGCTTGATGGTCTCGGTCGCCTGAATCACTCCGACCAGACCGGGCAGAATGCCGAGCACTCCGCCTTCGGCGCATGACGGCACCAGGCCCGGCGGTGGCGGCTCGGGATAGAGACAGCGATAGCACGGTCCATCTTCGGTCGCGAACACACTGGCTTGCCCCTCGAAACGAAAAATGGAACCGTAAACATTGGGCTTGCCGGTGAGCACGCAGGCGTCGTTGACCAGGTAGCGCGTCGGAAAATTGTCGGTGCCGTCAGCGACGATGTCGAACTGGCGAAACAATTCAAGCGCATTGGCGCTGGTCAGCCTCGTATCGAAGGTCCGCAGGTTGAGGAACGGATTGATCGCCTTGAGCTTGTCAGCGGCCGAATCGAGCTTCTTGCGGCCGACGTCGGCGGTCGTGTGGATGATCTGGCGCTGCAGGTTCGTGTAGTCCACGACATCGAAGTCCACGATGCCGAGCGTGCCGACGCCCGCCGCCGTCAAGTAGAGCGCGAGCGGCGAACCGAGGCCGCCTGCTCCGATGCACAACACTTTTGCGGCCTTCAGCTTCTGCTGCCCTTCCATGCCCACTTCGGGCATGATGAGATGGCGCGAGTAGCGCAGGATTTCGTCGTTGCTTAGGACGGCTTCGGGTTTGGCTTCGGTCAGGGTTGCCATAGGTTCCTTTTAGATTTCACTCAGTTTGACTGCGGACTACAGGCAGCGGCGACAGCGCGCGGGGCAGGACGTTCGGCGATGTGTCTCTCCGCAAGTCATACTCAAATCATACCGCAGCCGCCGGCAATCGACGGCACGATCGAAAGGGTGTCACCCTCTTTAAGCACGGTGGCTTCTTTCTGGAGATAGCGCATGTCCTCGTCATTGACATAGACGTTCACGAAGGCGCGCAGCTTGCCCTCGTCAGTATAAAGGTGGCGCTTCAGTTCGGGATGCCGCGAGACCAGGCCGGCGAGCGCTTCTCCCACGGTTTTTGCAGGGACATCGATCGAGGCCTGTTTCCCCGAATATTGGCGAAGTGGAGACGGAATCTGGATCTGAGGCATGTAAAGAAGATGCTATGGTACTCGGGAAAGATGCAAGTCGAAAATCATCAGGCCACTTTTGTCTTCTCGTCCACGAATTTCTTGTCGGCCTCCTCCGAACCCGTGAGTTCGAACGAATTTGTAATCGCCGCTGTGCCCTTTTCAACGCTCGTGATCACGTAGGAACAGCTGAACCAGTGGGCTTCCGCGAGATCTGTGGGCGACCATTGCGCGGGATGGTCGGGGTGGGAGTGATAGAAGCCGACGATGTCCTCGCCGCGCTCGCGCCCTTCGCGCTGAATGCGGATGAGTTCCTTCGGATCGATGTGGTAGCGGTTGTGCGGCGAGTCGTTGCGCGTATTGCCGCAGCGTGCGATCCGCGAAACCGTCTTCGATCCATCATCGTCGAAGCGCCCAAGCAGCACACCGCAACACTCGTGGGGATAGGTCTCCTCGCCGTGCTGACGAATCGAAAGGTAGTCGGGTTGAGAGAGCTTAAGCATCAGAAGAACCATTTCACCACAGAGTCACAGAGTCACAGAGAAAATCAAGAAAAGGTTTTCTCTGTGACTCTGTGACTCTGTGGTGGATTTTGGCTCTATCCCTCATTCCAAAATCTCTCGCTCAGATATTTCTCACCCGAGTCCGCGAGGATGGTCACGATAGTGGCGCGCTGATCTATTTTCAACCGTTCGGCGACTTGCAGGCTCCCCACAAGAGCGGCAGCGGAGGAGACTCCAACGAGCAACCCTTGTTCGCGGGCCAGGCGCCGGGCCATGGCGTGCGCATCTTCGGTCGCGATTTCCAAATTCTGGTCGGCGAGCGAGGCATCGTAAATTCGCGGCACGATAGCTGAAGGCAAGTGCTTCGCGCCCTCGATCCCGTGGAAGGCGGAGTCCGGTTGCAGCGAGACGCAGCGGATAGTCGGATTTAACTCCTTCAAGCGGCGCGTGGTGCCGACGAAGGTTCCGGTGGTACCGAGCATGGCCACGAAGTGCGTGATGCGCCCTTCAGTTTGCTGCCAGATTTCGTTCGCCGTGGTTTCGTAATGCGCGCGCCAGTTGGCGTCATTCGAATACTGATCGGCGTAGAAATAAAGATCGGGATCGCGCTCGGCATATTGCCGTGCGATCTTTATGGCGCCGTCGGAGCCCTCGGCGGGATCGGTATAGATGATATTTGCGCCGTATGCCTGTAGAATCCGCTTTCGCTCGGGGGAAGCATTCTCCGGCACGCAGAGCGTAACCGGAAATCCAAGCGCCGCGCCCAGCATGGCATAGGCGATGCCCGTGTTGCCACTGGTGGAATCGATCAGTATTTTTCCCGAGGCGAGTTTGCCCGAGCGGCGCGCTTCGGCCACAATGCGGGCGGCGGCGCGATCTTTGACGGATCCGCCGGGGTTGCACCATTCGGCCTTGCCCAGAAGCCGTACGTCGCCGAGTTGTTGATTGGGAAGATCGCGAAGAACCGCGTCGAGCGGTAGCAGGGGCGTATTGCCAATGCCCGCCAGTAGAGCCTCTCCTCGCTCGCTTCGGCCGGACGCGGCTTCAGCCTGGGAAGGCCATTGGGGTGGCGCGGAGCCGGAAGCGGATGGCGTCATCGTGTAGGATGCCTCAGTGACTACGGTAATGTGCCCGCAATCTTAAAAGGGTATATCTATACTAGCGTCACTGTATTTCTTCGTCATTAGATACGTGGCGGCCCGGTTTTGGTTCATCCAAACCGGCCAAGCCGCATCTAACCTGATGCGATGATAAAAGAGAAACGAGAATTGAGATCATAAATGACAGCGAAAGTTGAACAGAGAACCTACGAAGACGCGGTCAGCTGGCTGCGCGAACATGGCTTTGACCTGATTGAGGCTCCGGGCACGCAAGCACGCGTGTTCCTGAGGAAGTACAACTGCTCGGCGGCGATCCAGAAGACAGACGACGGCGGCGCGAAGATTTTTGCCTATCCCGGATACCTGATCGGTAGCGAGATTTCGAAGCTCGTCAATCGCGGCTACCAGCAGTTTCTGAAAACATCGAAGACCGAAGTGCCGGCGTCGGCCGACCATCTGAAGGCGCTGCAGCAGTTCTCGGAAGAAATGAAAGAAGCGCTGGGACTGCCCAGTCTCTACAACGAATCGCTCGGAACCGTGAGCGAGTCCTACCAATACGATCGCATCCAGGACCGCGACCAGCCGGTGGTTGAGCGTCCCAAGCGACCGTGGGAGACAGTGAAGACGAAGGCGGCCGCGGCGACGAAAAAAGGCCGGGCATAGGAGCTTTCCGCCGTCAGCTCTCCGCTATCGGCTTCTGCCAAACCATCCACTCGCTGAGCCTCGCTGCTCGATTGCGTCTCCTCTTTTTTCTCGGTTTCAAGAAATCTAAAAACAGTATGATGCGAAGCTGACGCTCACGGAGGGCTTATGCGAGACCTGTTTTTACTGCTGGGAACTATTGCCGCGCTCGTTATCTCAGGCATAGGGCAGGACGCAGGCGATGCCGCGCGCATGGCAATTCGCAAAGTGATTGAAGAGCAGCAGACGGCCTGGAACCGGCAAGACCTGGAAGGCTTCATGGCGGGATATTGGAATTCGCCTGAACTGACTTTTTTCTCAGGCGCGCATGAATCGACAAGTTGGCAGGCGGCGCTCGATCGCTATAAGAAAAGCTATCAGGGCGCGGGACACGAAATGGGCAAACTCAAATTCGCAAATCTGCGGATTGAGATGCTGGGGACGGAGGCGGCATTTGTCAGGGGAGAATTTCATCTGACGATGTCGGATGCGAAGACGCCGCACGGATTGTTTACGCTCGTGTTCCGCAAGTTTCCCGAAGGATGGAAAATTGTGCACGATCACTCGGCGGGAGAGTGAGCGTCGAGCCGGCCGAGACGCCAAGCTCGACGGGCGAGACGCCCGTCCCTACAGCGCGTCAGTGCGGCCATTTCGCCAGGAGCGCTCCCATCGCCAGGTAGCAGACCAACTGATACCCCGTATTGATCAGGTAGAGTTTGATCGGCTGCTTGCCGAATAGTGCGCCGGTTAGTTGAACAGTGGTTACGAATCCCAGCCAGACGGCAACGCCGATTTTCATGCCGTAGGGAATGGTGTGGATGCTGGTAATGCTGATGATCTTCGCGAGCACCACGGCCGATGCGACGCTGGCGACGAAAGCGAGGCCGTAGATTTTGCCTGCGCCTTTTTGCATCTCCGCGAGTTTGGCTTTGTCGTTAGGATCGATTCCCATCAGGCGCATCCATGGATTTGCGAAAAGCATGGGGGAATACCAGAGAAATCCGATAACCATCGTCGCGACGGCGGAGGCCAGCACCGCCAAGAAGTTGATTCCAGCAAATGAGTGAGCTCCGATCATCGTATCGTCCTCCTGAGGGTGGCGATGACGGCGCAATAGTAATCCTGTGGAGCGGGTGCTGGGAAGGGGAAAATTGCCGCATATTTTATGAATTGTCATCCCAAGCGGAGTGCGGGATCTGCATTTTGCGGCAAACTACCGATCCCCCTTCGGCTCCGCTCACGGTCGGGCTGACAAAATAACCTTTTAGCGCCCTCGATCCATTGCCTCGTTCGCCAGCCGGTCAGCAGTCTGATTGTGCTCGCGCAGCGCATGCCGGATTTCGAAGTGCTCGAGCCGGCGGACCAGTTGCTGCGCCTGCTCGTAGAGCTTGCGAAGTTCAGGATGACGCACCTTGTAAATGCCTTTCATCTGCCGGACCATCAGTTCGGAATCGCTGATTACCTTGAGCGCTTTAATCTGGTTTTCGATGGCGTAGCGAAGCGCGGCAAGGAGTCCCTGGTACTCGGCGTAGTTGTTTGTATGGTGTCCAAGGTATTCGCTGAGCTCGGCGACGGGTTGCCCCGAAGCGTCGTTGATGGCAACACCATAGCCGGCAGGTCCGGGATTGCCGCGGGCTCCTCCATCGACGTGCGCGGTATGCGCGACTGTCACGGATTTCGGCGCGGAAAAAAGATTGCTGGAGTCGGTAGAACGCGAAGGCATAGAGCGAGTTTACAACGTTGAAGGTTCGGAATTGACCAACGCTACAGCGAATCCAGAGTTGCGGTCGCCATTACGCAACTGCCGAGTTGCGCTTCGCCTGCCCTACCTTCCCGTGGCAAGCCTTGTGGCCAGCCGCTGCGGCAGGTTGGCGGCCAGTATTTTTTCCTGCGCCACGCGCAGGTTGTAAGGCACGCGATAGTAAGTAACAATCCACGCCTCAGAATCAAACACGGCGAACGCCGCCCGCCAGTCGCCATCGCGCGGCTGGCCGACAGAACCCGGGTTGATGAGATAGCGGCGATCCCTTCTTAGCGGCCAATCAGACGACTCGGGCTGGCCTACGGTGCGATACCCGGGATGGTATGCTTCGCTGATTTCGCCCGTGAGCACGAACCCACCCTGCAGATGAGTATGTCCGAAGAATGTGAGGGGCACGGGAATGGTGATGAGCGGTTCGATGGCGTCGTGGGCGCTGACCATGTATTCATCTTCGTCGAGCGGGGAGCCGTGGACGAACTGGATGTCGGGAATCTCGTCTACGTGGATGGGACCCTGGGGGAGCGCGCGCAACCATTCGAGATTCTTCGGAGTGAGCTGATCGCGGGTCCAGAGCGTGGCGAGGCCGGCAACGGGGTTGAAGTCCTCGAGATTCATGAGGCCGCAGACGGCCTTGTCGTGATTGCCACGGACGAACACGCGTCCCAGAGCCTGCGCTTTTGCAATGACTTCGTTCGGATTGCCCCCGTAGCCGACCGTATCTCCGAGATTGACGACGAGGTCGTAAGCGGGAGCAGCGGCCAGACAGGAGTCCAGCGCTTCGAGGTTACTGTGAATGTCGCTGAGAAGAAGGATACGCACGGCAAAGTGAGGATTATAGCTTTTCTGGGGGGGAACGACGAGGCAGGTGTTGAGACACTATTGATACCGTTGTCGTCTACCTTTACCAGCTTCGAGTAGGATTCACGACCGGGCACCGCGCCCAATGCTCTGGACTCACTTCAACAAGTGGGGGAAGCTCCGCGGCGCAGGCCGCGATACGGTGAGGGCAGCGCGGTTCGAACGGGCATCCGAGAGGAAGTTGGGCAATCGGCGGGACAGTGCCTTCAATGGTCGCGAGCGGAATGGAGCGGTCAGTCGAGAGGGTGGGAATGGCGCGCAACAGGCCTTGAGTGTAAGGATGCGCGGGCGCGTGGAAGATATCGGCCTTCGTGCCGAGCTCGACCAGGTTGCCGGCGTACATGACGGCGACGCGATCGGCGACGTGCGAGACGACGGCCAGATCGTGCGAGATGAAGAGCATCGCTAATCCAAACTTGTGACGGAGGTCGTTCAGCAGATCGAGGATCTGCTGCTGGATGGTGACGTCGAGCGCGGTGGTCGGCTCGTCCGCGATGAGCAGTTGCGGCCTGTTGACGATGGCCATGGCAATCATGACCCGCTGGCGCATTCCTCCGGATAGCTGGTGCGGGTAGCTGCGGGCACGCTGTTCGGGGTCGGCAATGGCAACGTCGCGCATGCCTTCGACAGCGCGGCGCATCGCTTCCGATTTGGAGACGCGGTGGTGAGCGAGGACGGCTTCCGCGATCTGGTCGCCGACACGCATGACTGGATTGAGAGCGGTCATCGGTTCCTGGAAAATCATGGCCATGCGCGAACCGCGAAGTTGGCGCAATTGATCGGAGGGCAGCATGGTGAGAAGCGCAGGAACGCCGTCGCCGTTTTGAAACGTGATGTCGCCTTTGATGATGGCCGCAGGCGGGAGCAATCCCATGATGGCGAGCGATGTAATCGATTTCCCAGAGCCGGATTCTCCTACCAGGCCAAGCACTTCGCTGGGGGCAATTGAGATCGAAAGATTACGAACGGCGGTCACGGGTGCAGCAGCGCCCGCCGTCTGAGCGGACGAAAGCGCCCGCGCTGCACGGGATTGCGGAAACTCTATGCTCAGGTCGCGGACGTCGAGCAGCGGGCGCACGAACAGTATGGTATCAGCGCCGAGACTACTTCTTGGGCCGTGATTCGGGCGGCACCAGGCCGGCAACGCGGTAATACACGACGAGTTGCCCGTAATGCTCTCCGGAGTGTTCGAGCAAACCCCACGCCATATCGGAGACTCGCGTCTGCTGATTCGCGAAGGGGTCGACAACCAGGTCGTTCATCCCCTTATCGCCCTTCTGCTTGATCGCGGCCGCGCCGTCGGCGAATGCTTTCTTCACAAACTCGACCACCGCAGCTTTCGTTTTGTACTGGTCGCGCTTGGGATCTTCTCCGGCCGGAGGCTTCAGTCCCATTACCGGGTTCGTAAAGAAATAATTTGCATTCGCCGCGTGCAAGAGTTGCTCCGCAAAACTCCGCTGCGCCGGTACTGGCCTGAAATCGTATTTGTCGTCTGGAAAGTCCTCCGCCATCGCAATCAACTTTCGCCCGACATCGTTCCAGCTTTCCAGCAGAGCCTGCGACGGACCAACCGCCGGCTTCGGCGGCGCGTCCTTCTTCGGCGCTTCTTGCGCACCTGCGACGGCCCCAAGAATCCCAACGGCAAGAACTATGCTGACAATTCGCGTCTTCATTTTGAAATTCCTCCAAAACGACAATCTCCCGTAGTGACGCGGCTGGCCGCGTCTCTGGCCCGGGGGCGGCCCCGTTTCTACTCCAGTCCAGCCTTGCTCAGCATTTCCAGAAACTGCTTTTGCGTGCGCATATCGATCGACTGCGCCACCAGCTTCCCATCCCGGTCATAGACAAAACTCTTCGGAATCCCCTCCACCACGAACATTTCGTTTACCTTCCGCCCGGGATCCAGCAACACGGGAAACGAAAGCTTGTGTTCGCGGATAAACGGCTCCACTTTCGCCGCCTCTTCATCGGAAATGCCGAGCACCACCAGCCCCTTCGATCCAAAGCGCCCATAAAGCGTTTCCAGATCCGGCATTTCTTTGCGGCATGGCGGACACCAGGTCGCCCAGAAATTCACCAGCACCACCTTGCCGCGGAGTTCGGAAAACGTCCAGGTCTTGCTGGAAAGATCCTTCAGCGTAAACTCCGGATGCTCCCGCTTGCGGTCATCCGCCTCAAGAAGAGCCTTCGCGGCCCGAAATTGCTCATCATTATTAAGATTGGGCGATGCGTCCACATGTTCGTAACGCACCAGCATGGCGAGCTCAGTATAAGGATAGGCGGGCGCGCGGACGGCGCCGGCGCTGCTGCCCGTCTCGGAAGTCTTTCGCTCGGACGGCTCCTGCCAGGGCACCGGCCGCTCGCCCAACGTCTCGGCCAGAGTCGTCGCCACTTCCTGCAGCGTGTCGTGTCCGAAATCGCCTTCGGTGGAAAGTCCTGCCAAATTCACCGCAAGCCGCAGCTTGTTCGCAGTCGCGGGCAGTTTCCGGATCTTCAGCGCCAGATCTTTAGTGATCCCCGCACGGACATCATCCGCCAGCCCGCGCAGCCCGTGGATCTGGTCCGCGAGCGGCTTCTCGTCGGCGCTCCACACAATGCCTTTGGGCTGCGCCGAGGCCACGTGCAGTTCCATAACTGATGCGAACATCGCGACAAACACAAAGAAAAGCTTTGTCCGACGAAGCAAGCATTTGTGGTTCATAGCCCACCAAGCTTAACAACAGACCGCCTCGCGCACCAGCGCTGGAACTAAACGCGCCCGCTCTTTTCTGCTATGTTCGTTCGAAACCGCTGCCTCGAAGTCTAGACATGCGCGGAGGTCGGCAATGAAATCGGTTCGCTCCTGGATCGCAGCTGGCTCGATCGTCACTGGCTCGATCGTCGCTCTATTGATCCTGTCTCTATTCTCCGCGCAAGCTGTGTTCGTCCAGGCGCAAGGTCAAGATGACGATGCTGCCGCCCGCGGTCAGGTTCTCGCTCTGGAAAAGGCCTGGAACCAGGCCTATAAGGCCGGCGACATCAAGGCCCTCGATGCGATCCTCGATAATTCACTCGTACTGGTCGAGGATGACGGCTCCCTCAAAACCAAATCCGAGTTCCTTGCCGGCGTGAAGAAGTCCACTGGCAACCAGGAGCAGGTCGCCCCCGAATCGCTCTCCGTGCGCATCTTTGGAAAAACTGCCATCGCGATCGGTGTGATCGCCGTAAAGTCAACGCAGCACGGGAAGTCCGTAGTTCGTCGCGAACGCTTCATTGATACGTGGATCAACCGAAACGGGTCTTGGATCTGCATTGGCACCGACGCGACGCCAATGACGTACGCCAGCCCTTGAGACCTGTGCCTCTCCGAACAACTTCGATTTTCCGGGATTTACTAAGCCGTCTAACTTTCAAGCAGCTCTGGCGTTTTGATTGTCAGCGTAGGTCACAAGGGACACCATCTCTTCGAAGGTCGCAATTTCAAACCGGAGCTTCGCGTGGTTGTGCTCCAGGCTATCCCTTACCGAACTGGTGGGGTTATAAAGCTTAAAGCGGATGTCGTGGTCTTCCGCCCACCGCTGCAAAAACCACAGCATTCCCAATCCACCACCCTCGATGGCTCCGACTTTCGTCAAATCAAGCAGCACGATTCGGATATCCCGTTGCGACGTGACCGCCGCGCGCAACTTCAAAGCTGAATCGCTGCGCACAATTCTTCCTTTACACTCAACAATCGCCATGTCACCGATGCGTTCAATACCCAAGGTCACCATGACGTCCTCCTAAACCTTGTTCAATTGTTGTGAAGGACGCGACACCGATTTGAAAATAATGTCGAACAACCACAAGAGCACGATTGCATCAACAAACCGTTCGATAGGTTCGATCCATTTCACTGTATGTCTCCCGGCACATCAGCCAAGCTGACAGCAAGAACGTTGCCAAAAGGAAAGTTGTTTTGTTTACCTCACGATGCGGTAGAGGGAAGAGAAGAACTTGCCGTGGTGCGGGAAGACTTGCACTACGGGGAATCGCGTACCTCGATCCGGCTCCCGAAGAGCAACTGGCAAACGGAGCGGAGCCGAATACCGTCTTTGGAGACGGACACACCGCTGGATTGCCCAATCACAAACATTGTCGCGCTGGTTACGGATTGAAAACCCAATAAGTCATCTGCTGCAAATTCGCAGCGTGCATGCCAAACCGCTTGCCGGGAGGCGAACCGGACTGCATAACATCGAACATATCCGAGAGAATGGAGCGCCGGTCGCCGAAATAGGCGTGGCCGATCAGCCCGGTGTCGACCGCACTGGCATCAACCGTATCGATTTTTGGCACCACGCAGATGTGAGTGGAATCGCCGGCCCGGTCAAACCGGTGAATCCTCTCCGAGGCCAGGATGGCCTCGTCTCGCGACGATGCATACAGCGTTACATCGCTTGCCGCCGACGGGAAGGTCGCTGCCAGTTGCCGAAACACTCCCACATCAATGTCGGGTGCCGCCAAAAACACGTGCTTGAACATCGGGGGGACGCCCGCGTGCTTTTCCGCGATCGCGAATAAAGCCCGCGTCAGTGCGCGGTTCCCCATGCTGTGCGCGATCAGGTGCACGGTGGTCGCATGCGACTGCGCCGCCACTGTCTCCAGAAACTTCTCCAGGTGCGGAGTCGTCCAGTCGATGGTGGACTCGTCAGCCGTGTACGCCGCCAGCTTCCCCCTTGAGGGCCAGGAATACATAATGGGCGCTCCTTGAAACCCCAGATCGTAGGAGAGCTGTGCCGTGCGCCATGCCGCTTGCTCAAACGTATTGTCAAAGCCATGAACGAAAACAAAGGCGTCCTGGTTCGCCGACGACCGCACTTTGTTCGCGAGTTCGGCGTAAAACTCTTGTTCCGGTTTCGGCGCGACGCTCAGCAACACCACGTGTTTGTCCGGGTCCTGGCGGAACTCAAGCCTCCAGATCGAGGGCCGCTCAATGTGTCCCATGCGATGGTCGCGCGGGATGCTGACATCCAGCGTGCCAAAATGCAGGGCCTCGTCCAGTTGCCGGTCTCCTCCGTAAAAATTGCCGGGAGCGCCGTCGCCGGTGGACTGGCGGTCGGTGGCGTAGAAAACCCGCACCACAGCGTAATTTTCGTTAGCGCCTCCGTCTCGGGCGGTCACGCCATCTGCAGCGGCACGCGGCGGCGAAGGTGGCGGGGGCGGCGGCGGAGGAGGCGGTGTTCCCGTTGGGGGAGCCGGAGACGGCGCAGCGGTTGGAGAGCCAGCCGGAGCCGGATGCCGCCCACAGCTACACAGAAGGAAAAGAGTTACCACCAATGTGGGCAGAACAACCCGCACGCGCAGCGATAGCAATACGTTCATAGGACCTCCGCTCAAAACCTTGGCTGGGGAAGCCGGGAGGGAAGATCAATGACCCGGATTACACGCGAAGCCTAGAACCTGTAATTGCAAATGTCAAGCATGTGGCGCGGACCCCCTCGTCCGTGTGTCGATCCCACGCTAAGCCGTCCTTCCAACCGTCCGTTTCGGTGCTATAGTTCCTACCCGTGCAACGATTACCGACTCCTTTAGAGTGTGGGGAAGAGGTTTCGGCAGGGAGGAAATGATGGGAAGCAGACAATTTTCGCATTCCATGTGCAAGGTTTCAGCGATTTCCGCAGCAGTGGTGACTCTGGCTTGCGCCGCTTGGGCGGCAGGAGCTCCCCAGATCATCTACAACTTCGCAGGGGGTAATGATGGTGAGTACGTCGACTCTGATCTGGTAATCGACGGCGCGGGCAACCTCTATGGTACATCCGTTCAGGGCGGTCAATTTGGCTCGGGCACGGTCTTCCAGGTGACACCCACCGCCAATGGATCGACTCACACTGTGCTCTACAGCTTTACCGGAGGCGCCGACGGAGGCGAACCTTACAAGGGCGTCACGGTTGACAGCCAAGGCAATCTTTACGGCACGGCCGTCACTGGGGGCGGTGGATCTTGTGAGGGCGGCTGCGGCGTGGCCTACAAGTTGACCAACTCCGGCGGAGTCTGGACCCAGACGGTGATTCATACATTCACCGGCGGCGATGATGGATCGGGTCCGGGAAGCGGGCTGACCATTGGCCGGTACGGCTCCGTCTATGGGGTGACTCCGACGGGTGGGGTGAACGGACAGGGCGTCATTTACAAACTGAAACCGATGCCGGACGGAACCTGGAAACTGACCGTCATCCATGCCTTCACGGGCGGGGACGATGGAGCGGGCGGCTCGGCGGGACGACTCCTGCTTTATAAAGGGAGTCTCTATAGCGTGACCACAACAGGCGGCGCGAATGGGAAGGGCGTTGCTTATAAGATTTCCCAAATCAATGGAGTCTGGCAGTTCACAACAATTTACGCGTTCAAGGGTCAACCCGATGCAGGATTTCCCTACGGCACTTTGGCTCTGGACAGTAAGGGTCGTCTCTATGGCACAACGTACTACGACGGCGCCCATAATCTTGGTTCCGTATACCAACTTACTCGCCGGCTCGATGGCACGTGGAAAGAAAGAGTGCTCTACAGTTTCAAAGGTGGAACCGACGGAAGCAGTTCCATCAGCAACGTGGTTTTTGACAAAACCGGAACCATGTATGGCACGACCAGTGCGGGAGGCGCGAGCTGTGATTGCGGTGTGATTTTCAAGCTCGCCCACAATCCCGACGGAAGTTGGATAGAGAGCGTTCGATATCGCTTCAAAGGCGCTCCCGACGGAGGGTTTGCTTACAACGGAATGGTGGGTGATTCCGCCGGCAACTTCTACGGCGCAACCGTGCATGGCGGCACCACGGACGACGGCGTAATTTACAAGTTCA
>Ga0209647_1000976_pt1 | contig 25453 bp, 20 predicted proteins | sample GraSoi_2013_60cm_FD_185827 | JGI IMG/M metagenome (GOLD analysis project Ga0209647, IMG submission 185827) | Grasslands soil microbial communities from the Angelo Coastal Reserve, California, USA - Sample 9_17_2013_60cm (SPAdes) (version 2) | ecosystem: Environmental > Terrestrial > Soil >... | reverse complement strand
TTGCTTTCCCCGCCTTTTGATTCTTTAGTTCTTCTGCACCGACGCTGAGTGCCGTTCCTATGGTGTTTTTTTTCATCTTGTCAGGTTGCTGCTAATCGGCAGCCTGACAAGCACCATGGCATCTACCAGCGCTGGGTTTGCGATAAACCGGCGACGTTTGAATATCCTGACCGGTAGACAAAAAACGCCATGAGCGATAGCGAAACAACGTGTGAGCCAATCCGAGGGTCGCCCGCCAGGCTCACAGTCCGGCGCGTACCGGGCGGGTTATGTGAACGCGACATGGGCCGGACTGTTTTGCCCTACCCGCACGGTGAATCGCCAAAAAAATTTCCCCGCCCAACATTGGCCGGACGGGGAAATAGAAGGCAACATTAACTTTACTGTTGCTTTAAAAGTACCATTCAACCTGGGTACCAAGCAGCCAGCCATCATTGGACTTGGCATAGGGCGCCGGACTGAATCCGCCGGTATTGGAACCTTCCTGAATAGAAGTGGTTGAGCCCTTCAGAGAGTCGCTCCAGACCGCGTAGGTGGCGAAGACTCGCAACTCCGGACGGGTGAAAAATCCACCCTTCGGTTTGATCGTCGGAGCGATTGTAAAGACGCCCATGCTTCCGCTCCGTCCGAAAGCAGTAGGACTAAGGGTGCCTGGATTGACAATAACATTACCCGCTTGGTTCGTCTGAAAACCACGGACGTTATCTATATAGCCATAGTAAGCCTGGCCCTGGATTGCGATATTGTCCGCGAGCCAGAAAACCGGTCTAATACCGCCTTCGTATATGTTACGCGTGGAAGGAGTGTTCTTGATGACTGTAGCAGTTGGAAAGACCGGGTTAGCGAAACTTTCCTGCAGCCGGAAACCTTCTGAATCCTGCTGCCAGAATCCCCAGACACCCACCGAGAAGCAAGGATTCGGATTCCATACAAAAAATGCGCCGGCTCGGAATCGGCGCTGGTTTTGGATCGCGTCTCCAGCGTTAATGACGGCACCGGCTGGAGTCGCAGGATTCTTTACCAGGGCCGAGTTTACGAATCCCGTGAGTGTGCCTAAGTCGGTTGAGGTGCTGAAGTTGGTCGCTCCCCAGCCGGCCAAACCGTAAACTTCCAGGTAGCTCTTTGGGCCAATTGCGCCGAGATCGATCTGATAAACCGCGCCCCCACCGATGCCGTATGCATCGTTCGTCCGAACCGGATGGGTCAGTACGGCATCGCCAGCGGCTAGCAGATTGCCATTGAAATCTTTCGTGAACGTTGTGCCCTTCTCATAGTTGCCGATAAGAACCAACATCAGTTTGCCGGGACCGATCTGAATATCCTTCAACCGAACATCGAGGGTATGCTTGTAAAAGCTTCCGGTATTGGGTGAGGCAATATCGTCATCCAAGCCCCCGAGATAGGCCACCCAGAGTTTGCCGATACCGACATCGATGTTTTTGACCCCGGCGCCATACCCGGACATATCGAGAAAGTAATAATCCTCCGGATCGATATTGAAACGGTCATAGAACCGCTGACCGCCCCAAAAGGTGATTTCCGGAGCGCCTTTGAAGACGTTGGCCATCTCCAAGTACGCTTCGCGCATCACGAAATCGAAGTCGCTGCCATTTTCCCGTCCACCGCCAATGCCGGTGACGAATGTGCTGCGATTCTGGACGTAACGAATCGCCGGTGTAAACACCATGGAAACATCCATGGCATCGGGACTATCGCCCAGCATGTGAGCCTGTTTCCAGGTTAGCTCCATGTAGGTATCGTTCTCGTTGCCGAGACGCGGACGCTCGGCACCCGCATTGTCGGGCGGTTCAAAGTTGAAGTTACCGCCACCGCCGCTGCCATTGAATTGGACACCGGCGCGAACGTAAGCGGAGAAGGTGAAATTGCGGGTGAGCGATTTCAGAAAAGATTCGCCGAGAGCCGGGCCCTTGCCTTCGTATTGCTTACCGTTGTCATCGGTCAGAACATGGGTGTTCAAGATCGACCCGGCATCCGTTTTGGACTCGAGCGCCTGCATCTTGGACTCCATGGCCGAGATACGGTCTTCGTATTGCTTCTGCATCTTTTCCATTTGAGCCTTCAACGCGGCGACATCGCTCGAGTCGGAGTTTTGAGCGTGCAGCGCGGGGGCGGTGGCAAAGAACGCAAAAGTTGCGGCTAACGACGCTTTAAGCCCCAGCCGCAGGGGACAACCAACCGGGAAACACATTTTCTATCTGCTCCTTGACAGAAAGGTTAGTTAATTGGGCTCGCTGGAAATACCTGAATACACGAAAAGAATTTCAGGCAGTTTGCGAAGGTCGGGTACGAGCGACGTTTTGAGGCCCAGCCGTAGAGGGGAAAACTAACGAGACAACACATGTTCTAACTTCCTTGATGATACGAGTTACTTCCTTGTTTTGTTTGAACGCAATGAGAAAAGGAAATCACTGTTATCGAAAAACCGACTAGTCCGTCAACAAAAATTTTGTCGCGGTGATCCATCCCGGTTGGTAGAGCGACACCCGACTCCGTCCGACGGCTGCCGGATCGCTGCCAAGTTCAATGGTGTCACTTAAACTCAGGACTCGGGCGCGCCACAGCGCAGCGACGGCGGCACATCTTCGAGCGAAAAGGACCAAGATGTATGGGCCCGCCCGCATTGCTACGCGAAGCGTTGCCGGCGGGGCCCAACGATGGATGACCCGAGGCGCACAGTCCTTAGAGACTGTATCGCCCTACCAGCCTTGGGTCTTGAGCTTTTGATTCGAACAAAAAAAATCCCCGTCCGGCAACTGCCGGACGGGGAAATCAATTAACCGAACTCAATCCCGCAGTCGCGGGATTAGTTTAGAAATACCACTCAACCTGGGTACCAATCAACCAGCCTTGGTTGGCGTGGGCGTTGGCATACGGGGAAGGAGTAAATCCGCCGGTGTTGCCACCTTCCTGAATCGGAGTGGTAGCGCCTTTCCAAGAATTGCTCCAAATCGAGTATGTCGCGAATACGCGAAGCTCCGGACGGGTATAATAGCCGCCCTTTGGCTTGATCGTTGGAGCGATCGTGAATACGCCCATCTCTCCGCTGCGGCTCAAAGCAGTGGGATCGAGGGTGCCTGGATGCACATTTTGATTGGTGTTCACCTGCCAACCCCGGACATTATCTGCCCAGACACCGTAGACCTGGGCTTGGATTGCTATATTATCCGCAAGCCAGATGATCGGCCTCGCACCAATCTGGTACATATTACGCGTGGCCGGAGCGTTCTTGAAGACGAGATTGGGCGTTATTCCGTCCGCTTGGACTGGGAATCGCGGGTTTACGAAAGTTTCTTCCTGCCGAAAACCGTTCGAGTCTTGGTTCCAGAGTCCCCAGATCGCCATCGAGAAGCACGGGTTCGGATTCCAAACGAAGATTGCACCGGCTCGGTAGGTACGCATATTTTGGATCGCCTCTCCGACATTGACAGTGGCGCCGACTGGGAGCGCAGGATTCCTGATTAGGGCGTTCGTTTGGAATCCTGTGAGCGTGCCTAGGTCGGTACCGCTACTAAAATTGGTCGCTCCGAAACCGGCAAGGCCGAAGAGTTGGAGATAGCTCTTTGGTCCGATACAATCGAGATCCCACTGGTAAACCGCACTTATTGCCGGCGAAATCGCGGGTGAAGAGGTTCCCCTTTTCGTAATTGGCGATACCGACCAGCAGCAATTTACCAGGGCCAATATGGATATCATGCACCCGGACATCTAAGGTATGCTTGTAAAAGCTTCCGGTATTGGGTGAGGCAATATCGTCATCCAAGCCCCCGAGATAGGCCACCCAGAGTTTGCCGATACCGACATCGATGTTTTTGACCCCGGCGCCATACCCGGACATATCGAGAAAGTAATAATCCTCCGGATCGATATTGAAACGGTCATAGAACCGCTGACCACCCCAGAAGGTAATTTCCGGAGCCGCCTTGAAGACGTTGGCCATTTCGAGGTACGCCTCGCGCATGATGAAATTGAAGTCGTCTCCATTTTCACGCCCGCCCCCAATACCGGTAACGAACGTGTTGCGATTCTGGACATAGCGGATCGCTGGTGTGAACACCATGGAAACGTCCATCACATCGGGACTGTCACCCAGCATGTGGGCCTGTTTCCAGGTTAACTCGAAGTAGGTGTCGTTTTCGTTGCCGAGACGCGAACGGCCACCATCATTGTCTGGCGCTTCAAAGTTGAAGTTACCGCCGCCGCCGCTGCCGTTAAACTGGACGCCAGCACGAACGTACGCCGTGAAGCTGAAATTCCGGGTCAATGACTTGAGGAACGATTCATCCAACACAGGACCTTTGCCTTCGTATTGCTTACCGTTGTCATCAGTCAGAACGTGAGTGTTCAGGATCGATCCGGAATCCGCCTTGGATTCGAGAGACTGCATCTTGGACTCCATGGCCGAGATGCGGTCTTCGTATTGTTTCTGCATCTTTTCCATCTGGGCCTTGAGCGCAGAAACATCGCTCGGGTCGGAGTTCTGGGCGTAGAGCGCTCCAGAAGTAAGCAACGCTAAACTCGCAAACAGCGATGCTTTGAGACCCAGCCGTCGGTCAAAACTAGCCGGAAAACACATGTTTTTCTTTTATTACACTCCTTGATTGAGGGGGGTTAATTGTGAAGGGCGTCGTAAGGAGTACCTAAAGAGGGAATTATCTGTCGAGCGAAAATCGTAAAAAAATCAAACATTTGGATGAAATTTTTGCCAGAATCGCATCGCGAGGGGGAAAACGGCCAAAAATTTGGGATCCGCCGAGCCAAAAATAGATGACAAATCAGTAATCTGTAGGCGCTTGTCGGCGATGACGAATCAGCAATAGGGTTCGGAGAAATGCGGAACGCGGAATGCGGAATGTTGGTGAAAAGCAATCTCTGACGCGTTTTGCGGCCGGTTCGGGATCGCAGGTGCAACGTGCAAGTCCACGCTACCGGTTCGGCGAGCGCCGCTCCAATATTCCGCGTTTCGCATTCCGCAATCCGCATTCCTTCGATTCACGTCCGGGGTAATGCGGAACAATGGCGACTGCGTTTTGTGGTTGCACGGAAACAAGCAGCTCCGTGAGAGTTTTGCGGCCGATTCGAGATCGCAGACGCAATGGGATCCGACGTCGTCCTATTACGGTAGACCGCCGAGGTAGTTCCCCGGACTATGTCGGACAGGCAAGTCGCCGCTACCGGGTCAGGGGTTGCTCTTGATCAACATTCCGCGTTCCGCATTCCGCGATCCGCATTTTCCACAATCGCATTTCCCAGAATTTCGCGTTTCTCATTTGTCATGCAGGCGAAGCCCACCGAGGATATCTTGCCGCTAATTGGGGGCGGTAAATTATGACAGAACAATCGTTTTCGAATCCCCTGAGGGAGGGCTTGGTTTCGCGAGCAACTCCTCAGCCTTGCTCGATCGTTATTTTCGGAGCAACCGGTGACCTGACGCATCGCAAACTGGTTCCGGCTCTGTATAATCTGGCTGCGGATGGCGATTTGCCACCGGGGCTGGCTGTAGTCGGTTTCGCCCGCCGGGACAAGACGGATGAAGTGTTTCGCCAGGAGTTGAGCGAAGCGGCCCACAAATATTCGCGGCAAAAGATCAATGAAGATCTCTGGAAGAATTTTGCCAATTCGATCTTTTATCATCGCAGCGAATTTGGCGACCCGGAAGGTTATGGCCGGCTCAAGGAACGCCTCGAACAGATCGATCGAGAACGGGGAACCAGAGGAAACCGCATTTTCTATCTGTCAGCTGGTCCGGATCAGTTCGAGCCGATTTTAACCCACTTGGAAGCAGCCGGATTGAATCGGAGTCCGAACGGCGGATGGGCCCGAGTTATCGTGGAAAAGCCGTTCGGAATCGATTTGAAGAGCGCGGAAGCGTTAAACACGGCGGTTCGAAACGGTTTCGCGGAAGCTGATACCTTTCGGATTGATCACTATCTGGGAAAGGAAACCGCACAGAACATTATGGTTTTGCGCTTCGCCAATGCCATTTTCGAGCACCTGTGGAACCAGCGCTATATCGACCATGTGCAGATCACGGCGAGCGAACAGCTCGGCGTCGAGAACCGAGCAGGTTATTATGAAGGAGCGGGCGCGCTTCGGGACATGGTCCAGAACCATCTCCTTCAGCTGCTGTGCTTAATTGCGATGGAGCCGCCCACAGATCTGAGCGCCGACTCCATCCGGGACGAGAAAGTCAAAGTGCTTCGCTCGCTGCGCCGGATTCGTGGAAAAGGGGTAGCGGAGAATGTAATCCGTGGCCAGTACACCGCCGGCTCGATCAATGGCCAATCCGTACCTGGATATCGTGAAGAGAAGAATGTTCGCCCGGAATCGGTGACCGAGACCTTTGTGGCGCTGCGGATCCTGATCGATAATTGGCGCTGGGCCGATGTACCTTTTTACGTGAGAGTTGGCAAACGTCTTCCCAAAGCTGGCACGGAAATCGGTATCCACTTCAAGAACGCGCCCGGAGTGTTATTCAATCGGGATCAATTGGGGGTGCGTGACGGCTCACAAAACGTGCTCGTCATTCGGATTCAACCGGATGAAGGAGTCTCGTTGCGCATGCAATCGAAAATCCCGGGAGCCAGTGTCAGGGTTCAACCGGTAAAGATGGACTTTCATTACGGCACATCGTTCGGGACAGCTAGTCCGGAAGCGTACGAACGTCTGCTGTTGGATGCGATGGCTGGGGATGCAACCCTTTTTGCCCGAAGAGATGAGGTCGAAGAAGCATGGCGATTCGTTGATGAAATCGAGGAAGAATGGCACCGGGGCGAGAAACAGAGCCCGCTTGCTTTCTATTCGGCCGGTAGCTGGGGTCCGGCGGAGGCCGAGGCACTCATTGAGAATGCTGGAAGGGCGTGGAGGAGACTCTAGCGCTGACAGCGCTATGAGAAATGGCAAATGACAGATGGCAGATCGGTAGCGGCTACTTGCCTGTCCGATGGCAAATGCGGATTGCGGAATGCGGAACGCGGAATGTTGGCGAAGAGCGACCCCGAGCCGGTAGCGGCGACTTGCCTGTCCGACATAGTCCGGGGAACTACCTCGGCGGTCTACCGTAATAGGATGACGTCGGATCCCGTTGGACCTGCGATTTCTGATCGACCACAAAGCTCTCACGGAGCTGCTTGTTTCCATGCGACCACAAACCGCAGTCGCCATCGGTCCGCATTACGTCAAACGTGAATCGCAAGCCGAACCGATAGCCAATAACAATTACCAAATCAATGAGTGCTAACGGCCAACCTTCCACCACCAGTCTTTCCCGCGGGATGCCAGTTGAAGTAGCGAAGATCAATCGGAATCTGACCCAACTCTGGGAGCAGGAAAGCGACCAGCTTTCCAAGGCTTCGTTGGTGAACTTTGCGGTTTACAGCGAGGGGTCCGACGCGCTGAGTTTTAATACGCAGTTGATGGCTGAGGTAACTCGTCAACACGCGTGCCGCGTCATCTTGTTAGCGGCCAATCCCTCGGCACCAAAACAGCGCGTCCAAGCCTGGATCAGCGCACATTGCCACGTCACGGGTGCCAGCGGACATCAGGTTTGCAGCGAGCAAATCGCTTTTTTGATCGAAGGCGGTGGCCCGGAGGTGATGCGGAGCATTTTGTTCAGCCACCTGGATTCCGATCTTCCCTTGTATCTGTGGTGGCAAGGACAGTTTGGCGTCGGACTCGATGCTCAGCTTTGGAGTTGGGTCGACCGATTCTTTTTCGATAGCCACGGTTGGCGGGAGCCGGCCCGGCAAATCCAGATTCTAAGAAACTCGGTTGCAGGTGCGTGGTCGCGCTGCGTGCTTTGCGATCTCAATTGGCGCCGGCTGATCTACCTGCGTCTAGCGGTTGCTCAAACGTTCGATCATCCGTGGGCCGCGGCAAAAATCGGATCGATCTCGGAAGTCGAGATCGTTCATGACCCGGAATACTGGACCACAGCTATGCTCTTAGTTTCCTGGCTGGCCAATCAACTCGGCTGGGAGCTGGATCGTAAAGAGGATTTTGCTTACACATTTTCGGTCTCGATGAGCGGGCAGACTGTGCGGGTGAAATTGAAAGCGGTACCGGGCCAGTGGATTGGGCAGATCCGGTTCAATTTTGGCCAAGGTTTTTTTGATGTGTCCTGGAACGGAAATTTTCTGGAAAGCACGTTGTCCGAACACCCTGAAATGAAACAGCTCTTGCCGGCCGGAGGGACTTCGTTGGCCGGGTTACTGAGAGAGGAGTTGGTCCGCGGCGGCGAGCATCTCACCTATCTGCGAGCACTGAATCTGGCAGAAAAGTTGTGGGAGTAAGCAGATGAAATGCGGAATGCGGAATGCGGATTGCGGAATGTTGGTGGCAAGCAATACCTGACGCGGAGGGTGCGTCCGGCAGCTGGCCATGCGCGTCAACTTAAGGAGGCGACACGGGAAAGCCGAGTTGCCCACTACGGTAGGGCGAAAACCTCGGCGCGCTTAGTCGGTACGCCATTTTGGTTAAGCTTCCCGACGCGCCGGGTTTGAGCCATACGTTGCCCGCCGATTGGAGTGACTTCGGTTTGTGATTAAACCGCCTCAATCGGTACGCAGGCCTTCAGACTGCCCGCATTATACGACTTTGCATCCCAGGCTAAAGCAAGGAGGCCACATTCTGAGCCGCCTCTAGCCCGTGTTGGACGCCAATACCCCTCTTAGTGTATTACCCAATCGAGCCGTACACCGATACAGTATTTTATCAGCGGGTAACGAAATGGCTCAAACCCGGCGCAGCGTAACCAAAGGGCGTACCGACCAAAAGCGCCGAGGTTTTCGCCCTACCGTAATGGGCAGATCACGCCGACACATCTCCTCGCCATTTCGCCGCGCCGCCCATTCGCCTCCTTAACTTAACGCGCATGGGCAACTGCCGAACGCGCCCTCGGCGTCAGGGGCCGCTCTCAATCATTCCACATTCCACAATCCGCATTCCGCAATCCGCATTTTCTGCCATTTGTCATTTGTCATCTCCACGGCTATTGGCTATTGGCAATCGGCCTCCCTGCACTCCTTTTCCAAAAATGAATACCGTTACTTCGCTCAGAACCACCGAATCGAATCTCCGAGGATTGATTGATGCCGCCCTGGAGCAGAGCGGGGGGCTTTTGCGACTGGCCCCTTGCTGGGTTCCGAGATCGTTCTTACAGCCCGGGCGCCGGCTCAAGCTCCATCCTAATGATGTTTACGCCTACGGTCTTGATCGCGGCGGCATTGATGAACGCTGGTTTGCTTCCACTACCCCGGCCGCGAACGAAAATCGGACGCCAGACGAAGGCTTGAGTTATTGCGTATTTGCAAACAATCGTTTCACCTTTGCCGCGGCCGTTCAGGAATTCGGCCCGCAACTCATCGGGGAAACAATCTGGGAAAAATATCGTCGCTGGCCGGTATACTCGAAATTCTTCGATAACATGGGTCCAATTCCGCACCATATGCATCAGTCGGCGGCGCACGCCAAATTGGTGGGCCAGGAGGGTAAGCCGGAGAGTTACTATTTTCCGCCACAACACAATACCGTGGGAAATAATTTCCCGTACACCTTCATGGGGCTGGAACCGGGTACAACCAAAGAGCAGGTTAAAGAGTGTCTGGCGAATTGGAATCGCGGAGACAATGGCATTCTGGATCTTTCCAAAGCCTACCGGCTCAAACCTGGTTCCGGTTGGTTGATCGGGCCTGGCCTCCTCCATGCTCCGGGCTCTTTGGTAACTTATGAACCACAGTGGGGTTCAGACGTGTTTTCGATGTTCCAATCGTTGGTCGAAGGACGCGAAGTCCCTCGTGCGCTTCTGGTCAAGGATATTCCGGCCGACAAACATTTTGATCTCGATTTCATTGTCAGTGAGCTGGATTGGGAAGCCAACGTCGATCCCAATTTCAAGAAGAACCATTACCTTGAGCCGGTGCCCGTCGCTGATACCGCTTCCGAAGGATACATCGACCGTTGGATCGTTTATGGAGAGGTCGGTGGAGAACAACTCTTCACCGCGAAGGAGCTCACCATCGAGCCCGGAGTGAAATGCACAATCAAGGACAGTGGCGCTTACGGTTTGATCGTGGTGCAAGGGCACGGCACGATCAACCGGCTGACAGTTGATTGTCCCAAGTTGATCCGATTCGTGGAGATGACCGATGATGAGGTCTTTTGTACGGAACCGGCGGCACGCGCAGGTGTCACGTTCGAAAACACGAGCACGGTCGAAGACCTCGTCGTTTTGCGTTATTTCGGGCCGGAAGCGAATCCGAATGCGCCGAAGATCGGTGGCCGGTAGTCAGTAGTCAGTAGTCAGTAGTCAGTAGTCAGTAGTCAGTAGTCAGTAATCAGTAATCAGTAATCAGTAATCAGTAATCAGTGATGCAAGCAGCGGCGACTGTCCCCTGATTGGGCGCAAACCAAAAGTCTGCCCGAAGCTGCTTGGATGGCGCCGCCACAAACCGCAGTCGCCATCGTGTCGCTGCGGATGACGTTTGATATACGACGGCGCCCTCAAATCTTCTTAAATCCACTATCGGTTAGCGCGAGTCTTCTGAAATCGATTCCGAGCTTCTGGCCAATTTGATAAGCAGTGCTGCGTACCGCTTGAACCCCGGCCGTATCGTTGGCCGACTGCTTTCTTTTCAAAGAATCCTTTGATACCACTGCCAACACTTTGAAGTAATCAGAGTAGTATTGCTTATCTGCATCGGTGTACGTTTTGCCTGCTGACTTCGAAAGCATAAGTTCATTCACCTTTACGCGAACCTGTCGGATGCCGGAGGGATGCGCTGAAGCGTCCTGACTATTGACAATTTCCCAGAGGACAATCACGAAGCCGGCGAGGGAATCAGACACGTTGTGGCTGGAATAGCCGTACCTGGAGAACCGGGCATCGAAACGGCTCTCTGGATTGGTGGCAAGCTCTTTCTCCAAGATCGGGACCTTTTGGGCATCGTTCTTTGCGACCGCCATGGCAAGGTTGACGTGTGCTTTTTGAGTGACCGCTGCCGATAAGTGATAACTAAACTGTGGACTTGAGGCTGGGAGGTTAGAGGCGTAGTCGGAGCCTCCAACACCTTTGTGCGGTCTTACGCCCTTGCGATTTTTTCCTTCATTAGCCCCCGTTTGGGCGGCAGGCGAGTTTTCGCTCGTAGTAGCGGGGACTTCTGAGGTTAGGCGGGCCGCCATGTTATCAACGTAGAATTGGTTAAGGGCTTCATCGGTCGAGTCGCCGAGCGCAGTGCCGAGTGAGATCGAGGCCAATAAGGCCGCTAAACAAAGAGACGAGTAGCGAGTAATTTTCATCCGATTTGGACGTTCGAGAGGATTAACCAAATTTCTCTTGAGCTTGTGAAGCCCAAAGGAACGAACGCCAACGACAGCGGACACTAGCGAGCCACAACCGGTGCAGAACAACTGTGTTTGGCACTGACGTTCGTTGGCGTTCGTTGGTGTTCACCGTCGTTCGTTGCTTTAGGCCTTCTTTTCCGAATGGATTTGCTCCAGGACCTTCATAGTCTCGGTAACGTTCCGCCCAATGGTGAAATCCTGTGCGAGCTTCATGCAGCCGTTTCGAACATCATCTTTTTGGCCGAGTTCACACCAGTGGTTGATCGCATTGGCAAGTGCCCCCACATCGTCTGGACGATCAAGGACCTCTCCATGCACACCGGACTGAATGATTTCCGAAAAACCGTTGCTGGTCGTTGTAATGACCGGCACACCGGCTGACACCGCTTCCAGACAGGCGTTTGAAAACGGGTCATAGACGGTCGGTAAAACAAAAAGGTCGGCCGCAACGTACAAAGAATGCATATCCTCAACTGGACCGAGGAATCGAACGTTGGGCGGTGTGAAAGCTGGCTTTTTCCCTTCTCCAGCCACCAGGAATTTGATGCGCTGATTCTTCAGGCCTCGAATCGCTTCGATGGCGAAACGCAATCCCTTACGTTCCCAACCCGAGCCCGCAAACAGAATACCGATGTCGAGGTCAGTTAGTCCGGCATCGAATCGAAGGTCCCAACGCGATCCCGGCTTCTTTTTAAAATGTACATCGGGGACGCCGTTGTAGATGACGGAGATTTGGTCTTCCGGGTATCCAAACTCGGCGACAATTTCGTTTTTGATGAGTTTGGAATTGGTGATGACCCGACGAGTTCCCTGTTGGCCCAGCAACTTCTGTTCAAGTTCCAGGATCTGGTTGTGCTTGCGATTGGAGAAACGGAACGTCTTTTTCCAGCCCGATTCGAACGTTTTTCGTTTTTCCAGCCAAACTCGATGCACGCCATCGCCGGCCCGATAACAATCGCAGGACTCGATACGCTCGAGACTGAATAGGATTTCGACACTGTTGCGAGCCCCTTGCACGGCCTGGCTGAACGGGACCGGCGCCGATTCTTCGAACCGGACGAGATTGCCATAAGGCCATTCCGCCGGGGGCCAGTCTTCAGTTGCGAAAAGTGTCAGCTGATGGCCGGCATCTACCAAGCCGCGGCCCAAACGTTTTAAGTAACTTTCGGCGCCTCCCGCACGCGAGAAACCACGTCGTACTAAACCGATCTTCATGGACGTCCTGAATAAACCCCGCAGTCTTTAGCCCAGCGGTTGGAGGAGTTCAAGGAGGACTGGAAGATGGAATATGGAATGCGGAATGCGGAACGGTAGCCAAAGCGAAACCCGACTCCGCCAAGCCTGGAACGAGGGCTTCACACAATACCGATCATTTTCAGAGAGCGATTGGGAACCGTTCCGCATTCCGCAATCCGCATTTCCTGTTCCGTATTCTCTATTGTGCTTCTGCTCCTTCTGGTACTCCTTGTATTCCTTGGACTACGACGAAGAGATGCCGACCAGTGTGTTGTATGCCACGTCGGCTCGTATCGGGGGAGTCGGTCTGGACGCGGTGGCATTGGAGACGCTGCGCGGCATCGACGACCGCCTTGGTCTAGCTATCTCTTTTGGAGTCAAGTCCGCGGAATTTGATCGGAGCCGAATGAAAACACTCCGCTTTCATTTGGTCCGACTTTTGTCGAATCTGGAACGCAAATATTACTACGGTGCAAAGAAGCGAGCGGTGGACGCGGTGGCTGCGCGGTACCTGAAAACGGGGCGATTCGATCTTTTTCATGGCTGGTCCGGCGAAGCTTTTCGGTCGTTACTGGTCACCAAAGCACTCGGTATTCCTTCGGTACTCGAGGTACCAACCTGGCACCGGCAGAAAGGGAAAGTTCTGCCACCAAAAACGGATCAAGAGATCGCCCTGGAGTCCGCGCCGATACCGCAACGTTGGCTGAATCGATTACTGATCAGCCGGCAGGAAAGTCTGCAGGAATACGAAAACGCTGATCTCATTTTAGTTCTTTCGGAGAAAGCGGCGGAGACATTTCGAGTACTTGGTACTCCTGATCATAAGCTCTTTCGTATGTCGCGCGGTGTCGACGTCGAGCGTTTCCGGCCGGGCGAATCGCCGCTGGTTTTTCGTGCTCTATTTGTCGGGGCGCTGATTAAACGCAAAGGAGTTCCGCTGTTGCTGGAAGCGTGGAAACGCCTCGGACTGGAGAATGCAGAACTGTGGCTGGCCGGGCATGCGCACGCGGAGATCGAGCCAGTTTTGGAAAATCTTCCCGGCAACGTGAGGTTGCTCGGTTTCGTCAAAGACATCGGGGAAGTATATCGAGCATGCTCGGTGCACATTTTTCCGTCTGAACTCGAGGGGAGCGCAAAATCCACTTACGAAGCGGCCGCGTGTGGGCTGGCTCAAATTACTACCCACGAGTCAGGTGACGTGGTCATCGATGGTGACAACGGATTGATCGTTCCGGCAAACGATGTTTCCGCTCTCTGCGACGCTATTCTCAAGCTTTACCGAAATCCTGAACTGATTCGGAGATTTGGTGCAAACGGCCGAAAACGGGTCGTTAAAGCGTTTACCTGGGAACATTTCCGGCAGCGCCTGCATGACGCTTACCGGATCGCTATGCAAGTCCACACAGAATCCCGAATAACTCAATGAGTGCTCGAACCTCCGGTTCACGATTAACCGGTATTCGGCCCGACTTGTCCGTCGTAGTCAGGCGCGGGAGGTGGAATTCACCCAGGCTAAAGCCTGGGCCAAGTTTTCCAGGCTCTTCCTCCTTCGTCATCCTGACTACGGAGGACAGGTCGGGCCGAGCACTCGCCGATGATGGATCGCTAGTCCAAGTGCGTGGACGAGCACCCTTGCCTGCGATAGCCACCGCTGCTGGTGAAGCTTCAATCGCAGACCAATTGACGACGGAATCGGTCCTGCACTATTTCCCGCGTTCACCCATCTCGCCCGCAGAACTCAGGATGTTGGATCTAACCAGGCGACCTGACCGGATACTATGAAGTCAGTTCTCGCGGTTCAACTCAAGCGGCTCGGTGACCTGATTTTGACGACCCCGGCTTTGGTTGCCCTTCGCCAGACGATGCCGCAGGCAAAGATCACCTTGCTCATTGATCGCTATTCGGAAGAGCTGGCGCCCGCGCTCCCAATGGTCGATGAGATTTTCACCTATGACCGCAAACGTTCATTGCCGATCTGGCTGAAGCTATTGTTTCGCGAATACGACTATTGTCTTGATTTCACCGGAAACGATCGCTCGGCACTGGTCGCCTTTTTTTCCAAAGCAGCCGAGCGCGTGAGTTTCAGCTTTGTCGCGCGTCAGCGCCATCGCTCCTGGATCTATACGGATCTGGTTTCATCCTCGGTCCGCGACCTTCATACCATAGATCACTATTTGGACCTAAGCCGATTCCTCGGTTTCTCGGGTCCCGTCCCTGAGCCGACTCTTAAGCTTCCTGAGGATGTGGTCAGAGCCGTACCAGAAATTCTTCGTGAGATCGGTTTAGTCGTGCCATTCTTCGTTGTACATCCCGGGACGGCGCGCCGCGAAAAATATTGGCCGCCGGAGCGTTGGGCGGAACTGATCCGATACATCTGTAACCGTTTACAGCTAGCTTGCCTGTTCACCGGTGGCAGTGATCGGGCCGAAATTGAGCATATCCGGGCGATCCGGAAAGAATTGGGACAAACCTTTTCAGTTTTCAACTTGGCTGGGCAGATACCGTTCCTGGTAACTGCGGCGCTGATCCGCGAATCGCGTTTCTTTCTCGGTGTGGATACCGCCGCCGCTCATGTGGCGTCGGTGTTCGGCCGGCCGGAGTTAGTCCTATTCGGGCCCACCAATCCTTTTCATTGGCGCCCATGTCATCCGCTCGGTCATGTCCTTCGCGCCGGCGGCGAGGCATCTTATCATCCGGTAGATCCCAGGGAACCGGCCCGGCCGATGAGCGATTTGTCGACCAAGACGGTAATCGATGCTATGGAAAGCTTTTTAAGTCGTTGGGGAGAAGCGCCGGTAGGGTCTGGTTCCTATCGGACTGAATTGTAAGTAGGCTTAAAAAGAAACATTTCAAAAACACGATCTATCCAAATCCAAATTCAAACGCAGCTATTAAATGGACGCAGAACGTTTGTTTAATCGCCTTCTAATTCGCATTAAGCCACGTAGATTTCTCAAAACGTGCGATTGATGCGGGTTAGCCCAGCGCAGCAACCGCTTCCATGAGTAAGACGAGATTTTCGATTCGAGAAACACTTCGCGCCGGAATCATACCGTATCGCAACCTATTCCCTTTTCTCAGGCCGTACGTCCCGCAGTTCGTCGTGGCACTCGTCTGCGGAGGATTATTTGCTGCTGCCACGGTGTGCGTGCCGTTAGTGATCAAGATGGTCAGTGCTCATGCTTTTTCGCCGTCCAGCGATCAGGTTGGCATGGTGGGAAATACTAACGCCGAGGATGTGAAGAACGCGATTCTGTTTTGCTCGGTGATCCCGCTCATTTTCATCGTACGTAGTGCGTTTGATTTTCTGAATTCTTACCTGATGGCTTGGGTAAGCATGCGGGTACTGGCTGACCTTCGGACGAAGCTTTATTCGCATATCTTGACCCAATCTCTCGATTTCTTTAATCGCGAACGCGCCGGAAATCTAATGTCGCGCGTGGTGAACGACACGCGTCAGGCGCAGGTCGCACTCACGAATATCAGCAGTGATATTATCAAGCAGCCGATAGTGATTATCGGTGCGTTGGGCAGCATGCTCTGGCTCGATTGGAAGTTCTCCTTAGTGAGCCTGGTGTTGGTACCGGTTTGTCTCATTCCAATCCTGGCATTCGGTAAGCGAGTAAAGAAACAGGGGAAGTTAGAGGAGCAGAGGGTCGGCGCCATGATGACTATTTTGCAGGAGAGTTTCGCCGGGATTAGAGTCATCAAAGCCTTCGCTCGAGAGCCGCGAGAGGCGGGAAATTTTCGCGAAATGAGCGAAGAGAATTTCCGTAATGGAATCAGGGTTCGCAAGGCGATTGAGTTAGTCAGTCCATCGGTCGAAGCCGTAAGTGCGGTGGGGGTTGGCTTTGCGCTCTTTTATGTTTGGTATACGCATTTGAGTGTCGCTCAATTGATTGCGTTGCTCGGCTGCATTTTCTTCCTCTACGACCCGGTAAAAAAATTGAGCCGGATTCATCTCGTCCTTCAACAATGCTTCGTTTCAACGACGAGCATTTTTGAAATCCTTCACCAGAAACCGACGATTCAGGACCGTCCTGGATCAGTCGCGATCACTTCCTCCCGTGGCGATATTCGGCTCGATAACGTGTCGTTTCGCTATCGCCCGGAGTTACCGCCAGCCGTCGTGAACCTGAATTTGCGCGTGCCGCCAGGAAGATATTTTGCGCTGGTCGGTTCGAGCGGAGCAGGCAAGAGCACGATACTATCCTTGCTTCTCCGATTCTATGAACCGAATGCAGGGGCCGTGCTTTTGGATGGGCGCGATACTCGTACCATCACTCAGGAGTCACTCCGGGGTCAGATCGGAATCGTGACGCAGGATACCTTCCTCTTTCACGACAGCATCATGAACAACATTCGTTACGGGCGACTGGACGCGACTGAGGAAGAGGTCATTGCCGCGGCCAAGAATGCATTTGCCCACGATTTCATCATGCAGCAACCGGACGGCTATTCAACGGTCATTGGGGACAAAGGTTGTTTGCTTTCTGGCGGCCAGCAACAACGAGTCTCCATCGCAAGGGCTTTGCTGAAGAATGCGCCGGTATTGTTATTAGACGAAGCGATGTCAGCGCTCGATTCAGAAGCAGAGCGCGAAATTCAGACCGCCCTGGAAAGACTCTCCGAAGGCCGAACGGTTATCGCCATTGCTCATCGCTTATCGACCGTCTTGAAGGCGGACCAAATCGTAGTCATGGAGCAAGGTCAGATACGAGAGATTGGTACCCATCGCGAGCTTTTGGATTCTTCGACCGTCTATCGCCGGCTGTACGATTTGCAATTCAATGTCCAGGCGGAAGAGTTAGCGGGAGTAGCGTGAGGGCGGCAGCGTTTCGGCGTATGGGCGTGTCGGCGTAATGGGCGAGCGGGCGTTTCGGCGTGACGGCGAGTCGGCTTCGTTTTCAGCGGCGAAGCCGCGGTTCAAGATAGGCTAGGAGCCTGTCGGATTTGAAGCGGAACTAACGGTAGCTTGCTCATCGATCCGAAAAGCGTATGGCCCTCTCGACAGGCTCCTTAAGCTCCGCTGCGCGGAGGAATTGGTTTTAAAGGCCAGGCCATAGAGAGCGAAAAGTTCGCTCAAGAGCTGAACAAGGACTGGCGGCGTTGGTTTAGGCGGCTTCGGCGTTTTTGGCTTCTGGTGGGCAGGGTTTAGGAGCTGATGGAGCCGCTTCAGATTGTAAGCCGCACAGACGAGGTTCCATTCCAGGGAAACTTTTTGCAGGCCACGTAAAGAGAACTGCTCAAAACCCAGGAGCTTTTTTATAATCCCAACGACTGGTTCGACACTGGCTTGGCGACGTAAATAGCGGAGGCGACCCTCTGGAGTTCGCAGCTTTTGTTCCATCGCCCTCACGCCCTCACGCCCTCACGCCATCCGCTCCCAACTCCCACACCGTCTTGCCGGCCACGATTGTACGCACGGCGCGGCCTTTGAATTCTTTGCCATCGAAGGGTGTGTTTCTGGATCGGGAAAGCGATTTCTCTTTTCGATAGACCCACTCGAGATTCGGATCGATCAACGTAATATCGGCGTCAGCTCCCGGGCGCAACGTTCCTTTGCGCAGTCGAAGGAGATGAGCGGGATTGACGGTATACATGGCGATCAGCTGATCGAGCGAGATCGCCTTTTCGCGATGGAGGAGAATAGTCAGAAATATCGCGAGTTCGGTCTCCAATCCAACGATTCCAAAAGGCGCTTGATCGAATTCCACCTCTTTTTCAAAAACCGCATGGGGCGCATGATCACTGGCTAGTATGGTGATGGTGCCCTCGGCCACCCCTTCGATCAGAGCGTCGATATCTTCCTCCGCGCGCAGGGGAGGGTTCATCTTGTAGTTCGCATCGAATGAGCTGATCGTCTTATCGGTCAACGCGATGTGATGGGGACAAAGTTCGCCGGTGATGGCGACGCCGCGTCCGCGTGCGTTGCGGAGAAGCCGGACACTGCCGGCTGAACTCAAATGCTGGCAATGAATGCGAGTGCCACAGAGCTCGGCCAACAGGATGTTGCGCATAACCATGAGCTCTTCCCCTGCTCGTGGCCAGCCCGGCAATCCAAGGATCGTACTCCAATGACCCTCGTGCATCACACCGTTGCCCACGAGATAGTAGTCTTGGCAGTGGTCGAGCACGGCGAGATCAAACATCCGGGCATATTCGACCGCGCGCCGCATCAATTCATGATTCTGTACACAATGGCCGTCATCGGTGATCGCAACGATGCCGGATTGTACCATCGATCCAATCGGCGCCATTTCTTCGCCGGCAAGACTTCGGGTGATCGCACCGGTAGTAAATACGTTGATGCTGGCGGTCTGCCGTGCCCGATCCAGAATCCAGGCTACTCCGCTCGGATCGTCGGTGGGCGGACTGGTGTTGGGCATGCAGACAACGGAAGTAAATCCACCCGCCGCCGCTGCCTGACTGCCGGTCGCGATGGTTTCTTTATGCGTCTGGCCCGGCTCGCGAAAATGAACATGCATGTCGATCAATCCGGGAGCAACGACCAGGCCTTCACCGGAGATTGCGGCTGCGCCTTCCGGTGGGGGCGCGGACGATATTTTTCCGTCAACAACGTATAAGTCCGCGACTTCGTTCCGGCCGGTTGCTGGATCGATTATTTTGCCGCCCTGGATAGTAAGATTACTCATCGAATTTTGCGGCCCGCTGTGGAACAGAGATAAAGAACCGCCATCCGAACCGCCAACCCGTTGGTAACCTGATCCAGAATTACACTCCGGGCTCCGTCGGCCAAATCGCTATCGAGTTCTACCCCTCGATTGATCGGCCCGGGATGCATGATTAAGCAGCCTGGCTTCAACTTCTCGGCCCGGTCTTTGGTGAGTCCAAAGAAACGAATGTATTCGTTCAGGCTCGGGAAATATTCCTTGCGTTGGCGCTCAATCTGAATTCGCAACAGATTGATCACATCAGCGGTTTCCAACACGTCATCCAGTCGACGAACAACGTTGACTCCGATGGATTCAAAGCTGCGGGGAACCAATGTGCTCGGTCCAACCAGCGTCACGTGCGCTCCCAATTTTTTGAGCGCCCAGATGTTAGAGCGCGCTACCCGGCTGAACAGAATATCGCCCACAATGGCAACGTTGAGTCCGGAGACGCGTCCCATTCGCTCGCGTATCGTGAATACATCAAGCAAGGCTTGGGTCGGATGTTCATGCGCGCCATCGCCGGCATTGATAACACTGGATTCCAAGCGCTCCGAGAGAAATTTTGGCGCTCCCGCCGAACTGTGGCGTAACACAATAATGTCCGTATGCAGCGCCTGTAAATTCAAGGCGGTGTCCTTTAGTGTTTCGCCCTTCCGTAAACTCGAAGTGCTGGCCGAGATATTGACGACGTCGGCGCTGAGCCGAAAAGCGGCCAGCTCAAAGGAGGTACGAGTTCGGGTACTTGGCTCGACGAAAAAATTAACCAGAGTCTTCCCCCGCAACGCCGGCACCTTTTTGATATCGCGAGAACCAACCGTTTTAAAAGCAGCTGCCGAATCGAGAATATGTTCAAGTTCCCAGATTTCCAGTTCCCGGATGCTGATCAGGTCTTTGCGCGTCCAGTTGCGGGTCTGGTTCTTTTCAAGCGCGGAGGAAGAGCTTTTCATGGCTTTTCAACGTGGACCGAGTCGGGTTGGCCATCGGTTTCCATTAGCCGCACTTTGACCGACTCGGAGCGGCCGGTGGGCAAATTTTTGCCAACGTAGTCGGGTCGAATCGGCAGTTCGCGATGCCCACGATCGACCAAAACGGCTAGCTGAATACGGGAGGGTCGCCCGAAGGAGGTAATCGCGTCCATCGCAGCGCGACAGGTTCGCCCGGTAAAGAGCACATCATCAACGAGCACGACGGTAAGTCCTTCGAGGTGCAGAGGGAGACGAGTTTCATAGACATCGGGAAGGCGGACGCGGAGGCCAAGATCGTCACGATGCATTGAGATATCGATGACTCCGGTCTGCGGGCGGACACCTTCGATTTGTCCTAACTGATCCGCCAAACGTTCGGCGAGCGCCGCTCCTCGGAGGGGGATTCCCGCGAGCACAAGCTTGCCTGAGGCGGGATTGTGCTCAAGAATTTCATGTGCGATCCGCCGCAGCGCGCGGGTGATCGCTTCCTCATCCAAGATTAGGACAGAATTCGACATAACTCACCTTAGCAACCTCTCTGGATTGCTTTAAAGGCCCCAGCAGCCCGTCTACGCGGTCCGCTTGTCTTTCACTAAAATTTACTATCTACCATTCCGCTCAATTCCAGGTCCCGCGGGCTGCTGGACTATCCTTCTTTGGCCGCACGCTGACGCTTCTCGCGCCACGCCGAGCGGTGCTTCACGATCCAATCGAGCAACGCCCGTTCAAACCCAATATCGTGCCCAACCTTTTCGCTCTCAATCCACTTGTGGCGAAGGATTTCTTCTCTTTCGGCCAGAAACTCCTTGTACAGAGCAGAATTCTTTACCAGTTCCGTGGGATCATCCTTCGGCGGTTGGGCTTCCATTTTCTGACAATCGAGTGTGTCGATAAGTGAATTCCGGAGTCAATACGAAAAGCAGCCTGGCGGATTTGAATTCGCTGGCTGAGCGGTAGCTTGCGATCGAATAAGAAGAGCCCGGTCTGTTTTCTCAATTAAGTTCATCGTCTACGATCCGGCTGCTGTTTCGACTTGCTGCCGCAGCAGATCGACCATGGCCAAGAACACACTGGCAATGGGACCCTTTGGCTTCTCGAGAACGACCGGCATCCCGCGATCTCCAGCTTCGCGGGTGTGTAAGTCGATGGGAATCTGACCGAGGAGGGGCACCCGCAAGCGATTGGCTTCGCGAACACCCCCACCCGAACCGAAGATATCAAAGCGCTGGCCATCAGTGGGCGATACGAAATAGCTCATGTTTTCGACGATGCCCAGCACCGGAACATTCACTTTGGCGAACATTGCGCTCGCTTTTCGTGCGTCGATCAAGGCGACTTCTTGCGGCGTAGTAACGATCACCGCCCCAGACAGGGCCACCGTCTGAACGATCGTAAGCTGGATGTCCCCAGTGCCGGGCGGCAAATCGAGCACCAAATAATCGAGCCCAGACCAATCGACCTGACGCAAGAACTGTTGGGTGGCTCGGGTGACCATTGGACCTCGCAAGATCGCCGGTGATGTGTCGTCTAAAAGCGATCCCATTGACATCAATTTAATGCCGTAGCGCTCGATCGGGATGATGATGTTGTCGGAAGTCGCCATTGGCTGCTCATGTATGGCGCCGAACATGAGAGAAATGCTCGGTCCGTAGATGTCGCAATCACAAAGCCCCGTTCGTTGTCCCGACAACCTTAGTGCGCCGGCCAGATTCGCGGCTACCGTTGACTTGCCAACGCCGCCTTTGCCGCTAGCGACGGCAACGACATACTTTACTCCCGCGATTGCGCTGGTTCCGGCCGGTGCCGGAGTGGCGACGTCAGGCGGGTTAGTGATGTCGATAACGACCTTGGTCGAGCTGATTCCCGGTGTCTCGCGTAGAATGCTTTCCGTGTCCCGCTTCAACGTTTCCGGAATGCTTGGGTTACTGGTAGCGACCTGCAATCGAACGAAAACGTCCGTGCCGGACACCTTTAGCTCTTTTATCAGTCCGAAACTCACGATGTCTCGGCTGTAGCCGGGGAATTTCACCGCTTTCAGACGTTCCAGAATTAGATTTTCAGTGGGACCAGACATGCAGAGACAGTGGCCAATTTCCCGAGATCCCCGCCCGCAAACGCTTCTTCCGCTTGGGCGGATGCGGGTGGGGATCAGCCGAGCAGTCAACGAACTGTAGAATGGGCGAAAGTCAATGAGCGAGGCACTAATCGGTGATCGGTGAATCGCGGGCGAACATGCCCTGATTGGGTGAAACATGCCCCTGATTGGTAGGGCGAAACACGCCCCTGAGCGACAGCGAAATGGGGCGTGTGAGCCTAATCGACAGGCGACGCGAGACTCACAGATCCTGCTTTCGCTGGATCTGTTTCGCCCTACCGCCGAACTCTCTTGATCGGGTGGTCGTTTGATCCAATTGGTAACCCTTATGGATAATGGGCAAAAAATCGACTCGCCGTCTATTCCGACCGGGTCGATTGGGGCGCGATCTGGACCGCACCGGAAACCCGCAATTGTACCGACCTGGATTCGAAGCAACGGTTCAAACTTTGGCCGTCTAGGAAAGTCCATCAGCGTCTAGATCGGCTAATAATGCCGATCTGCGAGCGTTGCTAGAAAGTAATAGACATTACTGGACGTTACCACTAGTGTTACCACAGCGGTCAATGGCAAGTATCATCAGAAAACCAAACACCAAATTCTGGTTTGCATGTTTCCGAGATCTCACCGGTCGGCAGCGCCGGAAATCAACCGGGGAAACCAATGAAAAGAAGGCCCGCCAGATCGCCCAGCTTTACGAGCAGATGGCGCAACGGAAGCTTAAACCTCATAAGGCTCGTGAAACTCTTTCCGAGTTGTACCGCGAAGTTTACGGAGAGACTCTCCCGAGCGCTACTGTGCGTCAATACGTCGAGGACTGGCTTGCCGTCAAAAAACCCGAGACAAAGACCGGAACTTACGCAGTTTATCAGAAGAGCACGGCAAAGTTTCTCGCCTTTCTAGGGCCGGATGCGGAGCGGGACATTGCCGAAATCAGGCAAGCGCATATTAAGGGGTTCCGCAATTCTCTTACCAAGAAGGTATCGCCGGTCACTGCCAACTTTGATCTGGTATGCATTAAAATGCTTTTTCGGGCGGCACGCCGAGATGGCTACATCCATGAGGACCCGGCGGAATTCGTAAAGAGAGTTAAACGAGAAGATCAAAATCGCCGCCGCCCATTTAGCGTTAAGGAAATCCAGGATCTTTTACGGGTTGCCGATCCTGAATGGCAAAGCCTAATCAAGTTCGGGCTCTATACTGGGCAACGATTGGCTGATATTGCTTCGCTCAACTGGGCAAACCTCGACACGGAGAAAAACCAGATTCGGCTCGTTACTCGGAAGACCGGAAAGACGATGCTGTTGCCAATAGCAGAACCTTTGCGCAACCATATTTCGGCCCTGAAGGGTTCCGATGATCCGAAGGCCCCGGTACACCCCAAGGCGTTTGCGACTCTCCAGCGGCAAAGGGGGCGAACCGGCAACCTCTCGAACCAATTTGCGGACTTACTTGCTCTGGTCGGCTTGCGTGAGGCATCCGATAGGGTCGGTACCGGAAAAGGGCGTAACTCCAGGCGAGCCAGGAATGAAGTCTCGTATCACTCCATCCGTCATACGGCGGTCAGCCTGCTCAAGGATGCCGGAATCCCAGAAGCGGTTGTTATGGAGCTGATCGGCCACGATTCCAAAGCGATGAGCGCCCACTACACGCACGTTGGCCAAGAGGCTCTGGAGAAAGCGGCGGCCGTCTTACCCGAGGTCTAAGGGATGGTGGGCGACCCTCGCAGGTGGTCGGAGTGGGACTTTTCTTCACTCGAAGACTGGGAAGTGCAGCACTGCTGGAGCTATGAGTTCACCCGGCTTTTGCCGGAGCTTGTCCGCCGGGTCACGGACTGGCGGAAAAAGGTTCCTAAACGAAAGGGACAGCACCGTTTTGTAGCATACCTGATGCACCAAGGCGGTCGAGTCACTCCGTTTATTCGGATCGAGAATGATACTTTTCTGATCCCGTTGGGCGCCTACTATTTGTTCCCGGAATGGCCAGTTACGCCATACCTAGAGATCTCTTCCAAAGTTCGATTTCGGCGACTGAAGAAGCTTTCCGAAGAAGAAAGGGACTGGCTTGAGCCGCGGGAGCCGGAGACGCCGGGAGATCAAAACGGGAGAGAAAAGCAAAAGAAACAGCGTTATGCCGTGAAAAAGCAGAAAGCCATAAAAGAATCGCAAGAGATCGACCCTTTTCCGGCGCAGTACCGGCTTGACCCTGTCAGCCACTTCGAAACTAAGAAGCAAGTATTTGGCCTGGAGTGGGACGATTTTGCCTGGAAAAGGTTCACCGACAGCTTGAAGGAAAATATTCTGCGCTCAAATAAGCTGCGCGCTTTTCGCTCAAATTCTGAAGAGCTTTCACTCTTCCGAATCCCTTGGAACCTATCAGACAAACGCCTAGGCGCTATGTTTTCGAAATGGCTGGCCGCTAATCGTCCGACATCCTTCCAAAAGCAAGGAACATTGGGCAGGAGCCGTCCGTTACAAAGGAGGCGAGACGAGCTAGAACTTTTACGTAAGTATCTGATCGGTCGGGAAGCCGACACTTGGCAAATTAAGGTCGGCCAGAACCGATTGTTTCGGGATCGCTCAAGATGGAATGATTGCCATAGAGCAGTGGGGAAGATTCTAACTGATCTCGGTTCTTAGCCCGGTTGTACCGGTTAATCGCTTGCGACTAACCGGAGAAGAAAACGGACCAGGATGGCACTAAATGGCTCGTATGCCATTCGCGTCTAAACAGATTCATCTGGAAACGTACCCTGAGGGCGTATCAATCCGGTCACGGTACCTCCGTGTTCAACAGGCTCTCGAATTCTATCCTTTCAAAAGAGCCAAGCTCTATGAGTATCTCTCGGCCGGAGTGGTCAAGTCCTTCGTGCTCAAGGAGAGAGGGGCACTAAGGGGTATTCGATTGATCGACCGGGATTCCCTCGACGCCTTTTTGGAGTCGCACGCGCTTCGGGCCGAGAAGAAAGAATCCAGTACGGGAGAAAATGTAGCCGGTACGTAGTCGGACAGGCCAATCACGGGCTTAAGCTGATTTCAGTGAGGTCACGTAATGTCTTCTGAGCCCATCCGAAAGGTGAAGAGATGCAGACCAAGGCCGATAGGTTCAATCCAATGGAGTGC